>Ga0306920_100008378_pt1 | contig 13718 bp, 6 predicted proteins | sample flu12Cox44000170_FD_204666 | JGI IMG/M metagenome (GOLD analysis project Ga0306920, IMG submission 204666) | Lab enrichment of tropical soil microbial communities from Luquillo Experimental Forest, Puerto Rico - flux4day.12C.oxic.44.000.170 (v2)... | ecosystem: Environmental > Terrestrial >... | reverse complement strand
CGTCAGGTGCGGTAGGAAGAGCTCGTACTTCTGCTTGATCGCCTTCCAGTCGGCGCCGTGCATGTCCGGATCATAGAAGTAATCACGGTTGATGCGCCAGGCTTCGTCGAAGATTTGCCGCCACTCCGTCCGCGGCTCGACGCGGACTTCGATGGCTGCGACGTTCAGCTTGCCCTTGTCCGGCGCCGGCGGCGAGCCTGCCACATCGATAATCGACCAGGTGCTCGGCGGGGACAGGATCAGGGCTTTCTTGCCGTTGTGGCTCAGATAATAACCGCCTACACCCTTGAACATGGTTTCCGTTTTGCGTTTGGTCAGGTCGAAGCGCTGGAGCATCGAGACACGGGGGCCGGGCGTGCGCGTGCGCGGCAGCCCGGCAGTTTTCTCCAGATAATAGATTTGTCCTGCCGTTCCAGCCTGGAGATTGCTGTAGTCCCCCTCGGGGATCGGCAAAGCCAGGATGCGGTTGTCGATGCCTTCAAAGTCGATGGTCACCGAAACCGGCTTTTTCTTGACCTTTTCGTTCTTGGCGGGCTTCTTGCTGTCCTCGCCGGGCTTCTCGGACATCGGGGCTTCTGCCTTCTCCTCGTCGCTCTCCCTGGCCAGCGGCGAGGGAACCCCCTTTTGCAGGACCACCAGGTAGGGTGTATGGCGGACGCGCATGTCGGCATTCGACTGGGCGAACCACTGATTGACTGGGCCCGCGTCCGTCGAGGCCAGGAAGTAGAGGTACTTGCCGTCGGCATCGAAGACGGGATCGATAGCATCCGACAGGCCATCGGTGATCGCCCTGGATTTGCCGCTATCCACGTTGTACGCGTACACGGTGTGATAGGCGGCCTTGTTGCCCAGGGCGTACACGATCCATTTCGAGTCGGGCGACCACGCGGGACGGAGCTTCACCAATGCGGTCGGGCCGTAATACGGCTCGGACGCAATTTTCTTCATCTCCCCATCCTTCAGGTTGATCCAGAAGAGCGACTGTGAATTATCAAGAAAGGCAATCTTCTTGCTGTCGGGCGCCCAAACCGGGTCGTGGTAGAAGCCAGACCCGTTCAGAGGGTAGGTCTTCGCCTTGCCCTTGCCGGTGCTGGGCGGCCGTACATGCAGTTGGTACTCGCCCCCCTCGTCGGAAAAGTAGGCGATCGATTTGCCATTGGGCGACCAGACCGGCGAGCGTTCGTGAACGCCGGACGAGTTGGTCAGGTTGCGCGGGTCGCCCTTTTCCGCAGGCACTGTCACGATCTCGCCACGAAACTCGAAGACTGCGCGCTTGCCGGACGGCGAGATGCCGGCGTTGCGGATGTACTTGGCCCCCTTGACGTGGCGCGGCCGGGCCTCGACTAAGTCGCTGGCGACGCCGATCTTCAGCCGGGTTGCCTTTTCGTCGGCCGGGTCAAACAGGTGCAACTGGCCGGCGTGCTCGTAGATCAGCCTGCCGCCGCCTGCGTTCAGGTTCACCGCCGGAAAGTCCGTATACTTGGTGAGTTGGCGGACTTCCTTGTCCTTGGTGTTGTAGGCGAACAGGTTGTACTCACCGGCTCGGTCCGAGAGAAAGTAAACCGTGTCGCCGAGCCAGCGAGGATTCAGGTCGTTGCAGCGTTCCTTGGGCTGGGGCACCTGGACCACGTCATGGTCCTTGCAGCGGTAGATCCAGATGCGTGAGTGACGGCCGCCGCGGTAATGCTTCCACTGTTGGGTGGCGTCGGAGAGCGGGGTGTAAGCGATGTAGGCGCCGTCGGATGAGTAGGAGGCGTCCGCCGCGTGCGGGATGGGCAAATGCGTCGCCATGCCGCCCTTTAAAGACACGGTGAAGAGTTGCGTGTAGCGATTGCTAAAAACGTGTCGGGGCGACGTGAACAAGATCGCTTTGCCGTCGGGAGTGAAACTCCGCACGATGTCCGTGCCGGGGTGCCAGGTCAACCGTTTGGCGGGGCCTCCGGTCACGGGGACCGTATACACGTCGATGTTCCCCTCATATTCGGCGCTGAAGGCGATGGTCTTGCCGTCTGGCGAAAACACCGGATTCTCCCCGTGGTCCGTGGTGAGCTGGCGGACGTTCTTGCCGCCGCGATCGGCCACCCAAATATTGCCCGCGTAGACAAAGGCGATGTGGTTAGCGCTGACCGCGGGTTGCATCAGTAGCTTGGTGTCGTTGATGTCGGGATTGGCCCAACCAGTCCTGGCAGTTAGAAGCAGGACGGCAAACGCAACATTCAAGAGAGCAGTGCGCATGTGAAATGTCTCCCAGGTGAAAGAGATGATGCATTCGAAGGCGCATGTTAGCGAGACGCGGCACGCCCGCCAAGGGCGTTATCGTTAAATGCAAAGCCATCCATCTTCAGTTCGCCAAAGGCAGGATTTGCGAAGTCAGTTGGGTGCGAGTATTTCAATCTTCTTTCCCGCGAATTCCCGTGCTTCCACAAGCATTTTCAAGGCTCTGTTTTGCATACTTCGGCTATTGATCTTGGCGTCGTTCCAGCTCACAACGAGGTCGAGGCTCGGAATCACCAAGGTAGCGCGCATCCCTCCGTGACCAAGGGCGCCGTAGGTATCGAGCGGGGCGTCAGGCCAATGGCGTTTACCGTCGCGATCGACGCCGTTTGTCCACCATGCGAAGCTATAGCTGCCGAAATGATCGGTCTGGTTGTTGCCGCCGCCAATAGAACGTTGGCCGGCGATCATGTCTGCCTTCTTCCCTTGCGTACGCGGAATGGTGTTCGGCAAGGGATTTGTGACCGCCATCGCCGCAAGCTTGCCGCTGATGAGCTGTTTGCCGTTCCACTCCCCCTTGCGAAGGTAAAGCAGTCCGAACCGGCAAGAATCACGAAGGGAGACCGCCAGTCGCCCTGGGCGATCCTTGGCGCCGAAGGCAAGGAATGTTGGGTTGTCCTGGCATTGGAGCAAGTCTGTGAGCTTGGGATGCAAAATGTCCGCGTCGATCTTGGCATAGCTGGTCTTATGAATTTTGAGGCACAGCGTGTCGAAGAAGAAGGCCATGTTGTAATCGCTGTAGTCAAATGCCTCGCCGGGAGCCTCCTGCACTCCGTAGCAGGAGGTTTGACAAGCCAGTTGCCGCCAGGTGATTTTCCTGTCCTTGAATCCCAAATGCGGATTGAGCTGATTCAAACGCGGCTCCCAAACAACGACAGGCTCATCGTAGTTTTTCAGGACCCCCTGATCGAGCAAGAGAAGTAGGAAATGGACAAGCCAAGGTTTGAACGCAGAGGCCGCGTCCGCGCGCCGGGTGATGTCGCCCCAGGAATAAACGAGATATCCGCCGCGCACGACACAGCCCCTTCCGCCGACGAAATCGCGAAATGCATCCAGCTTTGCGGCTTCCAAGCCTGCTTGATCGGGTGTCTTCTTGGCCCAGGCTTTTCCGGGAAAGACACGGCGAGGTGGAGAAGACGACATCCCCCCTTCACCTGTGATCTCGCTCAAAAGGCGAAAGAAGCCCAGCTTGCGCGGGCTCATCGCTCCCCACTTGACTGGCACGCTCTGGTAGCCGTCGTCGAATCCTTCGCCTTTCATGCGATAGTCGAAAAAGCCCCACGAGGCATATGCGCCGATGGCCGCGATAAAGTTGTTCTTGGGCTGGTCAAAATCATAATGGTCGTCTTCGTTGAAGAGGATTGGCATAGATCGATATCCCGGCGTTTGCCGCGTTTGCCGCACCATCGCCGCGATGCGCGCGGGGTCTTTGACGCCGTTACCATGCAGGAGAAGGAAATCGGAAGCGCGAACGACGTTTTCTTTCGGAACAACGCCCCCGCCGTAACTAGTACCGACCAGGAAGCGCCGGCCATCGCGAGTTCTTCCTTTGACACGCTCGATGAGCTCATGAATGCGCTTGGGCTTGAGAATATCATGGTCGTAGCGAATGTTGCATTCGTTGTTGACCTCGATAAGGACATTGCGATAGCCTCGGTCGAAAAGCCAGTCGATCGCATTGTCCAGGCCGCGTTTGACCGCTTCCTCGTCCTTGAGACGCTCATCCTGGCCGAAATAGAAAAGCCCCAGGATAACGACCGTGCCCAACTCGTCCGCCCTGTCAAGGACGCGTTCCAGGCGGCTCATGTAGTCGGCACGCAGACTGCCGTCTGCTTTGAACGCGGAGTTGTGCCAGGGTTGCTTGCTGGAGTAACCTTGGGGGTTGCCGCCTTGCAAATTCAAGGTCATGCCAAGCAAACCGTGCCGCCGCCAGGACGGCATGGCAGCGATGAACTCGCGTGTGTTGCGTTCGGGGTCCCATTTCTTTGTGTCAGGATAAGCCCATAATCGAACGGTCTGGGGATTGAGATCGTCGAAAATGGCCTGCACCATTCGGCTATTGAAGAGAAGTCCTTCGATTTTCTTGCCCCTCCACGTTTGACCCTTGTAGGTCGGCTGGCCGTTCATGTAAAACATCTCGCCTTTAATCGTGACCTCGGTTTTTCGGTGCTTTGGTTTCACTTGCGCTGGCGTTTCTGTAATCAACAGGCCGGCGACCCACAGGAGGAGGCATAGAAGGAACAAGCATGGACGATAAGGAAAGGACATTTGGGCTCCTTGGTTCTTGGATGGTCAACTCACGATGGGCCCTTCGGGGAAAACTGGAGATTATCCTTGAAGTGTAAGCAGAGAAGGTGGTCCAAACCACCAAAAAGGTTGGCCTTGCGTCCGAAATTATGAACGCTCTTGCCCTTCTGTTTCAGCACCCCGTTCGACTCGTCACTCGTTACTCCGTTCCCATTGGTTCAGCAGTTCCAGTCCCTGCTGGAGTCGGTGGGCGTCTTCCGTGGTCTTCAGGATCGCCAAGGCTTGACGGCCGAGTTCGAACGCCTCGGTCTTCTTGCGTTGGCCCAGGCGCAGCTCGGCCAATTTTAGGAGCGTTTCGCCCTGGCCGACCGGATCGCCAAGTTCGCGGCGAATGGCCAGGCTTTGCTGATAGACTTTCTCGGCGTCATCGAGCCGGCCCATCTCTTGGTATAGACTGCCAAGGTTCTTGAGTACGTTGCCCTCGCCATCGCGGAAACGGTACTGCTTGCAGATTTCGAGGTCTTGCAAGTAGCCGGCTTCCGCTTCAGGCCAGCGGCCTTCGATCTGGTCGATGCGTGCCAGGTTGTTCAAGTTGCTGCCTTCATCGACGCGGTCACCCAGCTCACGGCAGATGGCCAGGCTCTGTTGATACGCCTGCCGAGCCTCGGCGATCCGGTCCTGATGGCGAAAGACGACGCCGAGACGGAAAAGGGCCTGGGCCTCGCAGAGGCGATTGCCCGCGGCGCGGAGAATTGTCAGGCTTTGTTGGGCCGCCGCTTCCGCGTCGTTCAAACGGCGCTGGAACTGGTAGATGCGCGCCAGGTTGTAGAGCGCCTGCCCGTCACCAACGCGGTCGCCGATGGCGCGGGCGATGGAGTGGCTCTCCTGAAACGCCGACTCTGCCTGGGCCCAACGCCCCTGGTGGCGGTACACCTTACCGCGCAAATTGAGGAACCGCGCTTGCGCCGGCCGGTCATTTGCCGATCGGCTCGCCTGAAGCGCCTGCGAGTACAAACTCTCGGCGTCGGTCCAGTAGCCGCGCATGTGCCAAAAATCAAAGACGGAGTCGGTCAGCATGCATAGGGTCGGCCAATCGTTACCTGCCTCGGCAAAACTGGCGCAAGCGAGCAGGTTGCGCCATTCCGCCGTGAACCAATCGAGGCCGTCCAGCAAGTCGGCCGGCGCCGCCGTGGGATGGGTCCGATTGGCTTTCTCGAGGGCGAGCTTGGCCAGTGCCCGCGCCGCGCGGAGTTCCGCCTCAGCCCGGCCGGCACCCAGGGCTTCCCGGGCAAATTGCCGCACCAGGGTCTGCACTGTGTAACGCGGATCGTCAAAACGCCACATCGAAACTCGGACCAGCTCTGCGGCGGCGCGATCCCAGTCCTCGTTTCCCATGACTGCCGTAATCAAATCGTCACCGGCCCCGTCGGGCAGGACACTCAGGCGCAGCAAGAGAGCGCGCGCCTCGGCGCTCAATTCCTCAAACGACAGGGCATAACAGGCGCGCGCGCTCTTGTGACGCGGCGGCAGGCTGGGGTCTTCCTCAACCTCCGCGATCTCATCCAGCCCCTTGCGAACGCGATCAAGCAAGCGCTTCAGGTTCACCCCCACGGCGCGGGCGCTTAGGAGCTGGATCGCGAGGGGCAAATCGCCCACTTCCTGACACAACTCGTTCACCAATTTTTCCTGCCCTTGCGTATTCACGCCGCGCGCGCTGGCATGGTTGATGAACATCTGCATCGCCTCGGCGCGCGGCAGAACGTCCATGTTGAGCACGCGCCCATGCAAACCTGGCGGGACCTTGCGCGTGATGACGAGCACGCGGGCAGGCGGCCGAATTTCCGCCAGCCAGTGCAGTAACTCCCTGTCGCTGGCGTGCCCATCAAAGTAGTCGAAGATCACCAGGGGACCGCATTTCTGCAAATGCCGGCCGACCTGAGCGCCGCAGCGGGCGAAGTCGAATTGCTCCAGCCGGTCACCGAAGAAGACCTGGGCCATTTGCCGCAGGCACCCTTCGAGACTGAGCTTGAGTTCGCCATTGATCCAGACCATGCCGCCGGGAATCTCATTGTCTTGATAGGCGGCATGAGCGGCGGCGAGGGCCAGGTCCGTTTTGCCGACGCCGCCTTGGCCCTTGAGAATGATGACGCCGCCGCGGCGCAACTCGTCGCGCAGCTTGGCCAAGAGCGCTGCATGTCCGACAAATCCGCGCGGCGGCACGGGCAGGTTATGCGGGCCCGGCTCGTCCGATGCGCGTGTCTCATTTGTGCCGCCAGAGGGCGTCTTCACCGGCTCGGAGGCCGCGACCGGCGCCGGAAGGACGGCGGCCAACTCCTTGACGAGCACCGCCAGGTCGTGGTCGAAATCCCGGCCTAGGCGCAGCGGCAAGTGTTGCAATTCCGGGAGCTGCTGCAGCGGGCAGTCCTTGGGCAGCCCATGCTTGTTGGGCAATACGGCCGGCGCGACCAGCAGCACGATCACACGCTTCTTGTGGGTTAGGGCCGTGCAGATTTCCTGGCGGACCCAATCGTCCTCGTCGTCGATCCGCCGCCGGCCATATTCATCGTGAACCGAAAGCCAGTCCTTGCCGATGACAGCCAGCAGCACTTGGCTGTGCAGTACTTCCTGCTGCAGCCGGTCCGGCCAACGATCGCCGGCGCGGAGGTCCTGATCGTCCTTGAAGACCTGCCCCTCGCCGAACTGCTTTTTCAACTCCTTGGCGAGGCTGTCCACAACGGCCTGGGTGTCGGCCTTGCGGTAGCTGATGAAAATCATGGTGCACCTGAGGCGAACCGCTCTGCGGATTAGCAGTGATTATGGGGGGCAGCATTTCGATTGTAAAGCAAAAAGCGAAAGGGCGGCGGTCTTCGAGTCCTCGAGGTTATCTTGAGGACTCCGTTTCAGGAGACTAAAGCGTTCGGGTAAGTGGCCCCGTTTTCCTTCAGCACCGGCGCGGGTCGGCGCCCTCCTGCAAACCACCGATGCTTACTTTGAACGTGCTGTCCTTGGCGGCACAGAATCCGGCACAGCTATTATAAACCCGAAAAGGCGGCACAGATTGCGGCACAGCACCCCGTCGCTCCATGTCGCACAGGTTCGCAAGACCTTGATTCGGCCGGGGAAAAAGCACGGCTTTTGCGGTCATGTGCCACTGGCCGCAACCCCTTACAGGATACGGAGATGACCCCGACGGGATTCGAACCCGTGTCGCGGCCTTGAAAGGGCCGTGTCCTAGGCCACTAGACGACGGGGCCTCCGCCGGTTGGCAATTTCAGGAATCTTAGAGGCCCCCCAAGCAAAGGTCAACGCCTGAATCCTTTCCCCCATTGCTGACTCTAACCTACAGAATGCGTTACCTTTCAGGCCCGGCTTGATTTTGTTCACAGCGTCTCTGGCCCGAAAACCAAGGGCACGCTACTATAATTACCATCGCCCCTAGAATTTTCAGTCAGGAAAGGTGAGATCAATGGCTAACCCGAACGTGTTGGAATTTACCAGCGACAACTGGCAGCAAGAGGTGGAGCAGAGCGATAAGCCCGTGGTGGTGGATTTCTGGGCGCCCTGGTGCGGTCCCTGCCGTGCACTCGGTCCCACCATCGACAAGATTGCCAACCAGTTTGTCGGCAAAGTCAAAGTGGGCAAGTTGAATGTGGATGACAGTCCCGATCTGGCTACCCGCTACGGGGTTACCAGCATTCCCCGGATTTTCATTTTCAACGGGGGCGATAAGCCGCGCAAGACCCATGTCGGCCTGCTTTCCGAAAGCGAGCTGACCACGAGCATTCAGAGCGTGATGCAAGGATAAATCCACCAACATGTTGCGGGGAGCCGAAGGCGATAGTTGCCTCCGGCTGCCTGCCAAACCAACCGCCAATTTCCCCCTGTCCCTTTTTTTCCGAATTTAACACCTTTCTCAATTCCCCCGGTTAGATAGCCGATAATGGTTAAGTGCATGCCCATAGGGGAGGATCCAGGGATGGAACCCGCAGCACAAAAGGCCGGGCGGAAGCGCGCCCCCAGTCCGGTGGCCCTGGCGGGAGAGCTGGTTTTTCAGAACGGCAAGAAGGCGGGCACGCGCCGCCGCCTGGGAGAGGTCCTGACCTGCATCGGCCAGGCCTCCTATTGTGAAATTCGTCTGCAGGGCATTTCGCCACTTCATTGCCTCCTCTTGCACCGTCCGGACGGGCTGGAGCTTCGCGATCTGGGCAGTCCGAGCGGCACGCTGGTCAACGGCAAGCTGGTCAACCGCACTCAACTTCACGACGGCGATCATTTGCAAGTCGGCGAGTTTCAGTTTCGCGTCCATCTGCCCCCTTCTGTGCCGGCAAAAGCTGAATCGCCTCTCGAAACTGCGGACGCGCTGCGGATCCAGGCCGCGGCCGTGGCCGCCCAGCAGGCCGCGCTTATGCAGGAAGAGGATCGCTTGCACAAGCGCGTGCAAGCCCTGGAACAGCAAGCGGAGCAACTCTCCAGCCATCTCGAGGAAAAACGCCAGAAGCTGGTGGAGCTTACCGAGGCCGCCCAGACCGAGCGGGCCGGCCTGAACAGCGATCGCCTGGCCTACGAGCAATACGTCAAGCAAGTCACCACGGACTCGACCGAGGCCCAGCGCGATTTGGTGGCCAAGCAACAACAATTGCAGGCCGAGCGCCGCCGGCTGAGCACTTTGCACCAGCGCCTCAAGCAACGCTGGCAGCGTGTTGAGATAGCGCAAAAAAACAAGTATCTTCTCCGCAAAGAGGAACTGGCCAACGAGGAAGCCAACCTGGCGCGGGAGAACGACCGGCTCACCCGCGAGCGCGCAGCCTTGCAGCACGACCGCCTGGAAATCAACGGGCAGTATGAGCTGGGGCGGCGACAATTGCTCAACGCCTGGTCGCGGATTCGCAGGGCCCAGCAAAAATGGCGGCAGCGACGCAGCCAGGAGCGCGCGGCTTTGTGCGTGCGGAGCCGGGATCTGGAGAACGCCGAGCTCGAACTGGTCCGGACCCAGCGCAGCCTGGAGAAAGATAAGACCGAATGGCACAATCACCGTCTGGAAACCGAGGCGCTCGATACCCGCATTAAGAATCAACGGGACAAGATATGCGCACAGCAACAGGAGATCGACCGGCTCGATGCGATCCTGCGGCAGAAGCGAGAGGCTGTCGCCGCGGCCGCTGAAAAAGGGCCGGGCACTCCTGTCGTTGAGGAAAAGCAACGTGTGGAGGCGCCGGCGGTTGCAAACCCCTGCCCGCCGACTCCAGCAGACGATGCTCTGTTGCAAAGCCGATTGGCAGACCTGGACCGCCTGGCCGGAGAGCTGGCCGACCAGCGCCAGCAACTGGCCGAACAATGGGAGCGCCTCGTGCGAACGCAGCACACCTGGCAAGCGGATCGCGACCAGGCCGCAGCAGAGCTGGAAACACTTGGCCGACAGCTGCAAGAACAGGAAAAAGTGCTGACCCAGCGCGAGCAGCAATACCAGAGCGTACGCGAAGAATTCCGCTGTAGGCATCAAGAATTGGTCCAGTTGCGGCAGCATCTGGCGGCCTGGCAATCGCGCCTCCAGACCCGCGAATCAAGCTGGGAGGGAGAACGGGGCCGGCTCCTGGATGAAATTCGTCGGCGCGAGAAACTGGTCCAGGAACACCTCGCCAACCTGGAGGAAATCCGGCGTCGCTGGGGCAAGAATCGCCGCGAGGAAGTGGCCAAGCTCCAGGCCGAGCGGAAGGCCGGCGAAGACCTGCGTCAGGAATATGCGCTGTTGCGGCTGGAATGGCAGCGGCGCTGTGCCGCCCTGGAAGACGAAAAGCGCAGCCTGGCCGAAAAATCGCTGGCCCTGGAGCAACTCCATCAGGAAACCATCATGCATTCTGATAACAGTCCCGCTGCGGAGCACCGCATCGAGCGGTTGCGGCGGAACTGGCTGACCCAGAATGCCGCGGCCATTCGCGCCTTGGCGGATGTGCGCGAGGGCCTTGAAACCGAACTGACCCGCCTGGAATCCCGCTGTTCTGAGTTGCAAAAACGCGGCGACGACCTGATCACAGTAGAAACCGCTTTCGCCGAAAAACACACAGCCTGGGAACACAGCCAGGCTCTCCTCACCGCCCGCCATAGCCAGATGCAACGAGAATTGGAAATTGCCCAGGCCCAGCGTCAAGGCGCCGACCAACAACTGGCAAAAATGAGGGAGGAAATGGAACACATCGCTCGGGTCCTTCTGGACGACCCGGCGCCGCCGGCCCTGTTGACCGATCAGGCAGCGTGATGGTACTTAGACGTCTTTCAAGCTGCCAATCACCTGATGGACGCCCCCGGCCCCGAGCTGGTCCAATGCTTCCGGTAATTGCTCGACGATGCGCTGGGAAACCGTGGGATCATAAAAGTTGGCCGTGCCGATCTGAACGGCGCTGGCGCCGGCGATCAGAAATTCCATGACATCGCCGATGCCGGCAATGCCGCCGATGCCAATGACCGGAATCTGGACGTGTTGTGCCACCTGCCAGACCAGGCGAAGGGCCAGGGGTTTGATGGCTGGCCCGCTCAAACCACCCGTGAGATTGCCGAGGATGGCGCGCTGCCGCCGCCAATCGATGGCCATGCCGATGAAGGTGTTGACCAGGGAAACGGCATCGGCTCCACCCTCCGCCGCCGCCCGAGCTATCGGTACAATGTCCGTCACGTTCGGCGTCAGCTTGGCGATGATGGGCAAGGGACAGACAGCACGAGCTTCTTTGACCACTCGCCTGGTAACTGCCGGGTCCGTGGCGAAATCGACGCCGCCGGCCACGTTAGGACAAGAAAGATTCAATTCCAGCGCAGCCAAACCCTGTGCGCGGCCGATCTGCCCGGCCATTTCAATAAATTCGGCTTCATTCTTGCCGGCAATGTTGGCGATGACGGCCGTCGGCAGTGTTCGCAGATACGGCAAATGATGTGCGATGAAATGATCGATGCCGTCATTGTCCAGGCCGATGGCGTTGAGCATGCCGGAGGGAGTTTCGACGGTCCGCGGCGGCGGATTGCCGGCCCGTGGCTGCTTCGTCACCGTCTTGGGAATGATGCCGCCAAGCTTGGCGAAATCGACCACGCCGGCCATCTCCCGGGCGTAACCGAACGTGCCGGATGCGACCAGGATGGGATTTTTCAGATGCAGGCGGCCAAGAGTGACGGCAAGGTCTGGCATAATGGTCGTTTTATTTGGGCGGTTAAAGCGGGTTTGCCGAGCACAGTCTTTTTGTGATTTCCGGCAAGGCAAGTGAGCAGGCCGTCTGGGATGAATACGAGCTTTCCGCTATTTCGTAGATAACATCCTGGCCGAGAGCATGTATTCGCCTGACATCAGCCTCGACAGCAACATTGTCCACGGTCACAGTTATCTCAAGACACCAGCTTAGGGCTTCACCATCCATCAATTCTGCATCCACGTACTCTGCCAGCCGAAAACCAGCGGGTAATTCAGGCATATCGGAAACATGCTCAACCGTCCGCACACCTTGGTGCTTGCGGAGTTCAATTGCGTGTCGCTGCAATTGCCGATGACAATCACCAATTGCCAATAGAAATTCGAAAGCCTCGTCATCCATCGCAACGTTACCATGTGCTGGACGATTAGTGGAACGGATCATGGCGATTGTTTCAAAGTTGCAGTTTCTCCCCGGCGCGGACTTGCCTGACCTTTTCCAGGATAATTCGGCCGCCGCCCAAGCAGATTTGCTCGCTCAATTCGGCCAGTTTTTCCAAGTCGATCTCGGGGTTTGTCTTGACCATGAGCATAAAATCGTGGCCATCCATGTATTTATCGGGATCCGCGCCAATCATGCTGATTACGGGTGCCTTCATGGCGATCGCCATCTCGAGGCTTGGAATCAGATAAGTATGGCTGCCGGCTTTCACCTCATGAGTATGCTGGAGCGCTTTTCGAAGCAAGAGCGGGCCCGCTCTTCTCACAATAATCAGGGGCTTTTGCGTTTTGAGATCGAGGAGCAGGCTCTCGTCTTTGCCAGGAACAAGATTGGCGAAATGTGTGGAGAGCGTTGTTATTGCCTTTTGATGGCTTCGGGCCGGAACTACCAATTCAACGCTCTGAGCCTGCCGGGGCTCGCCCAACCAGCCAACCAATCCATGGATGCCGAGGAGCACGAAGCGAATTTTCGCTTTGTTGAGAATGCGGATGATATCCAAAGGAGGAATAAAATTCTCGACAGAGTATCCCGACAGGATCGTCGATTCCGCCATTTCTCTACTGTGAACGGATTCACCGACCACTTTTCCCTTGATCGAAGGGGATAGTATTCCCTCGCTAGCGCTTCGGACTGCCATGTGAGATTATCCGCACTAGAACTCCTCCAGATAAGTATACCCCTCCAGCCCGGTTTCATAGAAGCGCAACAATTGGCGGGATTCATTTAGCGTGATGTTGCCGCTGCGTACGGCTCGTTCCACGTCCTTGCGCAGGCGGGCGATCAGCTCGTCGGCGGAATACTGCACATAGGCCAAGACCTCGCGCACCGTGTCCCCCTTGATGACGGCATCGAGGTTGAATTCTCCCGACTCGTCCAGACTAACGTGGACGGCATTGGTGTCGCCGAACAGGTTATGCAGGTCGCCGAGGATTTCCTGGTAGGCGCCCAGGAGAAAGGCGCCCAGGTAATAAGGCTGGCCGTTGTACGGGTGCAGATCGAGGGTGCTGCGGACATCGCGCAAGTCGATAAATTGGTCGATCTTGCCGTCCGAATCGCAGGTGATGTCGCCCAGGACTGCCTTGCGACTGGGGGGTTCATTAAGGCGGTGGATCGGCATGATCGGAAACAATTGGTTGACCGCCCAGCTATCCGGCATCGACTGGAAGATGGAAAAATTGCAGAAGTACGTGTCCGAGAGCATCGATTCCAGGCCTTGCAGCTCTTCGGGAACATATTCCATTTCCCGGACCATCTTGAGGACCTTGCCGCACACCGCCCAAAAGAGCCGCTCGGTCAGGGCGCGCATCTCGATCGGCAGGCTGCCGTGATTGAACATGCTCAAGGAATCATCGATGGCCTGCACGGCATCGTGATAGCTTTCCAGCAAATTCTTCTTGGAAAGATCGCGGAGGATGCCATAGAGGTCCTGAATTTGCTGCGGAGCATCTTCGGGGATTTCGGGCGACACCTGATAGCGATCGAAGTTGGACACGCCCAGTACGTCGAAGACCAGCAGGCTGTGATAGG
>Ga0306920_100008375_pt1 | contig 13719 bp, 15 predicted proteins | sample flu12Cox44000170_FD_204666 | JGI IMG/M metagenome (GOLD analysis project Ga0306920, IMG submission 204666) | Lab enrichment of tropical soil microbial communities from Luquillo Experimental Forest, Puerto Rico - flux4day.12C.oxic.44.000.170 (v2)... | ecosystem: Environmental > Terrestrial >... | reverse complement strand
CCAACCGATCACGTGCCTGCGGGTCGAGGACGGGCCAGTCGACAATCGACGGCCGGTATGGATTGTGAGTGTCCAGCAGCATCCGGCAGAAGGCTCGCTTATGCGTCTCGCTGCCGAACACGATCGGGCCGCTTTCGCCGGCCTGCCAGATCCGCGCAGCACGGTCTGCAGCCCGGATCTCTACTGCATCCAAGCCGAGTGCGGCTCCCCCTCTTTCGGTCGCCTCTGACATGGTGCTCCTTGACCGCCGACAAGAGTGGTCGGAAATACCCCCAGTAGGCCGAACGCACGCCAGAACCGTGCTCCACGGCGCGCGGTCATGCGTACTTAATAGTGGAACATCCGATCCCGCAAGCGCCACCTCGGGTTCACCGCAGATCCGGAGCATGGAATGCTCGGCATCGCCGCATTTGTCTCGATTTCCCGACACGCGGGGTTGTAAGGCCGCCAGTCCGCTCCGACTTTCTTGCGTGGCTGCGCCGGCGGGTCGGCCACTCCTGGCGTGCGTCGGGTTGACTAGCGCTACCGGCGCCCGGCGTGTGCCGGTCAATCCCGAACGAAGTGTTGGTAAAATCTGATCGCAACGGCCCATATCGGGCGGCCCGAAAACCTGGACAATTCCATGGAAGCGAGCCGACGGACCGGTCACTGGCTTTCGACAGCGGCCGTTGCGGTTTGTGCGTCGCGGCGCCGGAGCACTGTCCGATTCGGCGCGGGAGCAACCGGATGAAGCTGCGATATTGTGCGGGGATCACGAGCGAGGTGTTGAGTGCCGCCCTACGCGGTTACCAGCTGCTGGTTTCGCCGCTGCTGCCGCCCGCGTGCCGCTTCTTGCCGACCTGCTCGGAATATGCGTCGGAGGCGGTCGAACGCCACGGCGCCTGCCGCGGCGGCATCCTCGCGCTGCGACGGCTGGCTCGCTGCCATCCATGGGGTGGTAGCGGTTATGATCCGGTTCCGGAACCCGGCGGCCTGGATCGCACGCTTGCCAGTTCAGGCCATTAGGCCGGGCGCCAGCGGATTTTCGCCTCAATCACACAAAATGGAACAACGCAATCTCCTCATCGCGATAGTCCTTTCTGTCGGGATTCTGATCGCCTTTCAGTTCGCGTTCGAGCGCATGCGTCCGCCTCAACCCGCCGGCCCGTCAGGCGGGACGACGGTGACGGCGCCTGCAAAGACAGGGCCGGTTTCTGAATCGGCACCGCCTTCCCCGACAGCCTCGGCCAGCGCTCCGGGGGCAACCGCTCCGGCGCATCCTGTCGAGACACGGCAAGCCGCGCTGTCAGAACAGCCGCGCGTCGAAATCGCGACGCCGCGACTGCACGGCTCAATCGATCTTACGGGGGCAAGGCTCGACGATCTGACACTCGCCGACTACCACGAAACCGTCGATCCGAAGAGCCCCGAGGTCGAGCTGCTGTCGCCGCCTGGGACACAGGATCCCTATCTCGCCGAGTTCGGCTGGGTGGCAATGACACCGGACATCAAAGTCCCGGGACCACAGACCCGATGGACCGCGTCAACCGGCCCCCTCACTCCGACCAACCCCGTCACTTTGACTTGGGACAGCGGGCAGGGACTGGTCTTCACCCGGATGATCAGCGTCGATCCGAATTACATGTTCACGGTTCGTGATGCGGTCCACAATACCGGCGACACGCCGGCAAAGCTGCTGCCCTATGGTTTGATCAGCCGTACCGGCACGCCGCATGTGGCCGGCTACTATATTCTGCACGAAGGCCTGATCGGGTATCTCGGCGGCTCGCTGCACGAAGTGAAATATTCTTCGCTAACCCCGGGAACTCCGCTCGATTACGCTTCCGATGGCGGGTGGCTCGGCTTCACCGACAAATATTGGCTGACCTCGCTGATCCCTCCGCAGAACGAGGGGGTGAAGGCGCGGTTCACGCACACGGTCGACGCTGGAACCGACCGCTACCAGGCCGATTATCTCGGGCAGGAAGTTACCGTCCCCGCCGGCGGTACGGCGGAATCTGCGGCCCGCTTCTTCGCCGGCGCGAAGGAGGTCAATCTCCTCGACGCCTACAAGGATTCAGGAATCCCTTTGTTCGATCGGGCCATCGATTTCGGTTGGTTCTATTTTTTGACGAAGCCAATTTTTTTGATTTTGCAATTTTTTTACCAAATTCTGGGCAATTTTGGACTGGCCATCCTACTGCTGACCTTATGCGTCAAGCTGCTCTTCTTTCCACTCGCGAACAAATCTTATAACGCGATGAGCAAGATGAAGCTGCTGCAGCCTGAGATCCAGAAGCTGCGGGAGCGCTTCCCGGACGACAAGGCGCGACAGCAGCAGGAAATGATGGCGCTCTACAAGCGCGTCGGAGCCAACCCGCTCGCCGGCTGTCTGCCGATCGTCATCCAGATTCCGGTGTTTTTTGCGTTATACAAGGTACTGTTTGTCACGATCGAGATGCGGCACGCACCGTTCTTTGGTTGGATTCATGACCTGTCGGCGCCCGACCCGACCTCCTTTGCCAACCTGTTTGGCTTGCTGCCTTTCGTACCGCCGGCGATCCTGATGATCGGAGCTTGGCCGCTGATCATGGGGGTGACCATGTTCCTGCAGCAAAAGCTGAATCCGCAGCCGGTCGACCCGGTGCAGGCGCGGATGTTCATGCTGCTGCCGATTGTCTTCACCTATATGCTCGCCGCCTTCCCCGCCGGACTGGTGATCTACTGGGCGTGGAACAATCTGCTCAGCATCGGCCAGCAATGGGCGATCATGCACCGCGCCGGTGCCGCCTGACCGGCGATGGACCCGGAAGAAAGCCACCCGCTCGGCCTTTCGGCCGAAATCTTCCCATCGCCCGCTAGCGAGCTCGGCTTGGCCGAGGCCGCTCGGCGACTCTTCGCTGACGAAGCCCGGTTCATCGCCGGCGCGTCTAACCCAGCCGCGCTCCCGCCGGAGGGGCTGCCCGAAATTGCCTTTGTCGGCCGCTCCAATGTCGGAAAATCGAGCCTCGTCAATGCTTTGACCGGCCGCCGCATGCTGGCGCGGATCTCCAATACCCCGGGACGGACGCGTCAGATCAATTTCTTTGATCTCGGCGGCAGTCTGATGCTCGTCGACCTTCCCGGCTATGGCTATGCCGAAGCTCCGAAATCGGCGGTCAAGAGCTGGACCAGCCTGGTGCGGCACTATCTTCAGACGCGCGCTACGCTGCGGCGAGTCTGTCTGCTGATCGATTCACGGCATGGCATCAAGGACATCGACCGGCCGTTGATGCGAATCCTCGACACTGCCGGGGTCTCATACCAGATGGTCCTGACCAAGGCCGACAAGGCGAGCAAAGGCGAACTCGCCGCAGTTCCCGAGAAGATGGCGGCCGAGCTCGTCGAGCATGTGGCGGCGCATCCCGAAATTCTCTTGACAAGCGCCGTCGACCGCCGCGGCATCCCAGAATTGCGCGAGAATTTGGCCGATTTTGCGCTTCAATTCGAGCAATCGCGGTAGAGTGTGAGGCGCGATGAGCCCTGATCCAAAATCTCCTTTGCTCGCCCCGGTCCCCAACCCGGAACCGGTTGTCAAGGCAGCGGTCTTGGCGCAGGCACTGCCCTATATGCGCCGCTACGCCGGCCACACATTGGTCGTTAAATATGGCGGCCACGCCATGGCCGACGGCATGGGCGACGATTCGTTCGCCCGCGATGTCGTGTTGCTGAAGCAGGTGGGCATCAACCCGATCGTCGTGCACGGCGGCGGGCCGCAGATCGCCCAAATGATGAAAAGGCTCGGCATAGAGACCCGCATCGTCGACGGCTTGCGGGTGACCGACCGCGAGACGATGGAAGTGGTCGAGATGGTTCTGGCCGGGACGATCAACAAGCAGCTTGTCTCCTCGATAAATGCCGAGGGCGGCTGTGCGATCGGGCTTACCGGCAAGGATGGTAGGCTGATCGAGGCGAGTAAGCTGGTACATACACGGATCGAAGGAGGCGTGAAGACCGAGATCGACCTTGGCTTTGTCGGCGAACCGCGACGCATCGCTTCGGCGGTGCTCGACACCTTCAAGCAATCGGACATCATTCCGGTCATCGCGCCGATCGGCGTCGGCGGATCGGGCGAGACCTACAACATCAATGCCGACACCGTGGCCGGAGCGGTTGCCGCGGCGGTCAAGGCGACGCGCCTGTTGCTACTGACCGATGTTGCCGGAGTCCTCGATGCCGACAAGAAGCTCATTGCCGAGCTCACGGCAACAAGAGCGCGACAGTTGATCGCTGAAGGCGTGATCAATGGCGGGATGATCCCCAAAGTGCGGACTTGTTTGGATGCCGTCGATGGCGGTGTCGAGGCGGCGGTCATCGTGGATGGGCGGGTGCCTCACGCAATCCTGCTAGAGCTGTTCACTGAGGGCGCAGGAACGCTGATCCGGGCTAACTAGCGACTCGAACCGATGACTACCCCGCGCGGCCGGCCGCTGGTCGAGATAGAAACCTGGATTTTTGATCTCGACAACACACTCTATCCCGCCTCCTGCCGGCTGTTCGACCAGATCCACGCGCGCATGACGGAATTTATTGCAGCGCGGCTAGGCATCTCGGCGGAAGCGGCGCTGGCGGTGCAGAAGACCTATTTCCGCGAACATGGAACGACGATGCGCGGTCTGATGACGGTCAACCGCATCGATCCGTGCGATTTTCTCGCTTATGTGCACGAGGTCGACCTCGCCTGCGTGCCGCCCGACCCGGTTCTCGTCGAGGCGTTGACCAGATTGCCCGGACGGAAGTTTGTCCATACCAACGGCTCGCAGCGCCATGCCGAGCGGCTGCTCGACCACCTCGGGATCTCGGGCTCGTTCTGCGGGGTCGTCGACATCGCTGCGGCCGGCTACGATCCCAAGCCAGCGCTCGCCGGCTACCACGAATTGCTGCGGCGCCATGGGGTGAGCCCGGGTACCGCGCTGATGGTCGAGGACATGGCGCGGAACCTGGTGCCGGCCGCCGCCCTCGGGATGACCACAGCCTGGGTTCGCAACGCTGCCGATTGGGCCGCCGACGGCTGCAATGGGGAGCACATCCACCACATCGTCGGCAACCTCGGCGCCTTCCTCGCAGCCGCTGTCTCGGACGCCGCGCACCTGACGCGATCATAATGATGTCCGTTACCGATACGATCCGCCGCAAGCTGATCGAGCGCTTTGCCCCCACTCAGCTCGAAATCGAGGACCAATCGGACCGTCACATCGGGCATGCCGGGGCTCGCCCGGGGGGCGAAACGCATTTCGCCGTGACGATCATGTCCGCCGCCTTCGTCGGTCAGAGCCGGGTGGCACGGCAACGGCTCGTTTATGAGGCCCTCGCAGAAGAGCTGGCGACTCGCGTCCACGCGCTGTCGCTGACCACGCTCGTCCCTGACAAAGGCTCCCTCCAACGATAAATCACGCTGCAGCTGCTTCGGCGAGGAAATCGCTGAGCAGTTCGAGCGGGGAATCTTTCATAACGAAAACGTCGCCGATGCGGCGCGGGAGGATGAGGGTGATGCGGCCGTCGCGGACCTTTTTGTCCTTGCTCATGTGGGTAAGCAGTCGCTCCGCCGGGATGCCCGACAATCCGGCCTGCGAAATCCGTGTCGGCAGACCCTTGTTATCCAAATGACGACGCACTCGCTCGGCGTCATCGGCCGGCGCAAGGCCCAGCCGCACGGCGAATTCGAATGCGAGGACCATACCGAGCGCTACCGCCTCGCCGTGCAATAGCTCCACGCTGAACCCAGTCTCGGTCTCCAGAGCATGACCAAACGTATGCCCGAAATTCAGCAGCGCCCGGTCGCCCTCCTCGCGTTCGTCACCGGCGACAACCTCGGCCTTCATCGCGCAGCTCGTGATCACCGCACGCCGTAAGGACGCCGACTCGAGCCCGCAGACGGCATCACCTTCGGCCTCCAGCCACCCAAAAAACCCGGCGTCGCGGATCAGCCCGTATTTGGCAGTCTCGGCGTAGCCGGCGAGGAGCTCACGGCGCGGGAGGCTCGTCAGGGTGTCGGTATCCGCGAGAACGAGACGAGGCTGATGGAACGCGCCGATCAGGTTCTTGCCAATGCGCGTATTAATCCCGGTCTTGCCGCCGACCGAGCTGTCGACCTGGGCTAAAAGCGTCGTCGGGACCTGCACAAAGTCGATGCCGCGCAGGAGGGTCGCGGCGGCGAACCCCGTAACGTCCCCGACAACCCCACCGCCGAGTGCGACCAGCATCGACCCGCGCTCGATCCCGATCGCCAGGATGTCTTCCGCCAGCCGGCCGAAGTGCGCCAGATCCTTGGTTTCCTCACCCGGTGGCAGGACGACCGCTTGGTGAGTGATCTCGGCATCCGACAGGCCGTCCCGCAATGCCGCGAGGTAATGCCGTGCGACGATTTCGTCCGACACGACAACGGCATGGCGGCGCCGCATTAGCGGGAGCATCTCTCTGCCGGCGCGCGCGATCAAACCGGGCCCGACCACGATGTCATAGCTCCGGTCAGCGAGTTCCACCCGCAATCGCTCGCTCGTATTCATGGCTCTGCGCTACGCCTCCGGCGGCAAGGTGGTGAGTGGGCAGGACGCCAACGCCGCAATCGCCCGCGCCACTGTCGTTTCCGGGGATCCGTCGCCGCTATCCACCGCAACATCTGCTTCCGCGTAAACCGGATAGCGCCGCGCGATCAGCTCGGCGAGGATCGCGCGCGGATCTCCCTGCTTCAACAACGGACGATTGCTTCGACGCAACACACGCGAGACCAAAACATCGAGATCGGCGCGCAACCACAGCGATACGCCGCGACGGGCGATCGTCTGGCGGGTCGCAGGATCCATAAAAGCACCCCCACCGGTGGCCAGCACGTGAACCGGCTGAGCAAGCAGCCGGGCGATAACCCGGCGTTCGCCGTCGCGGAACACGCGCTCACCGCGATTGGCAAAGATCTCCTCAATGGTTTCCCCGGCGGCAGCTTCGATCTCAGGATCCGAATCGAAAAACGGCAAGCCGATCCGAGCCGCGAGGCGGCGGCCGATCTTGCTCTTTCCAGCTCCCATCAGACCCACTAAGACAATGGCGCGGCTTGGCACTAACCGCCGGATTTCTGGCACCTTTCGGTCCGCCAGAACTCGTTCGACCTGCGCCCCGCCTCTCACCGCTCTTTCTCCCTGCCGGACGACACGGTACTAGCATATCGTCCAACCTCGTCGTCAATCCGCAGGGGACAGATTGGACATGGACATCGGGGTGGTGCAAGTTGCGAGCCGTGGGGGTATGGGGAAGGCGACCGTCGCGTTCGTCATCGTTATCGCCCTGCTATTGCTCGGCGGAATGGCGTTCCTTGCGCTGTGGAACCCGCCGCCTCCCTCTGCGCCGGTCGAGAGAGTGATACCGGATGCGCGCTTCCCCAAATAACGGGCGAAAGCCGGTCGGGCCCGAGACAGGCTCGCGGCGGCTGGCCGTCGAAGCCGCACTTGCCGCCAGCACTTGACGCATCGAAACATCTCGAAGCTTTTCTCGAGATGTTGGCGGCCGAGCGCGGCGCCGCGCCGTTAACCCTGGCCGCCTACAAAAACGATCTCTTGAGCCTCGCCGGGTTTTTGGCTGCAGACCGGGCGACGCTGGAACAGGCAGACCGGGCGAGTTTGCACGTCTATCTATCGAGCCCGGCTACTGCCCGGCTGGCGCCCCGCACTCTCGCCCGGCGCATCTCCGCGATGCGGCAGTTCTACAAATTTTTGCTGCTCGAAGGGGTGCGGCAGGATGACCCGACGGCGGAGCTCGACACCCCGCGGCTCGGCCGGCCATTGCCCAAGATATTGTCCGAAAGCGAGATCAAGGCAGTGATCGACGCGGCGCAGGGCTGGCCCGGACAGGAAGGCATTCGGCTCAGCTGCATGGTCGAGCTGCTTTATGCAACTGGCCTCAGAATATCGGAGCTGGTCACTCTGGCGCTCGCTGCGGCGCGCCGTCACCCGCGATTCCTGGTGGTGTCGGGCAAGGGCGGCAAGGAACGGGTCGTGCCGTTGAGCGAACCGGGGCGGGCCGCGCTCCATAGATACCTCGAATGCCGCGAGGAATTCTTGTCAGATACGCGGCCGTCACGCTGGCTGTTTCCGTCGCGCGCGCGCGCCGGCCACCTGACGCGCCAGCGCGCCGGCCAGCTGTTTAAGGAGCTCGCTATCAAGGCAGGGCTCGACCCGGACCGTCTGTCGCCGCATGTGCTGCGGCACGCTTTTGCCAGCCACCTGCTCGACCACGGTGCCGATCTGCGCAGCGTCCAGGAGATGCTCGGACACGCCGACATCGCGACGACGCAGATCTATACACATGTCGAGACCGAACGGCTGCGCAAGCTGGTGGAGAGCGCCCACCCGCTGGCTCGCCGCAAATGATCCGTCACTTTCTCGATTTCGAGCGACCGGTCGCCGAGCTCGAAGGTAAGATCGAGGAATTGCGCCGGCTCTCGACGACAGGGGAGCTCAACATCGCCGACGAGGTCGGGCGTTTGCAGAGCAGCGCCGATAGGCTGCTGCGCCAGACCTATTCGCGCCTTACTCCTTGGCAAAAGGTTCAGGTGGCCCGGCATCCGGAACGGCCTCATTGCCGAGATTACATCGAGGGATTGATCACCGATTTCGTGCCGCTCGCCGGCGACCGCGCATTCGCCGAGGACGCGGCTATCATCGGCGGAATCGGCCGCTTTCGGGGGCGCAGCATTCTCGTGCTCGGCACCGAAAAGGGCGCGGATACCGAAGGGCGGCTCAAGCACAATTTTGGCATGGGGCGACCGGAAGGGTACCGAAAGGCGCGGCGGCTGATGCGCCTCGCCGACCGCTTCGGCCTGCCGGTGCTCACCTTGGTCGACACGGCAGGCGCTTACCCCGGCATCGATGCCGAGGCGCGCGGCCAAGCCGAGGCGATCGCCCGCGCGATCGAGACTTGCCTGGACATCAAGGTGCCGTTCGTCGCCGTTGTGATCGGCGAGGGGGGATCCGGGGGAGCGATCGCGCTGGCGGCCGGCAATACGGTGCTGATGCTTGAGCATGCGATCTATTCAGTTATCTCTCCCGAGGGCTGCGCGTCGATCCTGTGGCGCAGCGCCGAGCACGCCGCGGAGGCTGCGGAAGCGTTGCGGCTGACTGCCGAGGATCTGCAGCGGCTTAGGATTGTCGACCGGATCGTGGCCGAGCCGCTCGGCGGCGCGCAGCGCGCCCCGAAGGCGGCCGTCGCGCAGCTCGGCGAGGCGGTGGACGAGGCTTTGCAGCCGCTGCTCTCCGTCGACGGAGACGCTCTCCGCCTGAACCGCCGGGAAAAATTTCTCGCGATGGGCGGGCGCGGCCTCTGACGCTCAATCATTGACCGGGCGTTAGGTCTTCCCACATCTAGGGCGGCGTGCCGGATGAGGCGACGCTGATGTTCTTCGTGGGAAGACACCGCTTTTCCATCATCGGAAGGCATTCATGAACCCCCAGGAAAAAGAACTGCTGACGACCCTGCTTGCCCGTCTGAAAAACACGCCGCAGCAGACTAAAGACCCTGAAGCGGATCAACTGATCCGGCAAGCGGTCGCCGAACAACCGGACCTCCCCTACTACCTGGTGCAGACCGTGCTGATCCAGGATTTGAGCCTACACCAAGCGCAGCAACGGATCGCCGATCTCGAAAAGCAACTCGCCGACGCCCAGCAATCGGCAAAGCCGACCGTCGGAAGCTTTCTGGGCGGTCTGTTTGGCAGCCGGCCGCCGGCTCCGGCCAGCGGCCCCGCACAATCCGGACCATGGACGCGCTCACCACAGGTCGCGGCAGCGCCGCCGGCACAGCCTTACGGACAGCCCGGTTATGCACCGCCGCCCGGCTACGGCCAACAGCCAATGGGCGGCGGCCTGATGGGCGGCGGCATGGGTGCGGGCGGCGGGTTCCTGCGCTCGGCAGCGGCGACCGCGGCTGGTGTCGCCGGCGGAGCCCTGCTGTTCCAAGGGATCTCTTCGCTTTTCGGGAATCACTATGCCGGCGGTCTGATGAGTGGCGGGATGACGCCGGGGCTCGGCGAGACCGTCGTCAACAACTATTACGGCGACGATGCCGGCGCAGGCGGTGGGGATTGGAGCAGCGACCCTGGCGGTGCGGGTGGCGGTGCCGACTGGAGCAGCGATCCCGGTGGGGGAGGTGGCGGCGATTACGCGAGCTTCGACCCCGGCAGCCAGGACTCCAGCTCCGACCAGGACTGGGGTGGTGGGGGCGATTGGAGCAGCGGAGACAACAACACCTCGTGCTAACCGGGTAGCTCGCCCTCACATTCGCTTTCGGCGCCGGTGCGCTCGGTGATGAGCCGGCACGCGCGGCGCTGCTCGAAATTGAAAATCCTGCGCTTGAAGCTCAAGGGCGCGCGGCGATGATGGCGCCGTTCTCTGCGAGCGGGTGTGGTGACGAGCACCCAGCCCCCGGTCAAGGCCAAACTGGACCGCAAGCCATCGTCAGACCGAAGGAAAGATCACCGAAGGGAGGCTTCTTTGATTATCAGATTACTAATAACCGCGATGGCGCTGCTTTTAGCGGGTTATGCGTTTTGGGACGATGCCTTGAGCGGCGGTCATGTATTGAATCCATTCGGCATTATGTTTTTATTTTTGTCTGGCGCTGTCTGGCTCGGAGGGAAACGCATCCTTGAGATTTTCAGGTCGACCAGAGATGAGTCAGTCATCCCCACCATCGTAGCGGGCATTGGGAAGAGTGCTCCGCCTTCCCGGCAATCATCATCTTCCTGACCTCATACTGAGATGGGTCTGTTAAGGGGAACACCGCCTATTTTATCGACCTGTGAGTGGCCAAACTAACTGAAGGTGGCCGGAATGGGGAGACATCGAAACGCCCGAATAACCTCGCCCGCCGCGATGCGTGCCGCCGCCCGTCGCGGTAAGTGGCACGGCAGCACGGGCGGACAGTGCCCAGCCTACCAGCAGGCAAACTTGGTCATCCTCCCCGAGGAGGCGGCCGTCGAATTCGCCGCTTTCTGCACCCGCAATCCCAAGCCCTGCCCGCTTCTCGAGATCACTCCCCCGGGCGACCCCGAGCCGGCCCGCTCCGCACCTGGCGCCGATCTCCGCACCGACCTCCCGGGCTACCGAATATACCGCCGGGGCGAGCTGGTCGAGCAGCGGGGGGAGATCCAAGACCTCTGGCGCGACGACCTCGTCGCCTTTCTCCTCGGCTGCAGCCTGACCTTCGAGCATGCCTTGACTGAGGGGGGCGTCAGCGTGCGAAACGTAGAACTCGGCACCCTGGTGCCAATGTTCATCTCCTCCCTTACTTGCCGAGCTGCCGGCCGCTTTCACGGACCAATGGTCGTGACCATGCGTCCGATTTCTGAAGCACAGGTCCAGCTGGTCTGTGAGCTTACAGCACGCTATCCGCACGCCCATGGCGGCCCCGTCCACGTTGGCACTCCGGAGACCATCGGGATTGCCGACCTAACTCGACCCGACTATGGCGACCCGGTCACCATTCATCGAGACGAGGTGCCGGTCTTCTGGGCTTGCGGGGTAACGCCACAAGCAGTTGCACTCAAGACGCTTCCAGAACTCATGATCACCCACGAGCCGGGGATCATGTTCCAGACCGACCTGCCTCGCGAGGGGGATGTCCGATCTTAATCAGTCGCTAGCTGGAATGCGGATATCAAGGTCGGCTGAGCTTTTCTGGCGCCCGCTCGGTCGACACACGAGGTGCCCGATCGACCTGTCCCCCCCTCTGGCGCGAGCGACTCGACGCGGCGCGGCGGCGGCCAGCGAAGCGTCGGGTTTCACGGTGCGGGCGCCCGATGCGAGATGCGGAACAGAGGTGCGTGGGGTGCGCCGTTACGTGTCGGCTTAATGAGTTCTATTTCGCCGACTTTTCGAGGCCGCAGCGCAATAGAACCTTTTGCGAGGCGAGATTGCTCGGGTCGGTGTAGGCGCGGATGGTTTCGAGGTCGAGGGTTCGCAGACCGTAATCGATCACGGCGGCGACGGCTTCGCGCGCATAGCCGTTGCCCCAATAAGGCTGGCCCAGCCAATAGCCGAGGGCCGGTTCGTCGCTGTCGTCACCGGTGCTGCCGTCCAATCCCACGCCGCCGATCAGCCGGTCGGTTTCCTTTAATGCGATCGCAAAACGGCGTGGCTGGCCGGTCGCATGGTCTTGCTGTGCCCGTGAAATCCACTCCCGTCCATGCGCCTCGCTATACGGGTACGGCACGGAGGACACCCAGCGCGCGATCTCCCAGTTGTTGATCAACGCGACCAGGTCGACGAGATCCCCGTCGCGATGGGATCGCAATCGCAACCGGGTAGTCGCGAGCTCCAGAGGGCTACACCTCGGTCTTGGCGCCGGTACGCTCGGTGATCAGGCGGTAATGCTCAATGCGACGGTGCTTCTCGAAATTGAAGATCGTGCGCTTGATGTAGTCGCCGAGATCGAGGTCGAGGGTCGCGGTGATGACCTCGTCGTCTTCGCCCAATGTGCGGGCGGCGATCTCGCCGGTCGGCGCGATGATCGCCGAACCGCCGATGAGGCCGAACCCGTCCTCTTTTCCGGCCTTGGCGGCGGCGAGCACCCAGGTGCCGTTCTGATAGGCGTTGGCCTGCATCGTCACGAGGTGGTGGAACATCCGCAGATGCATCGGCTCGGCGTGGTGGATGTTCTCGGTCGGCGTGTTGTAGCCGAGCGCGACGATCTCGACGCCTTGCAGACCCATGACGCGAAATGTCTCGGGCCAGCGCCGGTCGTTGCAGATGCACATGCCAACCACAGCATCGAAGGCGCGCCACACCCGGAAACCCTCGTTGCCGACCTCGAAATAACGTTTTTCGAGATGCTGAAACGGCGCATCGGGGAGATGCTCCGAATGTCCCGGCAGGTGGATCTTGCGATAGCGTCCGACGATCCGCCCGTCACCCTCGATGAGGATCGAGGTGTTGTAGCGGTGGAGCTCGCCCTTTTCCTGGGTCAGCTCAGCGTAGCCGAGATAGAAGCCGACCCCCAGCTCGCGCGCCAAGTCGAACAGGGGCTGCGTGTCGGGCCCCGGCATCTCCCGTTCGAAGAAGCGGTCGATCTCCTTCTGATCGGCCATCCAATAGCGCGGGAAGAAAGTCGTCAGCGCCAGTTCCGGAAACACGACAAACCGAGCGCCTGCCGCGTGCGCCTCACGCAGCAGTGCGATCAAGCGCTTGATGACTGCGGGGCGGGCATCGGCGAGGTGGATCGGACCCAGCTGCACAACTGCCGCTTTCAAATAACGAGACATGGATCGTTCTCCTCAGACAAGCGCCGCGCCGGTTTCGGCGACAGAGGCAAGTTCCGGAACCTGGGCGCCTCGGGGTTTGGCGGCGTCAGACAGAGCGCAAGGCAGGAAGGAACCGCCGCCGCGCGTGGCGGCGAGCTTGCCGTTTTCGATCACGACGCGGCCGCGGCTGATGACGGTCACCGGCCAGCCGCGCAGCCGGCGACCCTCATAGGGCGTGTAGCCGACATTGTCGTGCAGCATTCCGGCGGTGATCATGGTCTCGCGCTCGGGGTCCCAGATCGCGATGTCGGCGTCGCTGCCGACCGCGATCGTGCCCTTCTTGGGATAGAGTCCATAGAGTTTGGCATGGTTTGTCGCGGTCAGCGCGACAAAGGCGTTGAGATCAAGGCGGCCCTGCCGCACGCCCTCGGAAAACAACAGCGGCAGCCGCAATTCTATCCCGGGCACACCGTTGG
>Ga0306920_100008374_pt1 | contig 13720 bp, 13 predicted proteins | sample flu12Cox44000170_FD_204666 | JGI IMG/M metagenome (GOLD analysis project Ga0306920, IMG submission 204666) | Lab enrichment of tropical soil microbial communities from Luquillo Experimental Forest, Puerto Rico - flux4day.12C.oxic.44.000.170 (v2)... | ecosystem: Environmental > Terrestrial >... | reverse complement strand
GCCCGAAAGCACAAGGCCCCCGCCGCTGCCGGCAGGGGCCTTCGTGATCTGATAGCAGATTAGCTCAATGCATCCGCATATCCCACGCCCCCGCCGAAAGGCGACGCGCACGTGCACGGATACGGCGGGCGTGGTACGAACTGTCCATGGTGAGTTCATGTGGCCTTTTGCAGCCCGTGTCAAATGAAAAAACCGCACCGATCGAACGGATCGCTGCCGTTGCAATTTGCCGCCGCCTAACGGACGCCAGCAGGCAGATTTATGCTCCACCGTCAAACGGCCAACGCGCGGCTTGCGGGCATTGCCGCCGATGACGGCACAGATTGCCACCAGCACTTGGTCCCGCGCTGGATGAGCCGGGTGCACTGCAACTGCCTAGCACCGTCCATGTCAGCGAAGGGTCTTGGTCGTACCGCAGCGCAACCTTGCGGTCCGCTCCACCTCAATGAGCGGTGTCCCTCACGCGGAGCCGGGAGACTCGCGCGCCTGCATCGTCAAGGCGAAGTCACTGACATTGACTGCTACGAAACAAATGCCCGCACATGTAGGAGATCTTAATCTTAGAAAAGCAGACAAGGAGCACGCCTTCGGGAATGGCTCATTGGCCTGCCGGCTTTCACAACGCGTCCGACATGACGCGCACAATCGCTACTGCTGCGCAATGCCGGCGCGTTCGCGCACCATGTCCCAGCGTGCAAGCTCGTCCGCCATGTGCCTGCCGAACGCGTCGGGAGTAGAGCCGCGCACCACGACCCCCGCCTTGGTCAGTCGCTCCTTCACCTCAGGCTCTGCGATCACCTCGTTGAGCGCGCGGTTGAGTCTCCCAACGATTGCGCCCGGCGTGCCGTGCGGCACGAAGATACCGTACCAGGTGGTGACGTCGAAGCCCGGCAACAGGCCGGATTCGATCGCAGCCGGCACGTCCGGCACTGCCGGGAAGCGGTCCTTGCCGGTGACGGCAAGCGCCTTGAGGGCACCGGACTGGACCTGTCCCAGCACCGCCGAGATGGTATCGAACAGGACATCCACCTGGGCGCCGAGCACGGCGGAGATCGCCTCGGGCGAAGTACGGAACGGCACATGCAATATGTCGATGCCGGCAATCTGCTTGAACAGCTCCCCCGTGAGATGCTGCGTGGCCCCGAAACCGGGGCTTGCGAAGACAATCTTTCCCGGCTTCGTCCTCGCAAGCGCGATCAGCTCCTGCACGTTGTTGGCGGGAAAGTCCGGGCGCGTGACAATGATCAGGCCGGCGGTCGCTACCATGCCGACCGGATCGAACGCCGTGCGGGTGTCGTAGCGCAGCGACTTGCTCATCACCGCGGCGATGATCTGCCCCGCAGTCATGATGCCCAGCGTGTAGCCGTCGGCCGCCGCGCGTGCGATTGCCTCGTTGCCGAGCGTGCCGGCGGCGCCTGGCCGGTTCTCCACCACCACCGGCTGGCCGAGCTTCGGCGCGAGTCCCTCGGCAACGATGCGCCCAACGATGTCGGCGCCGCCGCCCGGCCCGAACGACACGATCAGGCGGATGGGATGCGCGGGCCATTCCTGCGCCGGCGCCGGCGCTGCGAGGGCAAGGAGCAGCGCAAAGGCGGCGAGGAGCCGCATCACGCCGGCCGGGTCGGCCAGGTGGTCTTGATCCAGTTGTAGGTCGCCGAGGGATCGTCGTGGCCCTCGCCCGGCTTCGGCCAGTCCGGCGGCGCCGAGACGTTGCGCACGTCCTGCACGATGATGCGGTCGGGGTCCCAGATCGGGAATGGATATTCCGGCACGTTCTTGCTGAAGCCGACCACGGTGGGCTTGAAGCCCGAGTGATCCTGCGGACGGATGTAGAGGTAGCCGGCCGGCGTTGCCATCACCATTCCTTCCAGCATGGCGATGATCTGCTGCGGCTCGGGCCAGGTGCCGAGCAGGTCGTTTGCCTTCTCGATGGCGTGCTTGAGCAGATAGAGCGTGGTGTAGGCGCCCTCCGCGGCGTAATTCGGATACTCGTTCCAGCGGCTGCGATAGCGTTCGACGAACTGCTTGTTGAGCGGCCATTCGTTTCCGGGCGGATAGGTGAAGTGATAGTTGGCGTGCGCGCCGGCCAGAATTCCCTCCGGGTGGTCCTTGCCCAGCGCGCCCGGCTCGATGCCGAACGCGATATTGGCGATCACCTTCATGTTGTCGTACATGCCGAAGCGCAGCGCCTGCTTGTAGAACGCCACATAGTCGCCGCCCCAGAGCGAGGTGATCAGGAGATCAGGCTTGGCCGCCATCGCCTTGGTGATGTGGGCGGCATATTCGCCGGCAAACAGCTTCGGCCACCCTTCTGAGACGATCTCGCTGCCGGGATAGAGCTTCTCCGCCGCGATCTTCGAGTGCACGAACTGCACGCGGCCGAAATTGTAGTCGGGATGGATGTGCGCGATCCGCTTGATGCCGGGCCAGGTCCGCGACGCCGCAAGCATGCAGGAGACGGCGTCGGAGGACAGAATGTTGGTGACCCGGAACACGTATTTCGGCTTCCTGTCGACCACGTCGAAAAGATGGTCGGTGCAGCCGTCGGTGAAAATGGTCGGGATCTCCAGCTCCTCGGCCACCGGAGCGAGCGCAACGGTGTCGCCGGCGGAGATCACGCCGGTGAACCAGTCGATCCCTTCCGAGATCTTCATCCTGCGCAGCTCCTTGACGTTGCCGTCGACACCGGCCGCTTCATCGGCGGTGAGGGTTACAATCTTGCGCGCGCCAAGAAAGCCGCCCTCGGCATTGATCTCGTCGGCGGCAAGGGTGTGTCCCTTCAACGCGGGCGCTCCGAGCGCGGCGCCAGGCCCGGACTGGAAGGTCATATGACCAACCTTGAACGGCGTTGCGGGGATCTTTCCCTTCGCCGTGACGACCGCTCCCGCTGCACGCGGCGCGGCGACAGTGGCGCCCGCACCCAGCGTTGCTGCCATGCCCAGCCGGCCGATGAAGCTGCGCCGATCCATGCCTTGGTTCATGTGCAGTGGCCCTTCGTGTGCGTGGTTTGTAGGGGCGAGGCATGCCTCGCCCCTACGCAGTAGAACGGCGACAAGCATGCATGTCCAAGTCGCGGAAAGCAAAGCCCGCCTGTGGCGCAGGGTGCGTCAATAGTGCACATAGTTCTGCATGCACCCCGCGCAGATGAACCCGGCCGGCTTCTTTCGGCGCATCCCGCTCCTGCCGCACCAGATGCGGACGCGAATGACCGCCACGGCCGACATGATCGTGCTCTGCCATCTGGGCGTGCCGGCGCTGGACACGGCGCAATGGTCGCTCGCCGTCGACGGGCTCGTGGAGCGGCCGCTGCATCTGAAATTTGCCGACCTGACCGCCTATCCGAAGCACGCGATCACGAGCTTCCATCAATGCGCGGGCAGCCCGCTCGCACCGCACGAGCCCACGCAGCGTATCTCCAATGTGCGCTGGGCCGGGGCACTTCTTGCCGACGTGCTGCGCGACGCCAAGCCTGCGCGCGAGGCGAAATTCGTGTGGTCGCGCGGGGCCGATCACGGCGAGTTCGGCGGCCTTGCTCACGAGGCCTATGTCAAGGACCTGCCGATCGAGCGCGTGGCGCGCGACGTGCTGATCGCCTACGAGCTCAACGACGCGCCGCTTCCCCCCGCACACGGCTATCCCGCGCGCCTGCTCGTGCCGGGCTTCTACGGCACCAACAGCGTGAAATGGCTCACCCGCATCGCGCTTGCAGAGCGACGCGCCGAGGGCGCATTCACCACGCGCTGGTACAACGACCCCGCCCCCGATGCGCACGACGGAACAAGCACGGTCCCGGTCTGGTCGGTGGCGCCGCAATCCGTGATCGTGACACCTGCAACGGGCGATACCTGCGCGCTCAATGCGCCCATGGAAATCTCGGGCTGGGCATGGGCGGACGAAGGCATCGCCCGCGTCGAGGTGAGTGCCGACGGCGGTGCGAGCTGGAGCGCCGCCGCTGTCGAAGCGCGCGGCGAACGCAGCTGGCAGCGGTTTGCGACGTCGTGGCGCCCGGCCCGGGTGGGTTCGGCCACGCTTTGCTGCCGCGCCATCGCGGTGAGCGGCGCAACACAGCCGATGCGCGGCGCAAGGAACGCGGTTTATTGCGTGGAGGTGAAGATCGCGTAAGAATCGTAGGGCGGATCAGCGTCAGCGTAATCCGCCGCGGCGGGTTACGGCGCCCGCAGGCCAAGCCGTGCCAGGCGTGGCAGCACCTCGGCGCAGAAATAGGGAAGCTCCAGGAGATAGTTGACGAACGAGAGCGCAATGCCGCGCATGCCAGCGCGGCCGATGGCTGCGAGCTCCTCGGCCACATGGTCGGGCGTGCCGACGAAGGGATAGCCGCCGATGGCGAGGCTGGCAAAATAGCGCCGCTTGGCAGCGTACTCGTCGGGCGGGATGGTCTGCGGCGTGATGCTCTTGTTGGCCAGCATGCCGTCGATGGCGCCCCAGTCCGCATTGTCGATGATGGCATGCTGATAGTAGTCCTGCGCCTCCTTCTGCGAGGTCCGGCAGATCACCTGCCCGACCGTGTAGACATCGATCTCGCGGCCGAGCGCGCGCGCCGCGCCCTTGACCTCAGCGACCTTGGCGGCGTTGGCGGCGAGCGATGTGCGCGAGCCCGAGGTGGCAACAAAGAATGCATCACAGTTGCGCAGCGCAAAGGCCTGCCCGACGCCCGAGGAGCCAGCGTTCATGATCAGCGGCCGTGTCCCGCCGCAGGGCTTGGGATGGGCCCGCACGCCATTGAGCTTGAGGAACCGGCCCTCGAAGTCGAACTCGCCGGCATCGGACCAGGCCTGCTTGACGACGTTGATCCATTCCTGCGCGTAATCATAACGAACGTCGTGCTCGCGCTGGGCCACCCCGAACATGTCGAACTCGCCCTCGTTCCAGCCGACGACCAGATTGAGGCCGAGGCGCCCCTCCCCGACATGATCGGCGGTGACGAGCTCCTTGGCCGCGATCAGCGGATGGAACAGCGGGGCATGCACGGTGCCGAATACGGTCATGCGCGCCGTCGCGCCGAGGAGGCCGACGGCCCAGGTGATGGTCTCGAGCGAGGAACCGTGAAAATCGGTCTCGCCACCGTAGCCCTTCCAGCGCGCGATCGGCAGCATGAAGTCAATGCCGGCAGCGTCCGCCATGCGGGCGAGGCGCAGACAATCCGGCCAGCTCGCGGACCAGCGCTCCGGGACCCTGGTGGCGGAGCGGCCTGACGAGCAGTTGGCGCCGAACACCCCGATCTTGAGCGCATTGCCGTTGTACATGGCGAGGCGCTCGTCCATCGATGCGGTGCGCGCGAGCATGGCGGACTCCCTTACTGGCGTCGGTAGGGCCCGAGCGCCTGGAGCGCGGCCGCGGCGAACGTCTCGTCGATCACGTCGTCGAGGTTGACCCGTCCCTTGATCAGGCCTTGCTCGGTGTAGAAGGCGAGATCGTGCAGCAGGCTTGCCTTGTTGACGCGGCCATCCGGATCGATGCCGGTCGGCGTGATCAGCTTGTAGATGGAGCGGTCCTTGACGGGAGTAGCCTCGGTGAGGATCGCGATCACCTCCTCCGCCGTCGGGCCGTCAAGCCTGCCATTGGCGAGGGCGTCATTGTAGAAGCGCACCGCCCGCAGATACGCGCGCATGAAGCCTTTGGCCGCATCGCTGCGGTGTTGTGCGAACTCCTCGGAATAGAGCAGCACCGCAATCTGATGATCGGGGAGGATCTCATCGTCCGACCTGATCAGCACCGCATCACCGTTGCGTAGCGCCAGCGCCGGTGCCGGCTCGACCGACGCCGAGCCGTCAACCGACTTGTTCCTGAGCGCGGCCACGTGATCGGGAAGCGGCAGATCGACGGTCTCGATGTCGGAATATTTCAAGCCGGCCGACATCAACAGGGTGTTCAAGGTGGACGTGTTGCTCACGCCGGGCGCATTCATGGCGAGCTTCATGCCTTTGAGATCCTTGAGCTCCCGGTAGCGTCCGCTTTCGACATGGTCCTTGCGCACGAGGATCTTGGTCGCGCCGTAACCCGGCGGAGAGGAAGCCTTGTCGGCGACGATCCTGATCCTGATGCCGCGGGCGACCGCATTATAGAGCCCGGCAGAGGCCGAGCCCGCACCCGCCTCGAGCTGGCCGGCGCCGAGCGGCGCAACCATGTCGGCGGCCGAGCGAAAATTGCTCACCTTCACGTCGAGCCCTTCGGCGCGGAAGTAGCCCTTGCGATCCGCGATATAGATCGGCGCGTCGCTCGTGCTGCTGGTTGCTCCAACCGTAATGACCTGCCCGGCCGCCCACTGCGGCGCGGCCAGCAGGAAGCCGATGACGAAGGGAAGCGTCCTGTTGTTCATGAACAGCCGTAGGTCGGGGCGAGCGCTGGCGAGACCCGACATATGTCGCTTGGATCGAGGTTGGGTCTCGTAAGAACTCGACCCAACCTACAACTGCCTCCGCTCACGCGGCCGTGTCCACTTCGCGTTTGACCCGCGCACCGACCTCGCGCGTAGCAACCGCAAGCTCATACTGCGCCTGCAAGTTGATCCAGAACTGCGCATCATTGCCGAAGTAGCGACCGAGGCGCAGGGCGGTCTCAGCGCTGATCGAGCGCTTTCCGTTGAGAATATCGACGATACGGCCGGACGGTACGCGTAACGCACGTGCCAGTGCATTGGCGGAAAGCTCGCGTGCATGAAGCTCGCGCCGCAGGATACGGCCGGGATGAATCGGAACCATTGCGGGCCTCCTCAGTGGTAATCGATGATCTCGACATCATAAGCGTGGCCATCCTTGAAGCGGAAGCAAATCCGCCACGGCCCATTGACCGTGATCGCCCACTGTCCTTGCCGTTTGCCCTTTAACGGATGCAGCCCGACGCTTTTCAGCGGGCTGATGTCGCTCAACCGCTCGGCTGCCTGCAGGTGGCCAACAATTCAAGTGCTGTCTCCACGTCAAGACCGCGGAAGCGGGACTTGCCGGTTTCGAACAGTCTCCGCGTCGCCGAATTGCCCCACGACAGGATCACATTACACGGTACTACGCTCTGCGTAGCACGTCAAACGTCAAACCTGAGCAATCCATGTAGAAAGTATATTGCGGAGCAAGGATGAGGCGCGAGCTAAAAGGAGGGCTGGAGCGGACGAACAGGACGCCGGGTGGGCGCAGGCAAAATCTGCCATCCGGCGCAACAAAGCGGGGCATGCCCTGGGGAGGCATGCCCCGGTTGTTGGCAGCTTTTGGCTACCTGCCGAACACGCGCGGCGGCAGCGGTTGCGGGTTGAGCATGACCCATCCGCCCGGCCGCGAGACAAAGGAGCTACGCGCGACGTTGCCGCCTGGGGGCAGCGGCTGCGGATTGAGCGTGACCCAGTCACCGGGATGTGATCGGCCGATGACCGCAAAACGCGAGCCGTCAACGTAGCTCGTGAGCGCGTTCCTCCGCTGAAATCCGGCGAACGCCGGAGCCGATGCGGTCGCTACGATGGCAACAGCCGCGCTGGCAAGCACGAGTTTGTGGAACATGAGAACCTCCTTCAGGCTTTGGATGTGACCATTCACATCGCAACAACCTGTTGTCGTGCAATTGCCCGGCAAGGTTTGTTACAGTTTTGGAAGCTTCGTTCTCCGGACCAGTCATCCTTACACCACGATGAACTTCGTCCCAGCGACACTGAATGTTTTTTCAGATTGTTGATGGCAACCAACCCGGTCCAAGCGGCGACAACGGCGCTTCCTCGCCTTAGCCATGCCCGGCGGTGGCCCACGGCATCAGCAGGCGCTGCGCCAGCGCGACCGCCGCAAACAGGAGAATGCCGACCACGCTGAGCCACACCAGCGCCGCCCAGGCGAGTGCGCTCTCGAGCTGAGAGTTGGCGGTGAGCAGGAGATTGCCGAGCCCGCTCACCGAGCCCACGAACTCGCCGATCACCGCCCCGATGACGGCGAGCGTCACCGCCACCTTGGCGCCCGAAAAGATGAAGGGCAGCGCCGCCGGGAACCGCACCTTGGCGAACACCTGAAGCCGGGAGGCGCGCAGCGCGCGCGCAAGCTCGATGAGACCCGCGGGCGTGGCCTGCAGCCCGGTCGCGGTATCGACCACGATCGGGAAAAACGCCACCAGGAATGCAAGTGCAAGCTTGGATTCGATGCCGAGCCCGAACCAGACCAGGATAATGGGGGCAATCGCGACCTTGGGCACCGATTGCGTCGCCACCAGGACGGGGTAGAGCATCAGGCTGAGCGCGCGCGAGCTGGCAACAACCACCGCAAGCGGAATTCCAATCGCAACCGCAAGCGCGAACCCGGCGACGCTTTCGAGAACGGTCGGCCAGGTCTCGCGCAGCAAGAGGTCGTAACGCTCGATCGACGCCATGAGGATGTCGGAGGGGCTCGGCAGCACGATGCGGCTCACGCCCAGCAATCGCGTGTAGCCCTGCCAGACGAGGAGAATGACCGCGATGCCGAGGAGCGGATAAAGCGCCCGTCGCACTGCGTCGGCGCTCATTGCGCAATCCCGAGTGCGCGGCCGGCGCGATGCTCGAGGGCCGTGAACTCGCCCGAGTAGCGCATCTCGGGCCTGCGCGGATAGGGCAACCCGACCTCGATATGGTCGGCGACCACGGCGGGACGCTTCGAGAACACCACGACGGCATCGGAGAGGTAGACCGCCTCGCTGATGCTGTGGGTGACGAACAGTACGGTCGCTCCAGTCCTCCCGCGGATGTCGAGCAGGAGGTCCTGCATCTCCATGCGCGTGAGCTCGTCAAGCGCGCCGAATGGCTCGTCCATCAGCAGGAGCCGCGGGCGGTGGATCAGCGCCCGGCAGAGCGCGACCCGCTGCTGCATCCCGCCGGAGAGCTCGCCGGGATAGGCCCGCTCGAAGCCGGTGAGCCCGACGAGAGCAAGCAGCTCCATCGCCCGCGCATGCGCAGCGCGGCCGGCCTCGCGGCGGATTTCCATGGGAAACAGCACGTTGCGGATGACAGAGCGCCACGGCATCAGGTTGCTCTGCTGAAAGGCAATGCCGAAATCCGGCTGCGGCTCGATCACCTCGACGCCGTTGATGCACACGGTGCCGCGCGTGGCGCGCAGGAGCCCGGCTGCGATCTTGAGGAAGGTCGTCTTTCCGCACCCGCTCGGCCCCAACAGCGTGACGAGCGCGCCCTTCGGCAGGTCGAAGGAGATGGTGTCGATTGCGAGGAGCGCCCCGCCATCCGAACGCACAAATTCCTGATGCACGTCCTTGAAGTGGCCAAACGCACTCACGTTTATACCTCCCCACCCGAACTCGGGCTTGCCCGAGTTCGGCAATTTAAGGTGGCGCAAGTCGGATATATCCGACTTGCGCTGGGGGAGGTCGGCGACCCCGGCCTTCGATCTGGTGCATCCTCAACCCCACCCGACCGCTCGCTTTGCTCGCGGTCGACCTCCCCTTGCAGGGGAGGTATTACGTCGCCTGCCTCACCGATTGTTTATACGAAAATTCAGTGTGCTTGCTGCAAGCGCTCAAGGTGTGATCGCGGGCGCGGGCAGAAAGTCGGGGGCATAGAGGTCGGCCGCGGCCGGCGCTGTGCCCGTCATTCCGACATATTTGACGACGAAATCGAGTGCCGATTTCATTCCATTGGGATCAAACCAGCCGAGACCGTTCTGCTTCACATCGGGAGTGACGGCAAGATTGCCCACGATTGCCAGCTCGGCGACGATGAGATCCGGCTTGAGGCTGGGCACATATTTGAGCTCGTCCTGCGCGGCGCGCTGCGGGTCAGCGAGCGCAAGCTTCCAGCCCTTCAGCGCCGCGCGCACGAACGCTCTGACCACCTCGCCGTTGCGCGCGAGATAGTCCTCGCTGACAGCGAGACCATTGGAATAAAGCTCGAGGCCGTGATCGCTGAGCAAAAACGTGCGCAGCTCGGCGTGGGCATCGCGGGCGCCGCTTTCAAGGCCGGGCTTCGCCATCACGAAGAATTCGATGGCCGGCACCTGTCCGGCAAGCAGCGCGCTCGCGCGCGCCGGCGGCGCGATATTGGTGATTTTGAGCTTTGCGGGATCGAGCCCCTGCTGCGCCATGAAGCCTTCGATCACCTTGGGGGTGAAGCTGCCGGCTCCGCTGCCGAGGTTGAGGCCTTCGAGCTGCCTGGCCTGCGTGACGTTCGCACCATTGCCCAGGCTGAAGATGGCATAGGGCGCCTTCTGATAGTTGACGGCAACCATCCGCAGCCGCGAGCCGTTCGCACGCGCAAGGATCACGCTCGGAACGTCGACAACGGCGATGTTTGCCGTTCCCGATTCCACCGCCTGGATGGTCTGCGCGGTGCCCTGGCTCGGAATGATGGAGACGTCGAGCCCCTCGTCCCTGAAGTACCCTTCGGCCAGCGCCGCGTACCAGGGCGCATGCCGGCCGAGCGGGATAAAATCGAGCGAAAGGACGACCTTCGCGGCCGGCTTGTCCTGCGCCATGGACGTGGAGGCGAGGGCCTGTGCCAGCAGCAACAGAGCAGCGAGGGGGGCTGTGCACGTGTTCGAGCCAAACATGTTCGCAGCCTAGAGCATTTTGATCGCATCGATCCAGTGGCATGATCTGCACTTGCTCCACCAGACATGCCGACCGTAGACCGTAGCCCGTGTTGAGCCACCAGCGCGTTCACGCGCGTCTGCGACGCGTGATGCGAAACACGGGAACCTTCTGGCGTTTTGCTCCCGGATTTCGCTGTCGCTCAATCCGGGCTACGATCTCCGAACGCTCAGGGAGGACCCGCATGCCCAAACGCGAGGTTTCATCGGATGCAATCAGGAAGCCGGTCGGGGTGTTCTCGCAGGCGACCGTGGTCGAGGCCAAGGGCAGGCTCGTTTTCATCTCGGGCATGACCGCGCGACGCCCGGACGGCTCGATCGCCGGCATCGGCGACATCGCCGCGCAGACCCGCCAGGTGTGCGAGAACATCAAGGCGGCGGTCGAGGCGGCCGGCGGCACGCTGGACGACGTGTGCCGCGTCGATGTCTATGTGCGCAACATGGAGCATTTCGACGCCATCCACAAAGTGCGCCGCGAGTATTTCAAGCCGCCGCTGCCGGCCTCCACCATGGTCGAGGTCACGAAGATGGTGTCGCCCGACTACCTGATCGAGATCAACGCCATTGCGGTGGTCGGGGGTTGAGGGACGTGACAATCATTCCCCAAGGCGCGCCCGGGCTCGAGGAAATCCTGATTCAGTCGGAAGCGATGCCCTGGCGCGAGAAGTCGCTCAAGGGCGTGCACGAGAAGATGCTGTGGCGCAACGAGGACACCGGGGCTTCCATCGCTCTCATCAAGTTCGACAAGGGCGCCGGCATCCCGCAGCCGCACTACCACGCCTCCAACCAGTTCATGTTCTGCCTGAAAGGACGCTACGAGTACACCGGCACGAGCGTCGTGCTCACGCCGGGATGCTTCTACTGCAACCCGAAGGGCCACGTGCACGGCCCCGCCGTCGCGCACGAGGAGACGGTGGTAGTCGAAATCTATGACGGCCCGCACTACCCGCAGAAGCCGTCCTGGTACGCCGACGAGGAGGACGCACGCTAAGGGAGGTGAGGACGTAGGGTGGGTTAGGCGCGCGCTCGCGCGCCGTAACCCACCGCCAAGCGGCGGATTACGCTGACGCTAATCCGCCCTACCGACGTCGTCACCATCCGTCGTTTGGTTGCTGCCGGTTTGCAGGGCACCGGAGCGTTTTTTCGACTCGGACCCGCCCTATTCGAGTCCCGCGACGCCCGCCTTGTGCACCAGCTGCCCCCAGGCCTCGACTTCCTTGGCGACGAAGCGCGCGAGGTCGGAAGGCGATGTTGCATCGCCCGGCACGAGGCCCATATCCATCAGCTTCTTCTGCCCCTCCGGGCTCGCCACGTAGGCGCTCATCTCCCGGTGCAACAGGTCGATGACCGAGGCCGGGGTGCCGATCGGCGCAGACAGCATCTGCCAGGGAGCGGAATCAAAGCCCGGGACCGTGTCGGCAATGGCCGGGATCTCGGGAGCGGCGGGAATGCGCCTTGCCGTCGTGACCCCCAGCGCCCGCACCTTGCCGCCGTTGATTTGCGGCAGCGCCGGCGCCGCATCGGCGAACAGCACCTGGATGTGGCCTGCGATCAGGTCATTCAACGCCGGCATCGTGCCCTTGTACGGCACGTGCGTCATCTCAATGCCGGTCGCGGTCTTGAACAGCTCTCCATAGAGATGATGCGAGGCGCCGACGCCGCCGGAACCGAAGCTCAGCTTTCCCGGATTTTCCTTCGCATATCTGATGAGCTCGGCAACACTCTTCACCCGGAGATCATTGTTGACCACGAGGATGAAAGGCAGGTGCGCGAGCATCGCGATCGGCTGGAAATCCTTCACCGGGTCGTAGCTGATCTTGCGATAGAGGGTGGGATTGATTGCCATCGCCGAGCTGGTCGCGATCAACAGTGTGTAGCCATCCGGCGCAGCCCTGGCGACAGCATTGACTCCGATCTGCTGGCCGGCACCCGGCCGATTCTCGACGACGAAGGGCTTGCCGAGCCGTGCCTCGAGCGCGGCCGCCGCCATGCGGCCGAGAATGTCGGTTGCCCCCGCCGGCGTAAACGGCACGATGATGGTGACGGTGCGTGCAGGGTAATCCTGTGCGGCCGCCTGCGATATGACGCCCGCCACAAGCATCATTGCGAAAAACGGGACGATAAACCTGTGAGAGGACATTTCTCGCCTGTGCAGTGGAGGTCGTACATTGTATGGGCGAGGCATAGCGCGTCGAAGACGCGCGTGAACGCGCTGATGCCTCGCCCCTACAACGTAGTGTGCGTCCTCGAGGCAGGAACGCAAGCTTTTCGTGGTGGCTCCCGTTGCCGGAAAAAGGCAGAATTTGCGCATGGCTGGGCCGTGTACCCGGGTGCCATCAACGCCGAGGGGCGCACGCACAGTGCGGGCACGCCGCGAGTGTCTTGCGCGACACTCCTGAAGCCTGGCAGACGAAGGAGAGACGAAGGATGATCAAGGTCCGAACCGTTGTTATTGCTGTCCTGCTTGCAGTGGGAGTGAGCCCCGCTGCATGGGCGCAGAAGCCACTTGAGCTCCGGGTCAGCCGGGTGGTCGATCTGACAATACCGATCGAGAGCAACATGCCGGGAATTCCCGGGATCAAGATCTATGCGGACAATCCGTCAAAGGTCGATGTCGTTGCCGCCATCAGCGAGGCGCAGAAAGCGCAGCTCGCGGCCGAGGGGATGACGCTCAACAGCAACATCGCCGTCACCGGCCGGTCGATGATCTCGGTGCTGTCCATCCTGGTGCACAACGGAACCCATATCGATGCCCCTCGTCACATGCTGGACAAGGGTGCTCCGATCGACGCGATGCCGATCGGGCAGCTCGTCAAGGAGGGGGCGATCATCAACCTGCCGGGCAAGGGACCGAATTCGGTCGTCACCGTCAGAGACATCGAGGAAAGCAGAGTCGCGCTCGGGCCCGATCGAATTCCCATCATCCACACCGGCTTTACTGAGAAAACATGGGGCAAGCCCGAGTTCTGGACGCAGATGCCCTACCTCGAGGCCGGTGTGGGGGCATTGCTGGCGAGCAAGGGCGTGCCGGCGGTGGTGCTCGACGTCTTTCCGGAAAAACCGCTGTGGCGGGGAGTGAAGCTCGATCCCGGCGAGGTGTGGGTCGCAAACCACCTTGCTCTGTTCGAAAAGGGCATTCCCTTGATTCAGTTTGTGACCAACGT
>Ga0306920_100008371_pt1 | contig 13721 bp, 11 predicted proteins | sample flu12Cox44000170_FD_204666 | JGI IMG/M metagenome (GOLD analysis project Ga0306920, IMG submission 204666) | Lab enrichment of tropical soil microbial communities from Luquillo Experimental Forest, Puerto Rico - flux4day.12C.oxic.44.000.170 (v2)... | ecosystem: Environmental > Terrestrial >... | reverse complement strand
CAGGTCTCGCTGGCGCTGATGCTGACCGGCCACAGCGCCACCGCCTGGGCCGACCTGGCGGTCACCTTAGCCTGGCGGCTGCCCGAGACCGGCGCGGCGCTGGCCGCCGGGATGATCGACCTGGCCCGGGCGCGGGTGATCGCCGAGGCCACCGGCGTGCTGGGCGAGGGAGCCGCCCGGGCCGTCGAGGCAAAGGTGTTGCCCGAGGCAGGCCGTCAGACCACCGCGCAGTTGCGGGCGCGGCTGCGCCGGGCGGTGATCGCCGCCGACCCTGGCGGGGCCGAGCGGCGCCGCCAGGACGCCGAGCGCCAGGCGAAGGTCAGCCTGTACGCCGACGACGACGGGACGGCGACCTTGGCGGGGGCGGGGCTGCCCGCGGTAGCAGCCGCGGCGGCGATGGCGCGGATCACCGCGATCGCCCGGGCGGCCAAGGCCGCCGGGCAGGCCGGCGGGCTGGACTTGCACCGGGCGCGGGTGATGCTCGGGCTGTTGCTGGGCACGCTGCCCTACATCCCCCCGCCCGGCGGCGCCCCCGAACCCGAACCGCCCGGCGGCGGCGACGCCGGCCCGGGCGGCGGTGACCCCGGATCCGGGCCACTCGCCGGCGACGGCACCGGCTCCAGCCGTCCTGGTATAGATGGCCCCGGCGGCCCGGACGACGGGCACCACGATGATTGGCCCGGCCCGCGCGATCAGGACGCCCCGCCCGTTGACGGCGCCGATGATGGCGACCCCGGCGACAGCCCGCACGGCGGCCACGAGAACGACGGCGGCGAGGGCGATGACTGGCCCGGGGCCGGGCCCGTGCCGCCGTGGCCGGGCCTGGGCGCCATCGCGCCCGCGCTGGCCCGCCCTGGCGTCCTGGCGGACGGGCAGCCGGTGCCCGGGCTGCTGGATGTCACCCTGCCCTGGGCCACCCTGGCCGGGCTGACCGACGCCCCCGGGCTACTAGGCCGCATCGGCCCGGTCACCGCCGCCCAGGCCCGCGGCCACCCGCCGCCCGGGACCGGGCTGGTCGGCCGCATCACCGTGACCATCACCGCCGACACCATCCACGACCACACCACCAGCGCTCCCGGGCCACCGGCCCGGGCCGTGGGACCGGGACCGCCCGCCGGGGCAGCCGGCCCCGGCCCGCCCGCCCAGGCCGCCCGGCCCGGGCCGCCATCCAGGATCGCCGCCGCCGCGCTGCGCGCCGCCGCCCGCGCCCTGGACACCGCCCACGCCCGGGCCCGGGCCGACACCGCCGCCGGCGGCTGCGCCCACCACGCCCAATCACCGGCCTACCGGCCGCCGCCGCGGCTGCGCGAGCACGTGACCGCCCGCGATGTGACCTGCCGCCACCCCGCCTGCCGGCAACCCGCCTGGCGCGCCGACCTGGACCACACCCTGGCCTACGAAGACCACGGGCGGACCTGCTCTTGCAACCTGGGCGGCGCCTGCCGCCGCGACCACCAGCTCAAACAACACCCCCGCTGGAAGCTGGAGCAGACCCAGCCCGGCCACTTCACCTGGACCACCCCCGCCGGGCGCACCTACACCGTCAGCCCCGACACCCACCCGCTGTAGCCGTAACCCCGAGACGGGCGGCCGGGCTGGAAGCTAGAGTCTTGCGTCCCCCGTCCGCCCGGGACTCTCAACCCCTGTCTCTCACATGTTCCTCGGGCCATGCTTAAGTAGCAGCAATTGACAGCAGATCGCCATCTGAGGAGCAGGGATGCCTGGAATCGTCGTCGGTGTGGACGGCTCAGACCATTCTCGTCATGCCCTGGCCTGGGCCATGCGCGAGGCTGAGTTGCGTCATCTCCCGCTGCAAGTCGTGACCGTTCACCCGCCTCCCGTTCGGCCGGCCACCAGAATCTACTGGGGTATACCCAGCTATCCCGAGAACAGCTTTGACCCGGAGCTTGCGCGGGCGGCGACTCAGCAATTCGTGGACAGCGTCGCGCACGAAGTCGACGGAGCGCTGCCCGAGGTCACCGTGAGCGTGGTCACGGGGGATGCTTCGGAAGAACTCGTCAATGCCTCGTATGGCGCCGACATGCTCGTCGTGGGGACTCGCGGCAGCGGCGGGTTTGCCAGGCTTCTGATGGGTTCGGTAAGCAGCCAGGTCACGCACCACGCGGTCTGCCCCGTCGTGGTTATCCCCATGCCTCGCTAGGCTTCGGGCCGCCAGGTGGTACTGGGCCGGAGTATCGCCATGTGAGGCTCGGCTCGGCGCTCATTCTCCCGTTGTGTCGGGACTCGTTGCGTCGGGACCATGGGATCCCGCCAGGTACACCACTCGGCGGGCGATGTTGACGGCACGGTCACCGAGGCGCTCGTAGAAGCGCCCTACCAGGGTCATCTCCATTGTCACCGGCACGGACATCCGTCCGGAGGCCAGTTCGCCAATCAAGCTGGCGTGAAGCTCGTCCACTTCCTCGTCACGAACGGCCAGGTCGAAGGCGGCGGTACGGTCGCGCTTGTACCAGGAGTCCGCGGCCTGGCGCCACATGTCGGAGACGAGGCTGCCCATCCGCTCGATAAGCCCCTGGCTGCGCGGGGAGAGGTCCCCGCTGAGAATGTGGTTGGCCCGCCGGGCGATGTGGGTGACGAGGTGATGGGAGCGCTCGAGTTCGGGCAGGATCCGCAGCACGGAGAGCAAGAAGCGCAGGTCCACGGCGACGGGCGCCTGCAGCGCGATCTCCCGGCTGACCACGTCCTCTATCTCCGGGTAGAGGGAGTCGACGATCCGGTCTCGTTCGGCCAATACCGTGATGGCCTCGTTGTCCCCGGTCAGCAGCGCATGGGTTGCCTTGGGCAGGTCCTCGGCCACCATCGCGAACAGCTCGATAACCTTGGCTTCGATGTCATCTAGCTCAGCCTGGAATTCTTGCCGATGCTCCACCATGGTCAAAAGCGTACTGGGCACCGCCTTACCCCTCCAGGCCCCCAGTCAGAGATCAGACGGTGTTCGTCCGGCGGCTATGACCCGTTCGTCTGGCGGCTCGGACCTGGTCAGAAGCTCGTCGCCGGACGCGGCAACCTGGCGCCCCGGGCGGCCGGTACGGTCGGCCGACGCGGGCCGGTACGGTCGGCCGGCGCGGGCTGGCACGGGCATTGGCCCAGGCAGCCGGACTGAGGCTGGGTCCTGGCCGACGGACGGGTTGCGTACCGCCCCGCCGGGAGCATGACAGCTCGCCACCCACGTGATATATCGGAACTGCCGGGACTATTGGCAGACCCATGTTTCCTGAGCGTGTTCGCGGGGCGCTTTCTCCTGGCAGCCGCTGTAGTCAGCGCTCGACAGGCACTGAATGTTCACTTGCTGTCTATACAGCTTTCACTGTCTATATTCCATTGCTTAACTCGCGGGTACCGGTGGCGCGTCAGACTCTTCTGGGGCTAGCCGCAGTTCGCAAGCTAGCTTGCGCTGGGGGGTTCTAGTTCTCACCGACCGGGAATGAGGTATATGACATGCAACTTCTGCGCATGAGACGGGCCACCACGGTGGGGGTTGCTCTGGCCGCGACGGCTGTCCTCGCCGCCGCCTGCAGCTCCTCGACCACCACCGCCCCATCGAGCGGTGGCGGTGGGTCCACGTCGGGCAACCTGTCGGGGACGCTCAACGGGAGCGGATCGACGTTCCAGCTGACCTTCCAGGAGACGGCGATCTCGTCCTTCAAGTCGGTCCAGCCCGGCATGACCGTCAACTACGGCGGCGGCGGCTCGGGCAAGGGGCGGACGGACCTGTCCTCGGGGGTCGTCCAGTTCGCGGGCTCGGACTCGCCGATTCCCTCCGACGAGCAGTCGAACTTCAGCGGCAAGACCGTGCTCTACTTCCCGGTCGTGATCGGCCCGATCACGCTGTCGTACAACCTGTCCAGCCTCAGCAAGCCGCTGCAGCTGTCGGCGCCGGTTATCGCGAACATTTTCCAGGGCAAGATCACTAACTGGGACAACTCGGCGATCGCTGCGGATAACCCCGGCGTCAAGCTGCCCAGCGAGCCGATCGCCATCGCCGTCCGCTCCGACTCCTCGGGCACGACCGCGAACTTCTCCTTGTTCCTCGAGCAGGCCACCACCGCGTGGACGCTCGGCAGCAGCTCGACCATCAAGTGGCCGGGCACGGCCCGCGCCGGCAACGGCAACGGCGGGGTGGCGTCGATCGTCAAGTCCACTCCCGGGTCCATCGGCTACGTGGACTACTCCGACGCCAAGGGCGCCGGGCTGACCTACGCGTCGATCAAGAACAAGGACGGGAACTACATCGCGCCGTCGGTGCAGTCGGCCACCGCCGCCGCCGACGGGGCCACGATCGCCCCGGACCTAACCTTCCACGCGGTCTGGGCGCCCGGCCCGCAGGCGTACCCGATCACCTACCAGTCGTGGGACCTGGTCTTCGAGAAGCAGTCGAGCTCCAACACGGCGAAGATGCTCCAGGCGTACATCGGCTACCTGCTCGGACCCGGTCAGCAACTGCTCCCCCAGCTGAACTACGCGCCGCTGCCCGCGAGTCTTGACGAGAAGGCTAAGGCGCAGCTAAGCAAGATAACGGGCTAGTGATGACCACCATCACGCGAGCAGATCAGGTGGGTTAGTTTGTCGTGAGCACCGTGACGGAGGCGGGTCCGGCCGATGTGGCCGGATCCGCCCGCGCCTTGTCAGAGCGGCGGCCGCTCGGCGACCGCACCTTCCAGATTCTCGCGCTCGCGAGTGGCCTGCTGGTCCTGGTGATCCTGGTCCTGATCGCCTTCTCGACCACCCAGCAGGCCTCGTCGTGGTTTACCAGCCAGGGCTGGAAGATCTTCACCTACAACTGGAATCCCACGGCCGGCGACTACGGCGCGCTGGCCTTCATCTACGGGACGGCCGTGACCGGGATCATCGCGATCGTGATGTCCGTCCCGGTCAGCATCGGCATCGCCCTGCTGCTGACCGAGGTCGTGCCGTACCGGGCGGCACGGCCGATCGTGTACGTGATCGACCTGCTGGCCGTGGTCCCGTCGGTGGTCTGGGGCCTGTGGGGCATCCTGATATTCGCGCCCTGGCTCAACCACATCTACGCCGACATAGGCTCGGCCGTAAAGGGCATCCCGGTGCTGGGCAACCTGTTCGGGCCGCCCACCAGCGGGGCTTCGTTCTTTACCTGCGGCGTCATCCTGGCCTTCATGATCACGCCGATCGTGACCTCCCTGTCGCGCGAGGTCATGGCGACCGTGCCGGCGATCGACAAGGAGGGCGCGTACGCGCTGGGCGCCACCCGGTGGGAGATGATCCGTGGCGCCGTCTGGCCGCACAGCCAGGGCGGAGTCGTCGGGGCGGTGCTGCTGGGACTGGGCCGGGCCATGGGCGAGACGATCGCGGCCGCGCTCGTGATCGGCTCGTCGGCCGTGATCACGTCCCACCTGTTCGCCCCCGGCTACAACATGCCCGCGGTCATCGCGAACCAGTTCGGCGAGGCCTCCGGCGTCTTCCGCGCCGCGCTGATCGGGATCGGCGTGCTCCTGTTCGCCATCACGATCATCATCAACGTCATCGCCCACACGATCGTGGAACGCTCCGCCCGCCGCGCAAGGGGTGCCTGATGGCCGTCGTTACCGAGCAGCCGAACATCGACCTGCGCGAGCCGAAGGGCTGGCGGCGAAATCTCAACCGCATCATGACGTGGCTAATGGTGCTCTCCTTCATCCTCGTGATCATCCCGCTGGTATTCGTCCTGGTCACGGTGGTCATCAAGGGCGCCCCGGTCATCAGTTGGACGTGGCTGACCACGGGCCCGATCCCGCCGAACGTGGCGCCCGCGGACGTGGGCGGCATCGGGCCGGCCGTACTCGGGACGATCTTGATCACGTTCTGGGCCACGCTCATGGCCGTGCCGCTCGGCATTCTGGGCGCGATCTACCTCAACGAGTACAGCGGCGGCCGGGGCCTGCTCGGGGGGCTCATCAGCTTCTTTAGCGACGTGATGACGGGCGTGCCGTCGATCGTCATGGGCCTGTTCATCTTCTCGATCTGGGTGCTGCACTTCGGCTTCTCGGGCTTTGCCGGCTCCCTGGCCCTGGGCTGCCTGATGCTGCCGATCGTGATCCGCTCCACCTACGAGATGCTGCGGCTGGTGCCGAACTCGTTGCGCGAGGGGAGTTACGCCCTCGGCGCCACCAAGGCCCGAGTAACCGTGACCGTGGTGCTGCCGGCGGCGCTCGGCGGGATCGTCAGCGGCGCCCTTCTCGCCATCGCCCGGGCGGCGGGCGAGACAGCGCCGCTGCTGTTCACCATCCTGGTCGTGACCACGGCGAACCCGAACGTGTTCAGCGGCCCCAACACGTCGCTGCCCTCGCAGATCTTCACGAACGCCTCATCGGCGTTCACCGGTGCGCAGGCCCGCGGCTGGGGCGCCGCGCTCACGCTGATCGTCATCTGCTTCGTCCTCATGATCGCCGCCCGGATCGTCACCGCACGCTTCACCCGATTCCAGCAGCACTAGGGGCATTAGGAACGTCATGACACAGCCTGAGCAGAACGTCGCCGCTCAAGTCCAGGCCGAAGCCGAAACCCAGCAGCGAACGCAGACAGCGGCCCACCGGCGGATGGAGCCGGGAGGCAATTCCGTCTTCGACACGGAGAACGTGTCGATCTTCTACGGCTCGTTCAAGGCCGTAACGGACGTCTCGCTGACCATGTACGAGAACGAGATCACGGCGTTTATCGGCCCGTCCGGGTGCGGCAAGACCACCGTGCTGCGGACGCTGAACCGGATGAACGACCTGGTACCGGGCGCTCACGTCGAGGGTGATGTGCGTTACCGGGGGGCGTCGCTGTACGCCAAGGGCGTCTCCCCCATCGCCGTGCGCCGGCGTATCGGCATGGTTTTCCAGAAGCCCAACCCGTTCCCGAAGTCGATCTATGACAACGTCGCCTACGGGCCGCGCATCAACGGCGAGCACAACAAGGGCAAGCTCAACGAGATCGTCGAGCGCTCGCTGCAACAGGCCGCGCTGTGGGACGAGGTCAAGGACCGTCTGAACAAGTCGGGCCTGGGCCTGTCCGGCGGGCAAGCGCAGCGGCTGTGCATCGCCCGCACGATCGCGGTCGAGCCGGACGTCATCCTCATGGACGAGCCCTGCTCAGCGCTCGACCCGATCGCGACCGGCGCCATCGAGGACCTGATGAAGGAGATCAAGTCCAAGTACACCATCGTCATCGTCACGCACAACATGCAGCAGGCCACGCGGGTTAGCGACCGCACCGCCTTCTACTCTGTGCTCCGCAACGAGAAGAGCGACACCCGCACCGGTGTGCTGGTGGAGTACGACAAGACCGAGCGCCTGTTCCAGGACCCGAGCGACCCCCGTACCCAGGCCTACGTGACCGGCCGGATGGGCTGAGCCGAGGCACCGCGGTCCGCGCCCGTGCCCTGACCGTCCCGTCAGCCGTTGTGCGCCGGGCAGCCTGCCCGCTGCTGGGCGGCCCCGATGTAGGCCTCGAGAGCGTCGTTCGGGAAGCCGGTGGCCTTCTCGTGCGCGCTGCTGGTGGCCTTGGCGGCCGTGAGCAGGGCTTGCAGGGCGGCGCAGTTACCGGTGGTTGCGGCGGAGTCGATCTGCGGCTGTAGCCCCGAGCTGTAGGTGGCCCACGGCACCTGCTGGGCAGTATCACAGGCGCTGGCCAGCAGGACCGTCGCGAGGCCCAGGGCCACCAGGAGGATGCGGGCGGGCCGCCGGGACCGAGTGGTCTGCCGGGACAGGCCGCGCGAGGCGTGTGTCGTGTGCATCTATTTCACCGTGCCACCAAGGCTGGGGACCGCGATCCCCAGGAGCATGAACAGGCAGGTCAGGATGAGCAGGGCGCCCAGCAGCGGCGCCACGAACCTCAGGAAACGGTCATAACGGACCCGGCTCAGCGCGAGCCCGCCCATCACCACCGCCGAGGTGGGGGTGAACAGGTTCATCCAGCCCGACGCGGACTGGAAAGCGGTGACCACCATCGCCCGGCTCACCCCGGCGAAGTCACCCAGCGGGGCCATGATCGGCATCGCCAGCGTCGCGTGCCCGGACGAGGACGGCACCAGGAGCGCCAGCAGGATGTTCACCAGGTACATCACCACGATGAACGCGCCGGAGGGCAGCCCGCTGACCACACCTTCGAGTGCGTGCAGCACCGTGTCGGTGATCCCGGCGTTGTTCATGATGACCGTCACCCCGCGGGCCACCGCGATGATCAGCGCGGCGCCGATGAAGTCGCCGGCGCCGGCGATGATGCCGGTGACCGTGCCCTCCTCGCCCAGCCCGCCCACCAGGCCGATCAGCACCGCGCCGACAATGAACAGCGCGGCGAGCTCGGGGAAGTACCAGCCCAGCGTGATCCCCTCCAGGGAGGAACTGAAATCACCCCACGGGATCACTGAGAAGATCATCAGCAGGAAGGTCAGCCCGAAGATCCACAGGACCGCCTTCTGCCGGCCGGTGATCGGCTGGGCCGGCCCGGCCGGGCCGGCCGCCAGGGCCTCGTCTCCCTCGAGCGCGGGCATCAGCGACTTGGCCGGGTCGTTCTTCACCCGCCGGGAATACCACAGCACATACGAGACGGCCAGGGCGGTGAACACGACATACATGATCAGCCGCAGCCCGATGCCGTCCCCCAGCGCCACCCCGGCGGCGTCCGAGCCCACTCCGGTCGCGAACGGGTTCACCGTAGACCCCAGCGTCCCCACTCCGGCGCCGACCAGGATGATCCCGACGCCCACCATCCGGTCATAACCCAGGGCGATGATGACCGGCAAGATGATCGCGTAGAACCCCAGCGTCTCCTCCGCCATCCCGTAGGTGGTCCCGCCCACGGAGAAGATCACCATCAAGATCACGATCAGTAGCAGGCCGCGTTTGCGGAATCGTTCGGTGACCCGCCCGATACCCGCATCCAGCGCCCCGGTCTTGATGGTGACGGTGATGAACGCGCCGATGGCCAGCACGAAGAAGAACACCTGGACCGCGCCGGCCAGATCCCCGCTGTTGTACGGCCCGGTGTCCCCCGGCGCGGTGACGATCTCGGCGGCGATCTGCTTGCCGCCCTCGGTGCCGCAGGCCTTCTCGCCTGCCTTGAGCAGGTCGGCGCTGGGGTTCGAGACAGGCTCGGACGGCGTTCGTATCCCGTACAGGCCGTTAACCGGCGATATCCACAGGTCGTACAGGCGTTCCTGGACTGAGCGGTCGATATTGATGGTGTGGTAGGTGCCGGGGATCGGCTTGGGCGAACCCCCGTCACAGCTCACGTAGGAGTAAGTGCCCGGCGTAATGACGAAGGTCAGGATCCAGATCAGCACCAGCACGAAGAACAGCACGGTGAACGCGGTCGGGAACCGGAATCCGCGCTTCGGCTCAGCCGGGGATTCCCCTGGGCGGGTCTGTGTCTCAGCCGCCACGGCGGCCTACCTTTCGCTGATCAGGCAAGGTCGACGAACCAGCCCGGATCGGCTGGAGGTCCTGCTCCCGCGGCGCTCAGCCCGGACGGGCCCAGGCCCGAGTGATCAAGAAAATCCTTACTTTTCTACCACAGTGCGGCCCGCGCCGTGTCAGGATCACGAACCGTTAACCCGCCCTGCCTTTCTTTACCGGCCGAGGGTGGCCACCATGATGGCCTTGATGGTGTGCAGCCGGTTCTCGGCCTGGTCGAACACGATGCTGGCGCCGGACTGGAACACCTCGTCGGTGACCTCCAGGCCGCCGGTCATCCCGGTGTGCTCCATGATTTCCTTGCCGACCACGGTGTTGGTGTCGTGGAACGCCGGCAGGCAGTGCATGAACTTGACGTTGGGGTTCCCCGACTTCTCCAGCAGGGCCGTGTTGACCTGATACGGCGTCAGGACCTTGACCCGCTCGGTCCACACGTCCTTGGGCTCGCCCATCGACACCCACACGTCGGTGTGGATAAAGTCCACCCCGCGCACGGCCTCGTCCGGGTCCTCGGTGATGGTGATCTTCGCGCCGGTGTGCTTGGCCTTGTCGCGGGCAATCTTGACCACGTCAGCAGGCGGGTGCAGTTCCTTGGGCCCGGCCAGTCGCACGTCGCTGCCCATCAGCGCGCCCATGACCAGCAGCGAGCGGCCCATGTTGAACCGGCAGTCCCCCACGAACGCGTACGCGATCTCGTCGTACGACTTGTGGCTGGACTCGTGCATGGTCAAGAAGTCGGCCAGCATCTGGGTCGGGTGCCACTCGGCGGTCAGCCCGTTGTACACCGGCACCCCGGCGTGCTGAGCTAGTTCCTCGACGTCGTCCTGGGCGGTGCCGCGGAACTCGATCGCGTCATACATCCGGCCCAGCACCGCCGCGGTGTCGGCGATCGACTCCTTGTGCCCCAACTGCGACCCCGAGGGGTCCAGGTAGGTCACGTGCGCGCCCTGGTCATACGCGCCGACCTCGAACGCCGACCGGGTGCGGGTCGAGGTCTTCTCGAAGATCAGCGCGATGTTCTTGCCGGCCAGGTGCGGCTCCTCGGTCCCGGCGTACTTGGCCGACTTCAGCGCCTCGGACAGCTGCAGCAAGAACCGCAGCTCCTGCGGGGTGAAGTCGATTTCTTTCAGGAAACTGCGGTTCTTCAGGTTGAACGACACGAAAACACTCCCTTGTGGTGAAGAACGCCGGAACTGCCCAGGTCAGAACGCGGGGTCCCGCTCGATCGGGCAGGTCATGCAGTGACCGCCGCCGCGGCCCTTGCCCAGCTCGAATCCCTCGATCGTGATCACCTCGATGCCCGCCTTACGCAGCGCCGTATTGGTCCCGCTGTTGCGCTCGTAGGCGACCACCACCCCCGGCTCCAGGGCGACCACGTTGTTGCCGTCGTCCCACTGCTCGCGCTCGGCCTCGAACGAGTCCCCGCCGGTCTCGATGACGCGCATCTTGTCGATGCCCAGCGCCTTGGCCATCAGCTCGGGCAGCGTCCCGTGCTGCTCCTCGGTCACCAGGTCCCCCTCCGACTCCCCCGGCCGGACGGACCAGGTCCGCGCCCCGTACACCACGTCCGGGAACAGCGTGACCAGGTCGCGGTCGCACTGTGTGAACACAGTGTCCAGGTGCATGTAGCTGCGCGACTTGGGCAGGTGCACCGCGAGCACCTGCTTCGCCGCCTCGGCCTTGAACAGCGACCGCGCGATCCATACCACGGCCTGCGGGGTGGTGCGCTCCCCCATGCCGATCATCACGGTGCCGTTGCCGATCGGCTGCACGTCACCGCCCTCCACGTGACAGCGGCCCCAGTCCTCATCGACCCCGCCCAGCCACACCGGGAACTCCTCGGCGGCGAACATCGGGTGGAACTTGTACACCGCCTCCATGATCATCGTCTCCGGCACCCGGGCCGGCTTGGTCATCGGGTTGATCGTCACCCCGCCGAAGATCCAGCACGACGGGTCGCGCTGGAACAAGAAATTCGGCAGGGGCGGCAGCAGCATGGACGTCGGGTCGGCCGCCTCCCACGCCAGCCCCGCATCCTCGGTCACGTCGGCCTTGATGATCCCGCCGATCAAGAACTCCGCGACCACCGCCGGCTCGGCCGAGCTCACCCATTCCCGGCCCCGCCGCGAGGCGATGACCCCGACCTGCCGTTCGCTCAGGATGTGGTCGCAGACCCACTCCTTAGCCTCGGGCTTGGCCAGCGCCTCGGCCAGCAATGTCTCGATCTCGAACACCTCGACGCCGCGGTCGCGCATGACCTCGACGAACATGTCGTGCTCGGCCTTGGCCCGGGCCACCCAGATCACGTCGTCGAACAGCAGGTCCCCGGCGTTGGACGGGGTCAGCCGGCTGTGCTCCAGCCCCGGCCGGTGCACCATAACCCGGCGCAGCCTCCCTACCTCGGAATACGCTCCCAGCGGCATGATGGTCTCCTCTGCATTGACGCTTGGCCTTGATCCATGTGGATGGTGTGGACCTACGCGGGGCTGTCGGTGAACTCGACGCCTGCGACGCTGGTCGTGATGCGGGTGCCCGCGGTGCCGTCCAGCATCGCGTCGATGTCGGCCAGCGCGCCGATCGCGGCGGGCTGGCCCGTCGCCCTGGCGAAATCGGACGCGGCGATCACCTTAGGCAGCATAGACCCGGCCGCGAACTCGGCCTCATACTCGGTCATCAGCGCATCCGGATTCGCGGCCACGATGGTCCGCTGCTGCGGGGTGCCGAACCCGGTGAACACGGCTGTGGCGTCGGTGGCCATGATCAGGAGGTCGGCGCCGACGTCGCGGGCGAGCAGAGCGCTGGCCCGGTCCTTGTCGATCACCGCCTCCACGCCCATCAGCTGCCGGCCCGGCTGGTAGGCGACCGGGATCCCGCCGCCCCCGGCGCAGATCACCACGCAGCCCTGGTCCAGCAGCCAGCGGATGGGCCGGAGTTCGAAGATCCGTTTCGGTACCGGGGAGGGCACCACCCGGCGCAGGCTGTCGCCGTCGGGCTTGAACGCCCAGCCCCGCTCGGCGGCCAGCTTGTCCGCCTCGGCCTTGGTGTACAGCGGGCCGACCGGCTTGCTGGGGTCGCCGAACGCGGGGTCGGCCGGATCGACCTCGATCATCGTCAGCAACGACGCGAACGGCTTCTCGAACGGCAGCCGGTTGCCGAGCTCCTGCTCGATGAGATAGCCGATCATCCCCTGGGTTTCCGCGCCGAGCACGTCGAGCGGGGATGCGGTCGCCTCCCCGTAGGCCGCCTCCTCCAGGGCCAGCAGCCCGACCTGCGGTCCGTTCCCGTGCGAGATGATCAACTCGTGTTTCTCGGCGATCGGGGCCAGGTGGTCGCACGCCACCGCGACGTTTTTCCGTTGGTTCTCCGCCGTCATCGGCTGTCCCCGGCGCAGCAACGCATTACCGCCCAGGGCCACGACTACTCTCATGGCATTCTCCGCATGCGGGCAACTTATCCCTATGGCCAGAGTGCACGGCAGGGACTAAAGTCCCTACTGCACAGGTAGTGACCTGCGAACAATCAACATTATGAACGCTAGCGCTGGACCAGCCAACACCCGCCCCCTACTGTTCCTCTTTACGCCATCTTTACTTAACCTTTATTTAATGTTGAAGTCGCTTCCTGTTAATGCAAGCATCAGCCATTTGCCCAATTATCAGACCAACGGTGACGCGTTTTTCACTTCGATACAATTAGGCTTTAAAGAATGGTGATCGTTCCTGTCACTGAGAGAAAGAGATGGGGTCATGACTGAAACGCCACGTGATCCGCGTCCAGAGGCGATCACGCCGCCCGAGACGGCCGCCGTGCCGCGGCCGGCCGGGGACGGGGCCGCCGCCGCCGGAACGGCCGCGCTCACCCAGCCGACCGGAGACGGCGCCGCGGGGGCCGCCGCCACGGGAGGCAGCGGTTTCGGGCTGCCGGTGGCGATCGCGCTGATCATGGGCAGCATCATCGGGGTCGGGATCTTCAATCTGCCGACCTCGCTGGCCGCGATCGGGCCGATCACCCTGGTCTCGATGGGGCTCACGACAATCGGCGCCATCGCGCTGGCCCTGATGTTCGCGGCGCTGTCGCGCCGGCTGCCCGCCGACGGCGGGCCGTACGCCTACTCGCGGGTCGCGTTCGGCAACCGGCTCGGCTTCTTCAACGCGTGGTCGTACTGGATCAGTTCGTGGGCCGGCAACGCGGGGATCGCGGTCGGCTGGGTGCTGTACGTGCAGGAGTTCATCAACAAGGGCGGGAACAAGCTGTTCACGGTCCTGCTGGTGCTGGTCGGCCTGTGGGTGC
>Ga0306920_100008370_pt1 | contig 13721 bp, 9 predicted proteins | sample flu12Cox44000170_FD_204666 | JGI IMG/M metagenome (GOLD analysis project Ga0306920, IMG submission 204666) | Lab enrichment of tropical soil microbial communities from Luquillo Experimental Forest, Puerto Rico - flux4day.12C.oxic.44.000.170 (v2)... | ecosystem: Environmental > Terrestrial >... | reverse complement strand
GGTGGCGGCGTCGAGCAGCTCGACGTCGAACGAGATCACCGGAACCTCGTCCTGGCCCATGCGCTGGAAATCGTACTCGTTCACCGAGCCGCGGACGATGCCGGTGACGTGCAGGCTGTCGGCGGCACGGGCGAGCGCGGCGGCGTCGTAACCGGTCTGAACGCTGGGCTCGATCCCCATGCGGTACAGCATGCCGCCGAACTCCGCGGGCTCGATGACCTTGTAGCGGCCGGCGATGATGAGCTCGGTGACGAAAACGCGCGACACGCGGTCGCCGGCCAGCGGCTGAGAGGTCAGGTTGGTGAACGGCAGGACCGCCACCTTGTCGTAGTGGGTCAGGTCGGCCTGCGGGTTGAGGTAGAGGCGCACCGGCGCCGCGGTGCAGCCCGGCAGCGCCACCAGCGCCGCCACGGCGATCGCGCAGCGCAGCGAGGCGCGGCTCACGACGGGCCTCCGAAGCTCCAGTTCAGCGCGGCGTCGAACTGGCGCGAGCGCTGCGGCGTGCCCGGATCACCGAAGTTGAAGCCGGTGTTCAGGGTCAGCGGCCGGCCGAGGGCCAGCAGCAGCCGCGCGCCGACGATCTCGCGCGCGCTCAGGCCCTGCGCGAGCGAGCTGGTCTGGCTCTGATCGCTGCGGGTGTAGTAGCCGTTCAGCTGCACGGTGCTGGTGACGTGCCACAGGCCGTAGATCCGGCGCACCGTGATGCGCGGCTCGTCGTGCGGGTACACCCCGGTGCGCGAGACCTCGGCGGCGAGCTGGAACTCGGGCGCGGGCTGGAGGTCGGCGCGCAGCGCGTAGGTGCGCGAGATGGCGTTGGCCTCGAACGGGCCGGCGCCGGTCTGGTAGCGGCGCGTGCTGAAGGTGAGCCGCGTGCTGCGCAGCAGCTGGGCCTGGAGGCTGGCGCCGTTCTGCAGCGACCAGCGCGCGGCGCGCACAGCGGTGTCGCCGTTCGCGCCCGCCATGCCGTCGACATCGAGCTTCAGCCGGCGGGTGAAATCGAGGGTCGCGGTGCCGTGCCAGGTGTTGACCGAGAACACGGCGTACTCGGGGCTCCAGTTGGTCGAGTGCGAGTAGCTGGCGGTGCCGCGCATGGCGCGCCCGATCGGCCCGTCGGCCGACAGCACCACGCTCAGGTAGCGCAGCACGCCGTCGACGGTCGCGGTGCGCACGGTGCGCAGCCCGCCGCCGGCGACCAGCTTGACCGCCCGGGTGGCCTGGTAGTTGTAGAGCAGGGAGCCCTCGTTGTTGGTGAGCTGGACGTCGGTCTGGTTCAGGATACGTGAGAGCCGGAAATCGTAGTACAGGGACCACAGCGCGCGGCTCGACTGGCGGAACGAGCCCACCGCGTTGGCATCGTGATCCCAGGTGCGCTCGATGAACGCGGTCTCGTTGCGCACCCCGTTGAAGGTGTAGCTCAGCTGCAGCGAGCGACGGGCGCTGCGGACCGCCTGCCAGGCGGCGCCGGCGTCGAAGGTGCGCTGCAGCGAGTGGCCGGTGGCGGTGCCTCCGATCAGCTCGAGGTCGCCGTAGCCGCCGTGCGCGCTGACGGTCCCGTGGTCCCAGGTCAGCTCGGCATTGCGCTGCGTGTTGATCTGCTCGGGGAGCCCCCCGGTGCCGTTCTGGCGGCGCTGGCGCTGCCAGGAGGCATCGAGGTGGGCGCCAGGCAGCGGCAGCCAGTAGCCCGAGAACAGCGTCTGGTCGCGCCGGTCGGTGAACTCGTGTTCGACGCCCGACGGATCGCGCACCCCGGTCTTGACCGTGATCGGCTGGACGCTGGCGTTGAATCCCACCAGCGTGTGGGTCAGCCGCAGCGCCCCGTAGGGCGTCTGCTGGCTCAGGCTGGTGCCGCGGTAGCGGATGTCGATGAGCTGGAGCTGCCAGAAGATGCTCAGGTCGTCGCGCGGCCTCGTGGTGTGGGCGACGTCGTAGGTCTGGGTCCAGAAGCGCGTGCCCTGGTGCTGCGACACAAGCCCGCCGCCCCCGCCCGGAGCCAGGTGCCACTGGTCGACCTGCTGGAACTGGACCTGGGCGTAGCCGTTGAGCGCGCGCGCCGAGCGCGCCGCAACGGCGAGCGCGATCAGCGACAGGCCGACGACGCAGGCCGCGGCGCGGATCCCGGGCTCAGCGCGCATAGTTCACCGTGTAGCTCTGGCTGGGGTGGCAGGCGGTGGTGCAGGTGCCGCCCGAAGCGGTTTCCGCGAAGGTGAGGAGGCCGGGGCTCCGCCCGGTGACGATCAGGTGGGTACGGCTGCCCGAGCCGTGGGTGACGTGGCAGGCGTAGCAGCTCACCTGCTGGTCGCCGACGTGCTCGGCGTGACCCATGGTGGCGCCGGGCGCGTTGAAGCGCGAGGCCTGGCGCAGCGCGGCGGGCGAGCTCGAGTTCCCGTACACATCGTAGGCGTGGCACCGGAAGCACAGCTCGTTCGAGGTCATGGCGCGCGGCGCCGACGAGGCGGTGTAGGGCTGGCGCAGGATGTAGCGGTAGATCGAGCCGTGGGGCGCGCGCGTGCCCATCTCACTGCCGTGACAGTCGCCGCACGCGGTCAGCGAGGCGGCGCTCCAGCCGGGCGCAAAGGCCATCGGCGAGATGCCGGGATCGGGCCCCGCGGCCTCGACCGGATGATAGGACGGGTTGGCGGGATTCAGCACCAGCGCCAGATCGGTCTGTCCGGTGGGCTGGACGGTCCAGCTCGAATGGCATTTGAAGCACAGCTGGTACTCGGTGACCGGCGCGGTGAGCGTGTCGGCGCCGGCCAGGAACGTGTAGCTGGGCGGCGTGCCGGCGGCGCTGTTCAGCACGCTGACCCGGCTCACCCCCAGCAGCAGCTTGGACGCGGCGGGCGGTGGCGGCGGCAGGGCGCCGTCGTTGCGCGAGACGTGCGGGTTGTGGCAGTCCTCACACTCGGAGTGACGCTGGTTGATCGGCGTCACCGCGAAGTCCGCGGGGCTCGACTCGAGCGGCCCGGCGTGGCGCCCGGTGTAGATCGTCACCGGATGGTTGAACGGCTTGAGCAGCTCGGTGCGCACGTTGCTCTGCGCCGGGCTGCCGTCGTGGCAGGTGAGACAGAGGTTCTCCTCACGCTTGAGCGACAGGAAGGGGATCAGCCCGGTCGCGTCCTCCTGCCCGTGCGCGTCGTGGCAGTTGAGACACTTGCGCGCCGCGTTGGCCTCGGTGCGCGCCGGCGGGTCGGGCCCCGGCCATACCACGTTGGCGCTCGAGCCATGGGGTGCGCCCGCGTAGAGCAGGGTGCCGCCGTAGCTGCCGCCATTCCAGGGCACGCTGTGACAGCCGTCGCACAGGGTGTTCTCGTCGGGGCCGATCAGGGCGTGCTCGTAGGGCCCCGGCTGGTTCCAGGCGTGCTGGGTATGGCAGGCGTCGCACGCGCCGGCGTGCGGCCCCAGCGCCAGCACCCGGGTGACCGACTCGGGCGTGGGGTGCGCCGGTCGCGGCGCGCCGGCCGCGCCGGCGTCCCGGGGCGGGCCGGCGATCAGCGTGATCGCGCAGCCCAAGACAGAGGCGGCCGGCGCCCATCGGCGCCGGCCGCCCTGACTGGCACGCGTGCCCGAAACCGCGGTCACCCTCCCGACCGATGCACTCGCCCCGGAGCAGCCCGGTTCGCCTGCACCGCTTGCCCGTCGGATCTCATGACCTCGTTCCATGGCACCCCGTGCCGGACTGCGTGAAGAGTCCTCACTGCTAGCCGCCCTGGACGTGGCACTGACGGCACAGATCCTTGTACACGCCGCCGTCGCCTTCCTCGGTGACCGTGGTCCCCGAGCCCGTCATGTAGATCAGCCCGAACCCGTTCTGATTGCCGTGCGACTTGTGGCAGCTCATGCACGACGGGGTGATGCGCGTCGAGGTCGCATCCCAGTGACCGTCGGGATCCATGACCTTGACGCGATTGGTGTGGCTCAGGTACTGGGCCAGGCTGGCGATGAACGCCGGCTCACCCGCGTGACCGAGATAGACATCGGCGGTCGGGTGACGATGCCACGGCGGAGACGTGCCGTTGACGTATCCGCCCGACACACCGCCCATATTCGCCGATCCGCCCGCGCCGTGGAAGTTGGTGTGGCACGAAGCGCACCAGTCAGCCATGGCGCTCTTGGTCGCGTCCGGCTCGTTGTACCAGATGTTGGCCTCGGCGTAGCTCGCCGCGACCGGGGTCTCGAAGACCGCCTTGGTGGGGTCGTTGGTGCCGATCGCGTAGTCCACGAGCTTGTTGTAGAACTTGTTGGACGCGGTGGTCGAGTACTGCAGGTTGCGGTACTGGAACACGTTCTGACCGTGCTGCGAATGGCAGTCGATGCACTCCAGGCCGTTGGGGTTGTTAAAGGTGCCGCCTGGAGCGGTCGCGGTCGACCACAGCGTGTGGCCGTCGATATCGTCGTAGCCGGCGCCCGGGCTCAGATGTCCGGGGGCGGCGTTGAGGGCGCCGGCGACGCGATTGCCCGACACCAGGCCGGTGTTGGTGCCGAAGACGTCGGGGGTGGTCGATTCGTTGTTGTGGCAGGACAGACACAGGTTGTTGGTGTCGTCCCGCAGCAGGTAATCGTTCGGGCCGGTGCCGAGGTACGGCGTGGGATCGCCAACCGTGTAGCCGTGCTGATTGCTGAAGTGCGCGGTGTGGCAATCGCTGCAGATCAGCGAGGTGCCCGAATGGTGATCGCCTGCGCTGGCCGGGCCTGCCAGCCCGAAGCAGGCCAGCACTCCAACGGCAATGATCAGGCGTTTCATGGGTTCACTCCTCTTCCGGAAGGAAGTACGAACCGGACTGCGGTGCTGCGTGGACTCGGAGTTGGTGAACACCCTCCTTTCGGTGTGTCGTGACGTGCGATCCTGGCGCGGGCTCATTCGACCCTCAGGATCTGGAAGCGGTTGCCCTCCCGTTCCGTGACCGCCACCAGGCTCCCGCCGTCGCTGGCCAGCGCGCTGGGGTAGAAAAACTGTCCGGGGGCCGTCCCGCGCCCGCCGAGCTCTTCAATGAACGCTCCCGTGGATTCGAACACCTGGACGGTGTGGCGCAGCTCGTCGCTGACCCAGATCCGCCCGCCCGCGGTGACCGCGAGCCCCGAGGGGAGCGAGAAGTTCCCGGGGCCGATCTCGTGGGTGCCGAAGCCGGTCCGGTACTCGCCCGCGGGCGAGAAGACCTGAACCGCGAAGTGGGTGGTGCGGCCGGCGACCACGATGTCGCCGCTCGGCAGCACGCCGATCCCGGCGACGGCGCTGATCTGGCCCGGCTCGGTGCCCGGCACGCCCCACGCGCCGCGCGCGCGGCCGGCCGCGTCGAAGCGCAGCACGCGGCCGCGCGGGCCGCGCTCGGCGACCAGCAGGCCGCCGTCCGGCTCCAGGGCCAGGGCCTCGGGGCCGGCCGAGGAGTCCGGCAGGGCGACCCGCGTCACGCTGCGCCCGCGGTAGTCGATGACGTCGACGTAGCGGGCCATCACGTCGCTCACATAGACACGCCCGGCGCGATCGACCACGAGGGCTTGCGGCACGCCGTCCACCCACGCCCCTCCCGGGCCCTGCACGCGATGGATGTACCGGGCGCGACGACCTCCGTCGAAACTGTAGAACTCGACCCGGTGGTCGTCGGAGTTGGAGACCACGATTTCGTGGTGGAGGGTATCGATCGCGATGCCGCGCGGCGCCTTGAGCGGAATGCCGGGCTCGGCCTCGCGCACCACCAGCACCGGCTTGACGCTGAGATCGGCCGCGCGCGCGATCGCCGGGGCGACCAGCAGCCCGGCGCCGAGCGCCGCGACCGCGGGCGCGAACTTCAGCGCTCCGACGGGGCTCGGACCGGCGTTGGTGATCGGGCTCTCGTGCTCGCTCATCGTTCTGTCGCGGGCCGCCGACCCGAACTTCGGGCCGTGCGTGCCGCGCCTCCGTGGAACTACGGACCGCAACCACCATGCCATTGGCGGGTCTCCTTTGGCCCCAGCGGCGGCCCTCCGACCCTGCTGGGCTGCAACTGGTTACCGCCGGGTCCTACCGGTAGGGTACGGTGGACGCGTGCGCACGGGGTGCCACCTGTGACAAGCGGCTGACAGAAGTGGCGGGCTTTCCATGGGTTTTCCCGGAGCTATCCTGAGTCAATCGTTCGCGTCCGGGCAAGTGCGCTAAATGAGCGGATCGGCGCGCGCGCGCGGCGGGACGAACCGGTCGAGCAGGGCATGTTTCTTGCCGTTTTCACGCCCGACCTCACCCATGCGGCCGCGGGAGAAACGACCGACAATGAATACCGGCGACGTGCTGATCGCGCTGGCCGTGGTCTCGGCCGCGCTCGCGGGTTTCGGATACCTGCCGGCCCTGCGCGGGCGTCCCGCGCTGCGCGCCGCTGGTGCGCTGTTCGTGGTGCACACGCTCGCCCTGCTCGCGGCGCTGGTGCTGCTGTGGGTCGACTTCGTGACCCACCGCTTCGCCATCGCCTACGTCGCCCAGTTCAGCTCGCGCGCCCTCTCGCCGGCGCTCGCGTTCGCGGCGTCCTGGGCGGGGCAGGAGGGCAGCATCCTGCTGTGGGCGACGCTGGGGGCGCTGTGCGGCGTGGCGCTGCGGCGCGAGCCGGGCACGCTGGCGCGCCCGGCGATGGCGGTGGTCAGCTTCACCCAGCTCGCGCTCACCGCGCTGCTCGTGATCAAGAGCCCGTTCCGGGTCGAGCTGCCGGCGCCCGCCGACGGCCAGGGCTTGAACCCGTTGCTCCAGGATCCGTGGATGGTGGTCCACCCGCCGGTGCTGTTCGCGGGCTACGCGACGCTGCTCGCCCCGTTCGCGCTCGCGATCGCCTCGCTGGCGCGCGGCGCCCACCGGGAGTGGAACCGGGTGGTGTGGCCGTGGGCGCTGCTGTCGGTGGCGCTGCTCGGCGCCGGGATCGCGCTCGGTGGCATCTGGGCCTACAAGGTGCTGGGCTGGGGCGGCTACTGGGGCTGGGACCCGGTCGAGAACGCCTCACTGGTCCCGTGGCTGGTCGCGGTCGCGCTGCTCCACGGCCTGCTGATCCAGCGCACCCGCGGGGCGCTGGTGCGCACCAACCTCGCGCTCGCGCTCGGCGGCTGGATCACGGTGCTCGCCGGCGTGTGGCTCACGCGCAGCGGCGCGCTCGAGAACTTCTCGGTCCACTCCTTCGAGCGCTCGGCGCTCGGGCCGCCGCTGCTCGGCCTGCTGCTCGCGAACCTGGCGCTCGGCGCCGCGCTGCTGCTGGCGCGCGGCCGTTCGATCGCGGCCGGCGACTCGAGCTGGAGCACGCTGTCGCGCGAGGCGGCCCTGTGGGCCGGGCTCGTCACCGTGCTGGTGTTCGCGCTGCTGGTCGCCTTCGGCACCGCGGCGCCGGTGCTGACCTCGCTCGCCGGCAAGCCGGCGAGCCTCGAGGCCGGCTTCTATCAGCGCATCACCATTCCGCTCGGGCTCGCGACCGTGCTGTTGATGGCGATCGCCCCCGCACTGCGCTGGTCGAAGCAGGCGGGATGGAGCTGGCTCGCGGCACTGCTGCCGGGGCTCATCGCCGGGCTGGTGACGGCGGTGGCGCTGAGCGGCACCGGCCTGGTGCGCGATCCCGCCCGCCTCGCGCTGCTCGCCGCCGCGGCCGTGGCCCTGGCGATCAACGCGACGATGACGGTGCGCCTGTTCCGGCGCGGCCTGAGGTACGGCGCCGGCTATCTCGGGCACGCCGGCATCGCCGTGATGGTGCTGGGCATGATCCTCTCGGCCTCGCTCGGCCGCACCGAGCGCCTGCCGCTGCCCCGCGGTGAGGCGCGCGTGGCGATGGGCTTCCGGCTCACCTACCTCGGCGAGCAAGTCGACCCGCGCGGCCGCCACCAGCTCAGGGTGCGGGTCGAGACCCCGGGGCGCGACCTCGAGGTCCATCCCGAGCTGTTCCGGATGGCGCGCGGCGAGGGCATGATGCGCAAGCCCTACATCAGCCGCCGCCCCGACCTCTACCTGTCGCCGGTCGAGGTGCTCGACGGCGCCGGGGCGGCGGTGGGGGGAGCGGTGGTCGAGCTCAGCACCCGGCCGTTCGTCGATCTGGTGTGGGTGGGCGCGCTCCTCGCCCTGCTGGGGGCGGTGATCGCCGGGGTGCGGCGGGCGGTGGAGGTGCGACCGGCGCCGCTTCGCGAATCCCACGAAGCCGTGTAACATTCTGCGCCTGAACGAGGAGGCGCAGCCCGCATGAAATCCGCACGCCCCGTTGCCGATACTTCCCAGGTCCCCCGGCAGGGGCAGAGACTACCTCCAGGCCAGGTGCTCACCGATAAGTGGCCGGTGCTCCATTACGGCTCGGTTCCGAAGACGGACCTGAGCACGTGGAGCTTTCGGGTCTTTGGCCTGGTCGAGCGCGAGAAGCGCTGGACCTGGGAGGAGTTCCAGTCGTTGCCGAGGGTCGAGGTGGGTTCCGATATCCATTGCGTCACGCGCTGGAGCCGGTTCGACAACCGGTGGCAGGGCGTGGCGGTGAAGCACGTGCTGGGGGAGGCCGGGGTGCGCCCCGAGGCCCGGTTTGCGATCGCGCATGCCGAGCAGGGGTTCACCGCCAACCTCCCGCTCCAGGAGCTGCTGCGTGACGACGTGTTGCTGGCCCTCAAGCACGACGGCGAGGATCTCACGCCCGAGCACGGCTGGCCGCTGCGTCTGGTGGCGCCCTCACGCTACTTCTGGAAGAGCGCGAAGTGGATCCGCGCCCTCGAGCTCACGGCGCAGGATCGGCCCGGATTCTGGGAGCAGAACGGCTACAACAACGACGCCGACCCCTGGAAGGAGCAGCGCTTCTCGGACTGGTGATCACGGCGGGACGGGCGGATGAGCGAGCCGGATACGCCCTCGCCGCGTGAGGTCCTGGCCGCCGCGCTCGCGGAGCTGGGCCGGCTGCGCAACCAGACCGGCCCCACCATCGCGTTCAAGAAGTGGCGCCAGACCGTGGTCAACGCCATCGGCGCGCTGTGGCCGGAAGACCGCGCCAAGGTGAGCCGGCTGCTGCGGATTCCCTTCCTGCCCGCCTCGGCCAAGGCCGACCGCATGGAGTTGCGGCGCGTCTACGATCGCGGGTGCGGCGAGGCGGTCACCCACCTCAAGGGTCTGCTGGCCGAATACGATCGCGAGGTCGCGGCCGGCCAGCGGACGCCCGACCCCGCGTCGGGCACCGCTCCCGCGAGCCCGCTCGGCTCCGACGGGCTGCCCAACCTCTCGTGGCTCGAGTCCGGCGCGGCTCCGGCTGCCGAGGCGGAGCTGCCGCCCGGCGACATGGAGGACCTGCGCTCGGTGACCGACGAGTTCCTGAGCGCCTCGCCGGTGTTCTCAGTGGCCGGTCCGGGCGGCGCCGGAAGGACGGCCGGGCCGGCGGGCGGAGCACCGCAGGAGCTGTCACCCAGCGCGCTCGCGATCATGGCGATGGCGGTCGAGCTCGAGTCGCTGGGCGTGCCCGCGGGCGAACGGCCGCGCGTGCGCGAGGCGCTGCTCGATCTGGCGCGCAAGCTAGACAGCAAGACGCTCACCTGGCAGCAGCTGCGGCTGACCGTCGAGGTGGTGATGGAATATCCGTCGATCGGGCGGCGCCTGTTGCCCATGATCGTGCCGTTCCTCGATCGCGCGGCGTAGGGAGGCGTCACTCCCCGCTCCCGCGGGGTCCCCTGCCGGGGGCGCCTCTCTGTGCCGCGAGTCGAGGCGGCGCCGGGCCTCAGGCCGGCGCCGGGCGATCGCAACGCTGTGCTATCGTTCCCGGCGTCCGGCGAGGTCGCCGGGGCTCCGCCATGAACCTCGACCAGCTCACCATCAAGTCACGCGAAGCACTGGAGCGCGCGCAGCGGCTGGCGCGCGAGCGCGGCCACCAGGAGCTGGCTCCCGAGCACCTGCTCGCCGCCCTGCTCGACGAGCCCGAGGGCACGATCGCCGCGGTGCTGGGCAAGCTCGGGGTGCAGCGCCCGCCGCTCGCCCAGGGGCTCGAGCAGGCGCTGGCGCGGCTGCCCAAGGTCTCGGGCGGCTCGATGTACCTCGGCGAGGGCCTGCGCGGCGTGCTGGACCGCGCCGAGGGCGAGGCCCAGCGGCTCAAGGACGAGTTCGTGAGCGTCGAGCACCTGCTGATGGCGCTGGCCGCGTCCGAGACGCCGGGTGCTGCGCCGCAGCTGCTGCAGCGCGCCGGGGTGACGCCCGAGGCGCTCTACAAGGCGCTCGCCGACGTGCGCGGCGGCCAGCGCGTCACCGACGAGAACCCCGAGGACAAGTACCAGGCGCTGGCGCGCTTCAGCCGTGATCTCACCGCCGCGGCGCGCTCCGGCAAGCTCGACCCGGTGATCGGCCGCGACGACGAGATCCGCCGCGTGGTCCAGGTGCTGGCGCGCCGCACCAAGAACAATCCGGTGCTGATCGGCGATCCCGGGGTCGGCAAGACCGCGATCGTCGAGGGGCTGGCCCAGCGCATCGTCTCGGGCGACGTGCCCGAGGGGCTCAAGGACAAACGCGTGGTCGCGCTCGATCTCGGGGCGCTGATCGCCGGCACCAAGTTCCGGGGCGAGTTCGAGGACCGGCTCAAGGCCGTGCTCAAGGAGATCGGCCAGCAGGAGGGGCGCATCGTCCTGTTCATCGACGAGCTCCACACCCTGGTGGGGGCGGGCGGCGCGGAGGGTGCGGTCGACGCCTCGAACCTGCTCAAGCCGGCGCTGGCGCGCGGCGAACTCCACTGCGTGGGCGCCACCACGCTCGACGAGTACCGCAAGCACATCGAGAAGGACGCCGCGCTGGAGCGGCGCTTCCAGCCGGTCTACGTCGGCGAGCCCTCGGTCGAGGACACCATCGCGATCCTGCGCGGACTCAGGGAGCGCTACGAGAACCACCACCACATCCGCATCAAGGACGCGGCGCTGGTGGCGGCGGCGATGCTGTCGAGCCGCTACATCAGCGACCGCAAGCTGCCCGACAAGGCGATCGACCTCGTCGACGAGGCGGCGTCACGGCTGCGCATGGAGATCGACTCGATGCCGACCGAGCTCGATGAGCTGACACGGCGCGTGCGCCAGCTCGAGATCGAGCGCATCGGGCTCGCCAAGGAGACCGACAGCGGCTCGCGCGAGCGCTTGAAGCGCCTCGACGACGAGCTGGCCGGGCTGAGGAAGGAGCAGGGCCGGCTCGAGGAGCACTGGAAGAAGGAGAAGGAGGCGGTCGACAAGATCAGCAAGCTCAAGGCGGAGCGTGAGCGGCTGAAGATCGAAGACCAGAAGGCCGAGCGCGCCGGCGACCTCGAGCGCGTGGCGCGGATCCGTAACAACGACCTGATCCTGGTCCAGCGCCAGCTCGACCAGGAGACCGCGCGGCTGGCAGTGGTCCAGCAGCAGGGCCGCATGCTCAAGGACGAGGTCGACGAGGAGGACATCGCCGAGGTGGTGGCGAAGTGGACCGGCATCCCGGTGGCGCGCCTGATGGAGTCCGAGATCCAGAAGCTGGTCAGCATGGAGGACCGCCTCCACCAGCGCGTGGTCGGCCAGGACGAGGCGGTGCGGCTGGTGAGCGAGGCGGTGCGCCGCGCCCGCGCCGGACTCCAGGACCCGCGCCGCCCCACCGGCTCGTTCCTGTTCCTCGGCCCCACCGGGGTGGGCAAGACCGAGCTGGCCCGCGCGCTGGCCGGGTTCCTGTTCGACGACGAGCACGCCATGGTGCGCATCGACATGAGCGAGTACCAGGAGAAGCACACGGTGGCGCGCCTGATCGGCGCCCCGCCCGGCTACGTCGGTTACGAGGAGGGCGGCGCACTGACCGAGGCGGTGCGGCGGCGCCCGTTCGCGGTCATCCTGCTCGACGAGATCGAGAAGGCGCACGCCGAAGTGCTCAACGTGCTGCTCCAGCTGCTCGACGACGGCCGGCTCACCGACGGCCAGGGACGCACGGTCGACTTCCGCAACACCATCATCATCATGACCTCGAACCTCGGCTCGCAGTGGATCCTCGAGCTGGGGGCCGACGAGCGCGAGGAGATGGAGCGCCGCGTCATGCAGGCGGTGCGCGAGCATTTCCGCCCCGAGCTGCTCAACCGCATCGACGAGATCGTCATCTTCCACGGCCTCACCAGGGACGATCTCAAGCGCGTGGTGCTGCTCCAGGCCCAGGCGTTGCGCTCGATGCTCGCGGAGCGCGAGCTGGGTCTCGAGATCTCGGAGCGCGCGCTCGACGCGCTGGTCGAGGAGGGCTACGACCCGCACTACGGCGCGCGCCCGCTCAAGCGCACGCTGCAGCGCCGCATCCAGAACCCGCTGGCGATGAAGCTGCTCCAGGGCGAGTTCAAGCCCGGGCAGACGGTGCGGGTCGATTTCGAGAAGGGCGAGTTCCGCTTCGAGGCCGCGACAGCGAAGCCGAAGGCGAAAGCGGAGACCGCGGGGGCGCGGGGGTAGCGGCCGGGGGCTGCTCGGCGTCTCGGCGTGATCGCGGCCGACATGGGCTGGTCGAACTGCCCCGGACCGGACCCGCGCGTCCGCCCGGTCGCGAAGCTCCATCTCCAACGGTACAGCGTCGGAGGGGCCCCAGGGTTGCGGGGGTGCAATTCAACGATTGGGACCGGGTCCGGGCCCCCGCGCCTCACGGCCTGACATCCGCCGTCGGCCCACCTCGACGACTGTCGCTCCGAGGACCGCGCCAACCATTGCTGCGATCACCGCGTTGCCCAGCGCCGTGACGACGAACAGGGCGTTGCCGATGGCGCCCAGGCCGGGATCAGATCCGCCCTGAAGTTTGACCCACGCCGTCATCACCATCATGGCTACGACGAATGTACAGCCGCCACCGAGCGCTCCGGCGAGGACGCCGCGCCTGACCCCCGGGGCGGGGCGCTGCCCAATGAGCCACCACCACAACGAGGGCACAATTACGAGTCCCGACCCCAGCACGGTTGCGATCCAGATGGTGTCGTGCGACCTCGCGACCAGCAGGCCCGCGGCAGCTACAATAAGGACAGTTGTCAGCCAGGTCCGTGACAGGACTGGTCCCACGGCAATCCCCTCCCTCTAGCGAAGTCCGCCTCAGCGGCGGAGACTCGCCACGACCGCCCAACTGACCTGGTGGCTGCCCGGTGACAACGAACTCCAGCGCCATTCCATCACTTCTCGGCCGAACACGTCGACGGTGCGGGTCGAGTTCGAGAAGGGCGAGTTCCGCTTCGAGGCCGCGACGCCGAGAGCGAAGGCGAAAGCCGAGCTGGCGCCGGCGCGGAGACTAGCGGGCGGCACCCGCCGCCGCCGCCGCCTCGCCCCCGCGGCGGAACGGTGGCCGCGTGCCTGCGCCGTGGCGCCGCCGGCCCGCCTCACCTCCGGTACAGAGTCTTCACGTGCCCCCAGGAGGTGGTTGCCGCCGCGGTGGGCACGGGCCCGAACACCTGGACGCGGCCATTCCATGTGTCCGCGACGAAGATGCGGCCATCCGAGCGGATCGCGACCGACATGGGGTGGTCGAACTGCCCGGGACCGAAGCCGCGTGTGCCCCATTCGGTGAGGTAGGCGCCCGTGGCGGTGAAGACCTGGATGCGGTCGTTCCCGGTGTCGGCGATGTAGACGTTGCCCGAGGCATCCAGAGTGATGCCGCGGAGCCCCCAGAACTGCCCCGGATCGCCGCCGAACTCGCCACCCCACCACCGCACCAGGTCGCCCCTCCGGGTGAAGACCTGGACAGTCTCATTGTCGGCATCCGTCACGTAGACGAGACCGTCACGGCCCAGCGCGAGTCCTTCCGGATCACTGAACTGACCCGG
>Ga0306920_100008367_pt1 | contig 13722 bp, 10 predicted proteins | sample flu12Cox44000170_FD_204666 | JGI IMG/M metagenome (GOLD analysis project Ga0306920, IMG submission 204666) | Lab enrichment of tropical soil microbial communities from Luquillo Experimental Forest, Puerto Rico - flux4day.12C.oxic.44.000.170 (v2)... | ecosystem: Environmental > Terrestrial >... | reverse complement strand
CTTTCGCAGGAATGGCCTCCGCGATTGATTATTATGGGGCCCTCAGCGATGGGCGCGGGTCTAGCTGGAGTGGGAGTACTGATGGCTTCCGGACCGGTCGCGGCCCTGATCTTGCCAATCGTATTGATAGGAGCGGGGATAGGCGCTGCGTGGGCGTTTGTTCTGCAGCGCGTAATGAGCAGTGCCAAGGACGGCGAGGAGAACATCGCTGCCGCGTCTCCCGCTACGGTTCAGCAAGCGGGGATTGCCTTGGGTGCGGCGATCGCCGGGTTGGTTGCCAACGCGAGCGGGCTGGACAATGGCCTCGACCCGGGTTCCGTGTTGCGCGCGTCGCTTTGGGTTCCCTTGGCGTTGCTCGCAGCACCTCTGGCTGCCTGTGCGATCGGCGTGCGATTGAACCTGATGGTCCAGCGCTCTCCAGAGCAAGGACTAACTGCCGCTGGAAATGGCTGACCCGAGAGCCGGTTGTAAATCCATCAAATTCGGATCGATCGTGGCGCATCGCGTCGACACGAGCGGCTAGGAATCGGCGCAAGCCTCTCCCGAGCCGGGTCATCACCCGGCTCTTCACCCCACTGCCGCCGTTGAGTAGTACCAGCCGGAACGTCTCGGCGGACGAACAGCGCTCACTCCACTGCGCGTCGCATCCTCGGCGGCGATCGGCTCCTTGATCTTCCGGACGCCCAAGGGCCAAGTAGCCGATCCATTGTTGTAGAGCAGTCAAGCAAAGTACAATCTTGCTGCGGCGAGGTGAAGCGGGACGGGGACGAAGGAGGCAACCTATGGCGGCGGACTACAGCATATGTCTTGGAACCGTTGGCTGGGGCGTCTGGCACAGTCCGGATGCCGGAAAGTCGTGGCTACGGCATCGCGCCCCATTCCCGCTCAATAGCCGGATACAGGCGCTAGTCGCCCATCCCACACAGGCGCATACCGTTCTCGCAGGTGGCGATACCGGCCTGTTCGTGAGCCATGATGGAGGGGCACGCTGGGAGCGCATCGCCGCCGATGGGGCCCTGCCAACGATCTGGTCGCTGACCATCGACCCGGTTGATCCCCATATTCTCTTTGCCGGCACGCGCCCGGCCGGGGTCTATCGCTCGCGGGATGAGGGACTGCACTGGGAGAAATTAGCTGTCGACATCGCCCGGGAGTGCTCCATTGGCATACCCTTCGTGACCAGCGTCATCGTGGACCCCGACGATCATCGAATTGTGTGGGCGGGGGTAGAAATTGATGGCGTCTTTCGCAGCCAGGATGGCGGGGAAACCTGGACGCACCTTGAGACGGGTTTGTATGATCCGGACATTCACGCCGTGACGATCGCCGCGACGCAGCCTAAGCGCCTTTATGCGAGCACAGCACGCGAAGTGTTTACCAGCAACAATCTGGGAGAAACCTGGAAGCCCTTGCGCATCAAAGAGAAATGGCCAGTGCCCTATGCCCGTGGCCTCATGGTCAAAGCCGATGATCCTGGCGTGCTGTTCGCCGGGTGTGGAGAGACCACGACGGGGGAGAAAGGGCACGTGCTCCGCACTACAGATTTCGGGGAGACTTGGGAGATCCTGCCGTTCCCCGCGCAGCCCAATGCGACTATGTGGGGCCTTGCCACGCATCCCGCCGACGCCGACCGCATTGTGGCGTTCAGCCTGTTCGGTGAGTTGTACGTCAGTGAGGATGGCGGCGCGTCCTGGCGCAAGATCGCGCGTGAGTTCGGCGAGATCAGAGCCGCAGTCTGGGTGCCAAACTGATTTCTTGTGGCCGCGATCAAGGACATGATTATGGGCCGCAAGCGGCGCTGTGAGAAGCAGCGAACCCCTTAGGCGCGCTTTGCGCGGATGCACATGAAGTACGGCGTCTGCAACAGTCTTTCGTACTTCTTGGGGTCGGCGACCCGCAGATCCTCAGTCGGTCGCGGCTCGACAAGCCGTTCAAGGATGAAGCCAGCTGCTATTAGCGGTTCACAATCTCCTGAAGAGGGCGCCGGTACATCTGCACTTCGGGCCGCGGTTCGCCAAAGCTCTTCCACTCCATACCGACGAGTTTTGTTTCGTGATACGGGCCGCCGTGGAGCCGAGCAGTGTTGATCGGGTGCTCCACGGAGAACAGGAGCTTGCCGCGAGGCTTGAGAACGCGCCTGAACTCGCCGAATGTCCTGCTTAGGTCTGCGACATAGTCTAGCGCTAGAGCGAAGAGCACAAGGTCAACGGACCCTTCGTCCAACCACGTTAAAGGCTTGTCGAGGTTGTGCTCGTAGATGTCCGCGCCTCGGTGACCTACAAGGGCGCGGGCGAGGGCCACCATCTTGGGCGTGACGTCGCAGCCGATCACGCTGGCTCCTCTGTTGAGGAACTCGTTTGCGTAGTGGCCAGGACCGCAGCCGGCGTCGAGGACCCGCTTCCCCGCGAGCTCTGGCATCAGCGAGAGCATCGCCGAACGCTCGCACATAGCGTTTTCCGCCTTGCTGCCGGCAAGCTCGGCATACCTCGTTGCAAGCTGCTCGTAGTTGCGGCGGCCGAGCGGCTTCTGCTCGATTTCCATGCGGTTTCAGGCCTCCCGAGCGGCCATTATGTAGAGGCAGCCCAGCCGCGGCGGAGCGGCGGATCATAGCCTTGCTGTCCGTACCCCGACAATTGGCCGCGCTCGTATCGGCCTACTTTGCCTCGATCGTGTTGCCCGCTATCGACCTAGTCCAACTGCTCCAATCAGGAGAGGCTTCGAACGGCGGCAATGGGCGCGACCCTGCCAGTGCTCTCACTTGCCATCCCGTCAGGATTTGCCCGAAGCTGCCGCCACTATCTCTGAGCGGATCGCGCCAGAACGGACGCGCCGATAAGCTACGCGGTTGGCAGAAATGCCGCAGTTCGCATACTTTCGTGCGTCTGCCACGGAAGAGGCCTCGACCGCATCAAACAATCGATTGGGCTAAATGAGCGACGATGAAGGATGTGTAGGTGCACCTGCCGCAGCAAAGACGCAGATTATCTGTGGTGCTCGCTACGAATTACCAACTGCACATCCCCCGTCTGCACGTCTTCTGTCGCGGATTTCGGATGAGGAGATGTCAAAGCGAAAACGGTACTCGGGAATTTCGGTGAGGAGATCGGCATAGCGCCGCGGCACGCGGATGTCTCTCAGCGCGCGTACGCGCCCTGCTGTGTCGATGCGCACCGCCACCAGAAAGCTGCCACCGGAATTGGCGATTTCCTCGAGTGCGGCGTGCATTTGAACCTCGTCGTCGCCATAATACTTTGGCACAAACAGCCGCTCTGCCGTATCCGCGCCGACCACAAACGTCGTCCCCGGAAACAAGCGCGACTTTTCGACAAAGGTGGGCGCTCGGGTGAGTTCGACCGGCGACTTCCAGGCGAATTGCGTCAGCCGGTGTCTCACCGTCTCGCTCGCCAACGGCGGCTTGTCGACGTTTGTGACAGAGATTTCGAATGCCAAGGGCTGCTGTCTGAGCTCTTGGGCGACCCGCGCCAGCAACACGTGCCCCTCGTGCATCGGGTTGAAGGAACCTGGGAACAGCACAACGGGCTGCGGTGCTGACAGCATCACTTGGCCATCGGGCTGGACGGTGAGACGATCGAGCTCGCCCGCCAAGAGCTGATCGATCGTATCCACGGCCGCCTCGGCCGTTACAACCGTCTCGGCATAACGCTCATCCCGATCGAGCAGGCTGCGGGGCGAGGCTGTGGCAATTCCGCATGCACGGGCCAGCCACAGAACGATCGCGCGCGAAACGAGGTCTTCTTCAGCGGCGCGATCCCGCCGGCCCTTGGCCATCACGCCAGTGCAGTGCGCGATGCCGGCGGCGTTGGCAAATGCGATGTGAAATCGATGCTCGCCTCGACGCGGGCGATCGCTCACCAGTGCCGCCGTGGCACCCAGGCCCACCACATCGGTGCCGGCCGGCGCCAGCCTGTCGGCGCGTGCCCGTGCGGTTCGTGCGATCGCGATGGCGGTGTCGGAGCTGCACGCCTGCGTCGGCGCAAAGCCGAGAAACGCCGCCAGCGCCAGCTCGTCGTAGGGAACCTGCGCCTCGATCAGCAGCCGAGAACCGCCGGGAACACGCAGCAACTCGCCAACCGCGCCACTCCCGCCCCCGGTGATCGCGAGCGCCGCCTTGCGGCCGGAGGCGTGTATTCCGGAGATCAATTGTTGCCATGCGGCGTCCGACGGGCTCATCGTACGTGTGTGTTCCGAAGCTGAAAATTACCTCGCGGAGGGTGAAAGACAGCTCGGACAGAGTCAACAGAGTGCAGGGGTGTGCCAACAAAGCTGCCGCGGCCGGTGATGTCCGGCATGATCAGCACGGCGTTGCCCCCTTAAGAGACCTTGGTGGCGGACTCGGAGCCGGCTGGGTTGGGTGGACTGCGGGCCTTTGCCAATCGGCGCAAATCTCACTGTGTGAATAAGCGCTGACAAAAGCTACAGGCCGGTTCCGGCTCTATTTGCTCCCTCGAACAAACGAATGTTTTGCTCTAAATCATAGCGGCCCTCACGCAGAGTTTCCGAATGCCAGGACACGGCGGGATAGTTTTGATGTAGGTGCCGAGAGCGATTGGCATAGTGGTACGGATCCGGGAGCGAAGTATGAACAAGCAGTTGCCGAACCGGCGTGAGTTCAATCGACTTTGGGTGACGCTGGGCTCGTCGCTCGCTTCGGCCGGCTCAATGATTGTGGCACTGTCAAGTGCACCGGCTCGTGCTGCGACCCCCACGATAAAGTTCCCCGATGGGGCAATTGTCCCGGCACTCGGCCAAGGCTCTGCAGGTCTCGCGCAGGGGAGACATCCGGAGGCCGCCGAGGAAGAAGCGCTGCGCACCGGCCTTTCGCTCGGGATGACGTTGATCGACACGGCCGAGATATATGGCGACGGCCGTTCCGAGAAATTGATCGGCCGCGTGATTTCCGGTCAGCGCGGCCGCGTATTCCTGGTCTCCAAAGTGTGGCCCACCCACGTGAGAGGTGACGGCATCGCGCGGGCTTGCGAGGCGAGCCTAGCCCGTCTCGGCACCAATCATCTCGATCTCTACCTGCTGCACTGGCCAAGTCGGGACGCCGACCTCTCCAGCATTGTGGCGGCGTTCGAAAGCCTACGTGCGGCGGGGAAGATCCGCGCCTGGGGCGTATCCAACTTCAAGGTCAATGACATGGAAGACCTCCTCCGTGTCCCGCACGGCGATCGTTGCGCGACCAATCAGGTCCTCTACAACCTCGGCAACCGCAGCATCGAGCCGGACCTGTTGCCATGGTGCAAACAGCACGGCGTGCCGGTGATGGCCTATTCACCGCTCGGCGGCTCCGGCGCTAGCCTGCTGCGTGATCCAACACTTGAGCGTATTGGCGCTGCACATCATTGCTCGGCGGCCGCTGTCGCGCTGGCCTGGACAATCCGCAATGGCAATGTCATAGCAATTCCCGAATCCGGCTCGGTGGAGCACGTAAAAGAGAACGCCGTCGCGCTCTCGCTGACACTCACACCCGATGAAATTCATACACTGGATGCAGCGCATCCACCGCCCAGCCGCTAGAACGAAGACTATTGGATGCGGCTAGGGTTTAGACCCACACCACCGAACAACTTGCGCAGGTCCGGCTCAGTGCAGATGCGGCCGCGACCGAAGAGCAGCATCATCCGGAGGTCAATAATCCGCGCGTAGATCGGTCGGTTGTCGGGTGGCATCACCATCTCGGGGCAAACGTTGGCTTGGGTCGAGCCCGCTCGTTCGATTGGTTGCCAGAGAACGCTGCTTTCGGCGCAATCCTGCCATCGGCGCGACCTCGAGCGGCGAGCGGACATAGCCCATTCTCGTCATTTGTGCAACGCGAGCCCCGAGGGCCGCCGTTCCCGGCCCCTCGCGAGGCCGGGAACCGGTATCGGGCGTTATTGGGCGGCGGCTGCCATAGATCGCGCTGCTGCAACAGGTCGATGGGCGCGGAGAAAGGTGCGGATATGGCGCACCGCCAGCGGAATCTTGTCTGGGGTGTCCTTCCACGGATACAGGCTCACCTGCGCGTTGGGCGCGAGATGCACGGTCTCCATCGCCACCGCATAGGGGTGCCCCGGAACGTCGTCGGGCAACACCAAGATTGGCGTCTGGCAGTTGCGCACAAAATCGCGCGTCACGGTGTACACGAAATCGGCGCGAGCACCACCGTACATGTTAGTCAGGAACGTATCGACCATCGCCATCGTGATGTCAGACCGGCGGGCGCACAGCTCCGGACCCCAGCCCTTCATGTTGTTGTTGTAGGAGAGGCCAGGCATCTCCGGGCGGTAGCCGCTGGGCTGTGCCGGCGCGGCGGCGAAGACGCGGTCGCCGGCACGCTTTAGCAGGTTCCAGATGAACGGGCCGCCGATGCAGAAGCCAAGTACCATGAATTCGCGGATGCCCAGGTGATCCATCAGGCCGATATGGTCGTCAGTATAGGCGTCCCACGGCCGATCGATCTCGAGCGGACCGAAGGACTGGCCGCCCTTGGCGTTGCGCAAATCGGCCGCGATAACCCGAAACTCACCCTTGAACTCGTCGAATGGGTTGAACGGGTGTGTCGCGAGCCCCGCGACCGTCGAGTTGAGCCCGCCGCCGGGGATCACCAGCAGCGGGAAGCCCGACCCGCCCTCTTCGTAATAGATGCGAACTTGGCCTCTTTGATAGAACGGCATGGTTTTCGTCCTTTTCTGCGATTCATCTGCGCGAGCGGAGATCTAAGGGGCACCTAACTGCGATGCCTCTCTGGGCTCGGCTTCTGACGACGTGTTGCCAAAAACCGCTATTGCGCTGCGGCGCGCATCGGGATGCGCGATTTAAGAAACGTGCGCACACGGTTGATCGTGCGTGCCTTAAGTTCCGGCGGCTCGCGCCACGGGAAGACGGTGGTCTCGGCGTTCGGCGCCAGCGACGCCACGTCGATCGAGGTCTGCAACGGATGCGACGGCGTGTCGTCCGGCAGGACGAGGATCGGCGTCCGGCAGTTCTTAATGAACTCGCGCGGCACGCTGAAGAGGAAATCGGGCTGCACGCGCCACAAGCTACGGAAATACCTCTCAACCGTGTCCATCGACACCTCGGGTCGGCGGGCGCGGAAATCGGCGAGCCAATTGTCGTGGCTATGGCGAACCATCACGTCCGGGTCTTCCGGCCGGTGGCCAACGGTCTGGCAGAACACCGCGGCGACGACCCGGTCAGGCGCGCGCTGCAGCAGCTTCCCGGCGAAGCAGCCCCCGATGCAGTAGCCCATATAAAAGAATTCGCGAATCCCGAGATGGTCCATCAGCCCAAGCTGGTCGTCGGCAAAGGCGTCCCATGCCTTGTCGACCGGCACCGGACCGGTCGACTCGCCGCCATTGGCATTACGCTGGTCCATCGTGATACAGCGGAAGTCGTTCTTGAACTCTTCCATCGCGTTGATCACCGCGGTCGGCCAGTTGCTGACGCGCGAATTAAGGCCGCCGCCGGGAGTGACCAACAGCGGGAAGCCGGAGCCGACCTCCTCGTAGCGGATGCGAATGTCGCCCTTTTGATAGAACGGCATGGCCGTTTCCTCCGATGTTGCGGCCGCCGCGGGGTCGCGGCCGGCAGGGTGTGCGAGCAGCCGTTCTACGTCAATCGGGCGAGTTTTCGGAAGTGTTTCGCTCCAAACGCCTCCCGATCGGGTCCGGTCCACCAAAGAAGTGCAGACCCGGACATCCGAAGCTCGAAAGCTCCGCCCGCTATCTCGTAATCGAGATCGACGACGCTCTCAGCATCTCGGAGCAGGTAGAGCTTGAGCCTCTTAACCATGCCAGCGGCGCGGCCTTCCCTCCGGTAGGAGCCGCTACTAGGGCCGAGGTGTCCCGTAGTGCCATCGCTCGCAGGTTCATGCATTATGCATCGCATTTACGAGGATCAGATCCGATCGATGGCCCGTGACGAATTCTTCACCGCCAACCGGCGCAATTGGGATGAGAGAGTGGCGATCCACCGCCGCGATGCGACGGGGTTCTACGCGGTTGAGCGATTTCTCGCAGGAGAGAAACGGCTGCATGCGATCGACAGTGCCGAACTCGGTGAGATTGCCGGTAAGCGGCTGATCCATCTGCAGTGCCACTTTGGGCTCGATTCCCTTATTCTCGCGCGTGAGGGCGCGGTCGTGACCGGGCTCGATTTCTCGCCCGCGGCGATTGCCGAGGCGAGGCGGCTCGCGGCGGTGATCGGCGTCGGCGCCGAGTTTGTTTGTGCCGACGTTTACGACGCATCGCAGGCCGTCGAAGGCGAATTCGACATCGTGTTCACGACTTGGGGTACGATCTGCTGGCTCCCCGATATCGTCCGCTGGGCCGAGACGATCTCTTCGCTGCTTGCGCCCGGCGGCATCTTCTATTTCGCTGATGCCCATCCGGCGATATTGGTCCTCGAAGAACGTGCGGGCCGGCTGGTCGCTGAGTGGGCGACCGATACGCCGATCGATGAGCCGCTCGTCTTCGACGAGACGCAGACTTATACCGGGGACCCGACGCCGCTCACTGCCTCGCGCACCTACCAGTGGATTCATTCGCTGCCGCGAATCCTCTCTGCGCTGACGGCGGCGGGGCTCGTCCTCGACTTTGTGCACGAGCATCGCTGGCTGCCCTGGCCGCCGTTCCCGATGTGCATCCCGAACGGCAACGGCGAATATTGTCTGCCGAAGGGCGCGCCTCCCCTGCCGCTCGCGGTATCGCTGCGCGCCGTTAAGAGTGGCATCGCGCGAACTTAGCCGACGAAGCCACAGTTTCCGGTGCCGGGGATCTGTGCTCGAACGCCCGCTTATGCCTGGTCGACGGGTTGGCCACCGGATGCGGCATGACGCGCGGCGATCCCGCGCGCTTTCCGGAACTGCTGGCAGCACACGCGAAGCCGGCGGAACTCGTATTCGGTTAAGCTGCCGCCTTTACCCAACCTCCTCGTTCCGGAGTGAGGACGGCAATGACCGGTATCGGCGGCTCAGCTGCCTATTCGCCTCTTTTCGCAAAACCCTTCTCAACCTCGACTAGGTGGGACGATGTCCGTTGCTGTGCTGGGACCGCCGGGCGTCGGCGGCGCAAGGTCTCGCGCCACAGGATGTACAGGCCCGAGGCGACAACGATCGCAGAACCGACCAGCAGGCCCGGGGTGGGCACTTCGCCCCACACCGCGAAGCCGAGGATCGTTGCCCATACCAGCGACAGGTAGTTGAACGGCACCACCGCCGAGGGTGGCGCCAATGACAGCGAGCGCGTCCACCAGAACTGGGCGATTCCGTTGCCGACCCCGGCAAGCGCCACCATCAGCGCATCGCCCCAATGCGGGGCTCGGAACCCGAGCGTCAGCAGGCCGGCGGTGCACAAGGTCATAATGCTCATCTGGTAGAGCGTCAGCGTCTCGGTCGATTCGGTCATGCTCATGCGGCGGATCGCGACCGCCACGGTCGAGATCAAGACGGCGTTGCCGAGCGCGAACAGCGCGCCGTAACTCAGCGCGCCGGCGCCCGGATGGGTGACGATCAGGACACCGACAAACCCGACGATCAGCGCCGACCAACGGTGGATGCCGACCCTTTCTTTCAAGATCACGATCGACAGCAGGGTCGTGAACAATGGTGCCGCGAAGCCGATCGCCGTCGCCGAGCCGAGCGACAGCATGCTGACCGCGAGGAACCAGCAAAGCATAGAGCCGAACTGTGATAGCCCGCGTTGCAGATGCTCGCGGTAGCGTCGCGTCCGCAAGACGCCCCACCCGGTGCGCGGCAAGACGATCGCCGCGGCGGTCAGGAACGCGAACAGGGTGCGCCCGAACGCCACCTCGCCCAGTGGATAGCTGGCAAGTTGCCATTTCACGATCGCATTGCCGCCGGCGAACATCACGGTCGAGCCCACCATGTAGGCGACCCCGAGCGGGACTTGGTTCCGCACCGCCGCCGCAGCCACATCGGCAACGGTCAGCGTGCCAAGGCGGCTGGCCGGATGTCCATCAGAACCCCTCTTTATGAGCAATCGCATACCTTACAGAGATCTGTCTTCGCGGTTCCTTGCCAGGGATCGGCATCGGCATTCTGTCCGGGTGGGTGAGTTCCTCGTATGACCATTTCATATTTGTCGGGCTCACCACGGTTCTTGCGGCGGTCGCCCTGTTCGCGGGAGCGGTAATAACCGGCAGAGGCCCGACGGGGAACCATTCAGCAGCGTGTGATTTGCCCCGCTGATTACCGGTTTCAGCCATAACAGTCGTTCAACTCACACAGATCGCCGTCTTGCCGAGCGAAACGTCGAGCGCGATAAAAACGCGTGGACCCTTGCGGTCGACTGATTGAACCAGACTGACCAGTCGCATCTGGTCTAGGTCGGTTACCCACCGAGGCTGCAGGGGGCTCTCTATTAATCATCAAATCGTTGAGAATGGCTCCGATCTCAAGTTTTCGACCAATGGCACCTTGTCCGAAGAAGCATACCTGGCATGGTATCCATGGGCGCTTCGCCCAGGGATATTTGCGCAACAGCAACCGAACGATGGAACCTCGATCTAGCAACGTTCCCGCGTATTTGCAGGGTAAATCCAGTTGCCACTGGCAACAAACTCGAATTGCCCTGGACCGGTGAGCGTGAAGGATGAAGGAAAAGGAGCGCCTTCCAGAGCACACGCGGATAGCACGAGCATCGTCATCGCCCACACCGGCCGCAACACCAATTTCATTAGCGCGTGTTGCATCTGGCGGAGAAGTACATATCAGGTGTCCTGCCGAAAGCCTTTTTGCGGCGGTGCGCAGGACGAAACACGGATCGCTACAATTTTCGTGGAGATCGTCGCCCTATCAGAAACGCTGCGTCAATCCGGCCAAGAATGTGCGGCGCGGACCGAATTGCGGGGCAAAGACGCCGAGCCCGGTGCCGCTGCGGATCTGGTAGACCTCGTTGAACAGGTTGAGGACGTCGAAACGAAGCTCCATCCCCTTTAGGAAGCCGGTGGGAATCGGCTGGACAATGCTGAAATTGACCTGTCGGTAACCGGGCAGGGCAGCCCCGTTCGGGGGCCCGCCCGGAAGGGTGGTCCTCAAACCGCTCCCGGCGGTGAGGTCGGCGGCGAATCGGGTGTTCGTCGTCGGAAGCGTATATTTGATGCCGGCCGAGGATGTGTAGGTCTGGTCGTGATCGGTGTGGATGGCGTGACCAGCAATAAGGGCCAGGTCGTCCGGCGAGAAATTGAACTGGCTCGATATGATGTTTTTCCCCAACTCCTGGGATGCGGCGAAATTGCCGTAAAATGACCAGTTCTCGAATTCATAGCTGAGGCTCAATTCGACGCCTTTGACCCATCCCTTTTGGTAATTGAACGGGGTGAAGATGATCGGCGCACCGAACTGCCCTTCGTCGAGCAGATCGCTGGCGAGCTTGTAATAGGCATCGACATCCGCCTTGAGCCCAGGGAAAATGGTTTGGGCGGCGCCGACATCGAAATAATGCGCTCGCTCCGCCTTGGGCACCGAGTCGAGGGTGACAGCCGGTGCAGCGGTCGTACCGGCGAAGAGCGAGATGGTCGGTGTGGCGATCAGCTCGAACGGGGGTGGGGTGAAGTAGCGCGAATAGCCGAGGTGAAATGTCGTCGCATCGGTGAGCTGCCACACCAGATTGGCGCGCGGGCTGAGCTGTCGCTCGCTCACAAACTCGGCGAACTGGTCGTAACGCGCGCCGAAATTGAGGGTCAAAGACGGAACGATCTTCCATTCGTCCTGTAGATAATAGCTGTAAATTCAGCCGGTTTTGCTTCCCGAATCGAAAATCGAAATCGGCTGGCCGGTCGTTTGCACGCCGTTCTCGTCGATTGGCAGGACGTTTGACGTGGCGTTGAACGGCGAGCGCTCGCGCAGGATATAAAAGCCGCTGCGCAAGGTGTGCTCGGGGACAACCCGCCAGCTGCCGTCGCCCTGCACGCCGCTCGCCCAGTTCTGGCGAAAGGCGGTTTGGGCGATGCCATTGAACAGAATATCGGCGGTGGGGTCACCGGGGGAGAAATAGACGCTGCTGTACCGGCTAAACCCAGCAAGCTGGAAATCGATATCCCCGATCTTTTTTTGCCATGCGAGGATGCCGAAATTGTTGATCTGGCGCTGGTTCTCGTTGATCAATGCCGACGGGAAGTCGCTGATCCCGTTTACCGTGAGCCCCAGGCTCGGCGTCTGGCCGGCGACTTGCGGGATCTGAAACTGACTGCGCGTCGCACCGAAAATGGCGGTCAGGCGCGAGGTCGGATCGATGATGCCGGAGACATAGGCAAACCCCTTTGGCTGCTGGGAGTCGTCGTGGATCGCGTTCCGGGTCGGAGCCGGGTTCTCGATCCCCTCGGCATTTTGCAGGTATTCGCCGGTCGCGTAATAATCGATCTGGCCTACGGTGCCGCCCCATTCAGCGCTCGGCTGGAGGGTCGACTGTGAGCCCCCATACATCGTCACCGAACCGCCTGGAGCGAGGGTCCCGGTCTTGGTCTGGATGTCGATGATCCCGGAGGTGCGCAGCCCGTACTGCGCCGGCAGGCTACCGGTGATCAGCGCCACGGAGTTGGCGAGCCGCGTCTGCAGCACTTGTCCGAAGACATTGATCCCTTCCGGCAGTTGAACCCCGTTGATACGGAATTGGGTGTTGGCGTGCTCGTTGCGGACATGCAGCTGGCCGAACGAATCCTGAGAGACGCCGGGAGCCTGCAGCAGTAATCGGTTGAACGGCTGGTTGTCACCCTGCGGCTGGGTTTCGATCGCCTGCCGGCCGAAATTATAGACGGTGGCACCCAGGCTCGGTTGAATCTCGCTGCGAGCGATGTCGAGCTGTGTGGCGACAACGTTCACGTCGAACGACACACTGTTTTCTGAGGTCGGGGCTTCCTGAGCACAGGCCCCGGCGGCAAGAAATGCAGCAGGTATAAAAGGCAGGGCCGAAAAGGCGCATTGCGCCCCCGCCCATATCAGGTTGGTCATCGAAGTCCTCGCGTGGATGTCGCGCTGCGGTGATGCCGCGGCGCTCGGTCAGGTGGAGAAAACCGACCTCAAGCGCGAGGCGGAGCTCGGGAACGAAAAAGGACGTAGGACGGAAGAGCAGCCCAAATCGTCTCGACCGCCGCGAGGTGGAGCGGCGCTGGCTCGGATTCGGGCGCTGCTACGAAGTCGACCGGGGTGGCGCTGTGATGAGCGAGCGCAAAGCAGATCTGACAATCGTCGTCCGCTAGAACCGGCGTCGACTGGCCGGGTATCGGGCCCGCAAAGACGGCGGGCGCGCCGTGCGAAGAAACCGAAGGCGGGTGATGGTGCCAAGCGAACAGCGCGGCCTGGAGGAGGATCGCAAAAATACCGACAAGCGCGGTACCGCGCCGCCTCACCGACGACCTCCACTTACCGGTCCAACCGCTCGAGGCGAAGCTCAAATCCACCTCAATCAATCTTCCCGCGATGGCCTGACCCCATTCCCTGAGATAACACTATAGTACTGGTCGCGCGCGCTCCGGAAGCGCGAGTTCCCGACGCGCGACGGTCAGGTCAGATAGGAGTGGATGATTTCGATTAGCTCCTCGGCGGCTTCGGCCTTGAGAGGATCGGCATCGCTGTCGGCCGGCAGTAAAATCCCCCTGAACGCTCTTCAAGCGCTTCGGCCATCAAGCCGTTGATCGCACCGCGGGCAGCGATGATACCTTGGAGCAGCTCCGGCAGCTCGCCTCGTCGGCGCACGCCCGCTC
>Ga0306920_100008366_pt1 | contig 13722 bp, 12 predicted proteins | sample flu12Cox44000170_FD_204666 | JGI IMG/M metagenome (GOLD analysis project Ga0306920, IMG submission 204666) | Lab enrichment of tropical soil microbial communities from Luquillo Experimental Forest, Puerto Rico - flux4day.12C.oxic.44.000.170 (v2)... | ecosystem: Environmental > Terrestrial >... | reverse complement strand
TCTGTCGACCGAGGACGGGCTGTCGCTGCTGTCGTGGTATGTGCCGGCGCGCCCCGGAAGGCCGGTCATCGCCTATTTTCACGGGAATGGCGGCCATATCGGCTATCGCGCCGAACGCCTGCTGCGTCTCGCGCGGGAAGGTTTTGGCGTGCTGATGGCCGAATACCGCGGCTATGGCGGCAATCCGGGCACCCCGAGCGAAGCCGGATTCTATGCCGACGGCCGTGCGGCGCTCGCTTTTCTCGACCGCGAGGGGCTGGCGGCCGACCGCCTCGTGCTCTACGGCGAGTCGCTGGGCTCGGGTGTCGCGGTGGCGCTCGCAGTCGAGCACCAAATCGCGGCGCTGGTCCTCGAGGCGCCATTCACCAGCGTCGCCGAGGTCGCCCAGAGCCACTTCCCTTATGTGCCGGCTTCCCGGATGGTCGTCGACCGTTTCGACTCGCTCTCGCGCATCGGCAAGGTCAAGGCGCCGATCCTGCTGTTGCACGGGGAGCGCGACCGCGTCGTCCCGGTGCGCTACGGCCGCGCCCTCTTCGACGCCGCACCCGAGCCGAAGGAGGGCTGGTTCGCGCCCGAGGCCGGACACGAGGACCTCGCCCGCTATGGCTCGCTCGACGTGGTCGTCGCCTTTATCGACCGCTGGCTCGGCGGCTAAGGGTTAGCCCGCCCTCTTGCGCCAAACCCATATGCTGGAACACCCGACGTCCGAGGTATCCTGTCCTCGCATGATGCCCTGACTGTCGATCTGGGCGTCGACTGGCGTGCCGCGTGGGCTCCGTAGAGACAAAGTCCCTTGCGGGCTGACAGTCCCTTGCCAACCCCCAAGGACGACGCTGTTCCTTATGATAAGAGTTTCCGGGACGTCGCGTGGCGCACACTTGGCCTTCGAGCTCCTCGATTCTCTCGATACTCCGATATAATCGCCGTCGATCGGCATCGTCGGCGCGGGTACCTTCTGCCACACAAATTGGTAGCTGCAGCCACTGGTCGACCGTCCCCTGACAGTTCCTCGACTGTCGATCCGGCCATCAAAGTGACTCCAGAACGATCGCATGACCAGGACGCCTTGTGCGTCCACGGAGCCTTCATACGGGCCGGTTCGTGCAATGCCGTTGGCGATTGACAACGTTGGCGGCCGGCTAAACTGAGGGCAATACCGGGCCGAGGTTCTCCCGGTGTCAATGTCTCCCTCGAATGTGTTTGATACGCCGAGATAGGTGCCGTCGAACGCTGTCGTCGTCGGGGTGGGCGCCTGCGCGACAGCCGGTGCCGCAAATATGCAAACCGCAATCGTCAAAAGTATTCTCGCCCGATCAAACATGCTTCGATCCTCTGGTGCGAGGCATAGATAGTATAATCTGCGCCGCATTCGCACTGCATTTCCAAGAAGAACGATGCCCCGTCGAGCAGAACGAACCGTCAGCCTTTCGTCGGAAGAGGCGCGGTACATCGACGCTCTCGTCGCGTCCGGTGTCTATCGGTCGGCGAGAGAGGTGATCCGGGCGGGATTGGACGCGCTGCGCGAGCGCGACTCGACGATCGAACGCTGGCTGCGGGATCAGGTCGTCCCTGTCTATGACGCAATGCGTTCCGATCCCGGCCGCGCCGTGTCCGTTGCCGAGGTTGGCGCCGCGATCGATGCGCGTCATGCCGATCGCGTAAAAAGACCCAAGCGTGGCGTATGAGGTCGTCTTCGCGCCGGAGGTAGGGCAGGAGGACCTTGCCCGCTTCGGCAGCCTCGATGTCGTCGTCGCCTTTATCGAACGCCGCCTCGGCCGCTCGGTTCGCTAGCCCTTCTTCTGCCAGACAAAATTGGTGATACACCCGGTACCCGCATACTGCGCTCGAATGGTGCCTTGTGCGTCGATTCGGCCGTCAACCCGCAAAGATCTTTCGTTGCGCAGCAAAAGGACGCCGTCTGGGCCGACCGTTCCCTCCCAGGCGGCCGGGCCGGATGAGACGACGGAGCCACTCCTGATCGTCAGAGGAGCAAGGGCTCCGCTCGGTGGACACTTGGCGCGTGGTGCGCTCGGGCTTTTCGATACCTCCCTGGACACACCCGCGTAAGTGCCGTCGAACGCCGTGGTTGGTGCGGAGGTTTGCGCAGCGAGCGGCGACACTGCCGCTGAAAGCGCGATCGTCAGGAATACTTTTGTCCGCCCAAACAAGCCATCCTCCCTGATAAGTTACTGCCCGATTATATGTAGGATCGGAGTGGGACATGCCCGATGCGGTGAAGAAGGTGGTGCTCGCCTATTCGGGCGGGCTCGACACCTCGGTGATCCTGCGCTGGCTGCAGCAGACCTATCGCTGCGAGGTCGTGACCTTCACCGCCGATCTCGGCCAAGGCGAGGAGCTCGAACCGGCGCGGCGCAAGGCCGAATTGCTCGGCGCCGGCGAGATCTTTGTCGACGATCTGCGCGAGGAGTTCGTGCGCGACTTTGTCTTCCCGATGTTTCGCGCCAACGCGCTCTATGAGGGGGCCTATCTGCTCGGCACCTCGATCGCCCGGCCGCTGATCGCCAAGCGCCAGATCGAAATCGCCCGCCAGGTCGGCGCCGATGCTGTCGCGCATGGCGCCACCGGCAAGGGCAACGACCAGGTCCGCTTCGAGCTCAGCTATTACGCGCTCGATCCCGACATCAAGGTCATCGCGCCCTGGCGCGAATGGGACCTCACTTCCCGCACGCGGCTGCTCGACTATGCTGAGCAGCATCAGATCCCGATTGCCAAGGACAAGCGAGGCGAGGCGCCGTTCTCGGTCGACGCGAACCTCTTGCACATCTCGGCCGAGGGCAAAGTGCTCGAGGATCCGTGGGCCGAGCCCGAGGAATTCGTCTTCAGCCGCACCGTCGCCCCCGAGGCCGCCCCCGATAAGCCGCAATATGTCGAGATCGCCTTCGAGCACGGCGACCCGGTCGCGATCGATGGCGAAGCTCTGTCCCCGGCAACACTGCTGACGCGCTTGAACGAGATCGCCGGCAGGCACGGCGTCGGCCGGCTCGATTTGGTCGAGAACCGCTTTGTCGGGATGAAATCGCGCGGCGTCTACGAAACTCCCGGTGGGACAATTCTGCAGGCGGCACATCGTGGCATCGAGAGCCTGACTCTCGACCGCGGCGCGGCGCATTTGAAGGACGAGCTGATGCCGCGTTATGCCGAGCTGATCTACAACGGTTTCTGGTTTTCGCCCGAGCGCGAGATGCTGCAGGCGCTGATCGACAAGAGCCAGGAGAAAGTCAAGGGCGTGGTCCGGCTCAAGCTGTACAAGGGCTCGGCGCGGGTGGTCGGGCGGCGCTCGCCGAAGAGCCTCTACAGCCTCGGCCACGTCACCTTCGAGGAGGACGCGGTGTACGACCAGCGCGACGCCGACGGCTTCATCCGGCTGAACGCGCTGCGCCTGCGCCTTGCCGCGCGGCGTGATCGCAGTTAGCAGGATCGTGCTTGATTATCAATTATCGACTTGTTATGCTGGTAATGATCGATCCGATCCTGAGACCCGTCCGACGGTTTGCGGGCTTCCCTGCTGGTTCCCTGCCACGCCTTCGATTCTTGCTGCACGTCGAGGTCAAGCCGATGATATAACCAGTTTTTTCGGTGCAGGGGCGCCCCGAACAATTTTTACCCTGAGTTTTCCCGCGCGGCAGGGAAAGATCGAGACAGCGTCGTCCTCAGCGCACATGGCGCTGGGCGTCGAGCCAGCCCGTCATGATCCGGTTGAACGCCTCGGGATGCTCGACATTCGGGAAATGGCGGGCGTCGGCGATCTCCTCGTAGCGGCCCCCCGGGACCAGCTCGGCGAGCCGCCGGTTCTCGTTCGCCGGTGTGCCCGGATCGTCGGCGCCGCACACCACCAAGGTCGGGAGGCGGAGCGCAGGCAGCTGCGCCGTGAAGTCGAAATTCATGATCGCCGCCGAGCAGCCGAGATATCCGGCCGGTGTCGTCGCCGCGACGGTGTCGCGGATCTGCTTCCAGCGAGCGGGTTTTCTCGGCTTGAAGGCGTCGGTAAACCAGCGCTCGACGGTGCCGTCGGCGAGCGGCTCGAGCGAGTTCGCTCGGCGCACCGTGCTCATGCGCTCGTCCCACAGCGCCGCGGCAGCGGCTGGGCTCGATGGCAGGGTATCGCTCCACAGCGCCGAAATCAGCTTGCCGCCGTGCTCGATCGCGAAGGCCTGGCCGATCATGCCGCCGATCGACAGACCGATATAGTGCACGCGGGGCAGCGCCAGCGCCTCGAGAACCGCGGCAACATCGCCCGCCAGCGCCTTCATTGTGTAGTCGCCGGCGACCGGGTCGCTGCCGCCATGCCCGCGCATGTCGATGCGCAACACACGAAACCCGGCTTGCAGCAGCGGCGTCATCTGCTCGGCCCACATCCCGCTGTCGGATGCCAGCGAATGGGTGATGCAGACGACGGGTCCATCCTCGGGACCGACGAGATCGTAATAGAGACGATGGCCGGCGAGCGGCAACAGCATGGCAAATCCTCCGTATCTGATCGACTCGAACTTACGACGGAATCACGACCGGCAGACCGGTGATGATCGGGTGCGCGAGGTAGAGAACGGCATAGAGCAACAGCCCGGCGGCGATGCGCAGGACGCCGATCTCGCGCCAGCGCAGCTTGGTCCGCCCGGCGAGGAGTGCGGCAAACGGCAGGTTCGAGGTGACTTGGGCCAGCCGCGGCCAGTTGCTGCCGAGGGCGAGCTGCTTTTTGCGGTCGATCAGCACCGTGCCGCCGAGCGCCAACGCGGCGAGCGCGCCAAAAAACAGCAGCGAGCTCAGGTCGCCGTTCGCGATCAGGTGGCTGAGCGCCCATAACCCGATCGCCCACATCACCGGGTGCCGGGTCACGCTGAGGATGCCCGGCGCCGGATCATCGGCCCGGGCAGATCGCTCCATGCCGACCGCGGTCGGGTTGCGCGTCGAATAGCCGGCGACCAGCAGGATAGCGGCGAGCGGCATCACCGACACCGGGACGAGTGCCGTCCATCGCTGCCGCGGCCACAGCCCGATCGTCGGCGCGGTCGCATAGGCGGCCACGAACCAGGCGAAGACCACCAATGATGTCAGCGAATAGACCGCAATAAACCCGCGTTCACCGAGCTGGTCGCGCAACGCGCCGCGCAGCCGTGTGCTCGACAACAGAACATGGCTGCCGCAAAAGGCGATTCCGGCGATGACGAGGGAAAGAAGCCGGTGGTCCATGGCGCCGTTGTCTCACCGGCCCGGCAGGCCTGCGATCGCGTCGGATAGCTGTTCGAAAAGCAGACGGAGATCGCCTAAGCGCGCCGGTGTGGGGAGGGATGATCGGGATCTCACAAGAGTTGGGGGGCAATGTCGTAGAACAGCAGGCGTCGCAGAAACACAAGCAGCAGGATCAGGATGACCGGCGAGATGTCGATCCCGCCGAGGTTCGGGAGAAACGAGCGGATCGGGCGAAGCGCCGGCTCGGTCAATCGCCACAGCATATCGCCGACCATGGCTACGACCTGGTTGTGTCGATTGACAATGCCGAAAGCCAGGAGCCAGCTCAACACGGCCTGGGCGATGAGCAGCCAAATATAGATTCCGATCAGCGTATCGATAAGCCATAGCAATGCATTCATGCTGCGTACCGTTTCGGGCCGTGCCGCGCGACCGTACCTTTAACAGCATGTTGCCGCAAGCAACCCACCGGTGCCGTTGGAGGGCTGCCTTGACAGGGTCGGGCAGGGTCACCCATAGTCCGCCGCGCGCGAGGAGATCGCGTTTGAGACGCGAAACGGGGCCGTAGCTCAGCTGGGAGAGCGTCGCGTTCGCAATGCGAAGGTCAGGGGTTCGATCCCCCTCGGCTCCACCAAATGGGGTTGCCCGGCCCTTGTCGATTACTTGATCCCGAGCCGCGAGGCGGGGGTGGCCGTGTCGGGCGGCGCCGCCGAGGGCTCCTCGGCCGCGCGAGGCAGAAACAGCGTGATCGACGACCCCTTGCCCACGGCGCTCGCGATGGTTACTGCACCGCCGCTCTGTTGGGCGAAGCCATAGACCTGGGAGAGTCCGAGCCCCGAGCCCAGCCCGATCTCTTTTGTCGTGAAATAAGGCTCGAATGCCCGCGCCACCACGTCCGCGGTCATGCCGGCGCCGGTGTCGGACAATGTCACGGCAACAAATTCGCCGACCAGCCCTCCGCTTGTAGGATCGTCGATATCGAAGGTGACATTGCGTGCCTCGACCCGGATCCGGCCGCCATCGGGCATCGCGTCACGCGCGTTCATTCCGAGGTTGAGCAGCGCCATCTGGAATTCGGCAAGATCGACAAACACCGGCCACACCTCCTCCGGGATCTCGACTTTCACCTCGATGTCGGGCCGCAGCGCCGGTGACAGCATGTCGGCGATCTCGGCCGCCTGACGCCGCAAGTCGAGCTGCTCGGGCCGCAGCATTTGGCGTCGGGAAAAGGCGAGAAGTTGACGGGTCAGGCGCTCGCCGCGCTCGGCGGCTTGCACTATAGCGCCGACCCGCCGGCGCCTTGCGTCGCTCTGTGCGGCATCGTTCAACATCGCAGCATTGCCGCCGATCACGGTCAGCAGGTTGTTGAAGTCATGAGCGATGCCGCCGGTGAGCTGACCGATCGCTTCCATTCTGTGGGCTTGGCGTAATGCCGCTTCGGCCTGCTCGCGCTCGCGTATCTCGATCTCCAGGCGCCGATTGGCGGTTTCGAGGTCGCGCGTCCTGTCGTCCACGATCGTCTCGATGCGCCGCGTATGGCCGGTGCCGAGCAGCAGCAACGCGCCCAGGAGACCGGTGCTAAAGACGCCAACGACGAGAACAGCCCAGCTCTGCCACCTCCGGTGTTGTGCGAGGTAGGACGCGGTCGGCTCGGTCCGGACACCGTAATGGCGGCCGCCGAAGATGAAGGTGTCGGTGTAGAATTCCCCAGCCCGCCGGGGCGAAAGACTGTTGGAGATGACCCTATCCGCGTCCAGGTCCGAGAGCTGGAGGCTCACCCACGAGTTTGCAGAGGCCAGCATTCCGTCGACAAAAGTGCCCATCCGAAGCGCCACCGCAACCACACCTGCTTCGTTGAAACCATAATGCACTCCATAGACGAGCAGGATGCCGACTTGCTCACCCTGCTCCTGAACGAGGCGAATTGGCGGGGTTGTCGTGACCCTTCCCGAATCGAGCGCTGTCTGCACTGCCGCTCGACGGCCAGCCTCCGAGGCGAGATCGAACCCCACGATGTGTTCGTTGCCCCTCAGAGGTTCTACATAGGTCACAGGGAAGAAGCGCGGCCGCTCTCCGGCACGCCGACGTTGCCCGGATGGATCAACCTCTCGGATCTCAAAACCGGGCAGGTCCGCCTGCTGGGCTGCCTCGAAGCTCATCCGATGGTCGCGGTCGACGCGCGGCGCCCACTTGACCGCTTGGATCGTCGGAAAGCGTTGCAGCAGGCTCCGAACCAGGTGGCGAAAATCGGTCCGTGACACAGCCGCCCCACCGCTGAAGGATCGCTCCAACTGCTCGAGAAAGACCTCCTGTTCTTCGAGTTCCGTCCGCATCTTGTCGATGGTCTGCCGGGATAGGAGCCGAAATTCCAACAGTGATTCGTCGTGCTCCCACTTGCTGACGCGAATGAAAATGGCGGTGAACAGCGCGAAGAACAAAAGCATTGGCAATGCGACCGGACCGACACGACTGCGCCACAACGAGCGCGGCTCCCCGGCAAAAACGAGCATGAGCGGCAGCACCAGCAGCACGCCCAGCGTGTCGCCGATCCACCAGGAAATCCAACTGGTGGCCAACTCGGCCGGGTGCACGACACCGAGCGCCCACAGGCCGGCCAAAGAAAGGCTCGCGCTCGTCAAGCAAACGAGCGGGGACAGCACCAAGAAGGCGGCTAGATCGCGACTATTGTCGAGCGGCGCCGGATAGCCGATCGCGCGGCGCAGAACTGACCCGCCCACCCCGGCTTGTCCCATCGAACCCGCGGCGATGACGACCGCCGCGGCGTATCCCATTTCATCCAACTGGTGGCTGACCGAATATCCGGTCCATATATTGAGCAGCAGCGAACCGATGAAAATCCATGGCAGGGTAGCCGAGCCGCCGATAAGCACGCAGGCGACGGCGATGCCGGCGGGAGGAAAGATCGGCGACGCATATCCCGGTGGAACCGCCAGTGCCAGGGCGAGCTTGCCGGTTGCGACGTAAGCGAGCGTCACCGACAGGTAGACGAGGAGCGGCGTTCCAACTTCGCGAAATGGCGTCGAGCGTCGGCTCTTGGGCATCTGGCGACCGCGTGTCCCGGTAACTGTCGCCTAAAAATACGCTGATCGTCGCGCCTTAGCTCAGGGCCACCGCAAAACCGCGCTGCACACCCGGGCGGGCCATCATCGTCTCGTACCAGCGCTTGACGTTGGGGAAATCCAACAGATCTACCTGGTGGCGTTCGTGCCGCCACGCCCAGCCGAGGATCGCAAAATCGGCGATCGAAATATCGCCGCCGGCAAAGCCAGCCTCCTCGAGCCGCCGATCGAGCACCCCGTAGAGCCGGCGCGTCTCCTTCGAGTAACGTTCGAGGCCATACCGCCGGTCCTGCTCGTTGGCCACCTGCAAGAAGTGATGCACCTGGCCGGGTATCGGGCCAAAGCCGCCCATCTGCCACATCAACCACTCGAGCACCGGTACTTGCCGGCGCAAATCCGCCGGCCAGAACTTGCCCGATTTTGCGCCGAGGTAGATCAGGATGGCGCCGGATTCGAAGATGCTGATCGGTGAGCCGCCCGGACCGCCGGGATCGACGATCGCCGGGATCTTGCTGTTTGGGCTGATTTTCACGAAGGCCGGAGCGAATTGCTCTCCCTTGCTGATATTTATTGTCTTGACCGTGTAGGGTAGGCCCATCTCCTCCAGCGCAACGCTGATCTTGCGGCCGTTCGGGGTGTTCCAGCTGTGCAATTCGATGGTCATCGGGCTCGCCTTCTCTCATTTCGGCGCGATCGGGCGAACCAGGATTGCCGCGTTTTCGCAAGGCTGCAAGACGCGACCGATGTCGAAAGCTGCCTTACGGTCGAACGCAATCGAAATAGGCGACGCTCTCTTGGATCTCGCGGAACCGCGGCACACGTTCGAACGGAGCGCAGTGCCGCTTGGCGACGGCGGTCGCGCTCTCCATGTCGCCCGAATAGGCGACCCCGGCATAGTCGGCGTTGCCTTCGAGCACGAACGGCTTTGCTGTGCAAGCCAAACCCGACACGCCGACCAACACGACGAAAAGCCACCGCCGCGCGATCGCTGTCGGCCGCTTCACTCGCCGACCGACCCGCCGCTCATCCGGCGCCGTTCGAGCAATCCCCCACGGTGTCGATCAGCGATCGGATCAGCCGAACCGGATCGAACCCGCCGAGGATTTGCCCCGGGTCGTCTCCGCTTGCGAGTGACGATACCGCGGCCTGGTCCACAGCGAAGCTGATCGCGGCAATCGCCGCGAACATGATCGACATTGCCCATGCCGAAAATGTCGCGTACCGCCGATTTGCTGCCGAGCGGTGACGAAGCTGCCAGGTCACGCTCATCGGGATAACTCCGCGCCGGCGGTGTTCTTCCCCGCGTGGCGGGGTGCCGCGGCGATCGCATTTAGCTACGTGCTCCGCGCGGCCGGCGTTCCCGTTTCATGGGTCCCGAAATGGCAGCCATGCTGATCCCGAATAGCTGCTGGAGTTCAAGTCACCGGCACACCGGCTTTGGCGGCGAAGTCGCGCCCTCGCTCGATGTAATCCTGGTAATGCCCATAGCTCGGTGCTGCAGGCGACAGCAGCACGACGCCGCCGGGGGGAGTGACTCGACGTGCGTAAGCGATAGCCTCTTCCATAGACCGTGCAAAATGCATCCGGCACGCAAGATTGCCGCTCTGGTTCGAGGCTGCCCGCGTTTCCTCATAAATTCTCCGGCCGCTGTCGCCGAGGCAGATGACGGTCTTGACTGCGTCCGTCAAGAATGTCGCCAGGAGCTTGCCGTAGTCGATGCCGCGGTCGTAGCCGCCGACGATCAAAGTTATGTCGCGGCCGAGGTAAACCGCCAGCGCCGCCAGTGTCGATTCCGGGATCGTCGAAATGCTGTCGTCGACAAACAAAATATCCTGTTTTCGGCCTAGCTCTTGTTGCCGGTGCGGCAAGCCCTGGAAGTCGCATGTCGCCTGTAACGCTGCTGCGGGATCGATATCGAGCAGCGTGGCGACGGCTAATGCTGCGCAGAGATTGGATCTGTTGTGTGCCCTCGCGAGGCAGGGATTGCCCACAATCCCGATCCGATCCCGGCCATCGAATATCCCGTTGTCGTCAGAATGAATTCCGCTTTCGGCGTTGAAGAGATAACTCCGTGACCCGGGGATCGTCGAGCTGACTGTCTCGGCGACGGCGCTGTTGACGATGCGCTTTCTGCTGTGGCGCAACAGATTTATCTTGTCGCGGAAGTAGCGCTCGACGCTCAGATGCCAATCGGTGTGTTCCGGGTATAGCGACGTCAGCACCCCGAGGTCGCAGATACCGTCAAAATCGGCAGCCTGATAGCTCGATACCTCGATCACTGCATAGTCGACATCGCCGATCTCGGTGACCGGAACCCCGATATTGCCGGCGAGCGCGACCCTTCGACCGAGCCGCGTCAGGATGTGCGCGATCAACGACGCGGTCGTGCTCTTGCCCTTTGTCCCGGTGACCGCGATCGTCGTCATGGCCGGCTCTTCGCCGAACCAAAGGTTCAGAAGCGAGGTAATTTGCACGCCATTGTTGCGGGCGCCACGGATGTCCTCGCGGTACAAGCCGACACCGGGCGATTTGACGACGATGTCGATTTCCTTGAGGGTGTCGGCGATCCTCTCCGGCCCGAATGCCGATGTAACGTTGCCGTAGTTCTCCGGGAGCTGCGCTCCGGCTCTGTCATCGAGCAACGTGACCGGCAACGCCGGATGATGCTTTCGGAGAAACCCGAGTGCAGCTCTCCCCTCGCGGCCCAGCCCCCAGATCGCGACTCGTCGCGCACCGAGCTCAGCGACACGCATCGAGCATGGCCATGTAGCGATCCGGAACGCGGTGCGGGTGCTTGACTTCGGACAGCGCGCGAATAGCTCCCGGATCCCGCTGTCGTAACACGGCAAAGGTGCCGTGCAGCTGGCGCACGACGGCATCGTCGCGCCAGTCGGGATGGCAGCCGAGGTATGACATGACAGCAGCGCTTTCGGCCGTTTCGCCGACGCATTCGAACGGCTTGTGCTCTCGCAAGCCGCACAACTCGGCAAATCCGTCTAGCTGGATCTCATCGTCGAGAAGGTTACGGCCGAAGATACCGATCAGCTCAGGCTTTTCGAGGGACAAGGCGAGTGCGAGGAACACGAACCGGCATTTCGGGCAGTTACCGCACCATTCCCTCGCGCGCTCAGCCGGGGACTGCCGGAAAGCGGTATTGCAGCTCCGGAAAACTCGGAAATATTCGGGGTATTTGGTGAAGCGCCGGGCGATCTCGATTTCCGACAGCAGTCTGAGCAGTGAAAAGTAGGAGATATTTGGCGATATGTGTTTATTCAAATATTCGGAAAAGTCCTCTTCAAACTCCAAGGATTTGCTGTATTGATGATTGACATTGGTATCGCCAATCTGCAAGTTCGGGGCGCTGGCGGAATGCTCGTTCGACATGATTATGGTGTCGCAGCCGGTCATCACCGCGCCGGCGAGGGCGATAGCGCTCAAGATCCCGGTGATCGGAACGTGGCCATTGAGCGCGCCGGCCTCTGTCAGCTTGAAGAGACCGCTGTCCAGCTGGCGGTGCACCCGGATGAAAGGCAGACCGGCCGCCGCGATGCAAGCACGGATCGGTTCGGCGTCACCCAACGAGAATAAGCTCAGCGGTTCGCCGCAGCGCTTGAGGCATTCAAGGGTGACGATGGAGTCTTTGCCGCCGCCCACCGGCACGCAGCTGCGGCGCGGCAGGTCGAGCACGATCGGCGCGGCCGGCCGCTCATCGGTAAATCCGATCGTAAAATGACCGCGCAACGAAACCCGGTTTTTGAAGGCGAACTCGGCCATTCCATTTTCATAGAACTTCTGCAAGAATTCCGCGGTGACGCGATCCAACGGAAAGGACTCGCAGATCAGGGTCCGCGGGATAAAGCTCTTGTAATAGCTCACCCCCGCCATCAGTAAGATCAGACGAAAGATACGGTCGAGGGCTTCGCTCGTCTCCGGTGAGAGTTGCCGCGGCGCAAAATCAAAGACCAGTCTCTCTTCGAACCGCGGTCCGCCCTCGTACCGATAGCGCAGAAATAAAGTATAAGCTGTGGGATCGTATGAATATTGTTCGAATATGAACTCTTTATATCGCATGTGCTTGCTCGACCAACGTACGGATCTTGCTCAATACGCGGTGGTGCGTGGCTATGTCGAGATTGTCCACGGTGGGTGTCGGCAGGCGCGAGACGCCGTCGACCGCCGGGCCGTCTTCGATCATCGCCTCGAGCACTGCACGGTCGAGCGTTTCGTCGAGACAGGCGAGCAAAGTCGGGCGCCAGTCCTTGCGCAACGCCGCGAGTGCGCCGATCAACGCGTAGGCTCCCCAATTCGAAACCCCGGCGACGATCAGGTGCTGCGCCGGCGTGACGCAGGCGATGGTCTCGCCGTGAGCGACATGCCGTGCGATCAACAAGCGCGGTATCGCCCCCATCCCGATCTCGTTTCCACCGTCTCCGATGGCGATCGTCTGCCACGGTCCGGCCAGGAAAAGCTCATCCAGTGGCGCGGTGTGCGAGCCGATGTCCTGGCCTCTCATATTGCGTGGCGCACCATCGGCGCTGCGCCCGCAGCGCTCGATCGAAATCGCGTGGGTGACGCCGGCGGAGCGCCATTTTTCGATTAATGGGGCGAGTGGGGCGTCGGTCGCGACGACATCGAGCGCGACGTCCGAAGCTGCGGCGGCGAGGGCGGCGGCACAGGCGCCGCGGCACGGCTCGTCTGTCGCTAGCCGGCATCGGATCCCGACCGCTGCGAGCGCCTTTGCCAGCAGCGCCGCCCCCACCGGTCCATCGGTTTCGGCGGCGGGCGGGGTACCCTGCGGAACATAGAAGCCGGTGATCAGCCCAACTCTGGCCGATCCCGCGTTCGTCAATGCAGAGGCGGCAGCCCGCAAGCCGCCACGAGCGGCATCGAACAGCGCACCGATGTTGCGCCCGACATCGGTGTGTATCGCGCGCTCGATCCGGTCGACGAGCGCTTGCGGGTCACCGCCGCTGGCCATCGGGTGAGGACCGCCTAAAGGCTCGCGAGCCGAGTGTTGCGGAGATCGCTGATCAGCATCGAGCCGGGCGCGTGGGTAACGCAGAAATCCGGCCGCACTTCCGCGATAACCGCCTGTGGGGTGACGCCACAAGCCCAGAACACCGGCAGCTCGTCGCTCGCCACCGGAACCGGATCGCCATAATCGGGCTCGGCCAGGTCCGTTATGCCGATCGTCTCCGGCAGGCCGATATAAACTGGTGCGCCGTGCACCGAGGGGAAACGCGAGGTGATCTGGACCGCGCGGATCGCGTCGCGCGGCTTGAGCGGCCGCATCGAGACGACGAGCGGACCCGTGAAACGGCCGGCGGGGATACATCGGATATTCGTCCGATACATCGGAACATTCGACTGGCAAGTAATGTGTCGTAATTCGATCCCGTCCTCGAGCAACGCCTGTTCGAACGAAAAGAAGCAG
>Ga0306920_100008364_pt1 | contig 13723 bp, 13 predicted proteins | sample flu12Cox44000170_FD_204666 | JGI IMG/M metagenome (GOLD analysis project Ga0306920, IMG submission 204666) | Lab enrichment of tropical soil microbial communities from Luquillo Experimental Forest, Puerto Rico - flux4day.12C.oxic.44.000.170 (v2)... | ecosystem: Environmental > Terrestrial >... | reverse complement strand
GGCCCGGCCCGCCAGCGCGCTGATCGCCTCCGCCCCCTCGAGCCAGCCGGCGAGGGCGGGCTCCGCGGCGATCCAGCGCGCGAGCGCCGTGGCGGCGGCCCCGCCGAGCGCGTCGCGATCGCAGAGCGCGGCGAGGAGGAGCTCGCCGTCGGGGAGGGGGGCGACGTAGAGCTCGCGGCCCCGGCCGACGAAGATCTCCAGCCGGTCGGGCCCCGGCTGCCCGGGCGCGAGGCGGAAGTGGCGGCGGACGCCGACCCGCCGGCCGGCGTCCCCGCGCGCGCGGCGCTCGAGGCCGAGCGAGCGCCGCACGGGCGATTCGATGCCGTCGGCGCCGACGACGAGGGCGGCGCGGCGCAGCTCACCGCCCACGCCGAGGCCGACGGCGCGGCCGCCGGCGCGCACCGCCCCCTCGACGGGCGCGTCCTCGAACACGCGCACGCCGGGCGTGGCGGCCGCTTCGGCGAAGAGCGCCGCGTCGAGCCGCAGCCGGCGCTGCGCGACGATGGCGAAGCTCCGGCCGTCCCGGCGCGGGAAGCCGCTCTCGGCGGTGCCGCCGAAGCCGTGGTAGCGGACGGTGGCGAGCGCGCGCCCGCCGACGGCGGCGCGGAGGCCGAGCCGCTCGAGCACGGCGACGCCCGCGGGCATGATCCCCTCACCGCAGGGCTTGTCGCGCGGAAAACGCCGGGCCTCGTAGAGCTCGACGCCGAGGCCCGCCCGCCCGAGCAGGATCGCCAGCGTGGCGCCGGCCGGGCCGCCCCCGGCGATGACGACGTCTACGACGTCGGCCATGGCAGGAAGCGCGGCTTGCCCGCGAACGCGCGTCGGTAGCCCTCGTCGGCCATCAGCACCTCCTCCTCGAGCCGGATCCGCCGGCGGAGCACGAGGAGGTGCAGGCCGGCGCCGGCGACGGCGGTCAGCACCGCGCCGTGAACCAGCGGCAGCGCCGCGAGCTCGACGAACACGGCGACGTAGTTCGGGTGGCGGACGAAGCGGTAGGGGCCGGCGGTGACCACGCCGAGCGGCATCGACGGCACCACGCGCACGTTCCAGTGTGGGCCGAGGGTGGCGATCACCCAGACCCGGAGCGCGTTGGCGAGCACGACCAGCGCGAGCGCCGGCACGCCGACGGCGGCGACGAACGGGCGCCCGAGGGCCAGCACCTCGATCGCCGCGCCGGCCAGGATGCCGGTGTGGAGCGCGACCATCGCGGCGAACAGCGGCTCGCGGACGGGGGCGGCGCCGCGCGCGGCCAGCGCGCGCTGGTGCCGGCGCGACAGCCGGAGCTCGATCAGGCGGCAGGCGCCGACCGCGGCGACGAGCACCAGGAACCAGCCGACGGAGGTCACTAGCTCCACTCCAGGAGCGCGAGCTCGGTGCCGAGGCCGGGGCCGAACGCCGCCAGGACGCCGTGCGCGCCCGCGGGCGGCCGCCGCCGCGTCATCCACTCGTGCAGCACGAACAGCACCGAGGCGCTCGACTGGTTGCCGTAGTCGCGCAGCACGTCCCACGACGGCCGGATGTCCTCGCGCGCGAGGCCCAGCTCCTCCTCGGCGCAGGCGAGGATCTTGCGCCCGCCGGGGTGGAGGACGAAGCAGGTGAGCTCGTCGCGCGTCAGCCCGCGCCGCGCGGCGAGGGTGCCGACGAGGCGCGCGATCTCGGTCTTGAGCAGCGCCGGCACGTCCTTCGACAGCACGGAGTGGAAACCGTCGTCGCGCAGGTCGAAGCCGAGCGCGTACGCTGAGCGCGGGAAGACGTGCGACAGCCGCTCGAGAACCCTGACGCCGCCGAAGCGGCGGCCCCCGCCGCCGCCGGCCAGGACCGCGGCGGCGGCGCCGTCGCCGAACAGCGCGCTCGACACGAGGTTCGCCACCGAGACGTCGGCGGGTTGGAGGTTGAGGCTCGGCAGCTCGACGGCCACCACCAGCACGCGCGCCTCCGGGAAGCCGACCAGGAAGTCGCGTGCGTGCCCGATCGCCGCCGCGCCGCCCGCGCAGCCGAGGGCGGTGATGGGGAGGCGCCGGACGTCGCGGCGGAAGCCGAGCTTGTCGGCGAGGTAAGCCTCCAGCGACGGGATCATGAGCCCCGTGCACGACACCGTGATGCAGAGATCGATCTCGTCCGCGCCCAGCTCGGCGCGCCGCAGCGCCTCGCGGGCCACCTCGGCCCCGAGGGCGACGGCGTGCGCGCGGTAGGCGTCCTGCGTCGCGCCGAGCGCCCGCGGGCGCCCGAGGACCTCGAGCGGCTCGACGCTGTAGCGGCGCTCGACGCCCGCGTGATCGAACAGCTCGCCGGCGGCCTCGAGGCGGCGCTGCGGCAGGGGCAAGAGCGCGCGGAAGCGGGCCTTGACCTCGGCCTGCGAAGCGGCGTGGGCCGGGACCGCGGTGGCCGTGCTCACGACGGTGGGCTCCCCCCTCGCGTCCGACATGGCCGGCAACGTAAGGCGTCCCCCCGATAGCACAAGCGGGCAAGCGGCCGGTAACGGCCGCGACGAGCGGCGGCGGGTGGAAGTGACGCCCACCAGGCTGCTAGAGTGGGCGGATGTCCCGCAGCGCCGATCTCGTCGAGCAGGGCCGCCGCCTGCTCATGAACAACTACCGCCAGTCGCCGGTCGTGATGGCGCGCGGCGAAGGGTGCGTTCTCTACGACGTCGACGGCCGCCGCTACTTGGACATGACGGCGGGCGTCGCGGTCTGCGTCCTCGGTCACGGGCACCCGGGGCTCGCCGACGCGATCGCCGACCAGGCCCGCCGCCTGCTCCACGTCTCGAACCTCTACTACATCGAGGCGCAGCTGGCGTTCGCCGAGGCGCTCGGGCGCCGCGCGTTCAAGGGGCGTGCCTTCTTCTGCAACTCGGGGACGGAGGCCAACGAGGCGGCGCTGAAGCTCGCGCGCCGCTACCAGATCGTCGCCAAGCAGGCGCCCGAGCGCGTCGAGCTGGTCACCTTCGACAACAGCTTTCACGGCCGGACGTTCGGCGCGCTCAGCGTCACCGGCCAGCCGAAGTACCGCGACGGGTTCGGGCCGCTGGTCGGCCCGGTCCGGTTCCTCCCGTTCGGCGACGTCGCGGCGGCGCGCGCCGCGATCGGCGAGCGCACCTGCGCGGTGATCGTCGAGCCGATCCAGGCCGAGGGGGGGATCAACCTGCCGCCGCCCGGCTTCCTGGGGGAGCTGCGGCGGCTCTGCACCGACGCGGGCGCGGTGCTGATCTTCGACGAGATCCAGACCGGCACCGGCCGGACCGGCACCTTCTACGCGTTCGAGGGCGAGGGCGTGGTCCCGGACGTGGTGACGCTGGCCAAGGGGCTCGCGGGCGGCGTGCCGATCGGCGCGGTGCTCGCGAACGAGGAGGTGGCGCGCGGCTTCGAGCCCGGGACGCACGCCTCGACGTTCGGCGGCAACCCGTTCGCCACCGCCGCGGCGCTCTACGTCCAGCGCGCCATCGACGAGCTCGACCTGCTCGCGCGCTGCCGCGACGTGGGCGCCCACCTCGGGTCGGCGCTGGCCCGCCTCGCCGAGCGGCGCCGCCCCAAGACGCGCGGCGCGCGCGGCCGGGGGCTCCTGCAGGGGCTGATCATCGACGGTGACGCCGCCGACGTCGTCGCGCGCGCGCGGGCGCGCGGGCTGCTCGTGTCGCTCGCGGGCGGCAACGTCGTCCGGCTCGTGCCGCCGCTCATCGTCGGCAAGGCGGAGATCGACGAGGCCGTCGCCATCCTCGACGCCGTGCTCGGCGAGGAGGGGTCGCGGTGACCGCCGGCGCGCTCGTGGCCGTCGAGGACTTCCTCAGCTTCTGGGATCTTCCGGACGGCGGCATCGAGGCCCTCATCCGGCGCGCCGAGGAGCTGCGCGCGCTGCGCGCCGTCGGCACGCCCCACGCCACCCGCCCCGGGCGGGTGCTGGGGATGGTGTTCGAGAAGGCGTCCACGCGCACGCGCGCCAGCTTCGAGATCGCGATGTTCGAGCTCGGCGGACACGCCCTCTACCTCGGCAACCAGGGGACGCAGCTCGAGCGCGGGGAGCCCCTGCGCGACACGGCGCGCGTGCTGTCGGGCTACTGCCACGGCATCATGCTGCGGACCTTCGGCCACGATCGGGCCGTGGAGATGGCCCGCTACGCGCGCGTGCCGGTCATCAACGGCCTCACCGATCTGCTCCACCCCTGCCAGGTGCTGGCCGATCTGCAGACCGTCGTGCAGCGGTTCGGGCCCGGCGCCGCCGACGTGCTCGGCACGCTGCGCGCCGCCAAGTACGCCTGGATCGGTGACGGCAACAACATGGCCAACTCCTGGATCGAAGCGGCCGGGATCCTGGGCCTCGATCTGGCGCTCGCCTGCCCGCCGGGCTACGAGCCGGATCCGGAGGTGATGATGCGCGCCCGCGCCACCGAGCGCGGGCGGATCGCGGTCGTCCGCGAGCCGGCCGAGGCGGCCCGGGGGCGGCAGGTGATCTCGACCGACGTGTTCGCCTCGATGGGGCAGGAGGCGGAGGCCGACGTCCGCCGCAAGGCGTTCGCCGGCTACTGCATCGACGCCGCGCTGATGGCGGTCGCCGGGCCGGGCGCGATGGTGCTCCACTGCCTCCCCGCGCACCGCGGCGAGGAGATCACCGATGAGGTGATTGAAGGGCCTTCGAGCGCGATCTGGCAGCAGGCCGAGAACCGCCTCCACGCGCAGAAGGCGTTGCTCGAGCTGCTGCTCAAATAGCGGCGGTGCGCCACGCGCCGGGCTCAAGCACGCGCGCGGGCCTGCCGAGGGGGAGCATGAAGGATGAAGCCACGCCCGGGATCCGTCCCCGATGACGTCCCGCAGGCGCGCCCCCAGCGCGCCGTCACGGAAGAGATCCACGCCGAGGAGTCCGCCGCCTTCGAGAAGGGCGGCGATACCGCGTCGGCAGGCCGCCCGCGGTACGTCAAGAACACCATGAAGACGGCGGAGATCGACGTGCTCCGCGACAAGCGCGCCACGGTGATCTCGCCCATCCCGGCGATCCTCGCCGAGGAGATGATGCGGAGCGAAGGGCCGGCCGCGCGCCCGCGCGATCCCGCGGCGCCCGCGCCCGAGCGGCGCGACGGCGAGCACACCCGTCGCGTCGGCGACAGCGACAAGAACACGGCCGCGCCGTCGGCGGCGTCCAGCGCGGACGCGACCGTCGCGGCCCGCCGCCAGCGCGCGGCCGCCCGCATCGACGAGGCGCGCGCGGCCCTCGACGCCGGTGAGCTCACGCAGGCGGTGCTCGCGGCCGAGAGCGCCATGCGCGAGTCCGACGAGGCGCCCCCGCCGGGCATCGTCGAGGTCATCGAGCCTGCCCGCCCGCTGCTCACGCGGGCCTTCGCCACCTACGTGGGACCGCTCGGGGGCGTGCCGGTGCTGGCGCCGCGCGCCTACGAGATCGCCCGCGCCCGTCTCGGCGACGCCGAGCGCGCGGTCATGGCCCGCATCGACGGCGTCCGCACGCTCGAGGAGCTGTTCGACGGCTCGGGGCACGGGTCGACCGACGCCCTCCGGATCGCGGCCCGCCTGCTCCAGACCGGCGCCATCCGCATCGTCTGACGTCCGAGCGGTCGCCGGCCGCGGCCGAGGTGTGCATTCGGCCGCTAATGTGATAGGTCACTCGCGATGAAGATCGTCCTCGCATACTCGGGTGGCCTCGATACCTCCGTCGCGATCGTCTGGCTCAAGGAGAAGTACGACGCCGAGATCGTCGGGTTCTGTTCGGACGTCGGTCAGGGCGAGGACCTCGAGGCGGCGCGCAAGAAGGCGTTGCGCACGGGGGCGGTCTCCTGCCACGTGCTCGACCAGCGCGACGAGTTCGTGCGCGACTTCGTGTTCCCGGCGGTGCGCGCGGGCGCGATCTACGAAGGGGAGTACTACCTCGGCACGGCGCTGGCGCGGCCGTGCATCGCGCGCGGGATGATGGAGGTCGCGGCGCGCGAGGGGGCCACGGCCATCGCGCACGGGTCGACCGGCAAGGGGAACGATCAGGTGCGGTTCGAGCTGGGGGCCTACTGGTTCAACCCGTCGATCAAGATCATCGCCCCCTGGCGCGAGTGGGAGTTCAAGTCGCGCTCGGAGCTGATCGCCTTCGCCGCCGCCAAGAAGATCCCCGTCGAGGCCACGTCGTCGAAGCCGTATTCGATCGACCGCAACCTGCTGCACACCAGCTACGAGGGCGGGATCCTCGAGGATCCGGACGCCGAGCCGCCGCCGGAGATGTTCCAGCGCACCGCCGACCCGCGCCGCGCCCCCGACCAGCCGCGCGAGGTGGCGATCGCCTTCGACAAAGGGACGCCGATCTCCGTCGACGGCAAGGCGCTGGGGCCTGCCGCGCTGCTCGCCGAGCTGAACACCATCGCCGGAGAGCACGGCGTCGGGCGGGCGGACGTGGTCGAGGATCGCTTCGTGGGGATGAAGAGCCGCGGCGTCTACGAGACGCCGGGCGGGACACTGCTCCACAAGGCGCACCGCGGAGTCGCCTCCTTGACCATGGACCGCGAGGCGATGCGCCTGCGCGACAGTCTCTCCGTGGAGTACGCGGCCCTCGTCTACCGCGGCTTCTGGTACTCGCCGGAGCGCGAGGCGCTTCAGAAGCTGGTCGACGCCGTCAACGAGCCCGTCACGGGTGTGGCGCGGCTGCGGCTCTACAAGGGGAGCGCCACGCTCATCGGGCGGAGCTCGCCGCGCTCGCTCTACCGTAACGACATCGTCACCTTCGAGGACGACCGCGGGGCATACGATCAACGCGACGCGGGCGGGTTCATCCGGCTCAACGGGCTGCGTCTGCGCACCACCGCGATGGCCGCCAAGAACCGGTAGCGACACCGCTCGCCACACCGCCGAAATAAGTTTCGTTGGCCGGCTGACGGTTGCCGCGACGGGACTAAAGGCCCCTTCCCACGCCGCCGATAGAAGTGGGGAATGCACGGGCACCCGACTGCCGGTAGCGCCAGCGGCCCCGCTCCGTCCGGGGGCGCCGTCAGCAAGGCGGACGCCACCGAGGTGCTGGTGGTCGACGACGAGCCGGTCACCGCGCGCGGCTACGCCCGGACGCTGTCGGCGGCAGGGTTCAAGGTCAGCGTCGCGCACGACGGGCGCGAGGCGGCGGCGCTGGCCCGGGGCAAGCGCTTCGACACCATCGTCAGCGACATCGCGATGCCCGACATGGACGGGCTCGCGCTCCTGCGCGCGATCCGCGAGCACGATCTCGACGTGCCGATGATCTTCATGACCGGCAGCCCGGCGCTCGAGAGCGCGATGCAGGCGATCGAGTACGGCGCCTTCCGCTACCTGGTCAAACCCGTCGAGCCCGACGCCATGCTCGAGGTGGTGTCGCGCGCCGTCCGCGTCCACAAGCTGGCGCGGGTGCGCCGCGAGGCGGTCGCGGTCCAGGAGCTCGAGGGGCGGCAGATCGGCGACCGGGCGGGGCTCGAGGCGCGGTACGCCTCCGCCGTCGAGAAGATCTGGGTGGCGGCGCAACCGATCGTCTCGTGGTCGGGCAAGAGCACCTTCGCTTACGAGACGCTGCTGCGGACCGACGAGCCGACGCTGCGCAGCCCGCTCGACTTCTTCGACGCGGCCGAGCGTCTGGGCCGCGCCGCCGAGCTCGGGCGGATCATCCGGGGCCACGTCGCCAACCTGATGCGCGAGGCGCCGAAGAACGCCCACATCTTCGTCAACCTCCACCCCGCCGATCTCGAGGACGACGAGCTCTACGCCGACGGTGGCGCGCTGACGCCGTTCGCGGGGCAGGTGGTCCTCGAGATCACCGAGCGCGCAGCGCTCGACCAGATCCACGAGCTCGGCAGCCGCGTGACCCGGCTCCGAACGCTGGGCTACCGCATCGCCATCGACGATCTCGGCGCCGGCTACGCGGGCCTCACCAGCTTCGCCCAGCTCGAGCCCGAGGTGGTCAAGGTCGACATGTCGCTCGTGCGCGGCATCGACGGCTCGGCCGTCAAGCAGAAGCTCGTCCGTTCGATCATCGCGCTCTGCACCGAGCTCGGCATTCAGCTGGTCGCCGAGGGGATCGAGACCCCCGCCGAGCGTGACACCCTCGTCACCCTCGGCGGCGACCTCTGCCAGGGCTACCTGTTCGCCAAGCCCGGCCGCGGCTTCCCCAATCCCGTGCTTTAGGCGCGCGGCGGCGCGATCTGCGCGGGCTGTCGTGCTAGCTTGCGCCAACCGTGAGCGACAAGCCCCGGATCACGATCGTCGTCCCGACGTACAAGGAAGTGTTGAGCCTGCCGCACCTGCTCGATCGGATCGCGAAGGTCCGGGCGGAGAGCGGCCTCGAGATGGACGTCCTCATCATGGACGACGACAGCCGCGACGGGTCGGTCGAGGTCGTGCGGGGGCGCGGCGAGCCGTGGGTCGAGATCATCGAGCGCACGGCGGACAAGGGGCTCTCGCCCGCGGTGCTCGACGGCCTGCGGCGCGCACGCGGCGAGGTGCTGGTCTGCATGGACGCGGACCTGAGCCACCCGCCGGAGGCGCTCCCCGGGATGCTCAAGAAGCTCGACGAGGGCGCGGACTTCGTCGTCGGCTCGCGCTACGCGGCGGGCGGCACCACCTCCGACGACTGGGGCGTGTTCCGCTGGCTTAACAGCCGCGTGGCGACGCTGCTCGCGCGGCCGCTCACGACGGTGCGCGATCCGATGGCCGGCTTCTTCATGCTCCGTCGAAGCACGTTCGAAGGGGGAAAGGACTTCAACCCCGTCGGCTACAAGATCGGCCTCGAGCTGATCGTGAAGTGCCGCTGCGAGCGGGTGGTCGAGGTGCCGATCCACTTCGAGGACCGGCGCTACGGCGAGAGCAAGCTGACCTTCAAGCAGCAGATCTACTATCTCCAGCACCTCCGCCGCCTCTACGTATTCAAGTTCGGCGTGTGGACGGAGCTCCTGCAGTTCCTCGTCGTGGGGGCGCTCGGCACCGTCGTCAACCTGGCCGCGCTCACCGGGCTCCTCGCCGTCGGCCTCGCGACGCGTCCGGCGGTCGCCTTCGCCATCTTCGTCTCGATGTGCTCGAACTTCGTGCTCAACCGCCGCTTCAGCTTCGCGCACGCGCGCAAGGGTCCGTGGCTGCGCCAGTTCGGGACCTTCGTCGCCGCGTCGTCGATCGGCGCCCTCATCAACTACGCGGTCACCGTGCTGGCGCTGCACGAGGTGCCGGGCCTCCGCCCGCAGATCGCCGCGCTGTTCGGCATCGCCGTCGGCACGGCCTTCAACTTCGCCGCCAGCCGTTACCTGGTCTTCCGCCGGTCGCACATCCGGACCGGCGGCGCCCGGGACTAGCCCTTCTCGAGCGCGGCGAGCAGGCTTTCGACCTGCGCCTCCGTCGCCGCCCGGTCCCCGTCGTTGTCGATGACGTGCGTTGCGACGCGCAGCTTGTCGGCGAGCGGAAGCTGGGCGGCGATGCGGGCCTCGGCCTGGGCGCGCGAGAGGCCGCCGCGCGCCAGCACGCGGTCGAGCTGCGTCGCGGGCGCGGTGCGCACGACGATCAGGCCGTCGAGCTCCTCGTGACGGCCGCCCTCGACCAGCAGGCTCGCCTCGTAGATGGCGAGCGGGTGGCCGGCCGCGGCCAGCGCGGCCAGCCGCTCGTCGGAGAGGGCGCGGATGCGCGGGTGGGTGATGGCCTCGAGGCGGGCCCGGGCGGCGGGGTCGGCGAACACGATGCCGCCGAGGCGCTTGCGGTCGATGGTGCCGTCCGCCGCCAGCGCCTCGGGCCAGGCGGCGGCGATCTCGGCGTGGGCGGGGCGCCCCGGTTCCTGGACCTCGCGCAGCAGCTGGTCGGCGTCGAGCACCGGGACGCCACGGGCGGCGAACATCCCGGCCACGGTCGACTTCCCGGAGGCGATCCCGCCGGTGAGACCGAGCACCTTGAGGCCACGCCCCACGACGGGCAATGCTACCCTACGGGAGCGTGAGCCGCGTCGTTTCCATGCCCGAAGTGGCCGACGCCGCGTTCGTGGCGGAGGCGCGGGATCTGGCCGGCCTCCCCCCGCCGGGGGCGCCCGAGATCGCCATCGCCGGGCGGTCGAACGTCGGCAAGTCGACGTTGCTCAACAGGCTGGTGGGACGCAAGGGGCTGGCCCGCACGTCGAAGACGCCGGGCCGGACGCGCGGGCTGGTGATGTTCAGCCTCAAGCTGGGGCGAGGCGCGCCCCTCGAGGCGCTGTCGATCGTCGACCTGCCGGGGTACGGCTACGCGCAGGTGTCGCGCGCCGAGCGCAACGCCTGGCAGCCGCTCATCGAGGGCTACACCAAGGGGCGCGCGACCCTGGCCCTGTTCGTGATCCTCATCGACGCCCGGCGCGGCATCGAGGACGAGGAGCGCCAGCTCTACGAGTGGCTCGGCACCGAGCGCGTGCCGGCGCAGATCGTGTTCACCAAGATCGACAAGCTGACCGCGAGCCAGCGCGGCCTCTTGCGCGCGCAGTGCCGGGAGCTGTTCGGCGGGCGCCGGCCGGGTCCGCTGCTGGTGTCCGGGCAGACCGGCGAAGGCGTCCCCGAGCTGTGGGCGTCGATCTGGCAGGCGACGGCGCCGGCGCGCGATGTCGCTGCGGAGCCCGTCTGATGGCCGTCGCCAAGCTCCCCGCCGCCTTCTCGATCGAGCCCATGCGGCTCGGCGATCTCGACGACGTCATGGAGATCGAGAAGCTGTCGTTCAAGTCGCCCTGGTCGGGCCAGGTGTTCCTCGAGGAGATGGCCCGCGACTGGGCCCACGTCGACGTCGTCCGCGACCTCGCGCGCCGCCGCGCCGTCGCCTTCGGCAACTACTGGCAGGTCGCCGACGAGGTCCACCTCCTGAACCTCGCCACCCACCCGGAGGCGCGGCGGGCCGGCCACGCCTCGCGGATGCTCGCGCACATCGTGGCCTTCGGGCGCGCGCAGGGGTGCCGCCTCATCACGCTCGAGGTACGGCGCTCGAACGCCGCCGCGCTCCGACTCTACAGGCGCTACGGCTTCCGGGCGGTCGGCGTCCGCCCCAACTACTACGCGGAGGACCAGGAGGACGCCATCGTGATGCTCCTCGACCTCGAATGACGACGTCCGCGCTCGTGCTCGCGCTCGCCGGCACGCTCGGCGCCGGCCTCGCCCTCCGCGCTCCGGAGCCGGCGACGACTCCGCCCCCGGCCCTCGCCCCGGCGCGGATCCAGCCCACGACCCTCGCCCCGGCGCGGACCCCCATCCGGCACGTCGCCACGCGCGACCCGGCGGTGGCCATCACCTTCGACGCCTGCGCCATCAAGACGAACGGCTACGGCTTCGACGCCGCCGTGTTCGACATCCTCAAGCGCGAGCAGGTCCCCGCCACCATCTTCGTCTCCGGTCGGTGGGTGGAGTTTCACCCCGACGCAATGGCCGAGCTCGTCCGCGATCCGCTCGTCGAGTTCGGCGACCACTCGTACGACCACCCGCACATGTCCCGCCTCCCGGCGGCGGGGATGGCCGACGAGATCGACCGCACCGAGGCGGCGCTCGGGCATTACGGCAAGCGCAGCGTGGCCTTCCGGCCCCCGTTCGGCGAGTGGAGCGGCCGTTTGGTCGACGTCGCCCGCGCGAAGGGGCTCCCACTCGTCACCTGGGACGTCGTCTCGGGCGACCCGAGCAAGAGGACGACGACCGCCGGGATGATCCGCGCCGTCCTCGACAAGACCCGCCCGGGCTCGATCGTCATCTTCCACATCAACGGCCGCGGCCGGAAGACCGCCGAGGCGCTCCCCGCGATCCTCGCCGGTCTCCGCCAGCGCGGCTATCACTTCGTCCAGCTGTCGGAGCTGCTCAAGTGAAGATCGCCCGCGCGCGCCCGGCGGTGGCGCGGGCGCAGGCGGCCTGGATCGCGGCCATCGAGCCGTGGCGGGGGCTCGGCTACCGCGCGGCGCCGCTCGGCCGTTACCTCGCGCGCGTGGCGGCGGCGGGCGACGCGTGGGTGGCGCGCGAAGGCCGTCGCGGAAAACCGCTGGGCATCGTCGTGGCGACGGACGGTTTTCTGCTCGGCGGCTTCATCGCGCTCTTGGCGGTGCGCCCGGAGGCGGCGGGGCAGGGGATCGGGCAAGCGCTGGTCGCGCACGTCGCGGCGCGCGTCTTCGCCAAGCGCCGCTGGTTGTTCGTGTCGTGCGACCGGAACAATCTCGCGGCGTTACGTTTCTACCGTCGACTCGGCTTCCGGCGCGTGGGGGTTCTGCCGGACCTCGTCCGCGCCGGGCGAACCGAGATCCTGCTGCGCAAACCGGCGGTTTAGCACCTACACGAAAGTAGAGGCTCGGCCGGGGCAGGTCGGTTACCATGTGGAGGCCGTCATGATCGGGGAACAATTCGGAAATTACCGGGCGATCTCGCTGCTCGGTGAGGGGGGGATGGGCGCGGTTTATCTCGCGGAGCACCCGGGGATCGGGCGCCGCGTCGCCGTGAAGGTCCTGCACAAGAACTACACGCGCGACGAGCAGCTCCTCGGTCGCTTCCTCAACGAGGCGCGGGCCGCGAACGCCATCCGCCACCCGAACATCATCGAGATCCTCGACTCCGGCGTGATCGCCGACGGCACACCGTTCCTGGTGATGGAGCTGCTCGAAGGCGAGAGCCTCGGCACGCGGCTGCGGCGCGTCGGCCCGCTCACCGTCGCGAATGCGCTGGACTTCGCTTACCAGACGGCGTCGGCGCTGGGCGCCGCGCACAAGAAGGGGATCGTCCACCGCGACCTCAAGCCCGACAACCTCTACATCATCGCCGATCCGCACGACACCGAGCGCGAGCGGATCAAGGTGCTCGACTTCGGGATCGCGAAGCTGCAGACGGGGCCGTCGTCGGACTCGGTCAAGACGCGCACCGGGACCCTGATGGGGACGCCGATCTACATGTCGCCGGAGCAGTGCCGCGGCACGCGCGCCGTCGATCACCGCAGCGACATGTACTCGCTGGGCGTGATCCTGTTCGAGATGCTGGTCGGGCATCCGCCATTCGTCTCCGAGGGGTTCGGCGAGCTCGTCAACATGCACCTCAACGTCCCGCCGCCGTCGCCGCGCGCGAGCCGGCACGACATCCCCGAGGCGCTCGACGCGATCGTGCTCAAGATGCTGGCCAAGAACCCGGACGAGCGCTTCGCCGACATGGCCGAGCTCCAGGCCGCGCTCAAGGCGTCGGGCGGGTTCTCGATCCGCTCGTCGCCGGACCTCGGCAAGACGCGGCCTCCGACGACCGATCCGTCGCAGACGGCCAAGCTGCGCGACACGACCTTCTCGACGGGCGTCGGCGAAAAGGTCGATGGGCCGGCCTCGCGGTTCGGGATGGGCGCCAAGGTGGTCGTGGCCGGCGCGCTCGCCGCCGCCGCGATCGGCGGCCTCTACGCGGCCGGGATCATCGGACACGGCGACAAGGACGGCGCCGGCGCCGCGCCGGTCGTCGCCGCGACCTCCGCGCCCGTGCCGCGCCCCGCACCGGCGATCGCGCCGCCGCCCGTGCCGGTCAAGCCCACGACGGCGCTGGCGCCGCTCGGCGCCGCCGTGGCCGACGCCGCGAAGGCGAAGCCCGTCACGCTGCGGGTCACCTCCGAGCCCGGCGGCGCCAAGGTCAGCGACGAGGCGAGCGGCGCGGCGCTCGGCGTGACGCCGCTCGTGCTCACCCGCCCGCGCGGCGCCGTCGCGCTCGATCTCCGCTTCGAGAAGGACGGCTACACGCCGGTGGCGCGCCGGGTCTCGCTCGACGCCAACGAGGACCTCGAGGTCACGCTGGAGA
>Ga0306920_100008363_pt1 | contig 13724 bp, 7 predicted proteins | sample flu12Cox44000170_FD_204666 | JGI IMG/M metagenome (GOLD analysis project Ga0306920, IMG submission 204666) | Lab enrichment of tropical soil microbial communities from Luquillo Experimental Forest, Puerto Rico - flux4day.12C.oxic.44.000.170 (v2)... | ecosystem: Environmental > Terrestrial >... | reverse complement strand
GCTCGCTGAGCTGGGGGCAGGAGAAAACGCTGTCCACCGCCATGCAGAGAGTCGGGAAGGCCACGCAGATGTTCACGCTCGAGATCGCGCCGCGGTGACTAGAAATCGCGATGATTGGTGGAGGAAGCTGAAACAGTCTCGCATTTGCGAGCCGACACGCAATGCGCTCGGTGTGTCGGACGAATGTCACTTAGATTCCCGCAAGTCAACGCCGGTATATGCCTGGAACGGGCGGCCGCTTCCCGAACGGTGGATTTTGAACCCAGAAACGCTTACCGCGCGCGAACTCCGAGATTTCGACGCCGACTTCCGCGCCCATGTGGCCACGCGAGTTGGAACGGCCCCGTCAAAGGTCAAACCCAAAGAAATCAAGAAGAAATCAAGCGCGTCGCTAAAGCTGGTCCTGTCCGCGGACCACACCCGTCGGCTTGAAGAACTTCGCAGCTTCAACAAAGGGAGCCTGCCGCTTCTCGATCGCTACATGTCTGGGGATCACGAAAAGGTCTGGCAAGATATTAGGGCACTTGGCCCCGCGGTGCGAGAAGATCCCCATGCTGCCGACGCATTGGCGGTTGCCTACGAAACCATGCGCCGCGTGGAGGCCAATGTGCGCACCGTCACCACGCGGCTGCGAGCGATGGGTTACGCCTTTAAGACCGAGGCAGTGCGGACAGAAAACTGGGTGCGTAGTGCCGAAAACGCCATGAACTTTGCTTCGAAATTGGAACGACCTTCGCCAGCCACGCCACATGTCCAAAACATTTTTTCAAGCATGAAGGAAATGGTGGGCAAGTTGGCCGAGCAAATCGCTCGCGTCAAGAGCACGGCAAGTGATCCAACCGTGCGCGCTCATGTCCCACCTGGGCCGGGCGCGCACAAGCAAATCGCCCGGCTCGAAAAGACGGCGGGCGTGCTACCACTGTCGTTGCGTGTGTTTTACGAAGTCGTGGGGGCTGTCGACTGGACGGGCAGCCATCCGGGATTGGCGCCCAAAAACGACATGGTCTGTCCGGATCCGCTGGTAGTGTACGGCCTTGATGATGCGCTCGAGGAGGTGTGTGAACGCGTCGATGATGAAGACAGCGAAGGTATTTGTATCACCATTGCGCCCGACGATCTGCACAAGGCCGACACGAGCGGAGGCGACCCTTACGAGATTGGGCTTCCCAACCTCGGCGCCGATGCGGAGCTGCTCAACGAACGGCACCGCCTCCCATTCGTCGATTACCTACGGCTCTCCTTTCGCTTCGGCGGTTTCCCGGGTTATGAGGCCATCGATTGCGTGCCTGCCGAAATCAAGACTCTGTGCGAAGATCTACTCGCTTTCTAACTAAGCAGGGAATGAATTTGGCCGCATTTGCGCGCGTCGGTTCGACGCACGTTTCGTCGACCGACGCGTGTTCCAACATTGGTTGTCCGAGAGAACAAGAACTCCACCTGGGCGAGATTTCCTCCGTAATTGACTTTGAAAAGTGGGCGCAAGGGGTCCGTTGCGTCCACCCAGCAGCGTACAAACTGGCCTTATAAAGGGCTTTTTATTCGGCCCAAGATTCCCTGGTTGCTGGATTGTTGGCAGTCCGTTGAACGGTTATGCTCATTGGTTATGAGTGAGGCCACAAGAATCCTGTCGGCGATTGAGCAAGGCGACCCCTCGGCGGCTGAGCAGCTCTTGCCGCTGATCTACGACGAGCTGCGCAAGCTGGCGGCGGCGAAGCTGGCCCACGAAGCGCCGGGACAAACCCTCCAGGCCACCGCCCTAGTGCACGAGGCTTACCTCCGGCTGGTGGACGTGGACAGGCCGCAGCAGTGGGATGGCCGCAAACATTTCCTCGCCGCCGCAGCGGAGGCCATGCGTCGAATCCTGGTTGACAACGCCCGCCGCAAGCAAAGCATCAAGCGAGGCGGCGAACTCGTCCGGCATGATGTGGACGATATTGCAATCTGCAGTCCGCAAGTATCTGAAGAGCTTCTGGCACTGGACGAAGCCCTCGAGAAGCTCGCTCACACCGAGAAGCAGGCGGCCGAACTGGTCAAGCTCCGCTACTTCGCCGGATTGACCGCCAGAGAGGCTGCCGACATCCTCGGCATTTCCGAACGGACCGCGGACCGGCTCTGGGCCTTCGGCCGGTCCTGGCTGATGAAAGAGATCCGCGGGATCTAGGCCCAGGTCGGACGAGCGGCAAATCCTTCAAATCGTTGGCGGATTATCGCACGAAAATCCGCATGTAACTCTAGAGGCTGATCACGGCGGTCAGCCGGGCAGGGAAACCATGAACGAGCGAGCCATTTTTGAAGCAGCACTGGATCGGAGAGACCCCGGCGAACGCGCGGCGTACCTGAACGAGGCCTGCGGCGCCGATCAACCACTGCGCGAGCAGATCGAAGGGCTTCTCAAGGCCCATGAGATGCTGGGCTCTTTTCTGTCACCGCCGCTGCCGGCACCGGGTGCCACCGTGGATGAGCCGATCCGGGAAAAGCCCGGCACCGTCATCGGTTCCTACAAGCTCATGGAACAAATCGGCGAAGGCGGCATGGGGTTGGTTTTTGTCGCCGAGCAGCAGGAGCCCATTCGCCGCAAGGTCGCCCTCAAGGTCATCAAGCCGGGCATGGATACACGGCAGGTCGTCGCCCGCTTCGAAGCGGAGCGGCAGGCCCTGGCGCTGATGGATCATCCGAACATCGCCAAGGTGCTCGACGGCGGCGCGACCGCCAGCGGCCGGCCTTATTTCGTCATGGAGCTGGTCAAGGGCGTGCCGATCACCGAATATTGTGACCAAAACCAGGTGCCCGTACGCGAACGGCTGGAGCTGTTTCTCGATGTTTGCCAGGCGGTGCAGCATGCTCACCAAAAGGGCATTATCCACCGTGATATCAAGCCCTCCAATGTCCTGGTCATGTCGCAGGATGGCACGCCGCTGGTCAAGGTAATCGATTTCGGTGTGGCCAAGGCGATCGGCCAGCAGCTCACCGACAAGACCATCTACACGCAATTCACTCAGCTCATCGGCACCCCCTTGTACATGAGCCCGGAGCAGGCGGGGCAGAGCGGGCTGGATGTGGATACGCGCAGCGACATCTACTCGCTCGGCGTGCTCCTGTACGAGCTGCTGACTGGCACAACAGCGTTCGACAAGGACCGGTTCAAGGAGTTGAGCTACGACGAGCTACGGCGGATCATCCGCGAGGAGGAGCCGCCCAAGCCGAGCGCGCGCCTCAGCACGCTGGGGCAGGCGGCAGACACCATTTCGGCGCAGCGCAAGAGCGACCCGCGGCGTCTCAGCCGGCTGTTCCGCGGCGAGCTGGACTGGATCGTGATGAAGGCGATAGAGAAGGACCGCAACCGCCGCTATGAATCGGCCAGCGCCTTCGCGGCGGATGTACAGCGCTATCTCCACGACGAGCCAGTGCAGGCCTGCCCGCCGTCGGCATGGTATCGGTTCCGCAAGTTTGCCCGTCGCAACAAGCTGGTGATGGTGACCGCGGCGGCACTGCTGATGCTGGCCCTGATGGGCGGTGCGGGCGTTTGGGGGCTTGCCCGCTGGCGCAGTACCACGGACGGGCGCATCCAACTGGTCCTTGATGAGGGCAACGCGCTTCGTGCCCAGGCCCAAACAGCCCCGGTCGGCGAGCAAGCGCTGACCCGCTGGGCAGAGGCCGAGGCCGCCACCCAGCGCCTCGACGACTTGTTGGCTCAGGGTTTTCCCTCACCGGAGTTGCGGCAACGGGTCCACGACTTCAACACCGCCGTCTCCGCCGAGGCCGCCGCCGCCCGACAGCAAGCGGCTGACACTGAACGGAACCAGCGGTTCCGCGACCAACTGGCCGAGGTCCGCACACTAAAGCAAGACGTGTTCGACAAGAAAGTGGACACCGACGGCGCCTACCGTGACGCCTTCGCGAGCTGGGGCCTGGATGTGGATGGCCTGACGACCGCAGCGACCGCGGGGCAGTTGCGTTCCTGCCCGTTGGAGATGCGGGTGGAGGTGGCGGCCGCCCTGGACGACTGGGCGTTGGAGCGGCGCCGGATGAAGCGGCCGGCGGCCGAGTGGCGGCGCCTGGTCGCGCTGGCGCGGGTAGTCGACCCGGACCCCTGGCGCGATGGCCTGCGCGCCTTGGATTACCTCAACATCGGCCAGGAACTGGACAAACTGCTTGAACTGGCCCGCACGGCCAAGGTGTCGGAACTGCCGCCGGCCAGCGTGGAGCTGCTCGGGCTGGCGTTGCGGGTAGCGGGCGAGCTGGAATTGGCTGAGGACGTGCTGCGGCAGGCACAGCGGCGGCACCCCAGCGACGTGTGGCTGAACTATCAACTGGCAGAGACCCTGAAGGCCAGAAAGCCGACACCCTGGGACGAGGTCGTGCGCTTCTATACCGCGGCGCGAGCGCTGCGGCCCGAAATCGGTCATGCCTTGGGCCACGCGCTGGAGGCCCAAGGCAAGGGGGACGAGGCGGCTGCCGTATTCGCAGAACTGACTCGCTTGCGGCCGGACAACCCGCGGCACCACACCTGCCTAGGGAGCGCCCTGTATGCCCAGGGGAAGTTGAAAGAAGCAGAGGCCGAACACCGCTGGGCCCTCAAACTCGCTCCCAACGATGGTCCGGCCCGCAACAACCTTGGCATCGTCCTGCAGGCCCAGGGCCGCCTGGACGAGGCGATTCAGGAATACAGCGCGGTACTCGACCTCTACGGGGATGCTGTGGGCCACAACAATCTCGGCAGCGCGCTGGTTGCCAAGGGGCAATTGGACGAGGCGATCACGCATTTGAAGAAAGCCGTCGAGCTCGACCCCAATTATGCTCAGGCTTATTGCAACCTCGGGGCCGCCCTGTTGAGCAAGCGCCGGCCGGACGAGGCGATCACGGAGTTGAAGAAGGCCATCGAACTCGACCGAAAGTTGGCTGCGGCTCACAGCCACCTCGGCTGTGCCCTGGAGGACAAGCGCCTGTTGGACGAGGCGATCGCGGAACACAGGAGGGCCGTTGCATTGGCTCCCAGGGATGCCAGGACACACGCCAACCTCGGCAGCGCCCTGGTTGACAAGCGTCTGTGGGACGAGGCGATCACGGAATTGAAGCAGGCCATCCATCTCGACCCCAAGTTGCCGGGTGTTCACTGCGTCCTCGGCAACGCGCTGTCGGGCAAAGGCCAGTTGGACGAGGCGATAAGTGAATACCGCAGGGCCCTCCACCTCGATCCCAAGGATGCCAAGGCCCGCAGCAAACTTGGCGCCGCCCTGAAGGCTAAGGGCCAGCTAGACAAGGCGATCGAGGAACTTAAGAAGGCCGTCAATCTCGCACCCAAGCTGGCCCCAGCCCGCCACAACCTTGGCAACGCCCTGTATGAGAAGGGTCGTCTGGACGAGGCGATCGCGGAATACCGGAAGGCCGTCGAACTCGACCCCAAGGATACCAAGGCCCACGGCAACCTCGGCAGAGCCTTGTTTGACAAGGGGCAGCTGGACGAAGCGATAAGCGAATGCCGCCAGGCCATCGAACTGGACCCCAAAGATGCCAAGGCCCACAGCAATCTTGGCGCTGCCCTCAAGGCCAAGGGCCAACTGGACGAGGCGATCGAGGAACTTAAGAAGGCCGTCAATCTCGCACCCAAGCTGGCCCCAGCCCGCTACAACCTTGGCGTCGCCCTGTATAAGAAGGGCCGGCTCGACGAGGCGATCGCGGAATACCGAAAGGCCGTCGAACTCGACCCCAAGGATGCCAAGGCCCACTGCAACCTTGGCGGCGCCTTGCTTGAGAAGGGGCAGCTGGACGAAGCGATAAGCGCAAGCCGCGAGGCCGTCAAGCTCGACCTGAAGGATGCCCTAGCTCACGCCAACCTCGGCATGGCTCTGAAGGTAAAGGGCCAAGTGGACGAGGCGATACAGGAGTTGAAGAAGGCCGTGCAACTCGAACCCAAGTTGGCCCTGGCCCACGCGCATCTCGGAGAAGCACTTCTGAAGCAAGGGAGATTTGTCGAGGCCCGTGCGGCCACCCGATGTTGTCTGGACCAGCTGCCGGAACGGCACCCGGTACGCAATTCCGTTACCCGGCAACTGCAGCAATGTGAGCGTCTAATCAGCCTGGACGAGAAGCTCCCCGCGATCCTGGAGGGCAAGGAGAAGCCGGCCGATGAGGCTGAGCGCGTTGCCCTGGCCCGGCTGTGCCTGCAGTACAAACGCGTCTACGTCGCTTCGGCCCGCCTCTACGCCGAAGCGTTCGACGCGAAACCGGAACTCGCCAAGAACCCGGCGACCGGCCACCGCTACAACGCCGCCTGTGCCGCGGCGCTGGCCGGCTGCGGCCAAGGGCAAGACGCCGCCAATCTGAAGGACGAGGAACGGACCCGCTTGCGCCGGCAAGCCATGGACTGGCTGCGCGCTGATCTGGCAGCCTGGACGAAACTGCTCGGCCGTGACCCGAAGCAGTTCCGCGCCGCCGTTGCGAAAACGCTGCGACACTGGCAGTCGGACGCCGACCTTGCCGGCCTGCGCGATCCGGATGCTCTCGCCAAGCTTCCCGAGACGGAGCGAGCGGAGTGCAACAAACTGTGGGAGGACGTGAACGCCCTGCTAACCCGAGTGAAGTAAGAGCCAACGAAGAATCGCCCACAAAAAAGCGCGGCCGGTGAGGTCTTACCGCCAAGCAAGCTCCTCACCGGCCCGGCACCACCCCGGCGCTCGGTCTGCGCGCCGGAAAGGTCGCCGTCGCCATTATAAGACAACCCGCCGCCCCAGGGCACAGACACAAGGAGATTCCATGACAGTCGTTGAACGGGACCGTGTGGCGGCGATGGATACCGGCAGCGCGCCGCCAGGAGGCAACGGCGTGCCGCCGGCGCGCGAAGTGCGCCACGAGTACACCCGCAATCTGCCCGCGCTGCTCAGCCAGCTCGGCGCTTCCCTGCTGGTGTCCACCTACCAGGCCGGCAAGGTCGTCGCCGTCGGCGCCCATCAGGGCGAGCTGACCCTGTCGTATCACAACTTCGAGCGGGCCATGGGGCTGGCGGTCACGCCCGACGGCATCGCGGTCGGCGCCCGCGCCCAGGTCTGGTTCCTCAGGAGCGCCCCCGACCTGGTTGCCCAAGTCGAGTCGGGCGGCCGGCACGACGCCTGCTTCCTGACGCGTTCGGCCCACTTCACCGGCGAGATCCAGGCTCACGAGCTGGCCTGGGCAGGCGAGGAACTCTGGCTCGTCAACACTGCCTTCAGCTGCCTGTGTACGCTCGACGGCCGGCACAGCTTCGTGCCGCGCTGGCGGCCGCCGTTTGTCACGGGCCTGGCGGCGGAGGATCGTTGCCATCTCAACGGCCTAGCGATGGCACCGGACGAGCGGGGGGTGTTAACCCCCCGGTACGTCACCGCCCTGGCGGAGAGCGACACGCCGCAGGGCTGGCGGCCGAACAAGGTGACGAGCGGCTGCCTGATCGACGTGGCCAGCGGCCAGACGGTGGCGCGCGGCTTCGCCATGCCGCACTCACCACGCATCCATCGCGGCCGGGTGTGGATGCTCCATTCGGGAGCGGGACAGCTGGTGCTGGTCGATCCGCAGAGCGGCAAGGCACAGACAGTAACGGAATTGCCCGGCTACACGCGCGGCCTGGCCCTGCATGACCATTTCGTCTTCATCGGCCTGTCGAAGATTCGCGAAACCTCAACCTTCGGCGGCATGCCGATCGCCGAGCGGCGCCCCGAGCTGAAGTGCGGCGTCGGCGTCGTGGATCTGAGCACGGGCCGGCTGGTCGCTCACCTCGAATTTGTAACCGGAGTGGAAGAGATTTTTGACGTGCAAGTGGTGACCGGCGCCCGCTGTCCAGCGCTGTCGGGGCCGTACCCGACCCTGGACGGCGCGGGACCGATCTGGGTCGTACCCGGATCCTGTCGCCAGTAGCAGTTGGCAGTCGCAGTCGGCAGTAGCAGCGATCCGCGTCAGGCTGGAAAGCCTTGACCTACTTTAAGGAGAACCATCGCATGAAGACATCATTCTGGCGTCGCTGGTGGCAATCAGGCAAACGGAGTCGGCCGGTGTCCCATGCAAAACGGCGGCGACACCTCCTGCGCGTGGAGCAACTGGAGGACCGCACCTTGCCGTCGGGGACGCCGCAGCTGCTCCTCAGTAATACGGGGGTCGCATTGTTGAGTCCCACCGATTTCGTGGTGATCGGCTCGACGGCGTACTTCAGCGCGAATGACGGCACCCATGGGCAGGAACTATGGAAGACTGACGGCACGGCGGCCGGCACCGTCATGGTCGCCGACATCAACCCCGGAAGCGCCGGCTCGTCGCCGGCCAACCTCACGAACGTCAACGGCGCGCTGTACTTCGCGGCCAACGACGGCGCGCATGGCACCGAGCTGTGGAAGACTGACGGCACGGCGACCGGCACGGTCATGGTCGCCGACATCAACGCCGGCAGCGCCGCCTACCCCAGCAACCTCACCAACGTCAATGGCGAGCTATTCTTCGCGGATGGCGGCTCGTTGTGGAAGAGCAACGCCGCCGGGACCGTCCAGGTTTCCAACGCCGTCAGCAAGCTCGGAGGCCTCACGAACGTCAACGGCACGCTCTACTTCAGGGGCAACGACGGCATCCATGGCAATGAGCTATGGAAGAGCGACGGCACAGCCGCCGGCACCGTTATGGTCGCCGACATCGGTTTCGGCACCAGCAGCTCGTACCCCAGCGACCTCACGAACGTCAACGGCACGCTCTACTTCACAGCCTTGGACGCCAATGGCATTGAGCTGTGGACGAGCAACGGCACCGCCGCCGGCACCGTCAGCCTGACCGGCCCCATATACCCCAGCGACCTTACGAACGTCAACGGCACGCTGTACTTCACGGCCGACGACGGGCTGTGGAAAAGCGACGGCGCGGCGGCCGGTACGGTGGAAGTCGTCGGCTTTTACTACAACGTTGGCGACGTCACGAATGTCAACGGCGAAGTGTTCTTCTCCGCCAACGACGGCACGCATGGCTATGAGTTGTGGAGGAGCAACGGCACCGTTGCCGGCACCACCATGGTCAAGGACATCAACCCGGGAACAACCACCACCTGGTACTACACGGGGTCCTACGGGACGTTTAGCGGAAATGTGACGACCACCGGCTCTTACCCCGGCAACCTGACGAATGTCAATGGCACGCTCTACTTCATGGCCAACGACGGCACGCATGGCTATGAGTTGTGGAAGAGCGACGGCGCCGCCGCCGGCACCACCATGGTCCAGGACATCTATCCGGGATCCAGCGTGCGCTCGTACACCTATACGGGCTACTATGGCGGCATCGAAACCGCCACTGCGACTCTCCCCAACGACTCTTACCCCAGCAACCTCACCAACGCCAACGGCACGCTGCTCTTCGCGGCCAACGACGGTACCCATGGCAACGGGCTGTGGATGGTGCCCCCTGGTCCGAGCCTGGCTGTCAGCGCCGCCTCCAACACTTCCACGGCGGGGCAATCCGACACCTTCACCGTCACCGCCCTGAACGCCGACCTCACCCCGGACACCAGCCTCAACGGCACCGTTACCCTCTCCAGCGGCGACCCCAAGGCCATCCTGCCGGCCAGTGTCACCCTCGCCAACGGCACCGGCCAGTTCAGCGCCACCCTGGAGACGGCCGGCGCCCAGTCAATCACGGCCACCGTTGCCCAGACGCCGAGCGATAGCGGCAGCGACGCAGCCATCGTCGTGCAGCCGGCCGCCGCCAGCAGCTTCACGCTCACCGACTTCCCCTCACCTGCCACCCTTGGCGTGGCCGGCACCTTCACCGTTACCGCCTATGATGTCTATGGCAACGTGGCCACCGGCTACAGCGGCACCGTCCACTTTACCAGTAGCGATCCGAAGGCCATCTTGCCGGCCAACGCGACCCTGACCAACGGCAGCGGCCGGTTCAGCGCCACGCTGAATTCGCTCGGCACCAACCTGTCCATCACCGCCACCGATACGCAGAACTCGGCCCTGGCCGCCACTGAGTCGGGCATCGAGGTGCTCCCGAACGCCAGCATCAGCGGCCCGTCTGCCGGCTACTTCAGTCAGACGCTGACCTATACCCTGGGGGCCGGGGCCGACCCGGCGGGCACCGTCTTCACCATCTCTTGGGGCGACGGCACCTCGACGCAGACCACCGCCACCACGGTCGCGCACACCTACACCAGCAGTGCCAACTACAGCATCAGCGTGACGGCCACGGCGGGCGGCCTCACCAGTAACCCGGCCACCCAGGCGGTTGACATCGTACCGGTTACGGTGACAATTGAGGCCGACCCCGCCAAGCCCGGCACGGAGATGCTGGTTATCACCGACCCTGACAGCCTGGTCCTGGCCGGCAACAGCAGCAGCGTGAGGCTGACTTTTGACGGCATCGCCCTGGGGAACGTCCTGCCGACCAACAACGAGAAATTCGCCCTGGTCGAGGTGTTTGCCGCCGGGGCGTACGGTAATGATGTCGATGCCCGCAACCTGTCGGTCAGCAGCGTGCTGGTGGGCGGTTCCGGCGGCGGCCTGCTCTACGGCGGCAGCGGCCGCAACCTGCTCATCGCCGGCACCGGAGCCGGTACGCTGTTGTATGCCGGCGGCGCCGGCGACATCCTGATTGGCGGCTACACGAGCTACGACAGCAACACTGCCAGCGACCAGCCGGCCCTGGCCTACATCATGGCCGAGTGGGACTCGACCGCCAGTTACTCGACGCGCGTCAACCAGTTGAGCGGCATGAATGGCAGCCGCGGCCTGAACGGCTCGTACTTCCTCAACAGCTCAACGGTCTTCGACAATGCCCATACCGACTACCTGTACGGCTATAGCCTGGCTTCCGGCAACAGCCTGGACTGGTTCTTCGCCCATACCACCCATGGCGGCAACATAAATGGAGACCCGGTGTACAACAAGGTCAAAGGTGAGGTGCTGACCGGCATCTGATGTCCCCGCCCAGCCGGGGCCAGGCCGTGCCGCGGGTGCGCCGCGGCCGGCCCGGCCCGGCTGTTTTATCATTTCGGCCACCCTCGCCGTAGCGTCATCTCGGCCTCAGCAGCCCTTGGCCTGGGACCAACGGCGACCTCATGGCTGCGGGATCGCAACCCATGCTAGCGGCGGCGGATTTTTGGATTATTCAGTCCCCGTCCGGGGTGCGCCCCCTTGACTTTCGAGACCAATAGCCCCGAAGTTTGTTGAGGATCCGGAGCAGGAATTCCGCAATCACGGCGACCGCTTTCTTTGGAGGCTAACGCAATAGCTCACCCGCGGCGGCCGCTAGTGAGACAGAATACCCCGAAAACCGTAATGCCGGCCTTGTTCGGCCGGATAGCCACTGCACCCACCCGCTCAAGGCCCGTTCATGGCTTAACCCTCTTCAGGACGAGGAGAGTCCAGCCCGACTTCGCTTTAGCCGAAAACTCCGTCGGACGTTTCTCATCGGGATCGGCCCAACAGACCTTCAGCTCGTTATCATCGACCGAATAGATGCCCCGGTTGACCTCCTTGGCCCCTGCACTACTCAGGTCGATCTGCTTGGGCTTCTTGCTCGGGTCCAGCCGGCAGATCATCTCTTCCGTTCCCAGCCTTGGGTCCTTGATCGTCATCTTGTCGCCGTCGAAGACGACTCGCACCTTCTCCAAATCGTCCCGGTCTCGCTTCTCACCATTCTTCTCCGCGACGACGACTTTCCACGTGCCTTGCATCGCCTGCTTGAACGCAAGCCATCCCTCACCGGGCGAGGGACACATGACTTGGTGCTCTCGGCAGGTTCGCTCGCGGCGGTGCTGTCGTGGTTTCCACCAAGAATCGCGGCGCACGCCGGACGCTGTTAAATGGTCTGTGTCAAGTCAATGAAAAAATGGTCTGGCCTCTTGACATGCGGCTAAACTTGGGGTCAACTATAGCGGCCCGTCGCCAGGCCGCCAACTATGTGGATGTCTACTCAGATCCATCTCGGGCGGCATATCGCTGACTCGCCGCCCCTAACTTCTTTGAGCTGTTGGTTGCGCGCTTTACGCCCAGGCCGGGGACCGAGGAACATCCAGTTCTCGCACCGCATTGATCCCGTCGCGCTCTGCCCAAGCCGATGCTGGCCATCGGGCTGAACTGCGTCGCCCAAGGCGCCGCTGCTGCTCAGCCGGCAACGTGCATCGGTCCACTTGGTGGAATGGCCGTGCCTTTCGCCCGCGACTCGAATCTCAGGGCGCCCATACGTCATTGGTGAAGTTCCAGCACGGTGAATCACGACCCCTAACGTGGGAGGTCGCGCTGACGCATCTCTTCTTTCACTGGAGGTGAACATCATGGGAAAATTACTCAGATCGCGGCCGCAGCTCGAGATCCTCGAGGACCGGCTGACGCCCGGCCACCTTCACAGCGGGCTCAGCCTCATCGGCCCCATTCGCGCAGGCGCTCAAGCTGCACAGAACGGCGGAGGTGGTGTCGTTCTGCCCGCGGCTGCCACGCCGCACGGCTTCTCCTTGACCGACATGACCGCCGCGACGGCCCTGTTCAACACCAGTAACAACGACCTGTCCCAGTATCCGCAGACGCCGTTCCAGATCCTCTTTGTGGATCGGAGCACGCAAGTGTTCACCCCCGTGGATGGCGGCGTGGTAATTACGGGCACCAATCAATTTACCGTCGCGGCCAACACCTACTTCTATGTGCCCGTGGCATTCATCGATGATTCCCCGCCCATCCTTGGTACGTTCCCCACGGATCCGAGCATGGTGCCAAACTACGTCTTTGGCCAGGACCAGCTCGGTACGCAGAATCTCCAGATCATTGTGGACGGCCGGGTCACGCCCATCGGCAGTGCGTACGCGGCCGGCCCGGTTCAGACTCCGCCGCTGCTCGATGGCGGCGGCACGCACATCATAACCGTGGGCGCGTTTCTCACCCCGTTGACTCCTGGGACCCACACGGTGACCATTGCCGGAGAATTCTCCGGGACCTTGGTCCAGCAGGCGACCGACCTGGCATTTCAACAGTTTAGTTTGACCTACACGGTAACGGTGACGCCACACTAGACGAGACCCTAGACAAGCGTCGCATTTTCAAAAAGGAGAGCAATCATGAACGCCGGAAAACGCAGTTTTGCTCGACCTTCGCCACGTTCAGGCGGATTTGGTGGGCCTTTTTCGGGAGCCGGCGAAATCTTTTTTTTGGCTCGCGCGGGGGAGGCCATTGGCATGCCCTACCTTCTTCGTTCACCCTCGATCAACTTATCGGCCAACTCCCCCCTACAACCTTACTGGCAGTGGAAGGCTCGACGCGCCGACCATCAGCGAATCCAGGTCTTCTGCTAGGCCTCATGTTACCACTGGTGGTTTCGGCAAGCTCAAGCTCTGTCTCAATATGGCGTTACTTTTCGACCTGCCTTGGAGGATTAGTAGCGGGGGTGTGGGATCGAGGATAATTCCGCGCCTTAGGTGCTTCTCTGTGTCGTGATTATTCTTGCTGTGGGCACGATCCTTGGAGGTCTGGCGTATCTCCAACCATACCTGTTGCGTTTCATACGTCGCGCGGCGGGTTTTGTCGGCTATGGGCTGTCGGCGAGTGGCTTTCCCCCCATCGAAGCCGATAGAAGATAGCCGACAAGATCCCCCGCGCGGAATGCGAAAAAAGAACGTTGACCGGGATGGCGGTCCAGCGTCCAGATACCGATTGGTTGATCGAACAGGCCAGCCAGGGTCATGCCGCGGCGTGGCCAATAAACCCATGAATCCCTTCACCTTGCGTTAC
>Ga0306920_100008362_pt1 | contig 13725 bp, 12 predicted proteins | sample flu12Cox44000170_FD_204666 | JGI IMG/M metagenome (GOLD analysis project Ga0306920, IMG submission 204666) | Lab enrichment of tropical soil microbial communities from Luquillo Experimental Forest, Puerto Rico - flux4day.12C.oxic.44.000.170 (v2)... | ecosystem: Environmental > Terrestrial >... | reverse complement strand
GACGTGTGCGGCGACGGTCATCCAGCGCCGCAGCCGGTCGGGTTCAGTGATAAGCGCGAACGTGTCGGCCGGATCCAGCGGCACGACGACTGCCTTTTCGTACGGCATGGCGAAGTCTCCTTTTGGTGAGGGCTGAGTGGCGTCGACGACGAGGCGGTCGAGCTCGTCGCTCCAAAACGACTCGAAGAGCGCGCGGAGCCGCCGCACCCCGCGCTCGTCGAGCCGGTAATACCGTTCACGTCCTTGCTTGCGGGCAGTGACCAGACCGACCTCGACGAGCACCGCGAGATGCTGCGAGATTGCCGAGCGCGTGACAGGGAACTGCGACGCAAGTTGGGTGACGGTGTGCTCGCCCGAGGCCAGAAGCTGCAACAGGCGGCGCCGGGTCGGCTCTGCTGCGACCTCAAGCATGTCGAGCACACACAAATACGTTAGTCGCGGCTAACGCGTTTATCAATGTTTATCAATGTTTATCCATGGGTTTGCCCTTTCGTGCCGACGCACCGCCGATTGGCGCGGCTATCGGGCCGATCCGCGAGATCGTAGGAACATGCGCGTTGACGGGCGGGAGATCACCGTTTCCGGGAGACTGCTGCAACCGCTGAACCGACGAACCAACGACATCCTCCGCGTCGTTCTGGCGGCGCTGTTCCTCGCGATCGTGATCGCGGCTTCGCTGATCACCCGATCGAAGTGGGAGGGGCTCGAGAAGTCCATTTCGACGATCGTCGGCGTGCTGCCATCGACCCAGGCCAATCTGGTCTACCTGATCTACGGAATCGCGATTCTGGCGCTGCCGTTTGTGATCCTGATCAGTCTCATCATCAGCCGTCAGTGGAAACTTCTCGGCGCGTACGCGGCCGCCGGGCTGATCGCCGTTCTCGCGCTGTCGATCACCGGCAACGGCATCGCTGCGCCCAGATGGCACTTCGACCTTTCCGAACGGCTCGCCACCGTGTCGTCACAGTTCATCGACGACCCCCGGTGGATCGCGATGCTTGCGGCGGTACTCACCGTGTCGGGCCCCTGGCTGCCCGCGCGGTGGCGGTGGTGGTGGTGGGCACTGCTGCTGGCTTTCGTGCCGATCCATCTCGTCGTCAGCGCCGTGGTGCCGGCCCGTGCACTGCTGGGACTGGCGGTGGGCTGGTTCGTCGGCGCTGTGGTGGTGCTGGTCGTCGGGACGCCCGCGTTGGAGGTGCCGCTCGACGGCGCGGTCCGCGCGCTGGGCCGTCGGGGCTTCGCGGTCGCCGGACTCACCGTGGTGCGTCCCGCCGGGCATGGACCACTTGTCTTGTCCGCGACGTCGACGCAACCCGACGCGACGGCGGTCGTCGAGATGTACGGCCCCAACCAACGCAGCGGCCGGACGCTGCGCCAGCTCTGGCAGAAGCTGCGACTGCGCGAGAGCGAAACCGCGCCCCTGCAGACTTCCATGCGGCTCGCCGTCGAGCATCGCGCGCTCATGGCCATCGCCATCGGCGACCTCGGCGTCGCCAACACGACGACGATCGCCGTCGCGCCACTGGACCGGGGATGGACCCTGTATGCCCACACACCCGCGCGGGGAATCCAGTTCGAACGTTGCGCGCAATCGACGCCTATCGCCCAAGCGTGGGAATCACTGCATGTCCTTCACCGCCACCAGATCTCGCATGGTGACCTGCGCCGCGAGGACATCACCGTCGATGACGGCACCGTACTCTTCGGCGGCTTCAGCAGCGCCGAGTACGGCGCCACCGACGCCCAGCTCCAATCGGACATCGCTCAACTGCTCGTCACGACGACTGACCTATACGATGCGAAGTCCGCCGTGGCTGCGGCGATCGCCACCGTAGGCAAAGACGAAGTCCTCACCGCATCACGTCGCCTCACGAAATCCGCTGTGCCGTCGCAGATCCGCGACTCGGTGCGCGACGTCCGTGCCGTGTTGTCCGAAGCCCGTGCCGAGGTCATGCGCCAGACCGGTGCCGACCAAATCCGTGCCGAGACCATCACCCGGTTCACCCCCAAGCAGGGGATTCAACTGGTACTCCTGCTCGCGCTGGTCTATGTCGCCTATCCGTTCATCAGCTCCGTGCCGACGTTCTTCTCCGAGCTGGGAACGATGAACTGGTGGTGGGCAACGTTGGGGCTGGCGGTGTCGGCGCTGACGTACATCGGCGCGGCAACCGCGCTGTGGGCCTGTGCCGACGGGCTGGTGAGCTTCAAGAATCTGGTAGTCGTCCAGTTGGCGTGCACGTTTGCCGCCACCACCACCCCGGCCGGCGTCGGTGGTCTTGCGCTCAGTACGCGATTCCTTCAGAAGGGAGGTCTTGGCGCGGTGCGGGCCACCGCGGCTGTGGCACTGCAGGAGGCCGTGCAGGTGATCAGCCACGTTGTGCTGCTGATCATTTTCACGGCTGCGGCCGGCGCGACAGCCAACCTGTCCCACTTCGTTCCGTCTGCCACCGTGCTCTACCTGATTGCCGGGCTGGCGCTCGGGCTTGTCGGGGCGTTCCTGGTCGTGCCCGTGCTGCGGCGATGGCTGGCGACGGCGGTGCGACCCCGGCTCAAAGAGGTCATGAGCGACCTCGCCAAACTCGCCCGTGAACCAGGGCGGCTCGCGTTGATCGTTCTCGGTTGTGCCACCACGATTCTCGGTGCGGCACTGGCGCTGTGGGCCAGCGTCGAGGCGTTCGGCGGCGGCACCACGTTCGTCGCCGTCACCATCGTGACCATGGTGGGCGGAACCCTCGCCTCCGCGGCACCCACCCCCGGCGGCGTCGGCGCTGTCGAAGCTGCGCTGATCGGCGGGCTGGCAGCGTTCGGAGTGCCCGCCGCCGTCGGCGTGCCATCCGTGCTGCTGTACCGGGTGCTGACCTGCTGGCTACCGGTCTTCATCGGGTGGCCGATCATGCGGTGGCTGACGGACAGAGAGATGATCTGACGCAAGTGGGACGCGTATACCGCCGCCAAGGAGGACAGTTCCGCACCACGGACACCGACCATGCGCCGTGGATCGTCGTCAAGAGCAACGACAAGAAGCGGGCCCGGATCAACGCGATGCGCCACTCGCTCGCCAAGTTCGACTACGACGGCAAGCATCACGAGGTGGTTGACCAGCCCGATCCGCTGATCGTCGGCCGGGTGAACCTCAGCGACTGACCACGGCGGGTCGCCCCATTCGGGGGCTGCCTACGGCGGGTCGCCCCAGGCGGGGGCTGATTACAGGGATCAACAGCCTTTTTAACGCCCTTTTACACGCGACACTGTCAAATGTGTTTGGCCGGCTGCGATGTTTGCGTTCTACTGTGCCAATGCTGGCAACGTTTGCGGTGTCGGGGGCTCAACAACGCTGGCGGGCAGATGGTTTCGGTGCAAACGCGACCGCGGCGATGGCCGCTGGCGAATTCGAGGCCTGAACGGTGGTTTTCACCGCCACGCGCGGGATGCGCGGAGTACGGATCACGGTCGCGGTTGCCTCGGCGCTGGTACTGGCCCTGACCGGGCTGAGCTGGTGGTTCGTTAGTCATACCGTGGCCGGGTTCACGATGTCGAGCGCGCTGGGTCTGACCTATCCGCACTCCGGCGCGGGCGCGATGAATATCCTTCTGATCGGCCTGGACTCGCGAAAGGACCAAGACGGCAACAATTTGCCGCGGGAGATCTTGGACAAGCTGCATGCCGGTGATTCCGAATCGGGCGGAAACAACACCAACACACTGATCCTGGTGCACGTCAGTCTGGACAACCACGTGGTCGCGTTTTCGATCCCACGCGATGATTACGTGCCCGTGGCCGGAATCCCGGGTTATAGCCATGTGAAGATCAAGCAGGCCTACGGCTTGAAGAAAGCCGACACCGAACAAAAGCTGGCCCAAGCGGGCGTGAGCGATCAACATGAGCTCGAGACGCAAGGGCGCGAAGCCGGACGCGCCGCGACGGTTGCGGCGGTGCGCGGCCTGACCGGGGCGCCAATCGACTACTTCGCCGAAATCAGCCTGGCCGGCTTCTACGACCTGACCGCCGCACTCGGCGGGGTCGACGTGTGTCTGAATCATCCAGCCTCTGACGACTATTCGGGCGCAAACTTTCCCGCTGGCGGCCAAGCACTCAACGCCGAACAGGCACTGGCTTTCGTGCGGCAACGCCACGGTCTCGTCAACGGGGACCTCGACCGAACCCGTCGCCAGCAGGCATTCCTCATCTCGATCATGCGCAAACTGCATGACGGTGCGTTCTTCACCGATCTGGACAGACTCAACAAGCTGATCAGCGTCGCGCACAAGGACATCGTGCTGTCCAGCGGCTGGTCCGACGAGCAATTCCGCCGCATCGGCGACATCGCAGGCGGCAACGTCCAATACCGCACACTGCCGGTCGCGCGCTACGCCACGGTGGACGGCCAGGATGTAAACATCGTCGACCCCGATGCGGTCAAGGCAGACGTAGCGGCCGCGTTCGACGACAGCGCAACCGCGACGACGCAATCAGCACCGTCGAGCACCGTTGATGTCCTCTATGCCGGTGGCGCTGAGGGGGTCGCGGAGACCATCGCACATGAGCTGAGCCTTCGCGGCTACACCTCTGGGCAGATCCGCAACCCGCTGACAGGCGAGCCGCGCAACACCGGCGTCGACTACGGTCCCGGCAGCGCAAGCGATGCGCAGACGCTCGGGGGTCTGATCGGGATCGGCTCGCCGCCGCGGTTGGACTCGAGCCAGGAGCCGGGCCACATTCGAGTCGTGCTCGGCAACGACTACACACTGCCGGCCAACTTCGGCCAGAGCCCGTCGGTAACAGGTGCCGGCCCGGGGACTGACCCCGCCGCGTCCGACGACGGTCAGTCGCTCGCCGGTGATGCGACCCCGTGTGTCGACTGACGGACGTCGGCTGACGAGGTACATTGCGACATTGCGACATTTGCGCTGGCGACACGCCAGGCACGGCCGGCGCATGTGGCGGTGGCTCGGACGCGCTCTGAACGGAGGTCGCGACTGTGCGGTTTTGTACGCGACACGCCGCCGTGGCGTACAAAACCGCACAGTCGGGAGGACGGCACATGTGGCGGTGGCCAAGACGCGCTCTGCCGGCGCTGGCGATCGTGACATTGGTCGCCGCAGCGGGGTGTTCACTCAGCGTGCCCGGGCAGGCCGTGAAGGCGCCCGGCGGCCCACCACCGGGCGCGGTCGACGACAGCGAGCTCGTCACCGGTAACTACCCGACCACCCCGGCCCCGCCCCTCGGGGTCGCCGGCTCACCGGTCGCCGGCGCGATGATCGACGCCAGAAGCATGGCCAACAATGTGGTAGGTCCGTGGGACGTCGACAGCTCACTGGTGACGCCCAGCCCCTTGCGCGCGATGGTGCTCGAAGATGCCGGGGCGGTCGGCCTGATCGAGCCCCCGGGGGTATCCGCAGCTGTCCAAGCTCATTTCTTCATCAACGGATTCTCGTCGGACCAACGCGACGAAGCGAACCAGCAGCGGCTCATGAACGCGGTTTTGCGATTCACCGACCCACCCTCGGCCGCCGCGGCAGCAGCCGACATGGCTGCGGCGGCGGTCAACCAACCCGATTTGACCCGGCCAATGTCGAAGCTGCCAATCCCCGGCCAGCCCGGCGCGCTGGCCTTCACCGACAGCTACGGCGCCGAGCAGCACTCCGTCACGTTGGTGTCCTACACGCCGCATGGTCCGTACGTACTCTGCCAAACGGTGCAGGCCGCTGGGGTCGACACGGCGGCCGCGCTCATCTCGAAAACGCTCGACCTGCAAGGTCCACTGATCGACACATTCAGCCCCACCGACCCGGCCCGATTTGTCGATCTTGCGTGGGACGCCACCGGGTTGCTCGCACGCACCATGCACTATCCGTCGTGGCCAGAACCCGAAGAGTCGGTGCCGGCAAACCCGAAAGTCGGTGTGTATCTGCCTCACGCCGCCCTGCACTTCCAAGACAACCCACCCGGCGCCGCTTTAGCGTTGTCGGCCGCGGGCGTTCAGGCGATGGCCTACTACCAAACCGTTGTCTACCAAGCCCGCGACTCGGTCGCCGCAGCCCAACTCACCGTGGATTTGTGGGACTTGTCGTTGGCGACGGAGCCCTCCGCCGAACCCAGCGATGGTGTGAGCTTCATGCCCACGAGCCGATGCGTGCACGCCGAGCGCCTAAACGGAAGCGGCCAGCTCCTGTATTCGTGTTACGCCCCGGCCGGCACCTTTACCATCGAAGCCCACTCCGCCGACCCGATCGCCGTTCATCAACAAATCGCTGCCCAGTACAAAATGCTGCTCGGGAAGTAGTCCGATCACCTGGTCGCCCCATTGATCGCGGGCTTGTCGATCATGCCCTTGTCGACTCCCCACGCGGTGGCGATCGTCCGATACTCGCCGGTCTGCATCACATGCTCCAACGCCTGCCGAAGCGACTCCGCCAACCCCGAGCCTTTCGCCACCGGCCAGCCGTACGGTGCCGAACCGAACACGTCACCCGCCGGCACGAGCGCGCCGTTACTCAGCTTGATCGCGAATCCGGTCACCGGCGAATCGGCCGACATGGCATCGACCTTGCCAGCGATCAACGCCGCGGTGACCTCATCCTGGCCGGGGTACACGATCTTGTCGATCGGCGACACCCCCGCCGCAGTGCAGGCATCGCTCTTGGCCGGGATCTCCTTCGATTCCTGGATTGAGCCTGCCACCACTCCCACTCTGAGCCCGCAGGCCGCGCCGGGATCGATCGGCGCCCCCGGCCGTTGCGCCCACAGCGTGCCCGCCTGGAAGTAGGTGACGAAGTCGACCATCGACTGACGCTGCAGCGTGTCGGTGAACGACGACATCCCGACGTTGACGTTCCCCTTCTGCACCGACGGGATGATGTCGTCGAACTTCGCCTCGCGGTAGTCCGTGACCAACCCCAGAGTCTTGGCCACCGCGTTGAACAGGTCGACATCGAAGCCGACGATCTGGCCCTCGGAATTCTTGAACTCGTTCGGTGCGTACGGCACGTTGACCCCGACCACCAGCCGGCCCGTCGCCCTGACGTCGGCGGGCACGGTCGCCGCGATCGACGCCACCGCACCCGGCGGCACGGCCGCCGACGCAATGCTTCGTTGGTGCGCTCCCCACCACTGCCACGCCCCGAACGCACAACCGGCCACCAGCAGCAGTGCGGCGCCCGCCAGCGCCACGGCCTTCCCGGACCAGCGCGCGGGTGTCCGGGTGGGTTGAGCCGCATGCCGCGATCCGCGGGCGTTGCGGACGGGTGCGGTCAGCGCGCGCCGGGCCGCGGCGGCCAACTCGCCGGCCGTTTGATACCGCTTGTCCGGGCTCTTCGCCATGCCCTTCGCGATGACGTCGTCGAACGCCACCAGCTTGGGGTCGATCACCGACGGTCGAGGCGGCGGCGACATCATGTGTTGCGCTATCTCATCGGCCTGCTCGCCCTCGAGCCGCTCCGGAGCCATATAGGCCATCGTGCCCAGCGTGCTGCCCGATGTGGTCAACGCGGATTCGTCCGCCGTGCGGGCCAGACCGAAGTCGATCAGGTATGCGAACTCATGATCGGTGACAAAGATGTTCGACGGCTTGATGTCCCGGTGGATCAAGCCCGTCTCGTGTGCGGCATTCAACGCGGCGGCGACCTGCTCGACCACGTTGACCCCGAACGCCGCTCCGAGCGGTTTGGCGCTGTCCTTGAGCATTGTCCCCAGGTTGTTGCCCGCGATCAGCCGCATGTCCAGATAGAGCCGGCCGTCGATCTCCCCGAAGCCGTGGATCGGCACCACATGGGGTTCGTTGAGCCCGGCCGCGATCTGCGATTCACGGCGGAACCGCTCCTGGAACGTTGCGTCGCCGGCGAGATGGGGCGGCAGGACCTTGAGCGCGACGACGCGGTCGGTGTTGGTGTCGTAGGCCCGGTAGACCTCGCCCATCCCACCCCGGCCGATCAGCTCCTGCAGTTGATAGTGCCCGAACGCGGTCGCATCCAACGCGTACTCCTACGGATGACAGCCGTGGGGCTCGGGGAGTCGCGTGATCATCACGCCACCGTCGATGAGCGACACCCCGATCGTCTCGGCGGGCGATCCCCATGCCCACGACGTCATCGTGTCGACCACCTCGCCGCACCACGGCATCCCGTTGAACGGCGCGCCCGTCGGTAACTCCGAACCCATCTCTGCTACAAGGTCGCGGTGGCTCGCGGGCACCTCCCAGAATTCGAATCCGGGCATCACGGGTTCCTTCCCCGCGTAGGGCCGCGCCCCGACGGGCAGCGTCACCTCGGGAACCAAACCCGAGCGCGGGCCACCCAAGTCCGGAAGTGGTGTCGTACCGGGTGATCGCGCCATCGAAGCTGCCGGCGGAGCCGCAGGACCGGATGGCGAAAGCTTCGCGGCGTGCTGCGGGGCCGACATCAGAGCGCCGACGATCACCGCGCTGACCAGCGCCGCTGCGCCCCCGAGTGCCATCCACCCCCGCGCCGGGATCACCGCGGATGCGGGCGGCGTCATCTGCGTCATGGGAATATCCGACCACAGTCGACCCCTTGGTTGACTCGTGATAGAAAAATTAGCCGGTACGGAGATGAAACCCGACCTGCAACGGGTGCTCGGCGCCACTCCCAGCGCCTGACCGGTTTTCGCGCAGCGACACGTTTGGTCATACGGTGGGGACATGACACAACAGTCGGCCGCGGTCATCGTTTCACATCCACCCGACGCGATCCTGCGCGTCGTCAACCCGATCCTGCGCTCGTTGCTGCGAACTCCGCTCATGGGCGGGGCCCGCCGGCAGCTCATGGTGGTGAGCTTCAACGGACGCAAGACGGGGCGCCGGTATTCGGTCCCAGTGAGTGCCCACGACATCTCCGGTCAGCTCTACGCGCTGACCGGCGCGCCGTGGAACCGCAACTTCCGCAACGGCACCACCGCCGACGTCCTGCACGACGGGAAGACGACGGCCATGCAGGGCGACCTCATCGAGGACCCGGCGGCGGTCGCCGACCTCTACCACCGATCCGCCGAGTCGTATGGCGCCAAGACGGCACAGCGCATGATGGGAATGAAGTTTCGCGACCAAGGGGTGCCCACGCTGGAGGACTTCCGCGAGGCCGTCGACCGAGAAAAGCTCGGCGCCATCCGGTTGACTCCGGCCGGTTAGCGCTCCGCGTGCCAGCCGGCGGCGGTTGTATACCCGCCGTCCCCGCGGGGTAGCAGTTCAATCGTGCGAATCGCCATCTGCGGAGCCGGGGTCGCCGGCACAGCGCTCGCTCATTGGTTGTACCGCACTGGGCACACCCCGGCGCTCATCGAGCAGGCGCCGACACTGCGCACCGGCGGCTACATGATCGACTTCTGGGGCGTCGGCTACCGCATCGCCAAGCTTATGGGCATTGAGGACAGGATCCGATCCGCGGGATACCCCGTGCGGTCCGTTTGCTCGGTCGGGGCCGGCGGCGATGTCAAAGCCGAGCTCGGCATCGACGCCTTTCGCGGCATGATCGGCGACGACTTCATCAGCCTGCCCCGTGGCGACGTGGCGGCAGCGATCTACGAAACCATCAACGAGAAGGTCGAAACCATCTTCGCGGACACCATCACGGCGATCGACGAGCACTCCGACAGCGTCCACGTCGCATTCGCGAGCCACACGCCCCGCGACTTCGACCTCGTGGTCGGCGCCGATGGACTGCACTCCAATATTCGTCGTCTCGTGTTCGGGCCCGAAGAGAACTTCGAGCATTATCTCGGTTGCAAGGTGGCCGCATGCGTGGTCGACGGGTACCGCCCGCGCGACGAGCTCATGTATGTCACGTACAACACGCTCGGTCAGCAGGTTGGACGGTTCGCGCTGCGCGACGACCGCACCATGTTTTTGTTCGTGTTCCGCGCCGAGCATGACACCGGCGGCTCACCAAAAGACCAGCTATGTGAGCATTTCGGTGACGCCGGATGGGAATGCCGGGCAATCTTGGCCGCCCTCGACGACGTCGACGATCTCTACTTCGACGTCGTCAGCCAGATCCGCATGGACCAGTGGTCGCAAGGCCGAACGCTGCTCATGGGCGACGCCGCCGGCTGCATCTCGCTGCTCGGCGGGGAGGGCACCGGCCTCGCCATCACCGAGGCCTATGTGCTGGCAGGTGAACTGAAGCGCGCAGGCGGCGACCACCGCCGCGCTTTCAGCGCGTATGAGACGCTCATGTGTCCCTTCATCAAGGACAAGCAAAAGAGCGCCGAGCGGATGATCGGCTTCTTCGCGGCTCAAACGCGATTCGGCCTGTGGTTCCGCAACATCGCGATGCAAACCCTGAACTTTGGGCCGCTTGCCGCCCTGTTCGCCGGCGGCGTGCGCGACAACATCGACCTACCCGACTACGGGATCTAAGCACTCGCGCAGACGTGTATCGCGACCGTTCTCGGACCCAACGAGGGGATACTGGGCTGATGCCCGATCGCAATGTCCTCGGCGGTCCGCTGCAACCGTGCGGCAGCGACCCGCTGACCGGTTTCTACCGAGACGGATGTTGTTCGACCGGGCCCGAGGACATCGGCCTGCACACCATCTGCGCCGTCGTCACCGCCGAGTTCCTCGACCATCAGCGCTCCATCGGCAACGACCTGTCCACGCCGGTACCCCAGTTCCGGTTCCCCGGCCTCGTGCCGGGCGACCGCTGGTGCGTCACCGCCGCGAACTGGTTGCGCGCCTACACCGACGGCGTCGCCGCCCCGGTGGTGCTGGCATCGACCCACGAGGCCACCCTCGACCTGGTGCCCCTGGAGGCACTCCGGGAAAACGCCGTCGACGTGCCCGACGACCTGAGCAACCTATAAGCCGACCCATAAGCCGACCCATAAGCCGACCTATAAGCCGACCTATAAGCCGACCTATAAGCCAAGGATTCTCCAAGGGCTGACCGGCAGGCTTCGCTCACACGAGTCAAGCTCACCGAACGCAAGGAGAACACGATGCGGAACCCTTCACGGCCCCACCTGCGGCCGGTACGGGACGTCGTGCCTCCGTCGCTGCAGTTCCGCACGATCCACGGCTACCGTCGCGCGTTCCGCGTCGCCGGTTCCGGCCCCGCCCTGCTGCTGATCCACGGCGTGGGCGACAACTCCACGACATGGGAGTCGGTGCACACCAAACTCGCGCAACGGTATACGGTCATCGCCCCGGATCTGCTGGGCCACGGCGAGTCCGACAAACCGCGTGCGGATTACTCGTTGGCGGCTTTCGCGAACGGCATGCGCGATCTGCTCGCCGTGCTCGGTATCGAGCGTGCCACCGTCGTGGGGCATTCGCTTGGTGGCGGCGTCGCAATGCAATTCGCGTATCAGTACCCGCATATGGTGGAACGCATCGTGCTGGTGAGCACCGGCGGGGTGACGAAAGACGTGAGCCTGGGGCTGCGGTTGGCGGCAATGCCGATGGGCAGCGAGGCGTTGGCGATGCTGCGCGTGCCGGGGGCGCTACCCGCGTTGCAATTCGCTGGCCGCGCCGCCGGCAAGGTGCTGGGTTCCACCAAATTCGGGCGCGACCTGCCCGACGGGATGCGCCTGCTGGCCCGGTTGCGGGAGCCGGCCGCGTTGTCTGCGTTTTCACACACCTTGCGGGCGGTGGTGGACGGCCACGGCCAGCGGGTCACCATGCTCGACCGCAGCTATCTCATGCAATCCCTTCCCGTGCAGGTGATTTGGGGCGAGGACGACCTGGTGATCCCGGTGAGCCACGCCCGGATAGCCCACGCGGCGATACCCGGCTCGCGCCTGGAGATCTTCGAGAACTCGGGGCACATGCCGTTTCACGATCACCCCGACCGCTTCGTCGAAACCGTCGAGCAGTTCATCGACTCAACGCAACCGGCCGACTACGACCACGACCTGCTGCGGTCGATGCTGGAGACCGGAGCCCGCCGGCGCGCCGTCCTGCGGTTGGTGGACACCGCGCCCGCCTGACGGGTTGAGTACGGTCATGTACCATTTGGTACATGATTACTGACAGCAGTGTCGAGATCGATGCGCCGGCCGCGCTGGTATGGGACGTCTTCACCGATGTCGAGCGGTGGCCGGAGTGGACCGCCTCAGTCACCCGCATCGTGGCCCTCGACGGGCCAGGCCTGGCCGTCGGCAGGCGGTTCGCGATCAAACAGCCGCGCATGCCCAAGCTGGTGTGGCAGGTCACCGAGATCCTCCCCGGTGCTTCCTGGACCTGGGTGCAGCGATCGCCGGGCGGGTCGACCCTCGCCCGCCACGACGTCGTCGCGGCGGCCGACAGCCGCACGCTCGTCCGGCAGCGACTCGACCAGCGGGGCCCGGCCGGCGCCCTGGTCGGCCGGCTCATGCACGGCATGACCAAGCGCTACCTCGAGCTCGAGGCACAGGGCCTGAAGAAACGCAGCGAGCAGCGTCGGCGCGATGGCCTCGATGGCCCGGCCTGTTGACGTCGCGCGGCGACGCGAACTGCTCGATGCGCTCGTAGAGGAGTTCGCCCGAGGCGGGATCGGCGACCGCTCCCTGCGCCAGGTGGCTGAGGCGGTTGGCACCAGTCACCGAATGTTGCTGCACCACTTCGGTTCTCGCGCCGAGCTTTTGGTGGCGATCGTCGAAGAGGTGGAACGCCGCCAGATGGCCGTGCTCACCGACCTGCCTGCCTCACCCGCCGAGGCGACTGCCGCGATGTGGGCCGACGTTCGCCGGCGTGAGCTGCGTCCGTTCGAGCGACTGTTCTTCGAGTGCTACTCGCGCGGAGCGCAGCGAGAGGAACCCTACGCGCGCATGGTGCCGGGCGCCGTCGACGCTTGGCTGGCCGACGTCGATTCAATGACCGGCGGCGCGGCCGACCCTGCCCTTGCGCGGCTCGGGTTGGCTGTCATCCGCGGTCTCTTGCTCGACCTCGTGGCGACCGACGACGACACCGGCGTGGATGCGGCCGCGCAGGCGTTCGTCGATCTGCTGCGGCACTGTGGTCTGCGGTAGGTGTGGCAGCCGGGGCACAATGATCACCCGGCAACTGTCACGAGAGGCGGCGCGGGTGGACCTGACACCGTACAGCGTGGCCATCGGGTGCGGCGACGGCCTCGCCCGTTGCGGTCCAGGCCGGCGATGCGCGCACCGGCGATGCCGAAGAAGAGGGTCGCGGCGATCAGGAAACCGTTGCGCGCCAACCAACCCGGCGCGCTGCCCGCGCGGCTGAAACCCGCCACCCGAGGGATCTGATTCGACGCGGCCAGCGGACAGATGTTGCGCCGCACCCCGGGGGCGACGAAAAACAGCACCGGCCACAGCGGCACGATGACCCGGAAGAAGACGAACAACCCGCCGGCGGGGCGCAGGAGGAGGGCGACGACGACGGCGAGATAGGCCACGACGCTGCCCGCCCGGATGACCTGCCACACGATCAAGGGCACGTGGGCCGGCAGATCGGTGTAGGCCGGGAACAACTCCCGGGTGCCGGTCGGGTCGATGTTGAGGACTCGTTCGGCCAACTTCAGCGTCGGCGAGCGGGTCAGCTGTGGTGGCGGCGGCGGTGGTGGCGGCGCGGGCGCGGCCTGGCCCAACCGGATGATGGACGTCGGGTCGTGCTCGGCTTTGGGTCCGTGCTCTGCCCGATCCTTGGCGTCTTTGGCGGGGGCGCCCAGCACAATGATCTCGGTGCGCCCGAGCCGCACCACGTCCCCGGCGGCGGTGCCGCGTCCCTCGAGGGGTATACCGTTCACGGTCGTTCCGTTGCGGCTGCCCAGA
>Ga0306920_100008361_pt1 | contig 13725 bp, 19 predicted proteins | sample flu12Cox44000170_FD_204666 | JGI IMG/M metagenome (GOLD analysis project Ga0306920, IMG submission 204666) | Lab enrichment of tropical soil microbial communities from Luquillo Experimental Forest, Puerto Rico - flux4day.12C.oxic.44.000.170 (v2)... | ecosystem: Environmental > Terrestrial >... | reverse complement strand
AGGCCTCAGCGGGGACATAATCTCGAGGCTAACACAGGGCTTCAGCTTCCGCTGTCTACGCTTCACGAGCGACGTCACCGCCCCCCATGCAAGACTCGCTTCCGGCTGGCGGGCTGCGCCTCTACCGGGAGGGTGTCGAACCCTCTGGGTCGCTTCGAAAGGTTTCAGGTTACATCCCATTCTCCTTTCCAGGACTTCTCCTGTCGCAAGGTTCGTCTACGGCAAGCCCCCTTTTGCGGCGCCCGAGGCGGTGCTCGCCTATTTGTCGCGCTACACTCATCGCGTCGCTATCTCAAATCGCCGTCTGATCGCGCTCGACGAGCGACGCGTCACATTCAAGGTCAAGGACTATCGGATCGAAGGACCCGGCCGCTACACCACCATGACGCTCGGCATCAGCGAGTTTATCCGCCGCTTCCTCGGCCACGTCCTCCCCAAGGGTTTCCACCGCATCCGTCACTATGGCCTGCTCGCCAGCGGCAGTCGCACCGAAACGATGGAAGCCGCGCGTAAGCTCTTGAACCTGGCCCCACCTGCGGTCGACGCGACCAGTAACACCGACCCGGCGCAACCGCTCGCGCACCCTTGCCCCTGCTGCGGCGGCCGCATGATCATCATCGAGACCTTCAAGGCCGGCTGCCAGCCGCGCTACCGGCCAGCGACGCATCTCGTGATAATCAGGATCGATACATCATGAGCGTGGACACCTCTCACACCACCGCGCGCTTTTCCGCGCTGGTCACCGACCGGCAACCCTACTGCTCGGCCCGATGCCGGCGCAGCATTGCATTTAGGGTCGCGCACATCGCCGAAACACAGCCTCAGCACCGCTCATTCAAACCCGATCTCCCGATCGAGCACCCACAATCACCGCATCCTTGCGCCTTGACGGCTTCTGGCACCCGCCACGCCAAGGTCAAATCGCCATAGCGCGCGGCGCCTTCCCTACCTCAACTCCCCGCGGGTTCCTTCCCCGGGGGCTTTCCGACCACGGCCCCAGTGCCTGCCCACTGTCGCGATCGGCCGTCGTCCGAAACCCTTCACAAAATCGGTCGTTCTTTGACGATCGCGTGAATGGCCGCCATCAGGTACAACCCTTGCTGTTTCGCTCACCGGTCGGAATTCGTCCGTAACTGCCCACGTTTGCAGGCTCTTGCATAGGCGAAAGGTCGCCTACGCTATTTTGCCGCGGTCGGCCCTTCCTCAAGCTGCAACGCACGGAGATCGTGGCGCGGGCCGGGTAGCGGCAGCTACGGCAACACGACCGGCACGGAACCCCAGCACGAGCCAGTCATGTCCGCTATGCGGCGGTGCAATCTTTTGAAGCCGGACAGATTGCCGATCGTGGCTTCCCATTCGATAGTTTGCCGGTAGCGGGCTAAGCTTGGTTCACAGTGGGCATGCAATCGAGCCGACCTCAACCGGCCTGTACGGCTTTCGATAACACGGACGCCGACGGCTTTATCAGGCTCGATGATCTCCCGCCCGCAATGGTAACAGTGGCTCATGTTCTACTCACGGTCAAGCACACCGATTTGCGTACAACCGAAATTTGCTGAAGCTGATGCGATGGGGCAAGCTATCAAGCAGGCGTTGGCCCTCGTCCACCAGCAACGCAAGAGCCGTCGCAGTGAAGGATTTCGTGACCGAGCAGATCGGGAACACGGTGTCCGGCGCCATCGGCGCACCGGCGCCGATGTCGCGCTTGCCCCAGCAGCGCAGCAACGGCCGCTCGCCCCGGCGCACGACTGCGATCGCCACGCCCGGGATCCGCCACTCCGCCATGACCTCGGCGACGAGGGTATCGAATTGCGCCAAACCCTCCGGGGTCGTTTCCGGCATGGCCTATAGCTCCGTTGTTCAGAGCGCTTATAGTGTCGGGCAGCGGATGCCGCTACCTGTGATGGAAGAGCCGGACCATGCGACGCCCGAGCTATTGGCTGGCGATCCTGTTGGGAGGCGCTTCCGCGCTCGTTTCGGTCTGCTTTGCGCAGGTCTCCGAAAATGTCGCGCAAGCCCCGCAACCTGTTTTCGCGGTTTCGTTCATGCCGGGGTCGCGTGACGATGCCGGCCGTTTCATGGGCGGCACGGAAATGCGGGTCCTTTCAGCGCATGCCGGAAGGCTCTATGCCGGCAACGGGTATTGGGAGGACCAGCCCGGGCCGGAAGGGCCTCAGGGCGCGCAGATCCTCGTTCTCGACAGACGGGTGCGGGGTGGCGGGTCGATCACGACTTCGACGAGCGCATGGCGGATGGTCGCCCGCGCGATCTCGCCGTCTCGACGCTCGAAGAGGTCACTTTCGCGACCGACGGCAACGGCGTGCACCGGTGTCGTTGCTGACCGCGGCGAACTGGGATCTGACCGGGACGGTCCGAGTGTTCAGCCGCGATGACGCGACCGGCACCTGGACCGCCGCGAGCCTCGCTCACGGTCGTCCGGTGCCGGACTTCCTACCGCTGGTGCGCAGCTTCGGCGGACATCGCGACAGTGTGACCGGCATCGATCGCGTCTTTGCCGGGGAGAACCCGCATGGCATCTTCGGCGGCACCTACGACCCGGCCGTTGCCGGCCATATCCGTTGGAGCGCTTCCCCGGAGCTCAACCTCTCGGGTGTCTCAGAGGCGGGATTATCGGGTCGCAGCGGTCACCTCAGGGTCAGCAGCTTTGCCGAGTGTAATGGCCGCCTCTACGCCGCGGTCGGGCAGCAGATCTATGAGCGGATCGACGGGGCGGAGCCGCATTGGGCACCTCGTCTACACCAACGCGTATCCCGGCCATTCCGAGACCGGGCTGCGAGGACTGACGACCGTCCCGAGCCCCTCCGGCCATGGCGAGGTGCTGCTCGCCGCCGTCGAAGGCAACGCTGCGCGGATCGTGCGCGTCGATCCGCGTGACGGCAGCGAGGCCACCGAGCTCAATCTCGCGGATTTTCTCGTTCAGCGGTGGGGGATGCGGGCCGGTTACGTGATCGCCGCCTACAACAACATGGCAAAGATCCGCGATCCCGGCGGCGGCGAGGCGCTGCTGATCGGGCTCGAAGCCTTTATCCCGCTAAGCGCGCCGGTAACCGCCGGTCACAATGTCGTCAACGTCGGGTACGGCCGCCTCGAAGCCGGCGGCTGGTACCTGGTGCGTCGCTCCAACGGGCATTTCGACCTCGGGCAGATCCCCGCCGGTCCCGGCCGCGCATTGGTGGCGATCCGCTCGATCCGGGCTTCGCCGTTCCCGCAGGAGCGGGACGCGCTCTATTTTGCCGGTTACGACGCAAACAAGGCGCCGGCGCACAACACCGCCTGGATCTTCCGCTCGACACTTGCGGCGGTGATCGGGACAGCGCGGTAGTGATCGGTTCGAGCCTAAGAGCACACTGTGAGTGAGAAGAAATCCACACTGATCGTTTTCGGCGGGCTCCCCGGAACAGGCAAGACAACTCTCGCCAGGGCCGTCGCGGAAGAGCACTCGGCGACCTACTTGCGCATCGACACGATTGAGCAAGCGCTGCGATCCTCCGGGGTTCTAGTGGGCGACGACGTGGGTCCGGCGGGTTATCTCGTTGCCTATAAGGTGGCAGAGAGCAACCTGCTCATGGGCCGGATGGTGGTCGCCGATTCAGTCAACCCACTCGCTGTAACGCGAAGTGCATGGCGCCAGGTGGCCGCAACCACCTCATCAGAGATTGTTGAAATCGAAGTCGTATGCTCGGTCCAAACCGAACACCGCCGCAGAGTTGAAACACGCTCGGCAGATGTACCGGGGCTGGTCCGACCTACGTGGCAGGATGTTGTCGAGCGAGACTATGAGCCCTGGGACCAATCGCGGATCGTTCTCGACACGGCAGGTTGCACGATCGTCGAAGCGCTCAAAGAACTCCGCGGGAGGATCGACAACACCAGGTCAGCCGCATAAGTCTTCGACGCCGTTGAAAAACTGAGGTGATAAACTCGACCAGGGGTAGTCGTGATAAGGTTCAATAATGACATCGGAATCCTTGCCGAGGGCGGCCGAAGCCGATTACTTGACCGAAGCGCTGCGCCGCTGCGGGGCACTCCTCGATGGTCGCGTCTGTCAGGTCGCAATGGAAAGCTCGCGCTCGACGATTCTGTCGCGGATCATCAGGCTGCGTTTGTCTTATGACGGTGCTGCCAATGGCGCCCCGCGCTCGGTCATCCTGAAGACCGGCCGTCCCGAGCGGGCCAACGCAAAGTGGAATTCGGGCCGGCAGGAGGTCGCCTTCTATACCCAGATCGCTCGGGCGATGACGAAGCCCGCCGTGCCGCGCTGCTTCGAAGCCGTTTGGGACGCCGACACGAACGCGTGGCACCTGCTGCTCGAAGACCTCACGGATTCGCACTTTAGCCTCGGCGATTGGCCGATGCCGCCAAAGCTGCCGCACAGCGAGCAGATCATCGCCGCCCGAGCACGTTTTCACGCCGCGTGGTGGAACGACCCCCGTCTTGGCGTCTCAATCGGAACTTGGCTCCCAGCCGACGACCGGCAGCTCCAGGTTTTCGCTGAGAAAGTAGCGCAGTTTGGCGAGCGGGTCGGCGACCGCCTGTCGCCCGAGCGCCGCGATTTCTACCAGCGGTTGATCGATGCGGGGCCGTGTCTGAACGTCCGCTACCATTCGCATCGCGATATGACGATCGTTCAGGGCGACGCCCATGTCTGGAACATCTTCCTGCCGAAGGTAAGCGCCAGCGACGATGTCCGAATCTTCGATTGGGATGCCAGGCGCGTTGACACGGCGACCGACGATCTCGCCTATATGATGGCGCTGCACTGGTTTCCCGATCACCGCCGCCGGTTCGAGCGGCATCTGCTCGATCAATATCATGCGGCACTGGTCGCGCACGGCGTCACCGGCTACGACCGGCGCGCGCTCCACGACGATTACCGTCCGTCGGCGTTATGGCGGATTGCCACGCCGGTGTGGCAGGCGGCGTACGACATCCCGTCGTGGATCTGGTGGACCCACCTGGAGCGCTTTTTTATGGCGATCGATGACCTCGGCTGCCGCGACCTGCTCGCCACGTAATCGTTCGGTATTAGTCTGCCGCAGCCTCTTGGGCCAGCTCCCGCAACCGCAAAGACCGAGAAAGTCGCGGGTTCCTGTCCAGGTACGACCGGCGCGGTTCTGTCCCGGTTACTATCGCGAATTTTGTTCTGCTTTGCGGCTGTGAAAGTGGCCGATCGCGGCAATATCTTCGATCGGAACCCAAGGCAAGCATGAGTGCACAATAGTCTACTCTTTGACCAAATCCTTCAGACCATCCTCGCCTGGGCGACCGCGCAGCCGAAAATACGGGCCGTCGCACTGGTCGGCTATCACGCTCGCGGAACGGCCCGCTCGAATAGCGACATCGACCTGATGTTGCTGACGACAGACCCTGACACCTTTCGCGCGATAGTACATGGTCGACCAAATCGACTGGCACAGTATAGATATCCACCCGCAGAAATGGCAGGATGAGAATTATGGTACCGCATGGTCGAGGCGGGTCTGGCTCGATGCCGAGCCCACGCAAGTTGAGCTTACTTTTGCTCCGCTTTCTTGGGCCAACGTGAACCCAGCCGACGCGGGGACTCGGCATGTAATCTCAGCAGGATGCCGCATCTTGTATGACCCCGATGCATTATTGGTTCGTCTCTGTGAGGCGATCGGTCGAGAAATCGAGCATGCAAATCGTCGTGACCCGTGTTGATGCGCATCGCTACTCGACCATCAAAGGCACCGACGCAAAAGGGGTGTCGAAACATCGGTACAGGCTTTGTACCGGACCCTCGGCAAGCCTGGAGTATGCGATGATGAATGGGCTGCCCGCTCCGGTCGCTGAGTTGTGCGCAGTGCTGGCCCAGATAAAGGGCGTCGAGGCGGTGGCGATTGGCGGCTCCCGTGCGGCCGGGACAGCCGACGCGGAAAGTGACTGGGATCTCGGCGTCTACTACCGCGCCAATATCGATCTTGCACCCCTTGCGAGCTATGGCGAGCTGCATCCACCTGGCTCATGGGGGCGGATCATGAACGGAGGCGCATGGCTCAGCCTCGGGGGAATGAAGGGCGACGTGCTGCTGCGCGACCTCGACGTAGTCCTGCACTGGGCGGCCGAGGCCCGGTAGGGGGTGTACGAGATCGACGCGCTCCTGGGCTATCTGGCCGGTGTTCCGACCTATAGCTTGATGGCGGAGCTTGCACTGAATCGAATAGTGCACGGTAGTCTGCCGGCCGCCGGCAAGTATCCGGAGAAGCTTACGCAAACGGGCCTGCGTCGCTGGCTCCAGCACGCCGAGTTCAGTCTGGCCCACGCGCAAATGCGGGCCGCGCGTGGCGACATAAGCGGCACCGTCGGGCAGTCGGCTAAGGCTGTCATCGAGACGGCTCATGCGCTGGCCTGCGCTGGGCACTTATGGGTGATCAACGAAAAGAAGCTGGTGGAGCGGTCCGGACTTCAGGATATGCACGCTCGGTTCATTGATATCCCAACCAAGCCCGCACAACTTTTGAAGTGGCTGGACGAGTTGCGCACGGCGTTGAAGCGGACTTGGCTTCAGGACCCAGTCCTCACCGGTCGGACCACCCAAAAGATGCGCACCTAGTGCTCTGACACATTCACCCGATTCAGTCCGGCCCCCCTCCTCGTCTTCCCGGCGAAGGCCGGGAACCAGTTCTGCCCTAGACATCGGCCTTCGAGGGTGTAACCCAATCCCGCTTTTTTGCATACCGTGTCATCTGGTGGTTTGCTCAACCTGTGCATGTACAATATAGTGGCCAATCGAACGGGGCGGAGGAGTGATTGTCATCGGCAAGGGCGGTGCTCAGGCGTCCGGCTGGGCTCATGCGATCGCCGGCATCGCCATGGCTGCCGCCGCACCAATGCGGCGACGCAGGGTGTTGGCCCCGAGCGCCAGTGCCTGCAGCAGGCAGACCGCGCGGACTTTTTCACGGCCATGCACCAGGAAGCGCGACATGCCGCGGTTTTTGATGATGCCATGCGCCCGTTCGGTCAGCTTGCGCCGCCGGTAACTTTGTTGACCTTCCTCGCTCGCCATGCGGGCGCGCCAGGCCTTGACCGCCTCCGGCTCACGGCGGCGTCTCCAGCGCCGGTGCCAATCCGCCGTCCTTGCGCCGATCCGTCGGATCGATCACCACGATAAAGCCATTGGCGGTCGCCACTTGCACGTTCCACGCCGGCGCCACCGCGCCGTCGGCCAGCCGCATCGCGCGCGCCTCGGGGTCGCTGACCGACACTTTTGGCTCACCCTTCTCGGCTTCTTCCTGGGCGTGCGTCTGGGCCCGCACCGCCTGCTCCTGCGCCAACTCGGCCAGCTTCTGATGGGCTCGCTCGACCGGGCGGGCGCGCTCCTCCGCCGCTTGCAGAGCCTGCCTCTTGCGCCGGCGCTCGGGCTCGGCGGGATCCTTCTCCAGCTCGTCCTTCAGCTCCGCGACCCGTTCCGCCACCGCCTTCGCGATGCTCTCCAACCGTTTGCGCTTGCTCATCGAGCCCCGCCCCGCGCCGGCGCGCACTTTGGTGCCGTCGATCGTCAGCTCCTCCAGGGTGATCACCTTTTCGGCGATCAGCCCGGTCAGGCTCTGGGTCAGCAGGCGATCCAACGCCGCCGCATTCTCGCGCCGAAACGTCGCCAGCAGATCGTGATTGATCGGCGCCCCGCCGCACAGCCAGCGATAAGCCGTGCTGCTGGCACAGTCGGTCGATCGCCCGCGCCGAGCCGATCCCCTCTATTGTCGCACACAGCCACACCGCCCCTGCGGATCCGTCGCCGGCCGCCCGGCGACTTCATCGCGCGCTTTGATGCGATCGTAAAACTCGCCCAGGTCCAGACCTTGCACAAACGCCCAAACCAGCCGCGCCCGATGGTCGTCGCGCAGTTGGCTGTCCAAGTCGACCATCTCCCAGCGCAACTGCGCGCGGTCCGGACCGATGACCCGAACCCCCTGGCTCATCCCAAGCCCCCTTCCCCCACTAATAGAATTATATAAAAGGAGCGGAACCAATCCTAGAGATGACCACCGAATTAAATTTTTGCCGGGATTGGGTTACACCCTCCTTCGCCAGTGTGACGGCACAGTAATGGTCCGTCGTCGACTGATGAACCTTGTGAATGGGTCTGAACACTAGCACTCAGTGCGATGGACCCTTCCCCGCGCACCCCTGCGCGAATTCACTCGAATGCCTCGCCGTGACCGAGGAGCGGCATGTTGTCGAGAATGAAAGCGGCTGGGTTCTTCGCGCCTGTGGGCAATGGAATTTCGATCTGGGCGCCGATCTGCTTTAGCAATGAGGCATTATCGAAAAAGATCGTCTCGCCCCACAGCGCGTCGCCCTTGAAGTGCCAGAGCACGACCGCGCGCATCACCACTGGCTTTCCCGTCGCCGGCCATCCCATAAACGTGCCGAGATGAGTGCCGCGCCACTCGTTCTCGGTGACGACACACGATTCGTCGGCGCACAGGATGCGGCAAACTCGCACCGTAAAGTCAGGAAAGCCTGCCCAATGTTTGCGATAGCGTTCCGCTGTCTGCGCCGGACCAACGAACGGTTCCGGCACCCCCACGACATCGTTGAAGCAATCGGATGTCATCCCGCCAACCAACGCGTCGATGTCGTGCTCGCTCTCGGCGCGGACGTGTTCACGCATGTTGGCGGCACGTATCCTTGGGTGCTTCCTGCATTACCGCACGCGTATGGCCGTCGGGGTCCTCAAAGAACGCCATCCAGAGGTCGTGATCGTCCATCCGGGCGATCAAGTGCGGGGGTGAGGTAAAACTGACACCCCGCCGTTCCAATTCCGCACAGGTCAACGCGATATCGGCGCAGCGGAAATAAATGCAGGCGCAAGGGGTGGTGGTCGTTCCGTCCCTCACTTTGTCGAGGAGCAAGCGGACCCCGGCACAGTCGGAGAAGCACAAATCGCCAAACCGGTAGAGCTTTCGCAATCCAAGGACGTCTTGGTAGACCGCTTCCGACCGATCCGGATCTGCGACCGGCACCGCAATCTGGCCGATTTGATTCAGGTTGAGAAGCATCGCGGGGCTCCCTTGGTTGAGCAGAAACGGAACCACCTTGGCTTTTGGAGATCAAGGGTTGTGGCGCAAACGCGTTGAGGGCACCGACGCGGAGCATTTGTGACGGCATGCTGACTGTTCAGTCCAATTGGAGAATCAGCTCGCGGCCAACCTTGAACTCGATCGTGGAGCGCGCGAAGTCGTCGCCGACCGGCTCGCAGCGACCGCCGAGATGCGCCGCGAGGAACGCTTCGACGACGGCTTGGAAGGAGCGGCGGTTTTCGGGCCGGCCGAGCCCGGTGCCTTCGTCGCGATAATACAGATAGGTCGCGGGGATGCCGTGTTGCTGCATTGCGGCGACAATCTGCTCGGACTCTGAGGCCTTGACGCGCACGTCGTTGGCGCCCTGGCCGATCAGCAGCGGCCGCACGATGCGGTCGGCGCGATTGAGCGGCGAATGCTCCTCCAGGAACCGCAACCCCGTCTCGGTGGTGTAATCGTCCACCCGCACCGTCCACAGCGATTTCCACGGCATCCAGTATTCCGGGATCGTGTTCAGAAAGGTCACCAGGTTGGAGATGCCGCAGAGATCGACCGCGCAGGCGAATTTCTCGGGCGTAAACGTCAGGCCGACGAAAGCCGAATAGCCGCCATAACTCGTACCCATGATCGCGACACGGGCGGGATCGGCGATCCCTTGCCCGATCGCCCAATCGACGGCGTCGATCAGATCGTCATGCATCTTGCCCGCCCATTCGCGGTTGGCGGCGTTGACAAAGGCCTTCCCGAACCCGGTGGACCCTCGATAGTTGACGCTCAGCACCGCATAGCTCCGGTTGGCGAGCCATTGGTGATCGGCGTACAGCCCATACGTCGCGCGCCCAGGGCCCGCCGTGGACGAGCAGCACCATCGGCAACCGCGTCGTCGGCTGCGAGTCGCGCGGGCGGGACAAGTAAGAGACGAGCTCGAGCCCGTCGCGGGCGCGGATGATGACGGGCCTCCATCGGCACGAAAGGCAGCCCCTCCCATGCCGGCGTCGAGGAAAACAACCGCCCCGCCTGGCGCGCGGCGCGATCGTAATGGAACCATTCCGTTGGGGCGTCGTCATATTGATACGCGACGATCCACTGCCGCCGGTCTTGCGACATGGTGCTGATCGTCAGATCGCCGCGCGATTGCCGCACGAGTTAGTCGAGATCGTCCCGATAATCCGGGTCCAGGACCTGCCACGCGACGCGCTTGAATGCACGCGCGGCGGCAACCGGGCGCTCGCTGGTCGGATCGAGCAAAAGCTGGGTGAAATCGGCACGGGGGGTCTTTGGCGAGAACCCGCACCATGCCGCTTTCGAGGTCTTGCGCAACGACGGCAGCGGTGTCGCGACCCCGGCTGTCGAGCCAATAGAGTTCACGACCATCGGCGCTGAACTCGATCGGGCGGGTCGACCTGTTGTCCTCCGCGCCGATCCGGCTGAAGAGGGCCCATTCACCGTCCGTGCCGCGCTGCAGATATTCGACATCGCCGTCGTCGGTGTGACGACGGGCGAAGCGCACACGGAACTGCTGATCGGTGAAATGGCCCACGAGACCGTCGTTCAACTGAAGCAACGCGCTTTCACCGGTCGCAACATTGACGCGGTAGACATCGAAGTACCGCTTATCCCGCGCATTGTGCGCGGTCAGCAATTCGCTGGGAAAATGGCGCGAGCGTTGCTGAATGTAGCAAGTCACCCCCGGTCCCGGCGTCAGCACCCGCACACCGCCGGTTTGCAGATCAACCCGCCAGGCACGCCAATTTTCGTCGCCGGCCGCCTCGCGGAAAAACACGACATGACGGTCGTCGTGCATCCAGACCATCCAAGGCCCGAGATTGCGGTCGGTCACCGCGGTTACCGGGCGCGCCTCGTCGATCCGGTCGATCGGGGCAATCCAGAGATTGAGCACGCCGTCGACAGGCGCGCGGAACGCGAATCCGCGTGCCGTCGTGACTGATCCGCACGAGGCTTCGTTCGGGATCTGCGAAAATCAAGCTGCGGCGCAACAAGGTAGGTTTTTCTTCCGGGACCCGCGAGGGAGCGGCGGATTGGTCGGGCATGATCGGGATCGTCCTTCGAATGAACAAACGGGATCGCTTGGTAATGCGTCGGCGATTCTCACTCGCGGACGACAGCGGCCGGCATACAGCAGAAATTTCGAGCCGGGCCCACGTCGCCGGCCGGAATAGTCGCTCAGCTATGGCCGTATCCGGGCGGTGCAGGCTTCAAAGGCACGGCGCAACGACCGACGCGCCGCGGGCGTGGACGGGTGTTCATTGCCGTTGAACGTCTGGCCGTGCTCGGACATCAGGTCCAACAGAAAGACGCTCACGTAAAACCGGAACACTCGATCGTCGGTCTGCCCCGCGTGCCGCAGCCAAGCCGTCACATAGCCGATGGGCCCGTCTTGCGCCATCAGCACGGCCAAGGTCAGCGCGGCGGGGTAACGCGGGTCACCAAAGCAGAGATCATCGACATCGACGATGCCGGAGAAGCCGCCATCGGGCGTGACGATGACGTTGCGTGTCGTGGTGTCGTGCAGGAAGGGTGTTGGTGCAACCCGGTCGAGGGAGTCGCGCGCGACGGTCAACTCGTGTTGGACCCGATCGACCAGGCCTGCGTCAAACAGACGGGCGGAGGCGATGCGCCGCCCCGAGCGGGCAAGATGTGCGTCGATCACGTGCGACCATGCGGAGTGCGGCGCCTGTTCGGGCCGAACGGCATAGCCGTAGCGCCCCGCCGTGCCGGTCTGAGCGGCGATCGCCTGCGCCTGCGCGACTCTTGCGGCAATCCGGTCCAGCTGACCGTCCGACAAAGCGGATATGACGGCAGCAAGGTCGGTTCCGGGTAAGCGCTCCAGCACCAGCCACGGGCGCTTTGCCTGCGCATCCTCGGCCAGGATGGCCGGCAACGGCACGCCGCGCGGCCGAAGGAGCCCGGACAGGTATACCGCCCCGGTCATTTCCGCCCGGGCGGACGGGTGTCCGATGCGGATGACAACCGGCGGGCGATCTTTGAACCGGATCTCGAACACATGATGCCGTGCGCCGGTCGTGAACCGCTGCACGGCAGCGGGGGCGCAACCGGTCACCCGTAAAGCGATTGCTGCGGCAAGCGAGGCATTCGGTTCTCCCGCCCTGATGTCACTCTCCTCGCGCGGTCTCGACTCAACACGATCACGCTCGCCTCAGCGAGACGCCGCAACCTAGGCTCGCCGACCCACGAAGGTTCCATTCGGCTGATGGAAGAACATTTCATCCACTTTGCCGTCCGGGCCGAGAAGGAACTCCACCCGGAAGCCCTCGAGCTCGTCGATGACGAAGGTTCGGCTCTGGATTGCGGTAGGGACGTCCATTACTGAGCGCCCCCCGCACAGAACCGTACGTGCGGCTTTCCCGCATACGGCTCCCACCTCCTCGGGTGGTTGACGGCGAAGCGGTCGCTGGGCCAGGGATGTAGGATGCGGGGTTTCGGGAGAAAGGCGTCCGCCAGCTTCTCGACCCGCTTCCATGTCGCGCCGTCCTTCTGGCTGCGGCGCCGAAGCACACGCCGCCACAGGCGGGTTATGTGGAGGCGGAATGCCGCCAGTGCGCGAAAATTCGTCGGCACTGCGTGGTATGTAAAGAAGCCGGTGACGACCTGCCGCAGCCAGCTCCCTTGTTGCGGGATGGGCTGGTGCATTCGCTGCCGCAGCTCTGCTTTGACCTCCTTGAGCTTGGCCGTCATGCGGTCACGTCGGGTCTTCCGCTTGAGCAGGAAATTGCCCCGCCGCGACTTGCCGCAGATGAAGGTAAAGCCCAAAAAGTTGAAGGTCTCCGGTTTGCCGAGCCCGCGCTGTTTGCGGGTGGTCGCCGCGTGGCGACCGAACTCGATCAGGCGGGTTCTTCTCCGGATGCAGCGATAGCGAGAAGTCCTGCAACCGCTCGTGCATCGCTTCCCAGAAACGTCGGGCGTCGGTCTCGTGCTCAAAGCCCACGACTACATCGTCGGCATACCTCACGATCACCATATCACCCGTGGCCTCGCGCCGTCGCCAGCGCGCTACCCAGAGGTCGAGGACGTAGTGCAGGTAGATGTTGGCGAGCAGTGGTGAGATCACCGAACCCTGCCCCGTCCCACTGTCACTGACCGTCACAACCCCATCTTCCAGGATGCCCGCCTGAAGCCACTTCCGGATCAGGCGAATGATGCGCGGGTCCCCGATCCGGTGCTCCACAAAACGGATAAGCCATTCCTGGCTGACCGTATCGAAGAAGGATCGGATGTCCGCATCGAGGATGTAGTTCACCCTTTTGCTGGTGATCCCGACCGCCAGCGCGTCCAGCGCATCGTGCTGGCCGCGCTTGGGTCGGAACCCGTACGAGAACCCGAGGAAATCCTCCTCGTAGACCGCGTTCAGCACTGCGACAACCGCCCTTTGGACGATCTTGTCTTCAAGGGCTGCTACCGCGAGCGGGCGCTGCCGTCCGTCCGCCTTCGGTATATACCGGCGGCGCGAAGGTTGCGCCCGATAGGCTCCCCGATGGACCTGCGAGTGCAGACCTTCGATGTTACGATCGAGGTCGGCCTCGTAATCCTGCCATGTCAGTCCGTCCACGCCGGGTGCGGCTTCTCGCTTGAGTGCGAAGAAGGCCGTCCGCAGCATCGGAAGGCTGAGGTGGTGGAAGAG
>Ga0306920_100008360_pt1 | contig 13726 bp, 13 predicted proteins | sample flu12Cox44000170_FD_204666 | JGI IMG/M metagenome (GOLD analysis project Ga0306920, IMG submission 204666) | Lab enrichment of tropical soil microbial communities from Luquillo Experimental Forest, Puerto Rico - flux4day.12C.oxic.44.000.170 (v2)... | ecosystem: Environmental > Terrestrial >... | reverse complement strand
CGCGGTCGAAACTGGCATTGGCTACACCGGCCAGTGCATTGACGTCGGCCACGCCGCTCGAAACGGCGCAAATCCCGGGCCGACGCGTCAGGCGGCCGCAGGCGTCGGCCATATACGCGCATGTCTGCTCGTTGCGTACGTCTACCAAACGCAAGTCGGCTTCGCGTGCCGCATTCAGGAGCGGGTCCAGACCATGGCCGCATAGCGTCGCGATCCATTCCACGCCGCGCTGGCGAAGACTCTGTACCAGCAGATCAGCCGCCGTCATTCAATTAGAAACTCGCCGCCAGACTTGCGTTTGGCTTCGCTGCAATGCTGGACGGGGTTCTTGCCAGCGGCAAAACCCGCCGAAAAAATAAGTTCGCAAAAGTTGTGATGAGCCGAATTGTCACCACCGAAGTGGCTGGCCACTAGGGTAACGGCAAAGGGAACCAGTCCTATGGTGAGCAAGTGAACGCCATCGCCGTCGTTCGCCAAGTCCTCATAAGCCATTTGGTCGGCGGCATCGCGAGTGAAGTCCAACCGGTAACGGGGCAACATTACGCTGATTCTGTCGCACGCACGACTCCGTATTGTAACGTGGGCGAGTCTAGATCATGGTCTCAAGGTCCGGCACCAGCCGCGTTTTGCTTGTACCCCCCTTGCGCAACGTACCGCTTTCAGCGACTGCCTTTTCCTCATGCACCATTTGACGAGATTTGCCCAATCCTCACACCCCAACGGGCTCGGGCAGAGTTCGAGAAAGCCGACCTTGCCTTGGGAAATGAGGCTTGGTTGTGTTTCAAAAACGATTTTGCGACCAAACCGGCCGGCCTGGATGAGAACAAACGCATGCAGCTTGCACTCCATTGTTCTATCCATATTAAAGGCGAATTGGGTAGAAGGTGCGGTTTTTGTTGGATCTTAATCGCGATTGGTTTTGACGAATTGGCCGGCGGACACCTGCTCATTTGTCCAATTCGGCGTAGGATCCCAGCTGCATGGCTTCCTCCACACCGGCGGGCCCAGAGCTGACCGATTGCGGTTTGGCATTTTGTTGGCGGATTGAGTGGCCCTAGCGCGGTCCTCTGCCGTGCGCGAGTTGAAGGCCGACGCCAGAAGATTGGCAGGGAACTGAAAGCGCACCTGTCGGCTTCGAAATGGAGCTGCCTTCACAGTATTGTTGCTTCTGAGTGATGCAGTACACGTTTTCCGTCCATGGAAAGTAGGGCTTTTGTCTGGAACACCGTCGCCGCGGAGCCTGCTGCAACAACGGGCCGGCGTCCATCTACCTAATTCGCCTGAGGCCACCCTAATGAAGGAGAGCCCTTGAATGTATCCAGCTCAAGGGCTCAAGGGGGGCCTTGATTGCCTGCCACAGCGGATTGTATCTGGCGGCGATAACGCCGGATCGGGAGCGTGATCCCACTTCGCGCAGACTCTCTACAGTAATGGCAACTCGTTCCGATCGCGGCAGGCAATCAATTTGGAGGAAAGTCTACACAACCCTAGCTGCGTCACCGTCCTTGCAAATGCTGCGCGATGGAGACTGGAAGCCAGCCGCCCGGCACCCTAAAAGTGACCGATCACCTAGCGTTACCGCCAGCGTTGATAGCTCTGCTCGTCGCGATAAAGGTCACGCTGGTCATGACGAATGTCGCGGAGTTGGGCTTCCAGTGCGCGTTGGTCGCGTGCTAGATCGGCGGCGTCTCTTGCGGCCGCAGCCTCGCGGCCACAGCGAATGTCTTCATTGAGCCGGGCCCGGTCGCGGGCGATGTCCGCGCGCATCGAATACACCCGAGCCTGATCGCCCCTGAGGTCCCGATACTGGTGCCGCCGGTCCTGCCGTTGGTAATCGCCGCGCCACGCGTCGTCCCAATCGCGAGCCGATAGAGTCCCCGCAGCTCCCACCGCCAGCGCAGCCAGCAGACCGAGATTTGCCAAAACGTTTCTGTACCGCATTTCTCCCTCCTGATGAAGGCTTTCTGGACCTTCACTGAGAAAAACGCAGTGGTGGCGGTGTGCGTTATTAAAATTCGCGGAACGAGAAATTAAAAAGATTCCATGCAAAGCGGTTGGCAATTGCACGCTGTTTGCGATTCTGACAGCCAAGGAGGCTCTACGAGTTCATGCGATTGGTTAGGTTGCGCGACCGTCTACCGCCCGTGTCAAGAGACGCGAGCGAATAACTCGAGGCCTTGTATCACAATCTTGGCTTTGGAGCCGGGGCTTCCATTTGCATGCCTGCTGCCAGGAGTACAAGTGAAGGTCTTCAGGTGTCGAAAGAAAACGCATTCGGGTTTACCCTGCGTCAGGGGACGACGAGCTCTCTCTACATCCTCTGTGCCTGGGGTGCAAGTCGGCCCCGACCCAGCCGTGGCCGCATCTCCGCTACCCGCGCCATCGTCATCAGGATGCGTAAATCCGACGGCGTGTAGGAGTCATAGTTGGGAACGCTGGGACGAGCGGCGTCCATCTCAGGCTTATTTTTTTGGGGATGAGTACGCCTGGTTTGACGGTGCCAGATAGTTCTGTGTGAATCCGTTACGCTCATTAGTCATCGTAAAACTGCCGTCTGGCCATGCGGACATTTTGAGGTAATGGCCGTGGTCCACTTCGTTGAGATTGGCGAGGAACGCCTCGGGCGAATTACGGTCCGAGCCGCCCGCCGCGGAGCGATGGAGCTGCCAAAAATCATGAAGTCCAGGCGCTTCGTGGACGACTTGCCAGTACTTCGGGTCACCGCCTTTCCTTTCACCGTTGTTCATTACAGGGGCACGCGCACGGATTGCATGCACCAATTGAGGTGCTCCCGCATGGGGATCGCCATGGCGTGTCGTATGAAAGACAGCGAAGGTGCCGATCAAGTTGCTCGGGCAGGCCAATTCATTCTCTTGGTTCCAGGCCAGATCACCGAGGTCGAGAAGCCGAAAATTGCCGTATTGTACGACGATCCCGACGGATTCAAAGTTCTCCGGCGTGGGATCTTGATCCTTAAGTTTGGCATCGCGGCAGAGCGGATTCGGCGCCCGCTCCTGGCGCACCCTCAATCGGTCGGGTAATCAACTCGCCCGCTGACGAGACGACCCGCACGTCCAGGCCTGCAACCGGAATGCGATCGCCGGGCTTCGCCGTGATCGCACGAGCCTTGTCGCGCACGGCCTGATAGGAAGCAAAGGCAGCAACCCGGTTCGGCTGTAGTTCCACCGTGTAGGGGCAGTGGTCGATGAAGTGTCTAATTGGAATCCGGCTGGCGAGTTCGGCCGCTCCGCCTGGCGCGGCGGGCATGCCCTGATTTCCGGGCAAGCCCGTGTCCACCCGCATCGATTCTCCATACGGCGACACAAAGAGCGTGGCTTGTCCGCCTTCGGTATCGAGGAAATAGACATCCAGAGATTTCTCGGCGGGCGGCCTGGGTTATGGCGCCTATGCCAGAAGGGCGACCTGTACGAGCAGCGCTATCGTCGGCGGGAAAATCTCTCGCACAGAAGCTCATCGGTGAAGCTAAAGTTACCGATCTCCGCGTCCGCCCCCGCGAGGCGGGGCGGGCGGCAGCGTGCCGCCTTCTGCCAGAATTTTCATGTTCTCCAGCGCCTGTGTAAACAGCGCGGTTTTTTGGGCCTTGTCCTTTTCGCGGGCAGCGTCGTCCGCCAGCATCGAGTTGTCGAACATCAGGGTGTAAACGAGCTTCGACGTGGTCGCCGTCACCGGCCTCGCCTCCAGGGTGCCGTGATAGAGATTGTACGGCCGGCCGGCCCTGACTGGCTGGGTGTAGGTGTAGGAGAGTTCGGTTTTTCCTACGAGGATCTCTCCCGCGACGGAGCGCACAGCTCCGAATTCGCCGTCCTTGCCAGAGGTGATTGTGCATGGGATCCGAAGCCACTCCCCGATATCGCAGAACTTGCCTACGCGTTTCCACACTTCGGCGGCGGGGCGGTTCACCATGATTTCGAGAGGAATGGAGATGTAGGTAGGATTGCTCACCACGGTGATTGCTGGGGCCGTCGATGCAGCCCCAACGCCCGCCGCCGGCGGCTGCGCGCCTGCCAAACGCGCCAGACAAACGGCCACAAACACACTGCCTGCGACAGCATTACTAAACGGATCCCGCATGGATTTCTCCTAATGGTTTCGCCTTTGCGGCATGGTACTGACACACATCTTGGCACAGGCCGGCCCGAGCATCAACCCGATCGCCTGCGGGCGAATCGCCTGATCCCTAGCGTCCGGTTTGGGAAGCGCGCCACTGGAGTAAGGCGGCTTCGGTCGTGCGAATCATTTTCCAGCCTTCGGTGAGTCGTTTAACAATGTCACTCCCATTCAGGGCCGTGATGCCGCACGCCACATTGTGGGCGAGGCAGGCTTTTAGTATCGTCTGGAAACCTTGCTCCAACTCAGCCGAGTTGCGGGCGACGCCTAGATACTGAGAGAGGTCGGCCCCCGCACCAACGAAAATTGCACCCACGCCTGGCACGGATGCAATCGCGTCGGCGTTTTTCAATCCTTCAGAAGTTTCAATCATCATGATGGCCAACAGGTCGCCATCTGGATTGAGCGGCCAGAGGTCAGCTCGTCGCACGTATTCCGCTTCGGATATGCCCCACCACCAAACTGCGCCTCCCGGCGCGTAGCCGCGCAATCCGGGTGGCTCCGGATATTTCGAATTCCTCTGCTGCGGATATCGCATGTTCCGTACAGCCAACAGAGCCTGTTCCCGGTTATCAATCCCGTTAAAGATTACGCCCATCAAGCCAATGTCGAGTGCCTGCTTCACGAACCACTGCGCCTGTTCCCGCCCGTAGGGAGCAAACCGGGCAAAGATTGCGACGTTTGGCTGGGCGTTGCCCTTCTTTAAAATCGTGGCTTTATCAATCATGCCAACCGTGAAGTGGTGCAACCCCTCAAAATCCATTGGCCCGTGTTCCATCTCGAGATAAACGTAATCGATATCAGCACGGGCTAGCGAGCGAGCGTTCTCAAGCGACAAATCTCCCGTCTGCACACCGAAAAAGGGCTTTCCGGCAGCTAGTTTTTCAATGACAGGGTTCAGGTGTCTCGGTTCAGATTGGGCCGACACTATGCCGGTCGACACGATGACGACAAGGAGCCACGATGACACAAGACGTGGCAACGCAGTACAGTTCATGATTCGACTCCTTCAAAGACGCAAAGACGGTCAACAACTGAACACGAGCCGATGAACAATCGGATTCGGGTATTATAGTCTGCGCGAGGGACATCTATGGGTATCTCCCAGTCGATTTCGCAACCGACAGTCGGGACTTGTACACCCAGATGGAACCATGAACGCTTCCGACAACGGAACTCGGGATGAGATCGTCGGCGGTAGGAAGGGGCTGCCAACTCAACCACCCCGGTATCCCAACCTAGAACCACCTCCACCGATCACCCCGAAGAGTGGATCAGGACTTTGCGTAATCGGCCAGGAATTGCAAGAGCAATGCACTCACCAGTTCCGGCTGCTCCTGCTGCACCCAGTGGCCGGCTTGATCGAGCAGGTGGAATCCGACGATGTGCGTACAGGCGCTATTGCGCATCTTGTCGACTGCGCCCGGCGTTTGATAAACACCCCAATCGCTTTTCCCCGCGATGTACTGAGAGGGCACGTCTAGAGTGCGGCCCGAAAAGGTCTGCATCTCGACGATACTTCTTGGATCGGAGCCCCGCCGCACGCGATAACCCTGAAGCGCACCGGTGAAACCAGTCCTGCGGTATTCGGTCGCATACACGTCGACTTCGGCTTCGGTCAGCCATTTGCAATTCGCGATGTAATCCGCCGGCGGCATGAACGGGGAGACGGTCGCCGCCATCCCCTTTTCCTTCTCCATCACGTAATACGTGGGGATTTGAGCCATCTCATCGGCGGTCCGCGACTTCAAGGGATGGGGATTGTTCCCTTTGTAGTCAGCGCTCTTGTAGAAATAATACGCGCGGAAGAAGGCATGCAGGCCTTGCGGCGCATGCAGCATGTCGTCATTCGCGCCGCGGGTACGCTGATAGTTCTGATAGTACTTCCGCGGTGGATTTAGCTTCGCGAGCTCGGCATCCAGCTCTTCATCCGTGACTGCCGGGCGCGGCAAGGGTGCGCCGTTGGCTGTGTCAAATGGCAATGAGGGCGCGCCTTCAAATGGCGAGCTCATGATCGTGATCGACCGGAAAATATCGGGGCGGATGAGCGCGCACCAGCAGGCGACCGGCGCCCCAGCGTCGTGTCCGGCTATCATCGCTACCGAGCGGTGGCCAAGTGCGTAGACAAGCCCGATGGCATCGCGTGTCATGTTGAGAATGCGAAACGGATCCGGATCAGCGTCGTAGGAATCATCCCAGCCAATGGTGCGTCCGTAGCCACGCATATCGGGGGCGATCACGTGATAGCCGGCGGCCGCCAGCGATGGCATCACCTTGCGCCAGCTATAGGCGAGTTCCGGGAAGCCATGCAGGAGCAAGACTGCGGGCCGGCCTGGCGTTTCATAACCTGCCTCCAAAATATGGACGCTCATGCCGTTCACATTCGTGATGTGGTGCGAGCGGACGCCGCCGGGAAGCGTCCCGTTGCCGTAAGCCGGAAGCATCGAAAAATCAGTGTGTACGATGGCGGCGCGCACCGCCGTGCGTTGTGTGATCGCAAAGCTGCCGAGGCCCGTCGCGGCAGCCTTCGCCAAAAAGACACGTCGGGAGGGGTCCGCGATAGTCTGGACACTCGGCTCTTCGCCCATGGCACACTCCACGTTCAAGGATGTGTCATTAGAATCGCGAAGAGGGCGGTCTATGTCAAGGGTAGAGTGAGACTATCACACCTAGCGAACGAGTAAGGACTTCGGAGTGTCCCCCGGGGTTGTCGCCAAGGATCTCATTAGGCCGAGCCATGAACATGACGCCCGCAATCGTCGAGACTATGAGTCCCGTATAGGTGCGCTTCAAAGATCGGGCTTCTTCGCGTGCTTATCTGCGTGCGATTCCGGTCAATCCACTGGCTCTCTGGAAGTTGTGAACGCCACGCCGACTCCCTCGTACGGATCCCGCTTGGTCAACGTACTCATGTGGAGCGGCTGCCTATCCGAGTGAGCCGCCTCGCCATTGAGATTGATCACGGAGAATCGCACTCACGTCGTTGGATCGAGCGGAGCAAAGGCCGCGGCAACTCCATCACCACAGATCGGATACGATTCGAGGCTGTGCCGGTTGTTACGCTCCGAGTTTCGAGGCTAGGTCAACCATGTCCGAGGACACTACGTCGAAATCACCCGGCTTAGCATCATCCGCCTTGCGGGTTGGTCCGTATTCATTGGGCCTGTGGATGAATCCGGTCCGCAGGCCAAAACTGCGCGCGGCGTTTAGATCGCCTGAGTGCGCCGCGCACATCATCACTGCTTCAGGCTGCAACTCCAATAGGCTCACGGCCGTGAGGTACGCTTCGCGATCAGGCTTGTAGTGCTTGGCCAGCTCGGCCGAAAGAATGAGGTCCCATGGAATACCTGCGTGCTTTGCCATGTCGGCCAGTAAAATAACATTTCCGTTCGAGAGCGGCGCAATTGTGTACTTCTTTTTGAGCCTCGTGAGACCGGCGACCGAATCGGGCCAGGGCTTCAGACGATGCCAGACGTGATTCCAGTGGTCTTTTTCTTCTTCGGAAAGACCGTCGATCCGAAATTCCTTGAGCAGGTTTGCCAACAGCGCGCGATGTAAGTGGTCGAGGTTGGTCCAGGGAATTTCGCCTCGGCGCACTTTGTCCATGGAAGGAGCATAGCCGGCGCGCCATCGGTCGGCAAAGCGAGCCCAATCGACAGTGATACCCTTTGTCTTTTCCCAAGCCTTCCCCTCTTCGATGATGGAGCCGCGCCAGTCGACCACAGTGCCAAAGGTATCGAACAGGAGCGCCTTCACCGAAGCAGCCGCTGGCGATGAGCTTTGGGCGAGAGCTCCGCCAATCCCACCGAGCGCCGCGGCCGCCGTGCCAATCCCAACAGATGTCACAATTTGTCTCCGTGTCATAGCCAGCCTCCTGGCCGCCTACTATACTAAAACCTTGCGCTTGAGTGCCTTTGGTGCCGCGGGTGAGACGAGCAGGAGTTGGAGCCCGGCGCTAGCGTCCGGTGGTTTGGGAATGCTTGAGGCCGCTCGCCCCTCACGTTTGCGCGCGAAGCGGTGACCGTCGTCAGCCATGCTTCCATAAAGTCGGGGCCCGCCCTCGTCCGGAGGCTGTGGAGCGAGGCTCTAACAAAATGCGGCCCAGCAACTGCTGGGATGGTGGCACCTCGAGCCTAGACTCATTGTGTGCCTGGCCCTTGGTAGGACTCCATGCGTCACGATTCGCAGCGGCGTGCAAATATCGCCCCGCGCCGGAGTCTTGGCCGCCGGCTTTTGCTTGGGAATGTGACCCGATGCGCGGATTCCGAGGCGCTGGTTCCCGGTGGGAGAGTCCAGTGCATCGGGCCCGACACTGAGTGCGTGTTCGGTAGTGGTCGCCGCGTCAGCTATCACGATATTGTCTTCTAGGCGGCACGACGATCCGGCCAGGCCGACCGGTTGCGAGGTAGATGAGGGTTCTTAAACTGCTAGACGCGCGGGAGATGTACGTTTCACTGACGCTGCTCGATCGTGGTGAGGCGATTGTGTGGCGTCGAACTAAAGCCGCTGTTTCTGTTCTTAGCGCTCCTCGATCTGAAAGCGCGCTTCGGAGCTGAATACAGGCAATATCAGAACAAAGTGTGACGCCGGATTTGACCAGCGTTTTCGGTCCATTGTACGCCCTAGAGGCGCCTGTTCCTTTGGATGTGTGCCGTCTTGCGGTGGCTTTACTCAAAACCCCGGTTGCGTCACAGTCGTGCCGATAACGTGCCTGGTCTATCCGCGCCCTGAGCGCGGATGGCCCCTGGCTCAAGACCGACCGCCTGACCCAAGCCATCAAACCACTCACTCGGCCTTGTGCATCGGACGCGATTCGATGATTCGTTTTGATTGGGGACCAGCTCGCCGTCCAATCTCGGCCCAACAGGGTTAACCGCGGCATCGCAGCGGCCTTGTAAGGGGCATCAACGGACGTCACAGGCGAGAACCCCATACTCGCACCCGGGGTCAAAGACGAGGTGTCCGGAGGTGACGCAGACTCGGGGTGCTTTCTCGACCGCTTCTAGTAGTGGTAAGCATGCGTGGGTTTCGCAAAATTAAGGAACCCCACTCGCGATTCAAGTTCGCTTCGAAGCGCGTGTCAGGCCTAGCCAGGACTAGGACACTGGCGTGCCCCCGTTTGCAGGCTTACGATGAGAGGGGGATATTGATTGCAGATTGTATGAAGATTCAACTCCGTCAGATTTCAACCTCGAGCGCGGAAGCCACTCTGCGCGGCCATCATGTACGTATTGACAGACCAGTCGACAAGGGGGGAACTGATGCCGGTCCCATGGGAGGAGAACTCTTTCTTGCCGCCATCGGAGGCTGCTTCATGAGCAATCTCCTCGCTGCTGTCAGGGCGAGAGAAGCGATGGTCTCCGATGTGCGAATGGAGGTCATTGGGACGCTCGCGAACGCGCCGGCACGGTTCATTGCGGTGGAGCTGTACGTCGCAGCAGACTGCGCGGATCCAGAGCAACTGGAACGGCTCGTGGATATAGCTGACCGCGGATGCGTCATGATGAACACGCTGCGCGGAAAGCTTGATGTGCGCGTGCAGATCGGAGTACCCGCCTGAATCCTAATACCATGAAGCCTCGCGCCTTCGTCTTCGACGCCTACGGTACACTGTTCGACGTTCATTCAGTTGTCATGCATAGCGGGGCGGACATTCGCGGAGACCTGCATGGCCTGTCGGCGCTGTGGAGACAAAAGCAACTCGAACACACCTGGCTGCGGTCGCTCATGGGGCGCTACGAAGATTTTTGGGAGATCAGCAATGCCGCCCTGCATGCTGCCGCCAGGCAGCTCAAGATCGAAACCGAAGATGCTCAGCTTGCCAGCCTCCTGCAGGCCTATTTATTCCCGTCCGCCTTTCCCGACGCCAAGCCGGCTCTGGAGGCCCTTAGGGGCGCCCGCGCGGCCATCCTGTCGAACGGTTCACCAAAGATGCTGCAGTCAGCGGTCAGCCATAATGGCCTGCAGTCTTACCTCGGCGAACTCATTTCGGCAGACAGAGTCAAGACCTACAAACCTTCCCCTCGGGTCTACGCTCTTGGCACCGAGACCCTCAACTTGCCCGCCGCCGAGATTCTTTTCGTATCGTCGAACTCCTGGGATGCCGCCGGGGCCAAGGCGTTCGGTTATCGCGTGTGCTGGTGCAACCGCTCTGGCGCGGAACTCGAACACATGGGTTTCGCACCGGATATGGTGGTGAGCCGACTGGACCAAATCGATGCTGCCCTTCGCGCTCGTTGAGGATGCGTACTCGTTAGCTTGTTTACGACTTCTCGGTTACGAGGCGACCAGCGCGCTCGCAACTGTGCCGTGCCCCGGCAGCCGACACACTTTGCCTCGACAAAATCGCTGGCCGGATTAAGAAAAACGATTGATTACTTCTTGTTGGCGCCGAGAATTCGCTCAATCTGTCGGAAATGATTCAGATCATGTCCGGCGAACATCCGGACGATTGTTTCGATGGTCTCGGTGCCCCGCTCGTTGTGAATGCCGTGATGCTTCCACTGTTCCGGTGCTAGGGTCTTGAGCAATGCGAGGTTGGCTTCGCGCAACACGCGGTACTGCTCAAGTGATTTCCGGACATTCCGCTGGTCGTAGTGTAATGCGGTTACCCAGACATCCTGATCAAACCCGATAACTTGGCTTCCTGGCGCGCCGAGAATCGCGCGGATACGGTAACCCCCGACCAGCTCGGCGTCTGCGATATGCGCCACGATTTCCGCAATCGACCATTTCCCCGGCGCCGGGCGCTTCCGCGTCTTCGCGGGGCTGACACCCTTAAGGAGCCGTGCGAGTTTGGCCGGCGCTACTGCCTGGAGTTTCAGGGGGTCATTCCCGCTGACATAACTGAACAATCGTTGGCGATACTGCTCGGCTGTTTCCTGCATGGTTGTAGTCTCGAACCTAGGATTGTGGTCCTTCTCCCAATTTTAGATCAGACGAGGGTCACAACCAAATGGTCGACAGGCCTCGGGGACCGCAACCGAGTCTTCTGGGACCTCATAACTGCCAGCAAGGAGTTGGCTACCTGCGGCGGAATCACGCCAAACGGAGAACCTGGGCGCCATAAACCCGGTCGCGGGTCGCGCTTTTTCTCGGATCCGATCGACTTCGGTCATCGGGCTAGACTTAATGTTCTAACCCTATCCTCCTAAGCAGTGCGTGAAAACGGGGTTCTGCGCGCAGCTTGTCAAATTGGGGAGCGACTTTCACATACACAATGAGAGGGCTGCGTTCCTCGGCTGCCCTTTCCAGCCAGTCGAGTGCTGCCTCGGTTTCGCCTAAGGCTAGATAGACCTGCGAGAAGTAGTACCCAGAGACATGCTGGTGTCGGGTCACCTCCTCCAACTGCTGCAGCACCTGTCGTGCGCGCTCCGGCTGCCGCGACAGCCCGTAAACGCTTCCGAGAGCCGCAAGGCGAGCCTCATCCTCTGTCGGTGCCGTAGACTCCTGTAACGTCTCCTTTGCCTGCTCGAACAACGAGCTCTGCACATAGGCTTCAGCTAGCGCAAGAGGGGCGACTTCCAGCTGGGGGTCGAGTTCTAGCGCCGTATGAAAGGTTTTGAGCGCTCGGGCGGGATCCCGCTTGAAATACTGCACTCTCCCGCGGTTCAGCATCACCTGAGGAGAAAACGGATCAACTTGTTGCGCAAGCTGCAACTCAAATAACGCCGAGTCCAAGTTTGCTTGCGGCACCAAATACCGCATGGCGTATTGCTGCAGAATGGGGGAATCGTTCGGATCCCCCTCGATTGCCTTGCGAAACTCCTTCTCCGCGCCCGCCCAGTCCCACTCGTAGAGCGCTAGAACGCTTCCCAACGCAGCATGGGCATGGGCAAATGTGTTCCCCGTCTTCACTGCGGATCGAGCGGCGTCGGCTGCCCGTTGCATGGCTTCGCGCGGCGGAGCCTCATTCATCAGGGCCAGAAGGATGTAGGCATCCGACAGGCTAGTATAGGCCGGAGAATAATTTGGGTCGTTAGCTATGGCGCGCTGGAAGCAGTCAATCGCCTCTAATAGCTCGGATTCGCTGACGCGGCTTGCGTGGTAGAGCCCCTGCAAATACGACCGATGCGCATCCGCGCTCTTCGTGAATCTTGCCACCTCCTGCCCCGTTTGACGAACACGCAGCACATTCGCCACGTGTGCGGCGATCTCCCGCTGGACCGTAAAAGCATCCTTCAACTCATGGTCGTAAACATGAGAGTAATACTGATACCCTTCGGCAGCATTCACGAGCCGTGCTGTTATGCGTAAGTGCTTTCCGGATCTGTGGACCTCGCCTTCCAACACCGCTCCGGCGTTGAGTTTTGCAGCCACTGTCCGGAGATCTTCCTGCTTGCCTTTGAATTGGAAAGCCGAGGTTCGGGAGACCACGCGAAGACCATCAATCTCCGCGAGTGTTTCGATCACTTCCTCAGTCAGGCCATCGGTGAACTGTTCTATTTCCGGGTCGCCGTCGGAATTCACGAACGGCAGAACAGCCACCGAGGTCAGATCGTCGGCGGCGGCGGCGGATTGCACTCCAGTGGCGCTCGCCCGGCCGAGCCAATATGACTCGTAAAAGATGAGAGATCCGGCCACCAGTAGCACCGCCGAGATCCACAACCACCTCCGCTGGTACGACACGGGCCGCAAGCCTGTGTCCGTTACAAGGGTCTCCCGGGATTTGAACACCGGCGTGTAGCTGCGGGTGGGCAAGTCGATAATCACAGGGTCGTCACGCCCATCGGTGCTATAGTAAGTCCTGAGTTTGGCTCGCAACCGGGAGACTTCCGTCCGGACAATCGCGTCCGTCTGGGGATCGAAGGAGTCGCCACGGCCAAATAGCTCGACGCCGAGGACGTATTCTTTGATCTGCGACCCTCGACCCGCCAACGCCATCGAGACCAAGTGCCGGAGCAACTTGTTGTGCCGCTCAGATGTTACGAATCCCGGACTGGCAAGGACCTTCTCAACCTCCAGCTGCACCAGATCGACTGGGGGACCGTCAGGCGCTGAGATGCCTTGCCGCCGACTCACCGTTTGCATCCTTCACTCTCTCCTTATTCACCTCGCGCCGCGAACCGTTCGCGGGTACATTGGCATGTTCCGAGCCCGAACACGATGATGCTGCGCTTGCGAATCATTTGAGGGCGACCCGCTACTGCTCAACCCGACTTCCACCTCGACCGCGCACTGTCGAGAAGTGTACCCTCGAACTCTTCGGCCCAGCCGACTTTGTTGTCGTTCCTCGGCGCCAATGGTACTAGCACTAATGAGGTCGGCGGTCGTTCCTCATCAAGATCGACACAGATCACCCGACACACGCCACTTGAGCTTTTGTCAAGCCGTGCAGAAGTGCAGCACGCAAGCTCCGCCCGGTAGTGTTCTCATCCTCGAATCGCGGTGCAACACACCTTGCCGCGGCCGTAGAATTCGCTTCTCTTTCCCCATAAGATGTCCTCCCGCGCGATATAGCTCGAAAGAGTATACACCGCCCAACGGCATCAGCTAATTGACTAGCGTCAAGTTGCAGCCAGAATCCTGCCCGACCTGCCTAGGACGGAAGTTCTAATCCCAGAAGCTACGAGGTCGCTCCATACCGGCGTCATGTAGT
>Ga0306920_100008359_pt1 | contig 13726 bp, 13 predicted proteins | sample flu12Cox44000170_FD_204666 | JGI IMG/M metagenome (GOLD analysis project Ga0306920, IMG submission 204666) | Lab enrichment of tropical soil microbial communities from Luquillo Experimental Forest, Puerto Rico - flux4day.12C.oxic.44.000.170 (v2)... | ecosystem: Environmental > Terrestrial >... | reverse complement strand
ATAGATTCGCATGGCCGTAACTTGTTATGGCACTCATCGAATACAGCATCGCGGACTTGAAGTCCATTTTAGTATCGAGTAGGCGGTACGCGATCGCCCAGACAAATGCCTCCAACCCATGCAGCATAGTAGCCGCAAGGGCTGTCCCTCCGATAACGAAGACCGAAACGAATGTGAACCGAGACTCGTCAGTTCGCCTTAACCTCAGCGTAATGTCTCTGTTAACTAGCCCAAGAGAATAAGCGTGAAAGATCACGGTCACGACGATGATTGGCATGCCCCAAGCCCAATCCACGCCCCAAGCGGGGAAATCTCCCGGGTTCATGTTCTCCCTCGTTCTCGCCAAGAATGGCGCAGCAATGTTCGTCAATTAGGTTTTATCGCATCTGACTGCAGCGGGGCTAGCAGTTAGAACAGTCACAAAGCCGGAGGCTGGCTAACGCCGGGGTCGCGGTAGGGACGATCATTCGCTGACCGCCCGCCGGACAGATTCGTACAAGCGCTTCAACGCATTACGGCTCCCACCTTGGATGATGGGCGAGAAAGCGGATAACCGGATAGCGATTAGGGCTTCATCTCATCCACAAAATAATCGACGCAGGTTCGAATTAGTGTTTCGTTTTGGCGCCGCACCGAGCCCAGGCAACCGTCATCGCGGCGTTGAACGCCTCATTTCTCTTCCAGCGTCAGGGCGTAGACATCGCTGGTCGATACATCGCGAAGCAATAGAGGTGTGTCGTCGGAGTCCAGCCCAAACCATACTCTGAATGTCCCCGTATAAGGAAATCCCTTCAATCCGACAACCACCTTCGCTTCCCCGCCAGTAACCGGGATTCGAAGGATCGCGGGGTCACTTGTGTACCGCAGGAAATAAAGAAAGCGGCCATCCTTCGACCAAGTGGCATATGCAAAGGTGCTGCCCGTATACAGTGTCGACCAGCGCTGGGTCTTTACATCAAAGAGATACAAGGTGTGAATGTCGAGCGAGTCGGCCTTGATGAATTGACCATCCGGGGACCAAGAAGGCGAGAACTTGCCGGCTGATTCCGGAAGGGTGGTGACCTGATGGCTGGCGAGGTCGAGCATGCGTATCGAGCTCTCTTTGCTTCCCCACAGGCCCGTGGCAAAAACGATGTTGCGTCCGTCGGGCGACCAACTCGGATCTCCCTGCTCTCCCCGGTCCTCTGGCAGTAGAAGCCGCGGACTACCGCCCCTGGCGGGGACGATCCACGCATGCGTCCCTTGCGGAGATAAGGCCATGAACACGATCTGGGTGCCGTCGGGCGACCAACTAAGGGACGCCGGCTCCAAGGGAGGACTGGTCAGTTGGGCTCGCTCGGTGCCATCGCTGTTTGCTCTCCACAGGATGTCGTCTGGGTATGAGATATACGCCACTGATCGGCCGCCTTTCGAGAAGGCCACCAGATTGGCGGAGATGCCCCCAAGAAAGGGCTGAAACTGATTGGATTTCGAGTCCAGACGGGCAAGCTCACCCGCTTTTATGGAACCGGTGGCAAAAATCTTCTTTCCGTCCCGGCCGAAAATTGGTGTGCCCCACTGGATCGGCCCAGACGTCAGTTGAACCGGCTCTTTGGCTGACTGTTGCAAGAGCTCGCTGCTCTCATCCAGAGCGAAGATTTGGTCTTCGGGTCCGAGGAAGACGAATTTCCTTCCATCGGGAGACCACTTACCGCAACACTTCCCTTCCGACGTATGCCAGGCCGCAACCAGCTGGTGAAGATTCGAACCGCTCGATGTTATTTCCCAAAGCGACCTATCCCGGGTAAATTGGATAGTCTTGCCGTCTGGCGACCAACTGAGTGAGTCAGCAACGCCTCCCACAGATGCCAGCTTGTGGGCGCCAGTCCCATCGCTGTTCATCAGGTTGAGGTCACCATTCGATGTGGCATAGGCCACATATTTTTCATCCGGAGACCAGGCAGCATCTGCGGTGTCGGCCAGGTACTGATGGGAGCCTCCGACAACCTTAACGGTGTGAAGCGGTGCCGAGGCCGAGATGCCTGCATCGAACGACTGAACGAGAAATGTCGAGCCATCAGGCGAGACGTCAAGCAGCTTTGGCGCCGGCAAGACGGAGGAGACGGGCTCGATCTCCCCACCTGAGGCAGCAACTTGCTCAATGGAAAACTCAGGGTAGGTCTGCAGATAGAGCCTGCTCCCATCCGTTGCGGCAACGTCGCCAGCGTGGCCGTTGTGAGTGATCCGGGTATACTCCGAGATTCGCAGTGGAGTGACTCGATTCCGGCTTGCAATCGCGAGATAAGCCAAGGCCGCCAGCAAAACCACCGCGACCACGGCTATGGGACCCAGGAATACTCTTCGCGGCCGGCGGGCAGACGACGCTCCGATTGCAGCCGTTGGGGCGCTGCCCGACTCCGACAGCGCTTCGAGCGCAAATGCCAGATCCGATGCGGAGTGAAAGCGCTGCTCGGGATTCTTCTCGAGGCAGCGGTGCACAACCCGCTGCAAACCCGGAGGAACGTTCGCCGCAATTTGTGCATTGCCGGTCGGATCGTCGTTCAGGATGGCGGTCATCGTCTCCGCCGATGTTGGTCGCTGAAATGCTCGTTTGCCCGACAGCATCTCATAGAGGATCGCGCCGAAGGCAAAGATGTCGGCGCGATGGTCAGCCGCTTTTCCTTGCACCTGCTCCGGAGCCATGTATCCGACTGTACCCATCACCACCCCGGGGCCGGTCAGAGTCGCTATCGTGTCGTCCGGGTCCGCTTCGCGCTGCATCAGTTTCGCAAGGCCGAAGTCCAGAATCTTGACATGCCCGTATTTGGTGAGGAAGAGATTCTCCGGCTTGAGGTCGCGATGAACGATGCCCTTGTCATGCGCTGCCGCTAATCCGTGCCCAATCTGAACGCCGTAATCGATCGCTTTGCGAACCGGCAGCGCGCCGCGCTGCAGCAGTTCGCGCAGCGTGCTGCCTTCGAGCAACTCGGACACAAGGTAGGGTGCGCCGTTGAATGTGCCGAATTGGTAGACGGCAAGAATGTTGGGATCATTGAGAGCCGCAGCGGCCTGTGCCTCGTGTTCGAAACGGGAGAGCCGCTCAGGATCGTGCGAAACGAAAGGTGGCAAAACCTTAATCGCTACTTCCCGTTTCAGTGCCGGGTCACGGGCGCGGTAAACCTCGCCCATCCCGCCTGCACCGATCAGGCCGAGAATTTCATAGCTTTCAAGTCTTGTGCCTGCAGCTAACGGCATCGGTGATGCGGATTATATCTCAGACGTCAGACTAGATAACAGCATTCTCGGATTTACTAGTCGCTTCGACGAAGTAGGAGGCAGCTCGCGCCTGGAACAAGCAGGCACTGCGAGATTGCTTCCCAGAGCAGCGCAGTGGACTTGCCGCCGCCGCGGCCGCCCTCGAGCAGCGGATAGCGGGCTTCTGACGCGTGGAATGTCCGTTGTACCGGCTGCGGCGTGTAGAAGCGGCCGATATCGATATCAGTTGGGGCGGACTGGGACATGCCGCGTCGGGATCTCGCTCAGATCGAACTGCGGCGACTCCCGCTCCTCCGTCACGCGAATCGCGGCCTTGCCCTCGATCGCTTCGCGGACCTCGCGCGTCGCGGCGATATCGCCTTCAAGGGCAGCCTGAAACGTCCGCAATGCGATGGCATCGCCATAGGTTGCATCTGGCCCGAGCTTCAGTTTTTTCCGGATATTCTCGGGCAGCTTCTCTTCAGCAATGTGGGCGTAGCGATCAGAGATCGGCTGCATGCGCGGCCGGCCCGACGGATTGCCGCTCTGGCCTGGTTTCCACGGTATGAGGCCCTTCGTGTTCGGATTGCGGTTAGCCATTGTGTGTTTCTTTCAGTGTTAGCATAGATAGCCCAGGCTTCGTATGTCTTACCTGAGATCCACCTCACTGTGCAACCTGAAACGCTACTTTAATGTATCCAATATAGACGCCGACAGCGAGGGAATGAACCTACCGCTTTCCCTTAACCACTGCTGGCATGTTTTGAACGCGCCAAGGGCTTCAACGTCTGGACACGCTTAATTTTCGCCTGCTACCTCGAACGATCCGTCCAGGAGAATCTCGTGGAATGGAAGCGTGGGTAGTGTGCCAACCGTTAAGACCGAGGTCGAACCTGGACCGCCCTTTTCCACGACGAAAGTGAAGGACACATTGGAGCCCGCTCCGAGACCGGTAATGTTCGCTGTGCCAGTCAGAGTAGCAGTATCGCCGTGTACGCTTGCTCCGGTGATCTGCCCTGTGACGTACATCGCATTCACCGTGAACTGGGCACTTTGCGAACCCGTACCCGTAGCCACCTCTGGCGCCTTCGCGAGACACTCGAATGAACCGGTCGCGCTGTTGCCGCTTCTCGTGGCGTGAAACGCTATAGTCGTGATCACTGGGACGAACCCTGGCGCTCCCGTCCCGCCGTGGATGATGGTGGTCCCGCCGCCGCGTGCGATTAGTCCTGCGGAATCACCAGAACTCCGCCCGGAAACTGTTCGTGCTGAAAGCAACAAGGCAAAAGCTAAAATAGAGCCAGCCAACTTCAGCGCCACCACTATCGCGTGCCTGGACAAATTCATTTTCCCTAGCATAGTCTTCTCCTTTTGATTTATGAGACGAAGCGACTCAGTCGCTGTCCTTGTTGTGCGTGAAGACTCCCTATCCCCATGCCCTTCGGTACGAATTCCGTCCTGTCCGGGAGCGTGAAGTGACGCCTTCGTTCTTCCCTGCCGTTAATGAGGGGCTTCCGCCACCTTTTTTCATATCCCGCTAGTTCTCATCCGCCCGTTGAATCTTGTGAAAAATCGTGGCGTTACTGGCGGCGTTGAAGGGGTTTTGATTCCAAAACTCCACAGAGTCCTTCGATGCGACTATGCCTTCAAAGACCGAAGGTGGCGTGCCATTGAGGCCGCAACTAACCACAAGAACCCCCCGGCTTTCGTCGGAATACTTGATCTCCAGGACAGCTAGCCCTGCCCGCGCCTGGCTCTCGGGCAGGACCAGGTCCGTCCCACCAAACCCGGAAACGCATGTTGGCACTGTGCAATTCGCGAGGGTAAATCGCACAAGTCTTGTGACCTTGTACGTACCGCTGCCGGTGGGAACACTATTTGGGCCAGGGCTAAACGTCTCCCAGGTACCACCGCCGGTGACAGCGCTGCCGCTGCCTTCACCTTCGTCACCTCCAGCCGGCGTCACAAAGGTGCCAGAACCTGTGAGCGTGATAAAGGAATTATCCGCAGCCCCTGCCGAATCTTGTCCCCCGGCTCTAAGGTTGATACTTGCATCTACGCTGATGAGGTCCCATTGGAACTGGGCCTCGTCGCGGTCACCCCTGGAGTAGGTCGCGAAGAGCAGGGGCACGACCAGGAGGATTGCCGCTGCGAATAACCAACGTCGCTTCGCTTTCATGGTTGTCTCCTTTTTCATTCGAAATGGAACCTGGACGGAGAAGGGCGGCCCTGAAGAATTCCCCGAGCGCTGAATGCCAAAGTCTCTTAGCGGCCCCGTAAGACCCTGCTACGACGCGAGGCAACTTTAATCGCCGTGCTCGTTACGCGTCGAAGATCGTTATCCCTGCGCCGCCAGGCCCCGGCCCAAATGCTACCCCCTGGAATGTTGTGTACACCCCCTCGTCCTTGCCGGGAGTGGATGCGCCCGCCGGACCGAGGTTGCAGACAATCTCGAGCACGACGTCCTTTATCTTCGGCTGTCCCTTCGGATAGAAGTCTGCCTTCAGCGTGAGGATTCCGCCCTGGAAGGGGCCGTGCGTCGCCTCTGGGTCACCGGGGGCCGTGATGGTTGGCAAGACGAAGCTAACGAACTCCTTCGCTTTCCACTTTCCCGACGAGACGATCGGCGCCGGAAACACGCCCGTACGCTGCCAATGGTCGAACTTCCCGCCGCCTTCCACCCCGTCTTCGTCGAACGTACCGTCACCCCAAAAGAGTAGCCGGTCGGTTGCCCCCATTGACCCATTGATCGGAACGCTAGCTACGACGAAATGGAAGCCCTTATCCTTATCCTGCTCCTTGTTATGGCAGTCTTGATCGGCCCACGCCTTGCTGCCCAACAACTGCAACGACCCGAGCCCAATGGTTCCTGCGCTTGCACGATGGAGAAAGTTTCTACGGTTCATATCCATCCTCCTTCAAAAATAGATTCTCAGACTGGTGCTGGATCTGTTCCGCGTAGCTACCACCTAGATCGGTAGCCTCCGCGTGAGTTTGGTGTGAGCCACAACCATCATCGCTGCCTTAGGATTCGGCGGCGCGGCGGGAAGGATGGCGCTGACTGGGCGGTCCGACTGTAGACGGACGCTCTCATTAGCAGCTTGAGAAGTCAAGATAAATTTTACTGATAATGATATCAACGCTGTGAATTTTATCAAATGCGATACTTGCCGTTCGCAAAAACCCCGTGGCGGTCCAGCGCAGCGTTAATCCCCATGCTGTCAGTGCTGCCCTTGCGTCCGCTCATTCTTGGTGAGAGTGTTCCGAGGAACTATTTAGGCCCCATCAGAGTAGGCAGGGAGCTGCCATGCCGTTTTTCATCAAAAGCCCAGGAAATTCACAACCGCATCGTACCTATTTGCCAGATCGCTGGCCCAGCGTAGCGCCGCTTGCATGTTTTTCATTCTGTGGCGCTGTCTTGCTTCCAACGCTCAAAGCTGTAAGCAAAACTTGGGTGCAACTTGGGCGCAAAACCCCACGCTTTTGTGCGCAAATCGAGGAATGTTCTGGTGAGTAAGGGTAGCCGAATCAACGTAATTTTGCGGATTTCTGGAGCGGGCGATGGGAATCGAACCCACTGGCTATTCCGATGAAGCCGATCAGCATTCCGATTGATCGCGATCAGTGTTCCGGGCTTGATCCGATCAGCGGTCGGAGCGAAGCGACGCTGGCGGTTGCATTGTGCGGAAAGTGATCGCGATGGTCAAGATTGTTGTTGTTGAGGCTGTGCGAAAAGTGGAAATCCCGCGCCGTTTTGCGGGATTTCCAAGCGGAGTGGGAACCCCGCTTTTGGGGGTTTCCACGGAGCGGCTTTTCCACAGCTTTTGGCGCCGGCCGATCTTTTTTCAAAAAACTTCGCGCCAGGATCGTCTAGGAGCGACGATCGGCGACGCCGTCGACCGAGAGCATGCGCTGTTTTCTCCCTCCTCCTCTGTTTAGGCCTTTTTGTCTCCGCGTTGCTTGCGCATCGATTCGCCACGCATCTCGATGCGGTGGGCGTTGTGCACTAAACGATCGAGGATGGCATCGGCCAACGTGGGATCTCCGATCTGTTCGTGCCAGCGGGACACCGGCAGTTGCGAGGTCAGGATCATCGAGCGGGTCTGGTAGCGATCTTCAGCGATCTCCCAGAAGTCTCGCCGTTCCGATTCTGCCATCGGGGCCATCGCCCAGTCGTCTATTACCAGCACATCGATGCGATTCAACCTCCTGAGTAGCTGTCGTAGGCTGCCGTCGGCCCGCGCCAAGTTCAGATCGCGGAACAACGCCGCCGCTCGGGTGTAGTACACCGCATAGCCGTCCCGGCAAGCTTTCTGCGCCAGAGCCGAAGCGACATAGCTCTTGCCTACGCCAGTTGGTCCGAGCACGAAAATGTGTTCGTGGTTCTTCACCCAGGTAGAGTCTTGGGCAAGTCCACGAATCACCGTGCGATTCAGCCCGCGTTCCGCGCGGTAGTCGATGTTTTCTACGCAAGCAGCGCCTTTCAGGCGCGAGGCCTGCAGACGCCGAGTCAGGATCTGGTTTTGTCGCCAGGTCCACTGCCGATCAATTAGCAGCGCCAGACGATCTAGAAAGCTCAGTTCCCGCACGGCCGCGTCTTGTTCTTGTTGTTCGAGTCCTTCGAGCATTCCTTGCAGCTTGAGAGCTTGCAGTTTTTCCATCATCGGTTGCTGTAGCATGGCGCTCTCCTCCTACTCGAAGTACTCGCCGCCACGAATGTTGTCGTGGGGTGGAGGAGGTGGCAACGCCGGGAGTTGCGTGAAGGGTTGTTGGTCGAGCGAGTTCTTCAGGATCGATTCCACGCTCTTGAAACGGCAGGCATTGCTTTCCAAGGCCCGCAGGGCGGCCGCTTCCATGCGGGTCGACGAGTACCGATCGGCCAGGCGGATGATGCCCAGGCAGGAGCGATAGCCCATCTCTGGATGAGGTCTCTCCGACAAAATGCGCTCGATCAGTCGAGCCGTGTGCGGTCCGATCTGTTCAGCCCAGTGCACCATGCGCGAAGGGGTCCACTGCAGATGTGCCTGATGGCTTTTCGGTCGATGCTCATTCTGCGTGATCGCCTGATCTTTCCCACGGCCACGGGGATGCGATGCCACGCGCTGTCCTTTGTGGAAGATCTCCACTGTGGTTGGTGTCGAGCGCACTTCGACTCGCTCGTGAACGAGAGAATAAGGCACGCTGTAGAAGTTGTGGTCAAAGGCGATGTGATAATCGATATTCACTCGGGCGTACGACCACTGACTCATGTCGAAGCGCTCCGTTGGCAGCGGCAGTAGCGCGGCATGCTCGACCTTCTCGAACACACTCGCGCGCGATCCGTTACGCTTCTTAAAGGGTCGATGATTCAGTTTTTCCAGTAGTTCCCGGATCGCGTGGTTCACATCCTCAAGCCGGAAGAAGGTGCGATGACGTAGAGCAGCAATGATCCAGCGTTCTGCTACAAGTACTCCGGCCTCGGCTTTAGCCTTGTCCCTTGGACGGTACGGGCGCGCTGGCACAACTCCGATGCCGTAGTGCATGGCCATTTCCTGGTAGGTGGGGTTGAGATCCGGATCATACCGACACGCGCGGCTCACTCCGGTTCGCGTATTATCCGGAACCAACAGCCTCGGCACGCCCCCAAAATATTCGAAAGCGTGAACGTGGCAACCGAGCCAGGCGGCCATCTGCTGATCCAAGGTAGCTTCGGCATAGGTGTAGTTGCTCGCGCCCAACACCATCACGAACAGCGCAGCTACGCAGACTTCGCCCGTCTGGGGATCCTGGATGGGGATAGTTCTCCCGGCCCAATCGACGAAACCCTTCTCACCAGGCGTGTGGTTCTGGCGTAAAACCACATCCTGCTTTCGGCGCCACCGCCCGTACAGTTCGCAGAAGCGACTGTAGCCATAGCCGTCCGGATGGACTTGCCGGTATTCTTCCCAAGCCAACTGCAGGGTTAGGTGAGGATGCTGTTGTAGTTGTTGGTGCAAGGAAGAAAAATCAGGAAGCACGTGTTCCGGAAGTTGCTGGGGCAGCCGGTGCTCCTGAAACAAGGCCTGCTCCAGCGAACGCTGGTCCCAGCCCTCCTTGAGAGGCCAGCCGATACCCGCAGCGGCAGCCCTTTTCAAATACTCATGCACCGTGCTTTGACTGATGGAACAAGCGCGGGCGATGGCCCGCTGCTCCAACCCCAATTCGAATCGCAGGCGGAGCACTTCGTTTACTTTACGCATGGACAGTCTCCTGGTCGGCACTTGCCATCTCTCCTGTAAATCAAGTCGGAGAAATAGCTTGCCTGATGTGATGTCCAGCGTTGCTCGCCCTGTGGAAAACATTCCGGGGCATCGCGATCACCATTTCGGGGATCGTGATCGCCATTCCGATGTTCGTGATTAGCTGATCGGGATCAGCCCGGAATCAGTGATCGCCATCGTCCGGAATCCTGATCGCCATGGCCCGGAATCAATGATCGGCATGCGGTCGGAACGCTGATCGGCATGGTCCGGAATACGCACCACATCCGAAGCTTGGGAAGAATGTGCTAATTCCCTTCTCTTGCCTGTCACATGACATGACACGGCCGCGTCGGTTGCAAGGTTCAATCGCTCGAGAACAGTTCGTGCTCCAGGTCGCCCACGGCACTCCAAGTGAAGTACTCCAGTTGGGGCATCCTCGTCTGACGCTAGTGGTTGCGACACTGCGTCTTATGAACTTATTTCCATCGTTCGCAACGAAGAGGTGTTAAGACTAAGCTGCAATTACAATTGGAATTTCGAACCTGATGGTGGGTGCAATCGGCAGGTTGCGCACCCCCGCAACCAATTCTAGTTGATAACAAACGGCTTGGGAGGCTCCACTCCCGAGCCGTTGCTGCTTTTTGGTGCAGTTGAATTCAGTTTGCGTTCAAAATTCATTGAACCAGCCTGCTCCCCAACTCCTCCACAAACCGGCGCTCGTCCGCGCTAATTGCGTGCGTGTACGTGCCGATCGTGAGTGACGGGTCTGTGTGCCCCATTCGCTGTTGCCCCACCTTGCGCAAGCGGGTACGTAGTTGTTCGAGTTCATCCTTGGATTCGAATGCGATGGACATGCCGGTTCTCCCGGCAGAGACGGGGAGGTTATTGAAGCACTGGGGCGGGCGGCTACCCCAGCGCGGATCCTGTCACATTTTTATCTGCAACCCGAAGAACCTAATCGGGCTCAACGCCTAAGAGCAACTAGAATTTACTGTAGGTACTGAATCTCGACGGCTTGCGCCGGCAGCGTACGGCAAGCGGCTCGGGGCCTCGACCGGACCGCAGGTCAGTCAAAAATACGCGGATTTTCGCATAGACTCAGGTGCCCCACTGCAGGCTGCGGTTGACAGGACTCACTTCTGGGAGGCCACTGTCGCTATAGACAGGTGACAATGCTGCCTTGCCGTTTAGAGTCATATGTTCCAAGTCATAGAACGCCATGGCCCGAACGCGGATATTACTCGCTGAAGACAATGAGGCACTGCTCGCAGAACTTTGCCATGAACTGGGAGAGGAATTTGAAATCGTTGGTACAGCGACTAATGGGCAGGATGCCGTCGATGGCGTTCTTCGACTGGACCCCGACGTTGTTGTGCTGGACATAACCATGCCACTTCTAAATGGAATCGAGGCCTCATTGCTTATTCGCGAGGGGCAGCCGCGCGCGAAAATTTTATTTCTCACAATTCACGAAAGCGACGAGTATATTTCTGCAGCTTTTTCTGCTGGAGCCTCTGGCTATGTTACAAAGCGAAAAATCGCAAGTGACCTTGCGTATGGAATTCGGGAAGTGAGCCAGGGCAATCTCTTTGTTTCGTCGTCCCTTAGGAGAACGCTCAGCGGCCCTGAAATGAGATGAAACCTCCTTGCGAGCCAGCGCATCCCACAGTTAAATCCCCGATTCAAGCAGGAGGCTAAGCACGTGACTTGCCCATCGTGCGGTTCGGCGAACCTTGAAAAGTTTGAATCAGAGGTCACTATCCATTCCCCGCGAATCAAGAACATCGACAAGCGCCCAGTTCTCGTCTTTGGAGAATTATCGGTATGTCTAAGCTGTGGGAAGGCTGAACTTGTAGTGCCACAGCCGCAATTGGCTCATCTTTCGACCCGTTCCGAAACCGTCAGTACGCCAGTCAGGCGGACCTTGTGAAACCGCACGGTCCGACAGGGTGTGGAACGGTTAGCTGTCTTATAGCGCCACAGAGCCTTTTTGAAAAGCCCTAGGAGTTTGTAGACGCGAAAGGCGATGGTCAAGCGTGCCCCATAGACTTCAACGTAGTGATGAGTTGACCGTTTCCCGCTCTTCTTTCGGACAGAATCGAAGATCAATTCGCAGCAGTGGTTATGGCTTTGGTCTGGCCAGGAAGCGGCACGCGCGCACGAATCCGAGTTCCAGCGTTTGGTTTGGAATCGATGTTGATCGTGCCGTTCACCAGGTGGACTCGTTCGGCCATATTGACTAGGCCCAATCCTTCATTGTTCTTCAATCTGGATACGTCGAATCCTATTCCTCGATCACTCACCTCAAGATCGATTTCCCCAGGGTTCCCTAGCAAACGCACCTCGAACTGATTTTGGCCACTATACTTCACCGCATTGTGCAGAGCTTCCTGAATAACTCGGAAGAGAGAGAGTGATACTTCACGCGGTACCGTTCCCGGAATATTTCTATCCGTAAACTCCACCGCTGCACCAGTTTGTTCGGAGACTTCCCGGCAAAAGCTCCTAACCGCTGCGACTAGACCAAGATTGTCAAGAATGGAGGGATGGAGTTCGTGCGATAAAGCCTGAACATCACCGGTCAACGTCGAGCATTGTTGCCAGATTTGCTCCAATTGCTCGCCGAGGCGCATCTGCCCGCTCGCCAAAATCCGGGTGACCTTCTCAATTCTGAGTGAGAGCATCGCAAGCCTCTGACAAATATCGTCGTGCAACTCCCTGGCAATTCGCGTGCGTTCCTGCTCGTGCGCCGAGATGAGCTTGCGGCTTAAGCCAAGAATGGTCTCGTGCGTCCCTTCACGCTCCTCCACCAAGACCGCAAGAATCATGAAAGGAGTTGCACAGAAGACCAGGAAAAGCTGCAACGAAAGGACATTGTGGACTGGTTCTGGACCGTTGAAGGGACCACGCCCATGAGTTGCTCCCCAAATGGATAGAAAGGCAACGGCGATCATCGAGGTCGTAATCCCTCTGATTCCAAAACCTAGAGCGGCCCACAGCAGAAAAGGAAGAATCGCATATTCGAGACCTGGCCAGCTGCCACGACCGGAATAAACAAGTGCGAGGTACCCAAGGAACAACAAAGAGGCGGTGAGTGTTCCTGCTTCGAGGTAGTAAGCGGGACGTAATCGCTTTGGCTTGGTCTGTGGCGATCCCACCCAGCTCAGGATGGCCGGTGTCACAGTTAGAAGCGCTAGTGCCTCCGTCAAAAAACCACCTGCCCAGTTGGCCCAATAGAATCGTCTGAAGGCGGCAGCACCCACAAATGCACCCAAAATTGGGCCAAGGATCACCGCGAAAAGCGAATATCGTCCAAAGGACTTCAACCCATTGAAGAGAGGTGGCCCCTCAAAAGGGTACCTAACACCTAAAGCAGCGATAAGAAGCTCGACTGTGTCGGCCAGAATCAGCAAACCAATCGAGTGAAGGCTTAAACCTACTCTCAGGTCATAGAGAGCAAATCCTGACAGTCCGGCGACCATCAATAGCGGCCAGGATTTTCTCGGTTGCCGCAGCAACACGGCAAGCAGAAGCGCGCATCCCGGCCAAAGTGGCGCCAACCTCTCCGGACCTACCGTCAACATTCCCGCCAGCCGGGCAGCCAGGTAACACAGGACAGGCAACAAGCTCGCAAGGATTGCTGTTCGGAATGGAGAATGCAGCTTCCCCTTGAACTGCAGAGCTTTTTCGCTCTCGACGGCTGCGACCCGGGTGTTAACTGCTTCCATGATGAACCCTATTGAATCCGTCGCGCATGCCCTCAACGGACACTTACACGACGATCAGATTGTTTGGGCGGCAAGCTAATCCAGGTCTGCAGAAAGTGTGCCGTGAGTATATCACTCTTTTGCAAAGCGCCTGGTCAACGCGCAAACGGGTAACTTGAACTAGTAGGTGGAACGTGGAGGTTTTGCGACGGTCAGCGATCCTCAACCCCCGCCAGCATGTTCTTTGATCACCGTGCGTGCGTCCTTGTCCTCGCGTAGCCCCGCGAACTTGGAATCCCGTAGATGGTCGACTTACGCTTCTTACTGCACCCTTTCATGGCGTGAGCCACCAAATCGCGGGCCCACAGACCGGTCCGTGTCGACCAGGCGCAACGAGAGCACGACAAACCGGCCGACTTCCCCATTTCGGCAAGGATCAGGATGGGGAACCTGCAGGGCGGCCTTCGTGCGTTTCAAAGAAGTTAGATACTAAGCGGTTAAAAATGTCGGGCCGCTGAAAATAAACGGAATGCCCGGCCTCGGGAACGGATTGCAGTTTGGCTC
>Ga0306920_100008358_pt1 | contig 13727 bp, 13 predicted proteins | sample flu12Cox44000170_FD_204666 | JGI IMG/M metagenome (GOLD analysis project Ga0306920, IMG submission 204666) | Lab enrichment of tropical soil microbial communities from Luquillo Experimental Forest, Puerto Rico - flux4day.12C.oxic.44.000.170 (v2)... | ecosystem: Environmental > Terrestrial >... | reverse complement strand
GGGAGATCGGCGGCTTCGGGGTTTTCGCCGGGCGCTCGATGCGGTGATGATCGAACTCGCCCAGCAGATCGTCCGTGACGGCGAGGGTGCGCAGAAATTTGTCACGATCGAGGTGACGGGCGCGGCGACCGCGCGGGCGGCACGCCGGATCGGCCTGACGATCGGCAACTCGCCTCTGGTCAAGACGGCACTCTCGGCCGGGGACCCGAATTGGGGCCGCATCGTCATGGCGGTTGGCAGGGCCGGGGAAAAGGCCGATCCCGACCGCTTGTCGATCGCGATCGGCGGCATCCCGATTACCGCGGGCGGCGGCCCGGTGCCGAGCTATGACGAGACGCCGGTCGCCGAGCACATGAAGGGCCGCGAGATCATGATCGGCGTCGATGTCGGCATCGGCCGCGGCAAGGCGACGGTGTGGACCTGCGACTTGACCCACGGCTACATCGACATCAATGCCAGCTACCGCAGCTGACGCCTCGCCGCCGATCGTGCTCGTCGCGGCGGTGGCGCTGATCGACGCCGACGGGCGGGTGCTGCTCGCCCAGCGGCCGGCCGGGAAGTCGATGGCCGGGCTGTGGGAGTTTCCCGGCGGCAAGGTCGATGCCGACGAAACCCCCGAAGCGGCGCTGATCCGCGAGCTCGCCGAGGAGCTCGGCATCGATGTGACCGCGAGCTGCCTCGCTCCGTTCACCTTTGCGTCCCATTCCTATGCCGATTTTCACCTGTTGATGCCGCTCTATGTCTGCCGCAAATGGTCGGGGATCCCGGCGGCGCGGGAGGGTCAGCGCCTCGCCTGGGTATGGCCGGCGCGGCTCGCCGACTATCCGATGCCGCCGGCGGACACGCCGCTCGTCGCGGCGCTGCGCGACCTGCTCTGATCGCCAGACCATCGTGTCGCCAAAATCGCGGGATACTCTGCCTCTCGGCGTCGGATAAGTCCGTATCCGGGCATTTCCCGGTTGTTTCCCGGTTACCGTCCTTATCCGGGAATCTCGGCCACCAGTCATACCCGGTTACTCGCTGGGCAAACATCCTTTGTCTCTACCGTAAGTGTCTGTTATATAACGGTCTATTGGCTACGCGCCCGGTCGAACCCGGATTTTTTGCGGGAATTTTCCCGTGTCGCTGGGAAAAACCACGCAGCGGTGCCGCGCAACTAACCGATGCCGTCGGTTCCCGCACCGCAGACGACCGCGCAGATCTGCTCGCCGACCCTCGGCCGATAGCGCCCGGAGAGTAGTGCGGCGACTGCGGCCGCACCGCTGAGCTCGGTTGCGACCCCAAGCTCACGCCACAGCCAGCGCGCTGCCGCACGCATCTCCGCGTCATCGACCAGAACGATCCGCTCGACGGCTTCGCGAACGATCGCCAGATTCACCGGCTCGCTGCGGCGCGGCGCCAGGGTGACCGCCGCGGTGTCGAGCTGTGCCAGCTCGACGAGACGGCCGGCTGCGAGGCTGTCGCGCAAGGTCGGTGCGCCCACCGGCTCGACCCCGATGATGCGGATGCCGGGCTTCAGCGCCTTCGCGGCGAGCGCGATCCCCGAGATCAGGCCGCCCCCACCGATGGCGACGAGCAGCGTATCGAGCTCGGGGGCCTCGTCGATGATCTCGAGCGCGATCGTCCCTTGACCGGCGATAACCGCGCGGTCGGCAAACGGGTGGATGTAGGCCAAGCCTTCGGCTTCGGCATGTTGCAGGGCTGCGCGGTTGCTGTCGTCCCAGACCTCCCCCGCCATCACCACTTGTGCGCCCCAGGCATCGAGCTTCTCGATCTTGTCGGCAGCCACCAAGCGGGGCAGAAAGATCGTCGCCGGCACTTTGGTTGCCCACCCGGCATAAGCAACCGCGAGCCCATGATTGCCGCCCGAGGCGGTCACGATGCCGCCGCGCAGCTGCTCCGGCGGCAGGGCGAAAACCGCGTTGATCGCGCCGCGTGCCTTGAACGAGCCGGTGACCTGCAGCGCTTCGAGCTTGAGCCGCAACCCGCACGCAAGCTCGGGCTTTTCCTTGATCGGCGCGGCCGCAAGCAACGGCGTCCGCCGCACGGACCCGCGGATTCGCTGGGCGGCAGCGCGGATCTCGTCGATGCCGGGTGCGGCAATCATGGCGCCCGGCCGGTCAGGAACAGGATTTCGAAGGTCGCCGGGATGCGGCCCTCGGGGAGGCCGAACCGTTCGGCATAGAGGGCCGCGGCGCGGGCCAGGGTGTTCCGGCGCAATGGCGTCCGACGGCGCGCCGACAACGCATTCGTCTCCCCCATGCCGCGCAAGTCGCGCATCACCGCGACCGCATTAGGGTAGGTAACGGTCAGCGTCTCTGTGTCGGCGACCGGCATCGCATATCCCGTACGCAGCAGCAGTGCGGCGACATCGCCGAGATCGGCCGCCGGCGACACGCGCGGGCTGACACCTCCCTCCTCGGCGAGCTCGGCTTCGAAGAGCGCGGTACGCAGTTCGACCAGAGAGGCACCGCCGAGCATCGCCGCCAGAAGCAGCCCGTCCGGCTTCAGAACCCGGCGGAGCTGAACCAGAGTGCCGGGTAGATCGCCGACCCAGTGAAGGGCCAACGCGCTGACGACAAGATCGAAGCTCCGTTGGTGGAACGGGACCAGCTCGGGGTCGGCGACAACCCGCATCCCGCCGCGGCGGCCGAGGAAACCGAAGGAGGGATCGGTGGTGACAACAGCTTCGATCTCCGACCGGCTGCCGAGCGCGCGGGCTAACGCGCCGTTGTGGGTGCCGAGATCGAGCGCAGTGCCGAACCGCCGGCCGCTATCGTCGAGGCGATCGAGGATGCGATGGGCCACCTCGCTATGCAGGAAGTCGACGCAGCCCTTCCGTGCCGCCCGGTCGCGGTGCAACCGCCATGCGCGGCGATCAAAAAGTGCCACAGGATCAGCCGATGTCACCGCCCGAGCTACCGTCTGGTAAGCCCACCTTGAAGGCGCATCTCCGCTATCTCTCGGCTTCGGGTTGACGAACGCGCGGACAGCCCGATGATGGATCGTCATGCCGGCTGCGGCAACCTTTACCGCCAAAACGTCCGATCGATTGCGACGGATCGGCCGGGCGCTCGTCGACGGTGTGTTGCCGCCGCGCTGTCTGTCCTGTGGTGAGATTGTCGATCAGCCCGATGCCTTGTGCGCACGCTGCTGGGGTGGGATCACCTTCTTTGCGCCGCCTTGGTGTGTGCTTTGCGGTTTGCCGTTTCCCCATCCGATGGGCGAAGGTGCGGTCTGTGGCGACTGTGCGCGAGAGCCGCCGACTTGGCATCAGGCGCGCGCGGTGCTGCGCTACGACAAGAACAGCCGCCGCCTGCTGCTCGCCTTCAAGCACGGCGACCATACTCACTCGGCCGCCGCGTTTGGGCAATGGATGCACCGTGCCGGCAGCGAGGTCCTCGCGGGCGCCGATCTGCTCGTCCCGGTGCCGCTGCACTGGACCCGGCTCTTCCAGCGCCGCTACAACCAGGCGGCGTTGCTCGCTCACGCGGTGCGTGCCGCGGGCGGGCCCGAGGTCGCGGCCGATTGGCTGGTTCGCCGTCGGCGGACACCGGCACAAGGTCACCTCGGGCCGGCGGCGCGCCAACGCAATGTCGGCGGGGCCTTTGCGATGCGGGCTCGCCGCAGTGTCGCCGGTAAGCGGGTCGTGATAGTCGACGATGTGATGACGACGGGGGCCACGGTCGAGGAGTGCGCCCGCGTGCTCAAGCGCGCCGGAGCGGTGTCCATCGGCGTGCTGACCCTGGCGCGGGCGCTGCGCACCGGAGCATAATCACCACTACCGAATTCTGGAGTGTCGATGGCGATGGCCGAAGTCGAGCTGTACACAACGCCGTTCTGTCCCTACTGCACGCGCGCCCGTGCACTGCTCGATCGCAAGGGCGTCGCTTTCACCGACATCGACATCACCGAGGAGTCGGGACGCCGTGCAGAGATGATCCAGCGAGCCGGCGGACGCACCTCGGTGCCGCAAATCTTTATCGATGGCGAGCATATCGGCGGCTCCGACGAGCTCGTAGCCCTCGACCTCGCCGGCGAGCTCGACACCAAGCTGGGAATGACAAAATGAGCGGGAGCTTCACCGCGGCCTGCGTCCAATTCACCGCCGGCCCCGACCCCGAACCCAATCTGCGTAGGGTATGCGACCTGGTCCGTCGAGCACGAGACGGGGGTGCCGATTTCATCATGACCCCCGAGGCATCGAATTTTATCGAAAGCGGCAGGCGGCGACGCGACAAGGCGCGCCGCGAAGCGGATGATCCCTTCCTCGCCGGTATGCGCACCGTCGCCCATGAAACGGGGGCGTGGTTGCTGATCGGATCGCTGGTGATCGACCCGACCGGCGAACCGGATGCGGCGGCGCCAGAAACGCGGCTGGCGAACCGGTCTTTTCTTGTCGATCCGAGCGGCGGGATCGTCGCGCGCTACGACAAGATCCACATGTTCGATATCGATCTGCCGGGTGGTGAGAGCTATCGCGAGAGCAACGCTTACCGGCCTGGCGACCGCACCGTCGTTGTCGACACGCCGTGGGGCCGGCTTGGCATGAGCGTTTGCTACGATGTGCGTTTTCCTCACCTCTATCGTGCGCTGGCGCAGGCCGGCGCCGATTTTCTGACGGTCCCCTCGGTCTTTACCGTGCCGACCGGCAGCGCCCACTGGCACGTGCTGCTGCGTGCGCGGGCGATCGAGAATGGCTGTTTTATCTTTGCCCCAGCACAGTGGGGCGAGCACACCGCCGGGCGGCGCAGCTATGGCCATTCGCTGATCGTCGATCCATGGGGCGAGGTGCTCGCCGACGCGGGCGATGGGGTCGGGATCGTCAGCGCCAGGATCGAGGTGGGGCGAATTGCAGAGGTGCGTCGCATGCTCCCATCACTCCGGCACGACCGGCGCTTTACCGAACCGGAGCTCGTCGGGCGGCCTCTCGCCGCCGAGTAGTGCTCAAGTCTGTGTTCTCGTAAAGCCATCGAGAATGACTTCGATGCCGATTGGCAGGAGCTTCGAGATTCCGGGCGCGGCTTATCCAAGCCGAAGGCAGTGCCGGAGTGCAAATGGTTTCGGCGTTTTCGCTCATTGTCGCCGAGAATTGCGAACGCCATCTCTGCAGGTGTAGAAGCATCGTTCGGAGGTCGTCTCTATGATCCTGTTCACGTTGCGTTGCGCCCACGGCCATGAATTCGAGGGGTGGTTTCGCGACGGGGACGGGTTTGAGGCGCAGCAGAAGGCCGGCGAGATCGCCTGTCCCAACTGCAGCGACACCACAGTGGAGAAGGCCGTGATGGCCCCCCGCCTGGGCCGCTCCCGTGAATCCCTGCCAACGATGTCTCCTGCGCAGTTCCGCACGGCGCTGGTCGAGCTGCGCCGGCAAATCGAGACCAATTGCGATTACGTCGGCAACCGCTTTGCCGAAGAGGCTCGTCGTATTCACTATGGCGAGATCGATGCGCACAGCATCTATGGCGAAGCGAGCGAAGACGAGTCGCGTGAGCTCACCGATGAAGGGATCAGCTTTGGGCGGATCCCTTGGATCCCCACCACCGACAGCTGAGCAACGACCGAGCTCAACGCCTCGGCATCTTTCAGCTTCAGGCCGTCCGAGGCTCGACGAGATCACCGCCGCACTGCGCCGACCATATAGTTGACCTGGAGATCCGGCGAGAGCACCCACTCCCCGCGCCGCGGGTCGTAGACGAGGCCCGCGAGCTGTGTGGCGACCAAACCGTTGCGCCGCAAGCCGAGGACAAATTCCGACGGACGTAAAAACCTGCGCCAATCATGTGTGCCCGGCGGCAGCCAGCGGAAGATGTATTCGGCGCCGACAATTGCCAGGACAAAGGATCGCGGCGTCCGGTTGAGAGTAGCGCCGATAAAGATACCTCCCGGGCGGACCAGCGTGCCGACTGCGGAAAAGAATTTCGCGGGATCAGCGACATGCTCGATCACCTCGAGCGCCAGCACGGTGTCGAATTGCCGGCCGGCCTCGGCGACCGATTCGGCGGCGGCAACGCGAAAGTCGATCGCCAGACCCATCGCCTCGGCATGCGTCCGCGCGACGTGTATTGCTTCGGAGCCCGCATCGACACCGGTCACACTGAAACCCAAGCGCGCCATCGGTTCGGCAACAAGACCGCCGCCACAGCCGATGTCGAGCAGAGTGAGCCCGTCGAAGGGTCGCAAAGATGAGGGATCGCGATGGAAGTGGGCAGTCAGATGTCGGCGGATAAACCCTAGCCGGGCCGGGTTGATGCGGTGCAGCGCCCGGAAGCTCCCTTCGGGATCCCACCAGTTTTCGGCTTGTGCAGCGAAGCGACCGATTTCTCCGGGATCGATGGTGGGGCTTGTCGCGCGCAACGCTTCCTATCCTAATTGCCCGGTATATTTGGCTGAATGAAACTCAATCACCGGAAAAGACTATGGGGCGGTGCCGTCCCTTCGGCAATATGGGCGCGCTCCCGCAGCGACCTGCCTCGCGCCAGATTGCACTCACCGACGGTCTGTCGAGCGAAATATGACTCGCATAGTTCAAAAATTCGGCGGCACCTCGCTCGCTGATGTCGAGCGGATCAAGAATGTTGCCCGGCGCGTCAGACGCGAAGTCGACGCCGGGAACGAGGTGGCTGTCGTCGTCTCCGCGATGGCGGGCGTGACCAATCAGCTGGTCGATTGGACACGGCAGTCGAGCCTCGTGCATGACGCACGCGAGTATGACGTGGTTGTCTCGTCCGGCGAGCAGGTGACCGCCGGTCTGCTGGCGCTCGCACTCCAGGACCTCGGGGTCGATGCGCGCTCTTGGCTCGGCTGGCAGATTCCCCTCCGCACCGACGGCGTTCACGGCAAAGCACGCATCGAGCAAATCGATGTCACCGAGCTGCGACGTCGCCTGGCCCAAGGTCAGGTCGCCGTGGTGGCAGGCTTTCAGGGGATCGGGCCGCGCGGGCGGATCACTACGCTCGGTCGTGGCGGCTCGGATACCTCCGCTGTGGCGCTGGCAGCGGCGCTCGCAGCTGATCGCTGCGACATCTTCACGGACGTCGATGGTGTCTACACCAGCGATCCGCGTATCGTTGCGAAAGCTCGCAAGCTCGGTAGAATTACCTACGAAGAGATGCTGGAGATGGCATCGCAGGGCGCCAAAGTGCTCGAGACGCGCTCGGTCGAGCTGGCGATGAACTATCGAGTGCGCGTGCACGTTCGGTCGAGCTTTACCGATGCTGCTGGAACCCTCTTGGTCGATGAAGACGAGATAGTGGAACAACAGGTTGTGAGCGGCATTGCTTATAGCCGCGACGAAGCCAAGATCACCGTTCAAAGGGTGGCTGACCGGCCCGGGGTAGCGGCAGCCATCTTCGGCCCGCTCGCAGATAACGCGATCAACGTCGATATGATCGTGCAGAGCGCCTCAGAAGATGGCCAGACGGCCGATCTCACCTTCACCGTAGCGCAAACGGATCTCGATCGCGCCGTTTCGGTGCTGGAACAGAGTCGCGCCGAGCTCGGCTATGCTGCCCTGAAGCCCGATTCGAACGTGGTCAAGATCTCGGTGATCGGCGTGGGCATGCGCAGCCATGCCGGCATCGCCAAGCAGATGTTTCGGACCTTGGCCGACAAGGGGATTAACATCCAGGTCATCTCGACATCGGAGATCAAGGTCAGCGTCCTGATCGCCGCCGAATACACGGAGCTGGCTTTGCGCGCTCTCCATACCGCCTACGGGCTCGACGCCGCGGGATGATCGCAGGCATAGGCGCAACGGATTTTCCAGCCGGCGGAGGGCACGCCGCGACTGAGCGCGACGCCAAGCGAGAGACCGTCTACGCCGCACTCGACCGGCTATGGGCGCGCGGCCGCGAGGTTCTCGGCTGCGATCTCGCCATAATGGGCGGTGCGATGACCTGGGTGTCGGAGCGCAACTTGGTCGCCGCCATTTCCGAGGCCGGCGGTTTCGGGGTCGTCGCTTCGGGATCGATGTCGCCAGATCTGCTGTCGAGCGAGATCCAGGCAACCCGGGCAATAACCAAGCGCCCGTTTGGGGTAAACCTGATAACCCTTCACCCCGAGCTTCTCGAGCTGATCGACGTCTGCGCAGCCCATCGTGTTGGTCACGTCGTGCTGGCAGGCGGGCTTCCGAGCAACGCTGCGGTGAGCCGCATCAAGCGGAGCGGGGCACGTGTCTTCTGCTTTGCACCCGCGCTCGGCTTCGCGCGCAAGCTCGTCCGCATGGGCGTAGATGCAATCGTGATCGAAGGGAACGAAGCGGGCGGGCATATCGGACCGGTTTCGACCGGGGTATTGGCTCAGGAGATTCTCCCGCACCTCGTCGAGGTCCCGGTGTTCGTTGCCGGTGGCATCGGGCGGGGCGAGGCAATGCTGGCGTATCTTGAGATGGGCGCATCGGGTGTCCAGCTCGGCACCCGGTTCGTCTGCGCTCACGAGTCGATTGCCCATCCACGCTTCAAACGGGCGTTCATTGGTGCCGCCGCCCGCGACGCGGTCGCTTCGGTCCAGGTCGATCCGCGATTTCCCGTGATCCCGGTGCGCGCGCTCAATAATCCGGCAACCGAACGGTTCGTCGCCGTGCAGCGTCGGGTCATCGCGCGATTCACACGGGGCGAGTTGTCGCAAAAGGCGGCACAGCTCGAGATCGAGCATTTTTGGGCCGGGGCGTTGCGGCGCGCGGTCATCGACGGCGATGTCGAAGCGGGTTCTCTGATGGCGGGTCAGAGCGTCGGCTTTGTGACGCACGAGCAGAGCACCGCCGAAATTCTTGAGGAACTCGTCGGACAAGCATTGGCCGTTCTTGCGGCCCGTGGCGAGCGCACGTGCCACTGGACACCGCGCTCTACCCCGGACTTGTTGGGGGGGCAGGGCGCGCGAGGATGACGGAGGCCGGCGGCAGCATCAGTGGAACCCGCCGCCTCCTGCGCCGACTTCGCGACATCATGGCGGGCTCGGGCACCCCTCAGGAGCGGCTCGACCGCATCGTTCGGATTGTCGCCTCGGAGATGGTAGCCGAGGTCTGCTCAGCTTACGTGATGCGCGCGGGAGAGGTCCTGGAGCTTTTCGCCACCGAGGGGCTCCGACCTGAAGCCGTCCATCGGACAAGGCTGCGCATCGGCGAAGGGCTTGTCGGAGTGATAGCAGCGACCGCGCGGCCGCTCGCCCTCGCCGACGCCCAGTCCCACCCTGACTTCGCCTATCGCCCGGAGACCGGCGAAGAGATCTATCATTCGCTGATGGGTGTTCCGATCCTCCGCGGCGGCCGCGTGCTCGGCGTGCTGGTCGTCCAGAACCGTTCGCTGCGCCATTATACCGAAGACGAAATCGAGGTGCTTCAGACGATCGCGATGGTCGTCGCCGAACTCGCGGCAACAGGCGAGCTCGTCAACCCGTTGGAGATCGCGCAAAGTCAGAGCGGCGGATTATTACCGCTCCGCCTGGTCGGCATTCGACTCAACGCCGGCCTGGCGATCGGACCGGCAGTTTTGCACGAGCCCAGGCTGCTGATCCGTCAATTAGTCGCCGAGGACGTGGATGGCGAGCTCAAGCGCCTGCGCCACGGGGTCACGGCGATGCGCAGCGCCATTGACGAGCTCGTCGCGACGAGCCGCGGGCTCGGCACTGGTGAACATCGCGACGTGCTTGAGGCCTATCGCATGTTCGCAGCCGATCGCGGCTGGATCAGACGCATCGCCGATGCGATCCGTAGCGGGCTGACTGCCGAGGCGGCAGTACAAAAGGTCCGCGATGAAACTCGCACGCGCATGATGCAGGTCAGTGACCCTTATCTTCGCGAGCGCTTGGTCGACCTCGAAGATCTCGCCAATCGCCTCCAGCAACATCTTTCCGGACACCTGCCAAGCGCCGCTTCGAGGGATCTGCCGGCAGAGTTCATTCTCGTCGCCCGGGCGATGGGGCCGGCCGAACTTATGGATTACGCGCACCGGCGGGTTGTGGGCCTCGTACTGGAGGAAGGATCGCCGACAGCACACGTTGCCATTGTCGCTCGAGCCCTCGACATCCCTGTCGTCGCGCGAGTGGAGGACGCGGCAAACCGGATCGAGGCGGGCGATATCGTCATCGTCGACGGCGATCATGCCCAGGTCCTGATCCGGCCAAGCGAAGATATCTATCAATCGGTCGCCGCGACGGTCGAGAGGCGATCCCGCCGGCGCGCCATCTATGACGACCTGCGGTCGGCAGAATCGGTCACCCGCGACGGAATCCAAATCAAGCTGCTGTTGAACGCGGGGTTGCTGACCGACCTGCCGCAACTTCGAACGACCGGTGCCGAGGGCGTGGGACTCTTCCGCACCGAGATCCCGTTCATGGTGCGGGATAGCTTCCCTGACGTCGAAGACCAGACCGAGTTCTACCGAAGCGTGTTTGAGCAGGCGGAGGGCTCTCCGGTTGTGTTCCGCACGCTCGATATCGGCGGAGACAAGGTGCTGCCTTATCTGGCCCATGCCGTCGAGGATAATCCGGCAATGGGATGGCGAGCGATTCGCATCGGGCTCGACCGTCCGGCGATGCTGCGGCAGCAACTGCGCGCGCTGATCCGAGCGGCGGGTGCGCGCCCGCTGTTTGTCAAGTTTCCGATGATCGCTGAGATCGCCGAGCTGGAGCAGGCACGCGCGATCCTCGATATCGAGCTCGCTCGCGCCGCGAACGAGGGAAGAAGTCTGCCGGCGGTGATCAAGACTGGGGTCATGCTCGAAGTGCCGTCGCTGTTGTGGCAATTGCCGGCGCTCTGCGAGCGGATCGACTTTCTGTCGATCGGGACCAATGATCTGGTGCAGTTTCTCTTTGCCTGCGATCGCGGCAATCCTCGCCTGGCTGATCGTTACGATCCCCTCTCCATGCCGATGCTGGCGCTCTTTCGCGAAGTCATTGCACGGACCCGTGATGCCCGGGTCCCGCTCAGCATGTGCGGCGAGATGGCGGGCAACCCAATCGAAGCAATGGCGCTGATCGCGCTCGGCTTCCGCACATTGTCGATGACGGCGACCGCGATCGGTCCAGTCAAAACCATGATCCGCAGCCTTGATGCAGCAGCCGTCGCCGGCTATCTCGACGAGATCGCGACCCGGCCGGATCATTCGCTCAGACCCAGGCTCGAAGCCTACGCGCGGGATCACGGGATCGCTGTGTGAGCTCCTCGATCCGAGGGTCTGGAGCCACGCGACGCCTTGGGTTGGACAGCAGCAGCCGTCCTTGGTTAAAGTGGTGCTGGAGCGGGATCATCACATGGCGTTGTTCCGGCGTCTCACGACCCCCTTTGCAGAAGATCTGCCTGACGGCGAAGTTGCGCCGTCATCAGGTCCGCGATCCGCCGGGGATGTGCTGCGGCAGCAGCGCGAGGCGCTTGGTCTCGAGCTGGACGATGTTGCAGCGGCGCTGAGGATCAAGCCGGATTACCTGGCGGCGCTCGAGGCGGGTCGTCCGGATCTGCTGCCCGGCCCGACTTACGCGATCGGCTTCGTACGCGCCTATAGCGAACACCTCGGTTTGGACGGCGGCGAGATCCTGCGGCGCTTCAAGGCAGAGTCCGCCGGGCTCGACGCGAAGCCGGATCTGACTTTTCCGATGCCACTTGGTGAGCGCAGCATTCCGGGCAGAGCGATGCTTCTGGTGGCGCTGATTTTGGTGCTTTGCGGGTACGGCAGCTGGTACTACCTGTCGACCGCCGAGCACTCACGTCCCGAACGCGTTGCTGAATTACCAATCGGACTCCTCTCGCCGCCACCCGCGCAACATGCCAACGAGGCCGCGGCTCCATCAAGCGTAGATACTGCGGCCGACAGTCAACCCATCGATCCTGCTGGCGTTGCGATCAAGACGCCTGCGGCGACTGGCTCCGAATCCCGCACAGGTGGCGAGCCAGCGGCGGGTCCAGCGGCGACGCCTCCCGAACAAGCCCCCACCGCGTCGACCCCGGTGTTGACGCTGCCCCCAGCTCCGCCTCCTGTCTTGGTCGGGCTGGCCCCGGCACCGCAAAGCGAGGGGCCGCACCCCTATGGGGTCGCGGGCGGTACGGTGCGCATTGTTATCCGAGCAACCGCCGAGAGTTGGATCAAGATCCGGGACGCCAATCAGACAGTGCTTCGCGAGGGTTTCCTCAAGGCAGGCGAGACCTACGACGTACCCGATCGACCTGGTGTGTCGATGCGAACCGGCAATGCCGGCGGTCTCGAAATCAGTGTCGACGGCAAGCCCGCCCCGCCGATCGGCCCGAGCGGTGCCATTCGAAACGTTTCGCTCGAACCGCAAGCGCTGATCTCGGGAACGGCCGCCGGCGGGTAGATCGCCCTCGATTGTCCTCTGGTGCCAAATCCGTCTATAAGCCGTTGATAGGTTATCAACTGCGCGAGTGTTGCCGAATGAGCGTCAGGCCCTATCGCGACATCCACCGCCGTCAATGCCGCAAGATCCATGTCGGCAAGGTGCCGGTCGGCGGCGATGCGCCGATCACGGTGCAGTCGATGACCAACACCGTGACGAGCGACGTAGCGGCGACGGCCGCGCAGATCCGGGCGCTCGAGGCTGCCGGTGCAGATATCGTTCGAGTTTCCTGTCCCGACCGGGAGTCTGCACTGGCTTTGAAGGAGATCGTGCGACAAGTGACGGTGCCGATCGTCGCCGACATCCACTTCCACTACAAGCGGGCGATCGAGGCGGCTGAGAGCGGTGCAGCGTGCCTGCGGATCAATCCCGGCAACATCGGGTCGGCCGAGCGCGTCCGCGAGGTGATCAAGGCAGCCAAGGATCATGGCTGCTCGATGCGGATCGGCGTCAATGCCGGCTCGCTCGAACGCGATCTCCTCGAGCGCTACGGTGAACCATGCCCCGAAGCCATGGTCGAGAGCGCGCTCAATCATGCCAAGATTCTGGAAGACAACGATTTCTTCGAATTCAAGATCTCGTGCAAGGCGTCCGATGTGTTCCTCGCCGTCGCCGCCTACCAGCAGCTCGCCGAAGCCTGCGATTACCCGCTCCATCTTGGGATCACCGAGGCGGGCGGTCTGCGCAGCGGGACGGTCAAGTCCTCGATCGGGCTTGGCATGCTGCTGTGGTCGGGAATCGGCGACACGATCAGGGTCTCGCTGTCCGCCGATCCGGTCGAGGAGGTCAAAGCGGGCTTCGAAATGCTGAAGTCGCTAAATCTGCGCCGCCGCGGGGTCACTGTCATCTCTTGCCCGTCTTGTGCCCGGCAGCAGTTCCCGGTCATCAAGACGGTCGAACGGCTCCAGGAGCGACTCGCCCATATCACAACGCCGCTGACGCTGTCGGTCATCGGCTGCGTCGTCAACGGTCCCGGCGAGGCACGCGAGACCGATATCGGCTTCACCGGTGGCGGCAACGGCACGCACCAAGTCTATATCAGCGGTCTGACCGATCACCGTCTGAAGGACGCCGATATCGTCGATCACCTCATCGAACTGGTCGAGAAGAAGGCGGCTGAGTTGGAGGCAATCAGGCGGGCTGCAGCCGAGCCCGTCCTCGATCCGGCCAAGTAGCCGAACTCTGCTGCGCTTCAGGCGGTTGCCAAGCGGGCGGAGCGAGCTTCGCTGCCGAATATGCGGGTTGCGACGACCACCAGAAGCGTCAAGGCGACGAGCGGCGCGATCGGGACGTGCGAAACCTCGGCGAGGTCGCGCGGATCCAAGAGCAACAGGAAAGACCCGGCCAGCGCGGCCTTCTCCCATATAGGGAGTTCGTCTCTC
>Ga0306920_100008355_pt1 | contig 13729 bp, 12 predicted proteins | sample flu12Cox44000170_FD_204666 | JGI IMG/M metagenome (GOLD analysis project Ga0306920, IMG submission 204666) | Lab enrichment of tropical soil microbial communities from Luquillo Experimental Forest, Puerto Rico - flux4day.12C.oxic.44.000.170 (v2)... | ecosystem: Environmental > Terrestrial >... | reverse complement strand
CGCGGCGACCACCTTGGGATCGTCGAGCGCGAGATGGCCCGGCGGCTCCTCCAGTACGACCTTGCGAACGTCCGCCGGATCAACTGGAACCCACCCGAATCCGCTCAAGAATACCTCGGCTCGACAATGCTGCGCCTTGCTGACCACCTCGCTGCTCGTGCCAAGGCTCTTGTAGCCGAACCTGGAGGGGGCGATGCGGATGCCATAGACATCTCGCGCGGGGAGCCCGACTGCGCGCGCGAGCCCGACATAGAGCGCATTCAAGTCCGCGCACTTGCCGCCGAAGTTTTGCGTCTTGAGCATGGAGGCGATGTCGCCGATGCCGCAGCCGCGCGTCTTCGGATTACGGAATGTGTTGTCGACGATCCACTCATAGATGCGACGCGCCTTTTCCACATCGCTGAACGCCCACCACCCTACGACGCGCTCCGCCGCCGATTTGACGATGCCGTCGGTCGGGATCAGGTCCGTAGAGGCGGTATAGAGCTTGCGCTCTGACTCAGGGAGCGCGGGAACTGCACCTCGCCGCGAGAGATCGACGGCGCGATCCTGCGTCGCGAGCCGGCTCACCACTTCTGCCGCCGGAGCCGCCTCGCCATCCGCCCATTCGAGATGAAGCATCTGAGCGCCGTATTTCTCGTCGTGCTCCACCGTCGCCGACTTCGCATTGGTGCTCCATTCATTGCCAAGCGGCTGCGTCCAAGCCCGATCAGCAACCGCCGGCAGCGGCACCCATGCCTGCGCCTTGCCGGACTTATTTGCGATCTCAATGCGTGTAGCGACCTCGAACTTGCGCCAACCCTCCGGCTTGGGGGCGAACGCCACATCAGCGAAAGCGCCGCGCGGGAGCACGGCACCGGCCACGAGAGCTGCCCCGCTCTGCAAGAATTCTCTTCTGCGCATGTCGAGTCCTCCCATACCTGCTCACGCAAGCGTCAGTTGCCGCGGGCGGTCACCCCGGTGATGCCGCGGTGAACAGCTGCATCAGCATGTTCATCACGTCGGGCCTTGCCCAGTCCACATCGCCTTCGGCCATGAACCGCGGCTTCAAGCCGAGGTCGAGCACGATTGTCGAGGGCAGGGTTTGGATATTCCAAGCTCGCGCGACCGAGCGGTCGTGATCGAGCAAGATCGCGAGCGGTGGATCGCCCGCGAAGAAACGCCGCACGGCGCCGTTGGTTTCGGCCACGCTGATGCAAACGATTGCAAATGGCCGGCCGTCCAGCCGGGACTGTAGCTGCTCGAGGCTGGCCATCTCGTCGCGGCATGGCTCGCACCAGGCGGCAAAGAAATGCACCAGCACGACCTTACCGCGAAACCGCTCAAGCTCTTGCACAGGACCGCTGAGGCTGGGGAGCGCGAATAACGGGCGGACCAGGCCCTCGATGGCGACGAGTTGCGTGCCCCCGGCCGGCCGCTATCCGCCTCGCCTTGCGCAGCAAGCGTGCACAACCCCGCGATAACGACGGCCAGCAGCATCAGCCAGCCGCGCGGCCCTCCCCACCGCAACCGGGAGCGAACAACATTCCTTGCGGGCGCCATGGTCGGCCGAGGCATCGAAGATCGTTCTATGGAAATTGAATTATATCAAAGCGGACGTCCTAAATAGCCCCTAGAGACTGCCTCGCACAAGGCTCGCGGGCGTCCGCTTGCAAACGGAGCCCGCGCGTTCAAAATGGAGCACGCCGGCCAGCTCGATTGCAAATAGATCGATCGAATGTCGCCGCGCCGGTAATCGAGGGAGCACACCATGGATGCCCGCACGAGCCGCTACCCCGAGGTCTATGCGCAATGGCAGCGTGATCCCCAGACCTTCTGGGCCGAGGCCGCGCAGGCGATCGACTGGATCGAGCCGCCCAAGCGAATATTTGATCCCGACGCCGGCGCGTACGGGAGCTGGTTCGTGGGAGGCGTGTGCAATACCTGCTGGAACGCTGTCGACCGGCACGTGAGGAATGGTCGCGGCGAGCAGCCCGCCATCATCTACGATTCACCGCTCGCCGGACAGAAGCGCATCATCACCTATCATCGCCTGCAGACGGAAACGCAGGTGCTCGCCGCGATCCTGCGCAACTTCGGGGTCGGCAAGGGGGATCGCGTCGTCATCTACATGCCGATGGTGCCGGAGGCGGCGATCGCCATGCTCGCCTGCGCGCGCATTGGCGCCATCCATTCCGTGGTGTTCGGGGGTTTTGCCGCCAAGGAATTGGCCACTCGCATCGACGACGCCACGCCGAAGGTGATCCTGTCTGCAAGCTGTGGCCTCGAGCCGGGCCGGGTGGTCAGCTACAAGCCGCTGCTGGACGAAGCGATCAAGCTCTCCGCGCACAAGCCGGATGCTTGCCTGATCTTGCAGCGCCCGCAGCAGGAGGCCGCGCTCCTGCTTGGACGAGACCACGACTGGGCGCGGCTGCGCGACGATGCCGTCGTTTTCGCCCGCTCCGTCTACGACTGCACCCCGGTCGCCGCCACCGATCCACTCTACATTCTCTATACGTCCGGGACGACGGGACGACCGAAGGGGGTCGTGCGCGACAACGGCGGCCACATGGTTGCCCTCGAATGGTCGATGCAAAACCTTTACGGGGTGAATCCCGGCGAGGTGTACTGGGCCGCGTCCGATGTCGGCTGGGTGGTCGGCCACTCCTACATCGTCTATGCGCCGCTCTTTCACGGGTGCACGACGATTCTCTACGAAGGCAAGCCGGTCGGCACACCCGACGCAGGCGCCTTCTGGCGCGTGATCGCCGAGCACGGCTGCGTTGCCATGTTCACGGCGCCGACAGCTTTTCGCGCCATCAAGAAAGAGGATCCCGCGGGGAAGCTATTCGCCCGCTATGACCTCTCCAAATTCCGCACGCTGTTTCTTGCCGGCGAGCGCGCCGACCCGGACACGATTATCTGGGCCGAGAAGCTGCTGCGCAAGCCGGTGATCGACCACTGGTGGCAGACCGAGACGGGGTGGGCGATTGCAGGCAATCCGGTGGGGCTCGGCCAATTGCCGGTGAAATACGGCTCGCCGACGGTGGCGATGCCCGGCTACGACCTGCGCGTGGTCGATGAATCAAGCCGCGAAGTTCCCGTCGGAACGATGGGCTCGATCGTGATCAAGCTGCCGCTGCCGCCGGCTTGCCTGCCGACGCTGTGGCAGCAGGACGAATGGTTCAAGCAGAGCTACCTGGCCGAATTTCCCGGCTACTACAAGACCGCGGATGCCGGTTACAAGGATGCCGACGGCTACATTTATGTCATGAGTCGCACCGACGACATCATCAACGTTGCCGGTCATCGGCTCTCGACTGGCGTGATGGAGGAGGTGCTCAGCGGCCACAAGGACGTAGCGGAGTGCGCCGTAATCGGCGTTGCCGACGCCCTCAAGGGCGAAGTGCCATGCGGCTTTCTCGTGCTCAAGGCCGGTGTCGATAGGCCCGTTGCAGATATCGAGCGCGAATGCATTGCGCTCGTGCGCGAGAAGGTGGGTCCGGTTGCCGCGTTTAAGCTGGCCATCACCGTCGCGCGGCTGCCGAAGACGCGCTCGGGAAAGATTCTACGCGGCACCATGAAAAAGATTGCGGATGGCGAGGCCTGGAGCATGCCGGCGACGATCGACGACCCCGTCATCCTGGAGGAGATCGGCGGAGCGCTGCGCGACAAAGGTGTCCGCGCGTAATTGTGTCCCGGATGCGGTGCACCGCTGATCCGGGACCGTCCCCAGCTCCGAGTTTATAATGATCACTGCAAGTCGAGTTTACCCGACTTGCGCACTTTAGTAGTGCCGATCTCGGGTAAACCCGAGATCGGATGTCTGCAGCGCACCGTGACGCTGTGCGTCACGCTGCGCTGCGCCCGGGAAACGGCTATTCGCCTTTGCCGCCGATTTGCTTGAGCTTGGCAAAGACAGCATCGACGTTGAGCTCGTCGGGGCTGGTCGGTTTCTCTTCGGGCTGCGGCTCGCGGTGGATCGTGGTCTCGGAGGCCGGCAGAAGCGTTGGCCCTTGAGCCTCCACGGCGGGTTTTTCCTTGGCAGCGCGATGCACTTCGAGATCGAGGTCGATCTGCGAGCACAAGCCGAGCGTCACCGGATCCATCGGTTGCAGATTCGGCGCGTTCCAGTGCGTGCGCTCGCGGATGGCCTGAATGGTCGACTTGGTAGTCCCCACAAGGCGCATGATCTGGCTGTCCTTGAGCTCGGGGTGATTGCGCACCAGCCACAGAATCGCGTTCGGGCGGTCCTGGCGGCGCGACACCGGCGTGTAGCGAGGACCCTTTTTTCTTTTAGTCTCGGGAATGCGTACCTTTGGATCCAGGAGCTTGAGCCGATAGTCCGGATCGGCAACACCCTTCTCGATCTCCTCGCGGCTGAGCTGGCCGGTCGAGACCGGATCAAGCCCCTTGATGCCCTGGGCCGCGTCTCCGTCGGCGATTGCCTTCACCTCGAGCGGATGCAGCTTGCAGAAATCAGCCACCTGATCGAAAGAGAGCGCGGTATTCTCGACCAACCAGACGGCCGTCGCTTTCGGCATCAGCGGTGCTGCAACCATAGGGGTAAATCTCCTCTGGGCTTCGTCCGCCCTCGCGGGCGAAGCGGGATGTCATCACGGATGACGGAAAGTGCGTGAAATATAGGCATCTGAGGCTGTCATGCGCAATGGGGGGACTGTGAAAACATCCGGCGGCCCAGGCGCGGGCGAGTTGAGCGACAAATATGCCTGCGCGGAATTGATCCAGGCGTTTGGGCTTTATCGCGACCAGGGCAAATGGTCCGATCTGCTGGCGACCTTCGCCCCGGATGGCCAGATCGCAGTCTCCTGGTTCAGCGGCGCATTTCCCGAGTTCGTCGATCGCTGCCGGCAAGCCTTTGCCGCGGGACAGCGCTCCAAGCATTTAATCTTCCCCTCAGTGGTGCGCCTGCGCGGTTGCCGCGCGGTCGCCGAGACGAATGTCAGCATTCTGGTCCGCCAGAAGATCGGCGCGCTTTCTGTCGACGTGACATCGTATGCTCGGTTTCTCGACTGCCTGGAAAAGACAAGCGAGAGGACAAGCGAGATTTGGCGTATCGTGGAGCGCACGGCCATCTACGAGCGCGACCGGATTGATCCCGTTGAGCCGTCGGAGAAGCTCGACAGGCTCTTTGCGGGTACCGACCTCTCCGCCTACCCGGAAGCTTACCGTTACATGGCGGCGAGGCTTACCGCCGCCGGACGCGCGCTCGCTCCCGTCGTCTATCGCGACGGGTCCCCTCATACGGAGCAATTATATCGACGCTATGAAGCTTGGCTCGAGGAAAAATAAGCCGTGCCGCCTCAGGCGTGCTTGAGGCTCTCCGGCCGAGCCATTGAGCTCGCCTTTATATCTGCGCCTGATCGCCACCCGCCTGGCAAGGGCACATCAACGAGGAGCGCTCCGGCGCCGTTCGCTTGACAGGGGGCGGGCGGAGGCCCATGTCCGGCTGTGTCCTCTCCCCGTGAGGCTCGTATGACGCAAGCGATAGTTGGTCATTGCGAGAAGCCCCCGCTCGAAGTGCTGCTGTGCTCGCCGCGCGGCTTCTGCGCCGGCGTGGTGCGCGCCATCGAGACGGTCGAGCAGGCGCTCGCGCGTTACGGCGCTCCGGTCTATGTGCGCCATGAGATCGTGCACAACCGATACGTCGTGGAGAGCCTGAAGCGAAAAGGCGCCGTCTTCGTTGAAGAGCTTGATGAGATCCCCAATACCAATGCTCCGGTGATTTTTTCTGCGCACGGCGTGCCGAAATCGATTCCGCAAGAGGCGCAAAGGCGAAATCTCTTCGCTCTCGATGCCACCTGTCCTCTGGTGACCAAGGTGCATCGCGAGGCGCAGATTCATCACCGGCGCGGGCGCGAGATTGTTCTGATCGGCCATGCCGGGCATCCGGAGGTGGTGGGCACCATCGGGCAGCTGCCCGACGGGGCCATCACACTGGTGCAGTCCGTGGACGAAGTGGCGCGTTTCGTCCCGCGCGATCCCGATAATCTTGCCTACGCCACCCAGACCACTTTATCGGTCGATGATACCGCCGAGGTCGTGCGGGCGCTCAAGGCACGCTTTCCGAAGATCCATGGCCCGTCCAAGGAAGACATCTGCTACGCCACGACCAATCGGCAGGAGGTGGTGAAGAAAGTGGCGCCTCGCGTCGATCTCATGCTGGTGGTGGGCTCGCCGAACTCGTCCAACACGCAGCGGCTGCGCGAGGTCGCCGAGCGCGCCGGCTGTCCGCGCGCCATGTTGGTCCAGCGGGCATCTGAGCTCGATTGGTCGGTGTTCGCCGCGATCACGAGCCTCGGCATTACGGCCGGGGCCTCGGCCCCCGAGGTCCTCGTGGAGGAGGTCATTGGCGCATTCGCCGAACGCTTTACTGTAAACGTCGAGACAGTCACCACCGCCGACGAGGACATGTTCTTTCCCTTGCCGAGGGCACTGCGCGGCGATGCGGCAGCGCGGTGAGACTCGGCTAGACATCATCCGGGAAAATTGTGGCGGTCTACACCGACGTCACGGCAGAAGATCTCGCGGCCTTTCTTGCCGGATACGATGTCGGAGATTTGCTGGCCTACAAAGGCATCGCGGAAGGAGTCGAGAATTCAAACTTTCTCGTCCATACCAGCCGCGGCCATTTCATCCTGACGCTTTACGAGAAGCGCGTGGCGGCCAAGGACCTGCCGTTCTTCCTCGCGCTGATGGAGCATCTGCATGCGCGCGGCATCAGCTGCCCGCAGCCGGTAAAGAACAACAAGGGCGAGATGCTCGGCAAGGTTGCCGGGCGGCCGGCGGCCATGATCACGTTTCTCGACGGCATGTGGATCCGGCGGCCCTCGGCCTCGCACTGCGCAGCGCTCGGCGCAGCGCTGGCCAAGCTGCATCTTGCCGGACTCGATTTCAGGCTGACCCGCGCCAATGCGCTCTCGGTGGCGGGCTGGCGGCCCCTCTACGAAAGCTGCCGCGAGCGCGCAAAGGACCTGCACCAGCATTTGCAGCAGCATCTCGCCGCCGAGCTTTCCTATCTGGAAGGCGCATGGCCGCGCGCCCTGCCGCAGGGGGTCATTCACGCCGACCTTTTTCCGGACAATGTCTTCTTCCTCGGCAACAAGCTGTCCGGATTGATCGACTTCTATTTTGCCTGCACCGATGCGCTCGCCTACGATGTTGCGATCTGTCTCAATGCCTGGTGCTTTGAAAGCGACCATTCCTACAATGTCACCAAGGGGAGAAGCCTGCTGCAAGCCTATGCGCAGGTGCGGCCGTTGGCGGCCGAAGAGGAGCGCGTGCTGCCGCTGCTGGCGAGGGGCGCGGCCATGCGTTTCCTGCTCACCCGGCTGGTGGATTGGTTCGATGTCCCGCCCGGCGCGCTGGTGCGGCCGAAGGACCCGATGGAATATTACCGCAAGCTGCGTTTTCACCAGGCGGTGAGCAGCGTGCGCGACTACGGCATCGACGTTGGCGCAACGTGAGCGAGCCGCACGTCATCATCCATACCGACGGCGCCTGCTCCGGAAATCCGGGACCCGGCGGCTGGGCTGCGATCCTCGCCTACGGCGATCGCCGAAAGGAGCTCAAGGGAGGCGAGGCGCATACCACCAACAATCGCATGGAGCTCACCGCCGCCATCGCCGCGCTGGAAGCGCTCAAGCGGCCCTGCCTCGTCGATATTCATACCGACAGCGAATATCTGCGCAACGGCATCATGCGCTGGATGCAGCAGTGGAAGCGCAATGGCTGGCGCACGGCCGACAAAAAGCCGGTCAAGAACGTCGATCTGTGGCAGCGGCTCGATGCCGCTGCGGTCAAGCATCGCGTGCGCTGGCGTTGGTTACGTGGGCATGCCGGCCACGCCCTCAACGAGCGGGCCGATCAGCTGGCGCGCGAAGCCATTGCCGCAGTCCGTGCCGGTGCCGCCGGCGCAATGGCCAGCGAAGCCACGCCGAGAGAGGGGTTGCCTCCAACAAAGAAAACGTCGCGCAGCAGCGCTGCGTAGCGTCACATTCGGTTAAGCAGGGCGTCGCCGCCGGAGACCTCGACCTTGCCCGGCGCCTCCTCGACGTTGAGGAGCTTCACGACGCCATTGTCGACCAGCATCGAATAGCGCCTCGATCGCGTCCCAAGGCCAAGGCCGGAGCCATCGAAGTCGAGCCCAATGGCTTTCGCGAATTCGCCGTTGCCATCGGCAAGAAATTCGAGTCTCTCCGCGGCAGAAGCTTTCCTCCAGGCGTCCAGCACAAAGATGTCGTTGACCGCCGTGACCGCGATCGTGTCCACGCCCTTTGCCTTGAGCGCCTCTGCGTGGGCAATAATCGAGGGAACATGCATCTTGTGGCAGATGTTGGTGAAAGCGCCGGGTACTGCAAACAAGGCAACTTTCTTGCCTTTGAAGATCTCGTCGGTGGTCTTCCACACGGGACCCTCCGCAGTCATCACGCGAAATTTTGCCTCAGGCAGCCGATCGCCAACTTTGATAGGCATGATGATGGTTCCTCTCGTTGTAGTGGAAGCATTATACGCACGCTCAGCCGCAATCAATCGAGAGGCGCGCGCACTTCGATCGCCTCCTCCGCTGCCACGGCGGTGATCGTGATGACGGCGCCAGCATAGCTTGCGCCTGGCGGTGCTCCGTCGAGATCGAAGGCGAAGCGTCGCACACCTGTCGCCGTCGTTCCCGCGCCATGGGGCAGCGGCAGGCCCCAGTCGGGACTAGGTCCTTCCGCGATCAGATCGACGTCGGCGCCGGCGGGCGCAAGGACGTCGATGACGGCGCGCGGCCGGGACGAGCTCGCCTCCTTGCGAACTGATTGAATGACAAGCTTCGTGCCTTCGCCCAGGGCGCGCCGTTTCGGCACTCGCGATTGGGCAGCGGCAAGCGCCGAAGCGTAAGAGGAGCGGGTGTTCACCAGCGGCAATTCCAGCATCGCCTCTGCAGGCACGCACAACTTCTCGCAAACTGCATAGGCAATCTCGAGGTGCAGCGCTATCGGCTGCGCACGGTCCTGCGGCACGAGGAGAACCGGGAGGATGACGTCGCCGGTATATCCAACCACGCTCAAGCCCTGCTCCGCTATGCGATGCGGCGCAGGCCAAAGCACCGTTGCCGCTTTGAGATTGCGCGAGCCGGAAAAATCGAAGCGCGGCGGCACGCCCGCATCTCCGGGATAGCGCCAGTAGGTATGCCAACCCGGCTCAAGCCTGATCTCGATTCCAACTTGCAGCGGGGCTGAGGTTTCCTCGGCAACCGAGCCGGCGATCAGCCGGACCGCGCTGCGGCTGTCGCCGATCCAGGGCGAAGCATCCTCGGCGCCCTGCACGCTGCCGCACAGGCTGACAAGGATAATCCCGCTTGCCGCGGCGCTGCGTCGCAGCCGTTCAAATCCGATCATCACAGCGCCCGATTTATGGGCGAAACCTTTTGCGCACCATTGAATTCATCGTGAGCGCTGGCAATCAGATGGCGCAAGCCATGGCAGGGCGCATGTCGGTGCCGCATATCACGGCTGTTCCACATTGTGGCAAGGCGACACCTGCCGCCCGCCGGATTTGCAATCCGTAACCGATCAGGTAGCATTTCGACATGAAGGTTCCTCGCAAACCAGGCGTGCCTGACATCGGCGAAGCGGCTGCGTCTGCGGGCAATACCGGCAAATCAACGCAAGCAAAGCCGCAGCCGCGCAGGAAGCGAGGCTATCTCGACGGGCAGATGCTTATTGCGATGCCGAGCATGGGGGATGAGCGCTTTGCGCGCAGCGTGATCTATGTTTGCGCGCATTCCACTGAGGGGGCGATGGGCATCGTCGTCAATCAACCGGCGCCGAACATCAGCTTCCCCGATCTGCTCGTGCAACTGGATGTCATTCCGGCCGCAGACCTCATCCAGCTTCCGTCTACTGTCGGGGGCGTGAAAGTGCTCAAAGGCGGCCCTGTCGACACGCAGCGCGGGTTCGTGCTGCATTCGAGCGACTTCTTCATAGAGAATTCGACCTTGCCGATCGACGAAGGCATTTGTCTCACGGCCACGCTCGATATCCTCAAGGCGATCGCGCACGGCTCGGGGCCGCGTAGCGCAATCCTTGCGCTCGGCTACGCGGGCTGGGCGCCTGGCCAGCTGGAGAACGAGATCCAGCATAATGGCTGGCTGCACTGCGCGGCGGATCCCGAGCTGATTTTCGGCTCGGACACCGAAGGCAAATATACCTTGGCGCTGAGAAAACTCGGCATCGATCTCGGTATGTTGTCGAGCGAAGCCGGCCACGCGTGAGCGCTGCAAACAACTAGCGTCGTCCCGGCCAAGCTCCCGGCGAGAATTGCCGGGGGCGCGAGCCGGGACCCATGACCACCGGCCGTGGGATATGGGTCCCGGGTCCAGCTCGCTCCGCTCGCCCGCCCGGGATGACACTGAAGAAAATGCCCGATCGCAGGTGCATCAGTGCGCCGCCTCCGTTACGGCCGCCGTCGCGGGGGCAGAGCGCTCCGTGACCGAGATAGGCGCCCTTGCGGCAGCATCGTGGAGGATCATGTCCGCGCCTTTCTCGGCGATCATGACGACGGCGGCGTTGGTGTTGCCGGAGACGAGCGCGGGCATGATCGAGGCGTCCACCACGCGCAGGTTGCCGATCCCGCGCACGCGCAATCGCTCATCGACCACTGCGGCGGAATCCGAGCCCATGCGGCAGGTGCTGGTGGGATGGAACACCGTCGTGCCGGTCTCACGCGCAAAGGCAAGCAGATCGTCGTCGCTCTCGCAGCTGGGATGAGGCGCGCGTTCCTCGGCGACGTAGCGGCGCATCGCCGGCTGGCGCATGATCCGGCGCAGGAGCCTCATGCCGGCGACGACGATGTCACGGTCTTCGCGGGCTGACAGATAGCGCGGCTGGATCGCCGGCGGCATGCGCGCATCCGCCGACTTGATGCGCACGAAGCCGCGGCTCTGCGGCCGCAGCTGACAGACGGACGCGATGAACCCGGGAAACGGATGCAGAGGCGCGCCCGATGTGTCGCCGCTGAAGATGATGAAGTGCACCTGCACATCAGGCGTGACCGCGAGGGGGCTCGTGCGAAAAAAACCGCCGGCATAGCCCGCGCCGACCGCGAGCAGCCCTTTTCTGAACAAACAATAGCGCAGGCCTGCGCCCATCCGGTGGCGCCAGCTGTGGAACACGTCGTTCATGGTGATGGGCTCGGTGCAGCGATATTGCATGCGTACCTTTAGGTGGTCCTGCAGGTCGGCACCGACACCCGGCATGTCGGCCAGCACGGAGATGCCGAATGAGGACAGCAACGCGGCCGGCCCGAGCCCCGAGAGTTGCAGCAGCTGCGGGGAATTGAAGGCGCCTCCGGCAGCAATCACCTCGCCCTTTGTGTACGCAGTGCGCGTGATCCCGCCCTGCTGATATTCGATCCCGGTTGCGCGCCGACCGGCAAAGAGGATGCGGTTGGCATGCGCATTGGGAACGACTTTGAGATTCGGGCGCCGGCGCGCCTGGCGCAGGTAGCCGATCGCGGTCGAGCAGCGGCGGCCGTTGCGCGCGGTGAGCTGGAAATAGCCCGCGCCTTCCTGCGCCGGGCCATTGAAATCGTCGTTGCGCGCGAAGCCCGCCTGCTGCGCGGCCGCGATGAAGGCCTCGCATAATGGATGCGGCTCGCAGACATCGGAGACCGCGAGCGGCCCGCCTATCCCATGCAGCGTGTCCTCGCCGCGTTGCTGGTGCTCGACGCGGCGGAAATAGGGGAGCACATCATCGAAGCTCCAGCCGGCATTGCCGAGCTGGCGCCAGTGGTCGAAATCCTGCGGCTGACCGCGGATGTAAAGCAAGCCGTTGATGGAGCTCGATCCGCCCAGCACTTTCCCGCGCGGCTGAATGACGCGCCGGTTGTTGAGCTCGGGCTCGGGCTCCGATGCATAAAGCCAGTTCACCTTGGCATCGACGAACAGCTTGCCGTAGCCGAGCGGGATGTGAATCCAGATGTTGCGGTCCTTGCCACCGGCCTCGATCAGCAGCACGCGATGGCGCCCGCACGCCGTGAGGCGATTGGCGAGAACGCAGCCGGCGGAGCCGGCGCCCACGATGATGTAATCGAAGGATTCTGCCGGTTTGGCGATGGTCATGACGGCCCTCCGCATGTTTGCGCGAGCTTAGCAGAGGCAATGACCGGCCGCGAATTCCAGGGTCCCGGGTCCGGCTCGGGTGCCCGGGACGACAAATCACAGCACCAAATCGGTCGCCGGATCGATGAGGTGCATATGATTGAGATTGGCGTAGAGCCGCATCGGCTGTCCGGGTGCCGTGGCGGCGGACGGCTCCACCCGCGCGCAAATCTCGCTGCGGTTGATGGTGAAGAAGACCATCGTCTCCATTCCCATCGGCTCAACCACGTCGAGTGTCGCCGTGAATTCGCGTCGCGCGTCGCGTCCTTCCCCACGCGGCTCCGTGATGTGCTCGGGCCGCAGCCCGAACATCAAATCCTTGCCCGCGCTTGGCCGATAGCGCGCGTCGCGATCTGCCGGGACCGGAAACGCCAATCCGTCGGCGACACGCAGCAGAAGGCCTTCGCCGTTTTGCTCCAGGCGCGCCGGCACGAAGTTCATCGCCGGCGAGCCGATGAATCCCGCAACGAACTTCGTCTTCGGCATGTGATAGAGATCGTGCGGCGGGCCCACCTGCTCGATTGAGCCGTTGTTCATCACCACGACGCGATCTGCGAGCGTCATCGCCTCGACTTGGTCGTGGGTGACGTAGACGGTCGTGGTCTTCACCTTCTGGTGCACGCGCTTGATCTCGGTGCGCATCTGCACCCGCAGCTTGGCATCGAGATTGCTCAGCGGCTCGTCGAACAAAAACACTTTGGGATTGCGCACGATAGCGCGGCCCATGGCCACCCGCTGGCGCTGTCCGCCGGAGAGCTGCTTCGGACGGCGGCTCAGCAGATCGGTGATGTCGAGGATCTTGGCCGCCTGTTCCACGCGCGCGCGGATCTCGGCCTTCGGCGTTCGCCGCAGCTTCAATCCGAACGACATGTTCTCGAATACGCTCATGTGCGGATAGAGCGCGTAGTTCTGGAACACCATGGCGATGTCGCGATCCTTGGGCGGCACGTCGTTGACGACGTCGCCGCCGATCGCGATGTCCCCGCCGGTGATCTCTTCGAGGCCGGCGATCATGCGCAACGTGGTGCTTTTGCCGCAGCCGGATGGGCCCACCAGCACGACGAACTCCTTGTCGGGGATATGCAGGCTGATCCCGCGCACGGCATCGACGTCGTCGAAGCGCTTGGTGACGTTGCGCAGGGCCACTTCCGCCATCGGTTCAGCCTTTCGTCGCTCCCGCGGTCAGCCCGGCGATGTAATAGTCCATGAGGAAGGCATAGATGATCAGCGGCGGCGCAGCGGCGACCAGGGCGCCGGCCATCAGCATGCCCCACTTGTAGACATCGGCCTTGATCAGGCTGGTGACCGTGCCCACCGTGAGCACCTGCTGATTCTCGCTGAACAGAAATGCGATGGGATAGACGAACGCCGCCCACGACACCGTGAAGGCGAAGATGGTGGCGGCGATGATGCCCGGCAGCGCGACGGGAATGAAGATGCGCAGCAGCATCTGCATGTGCCCGGCGCCGTCGATCAACGCCGCCTCATCAAGCTCCTTCGGGATCGACTGGAAATAGCCGATCATGATCCAGGTGCAGAACGGCACGGTCAGGGTCGGATAGACCAGCACCATGCTCCAGTACG
>Ga0306920_100008354_pt1 | contig 13729 bp, 16 predicted proteins | sample flu12Cox44000170_FD_204666 | JGI IMG/M metagenome (GOLD analysis project Ga0306920, IMG submission 204666) | Lab enrichment of tropical soil microbial communities from Luquillo Experimental Forest, Puerto Rico - flux4day.12C.oxic.44.000.170 (v2)... | ecosystem: Environmental > Terrestrial >... | reverse complement strand
AGGCAAGGAACTTGTCCATAAAGAGCGCATTCGAACAGGTAGCGGCCTGTTGGCTCGTACTCGCCGAGCAAATGGAGTGGATCGACAGGAAGGAAGCCTTCCCTCCGCGACGAAAAAATAGTCGCTAAGTCCGTTTCCATCATCAACGGCACCAACAGTAGGCGCCGGTCGCTGAGAGACTGCTCGCGCCCCCGCCGGGAGGCGCCAATGCTCCAAAAAAACAGTATAACGAGATTGGTGAGTCTACCAGCGCCCTTGAAAGTCGGCGCTGGGCGGACGAAATCCCTTATCTGCGAAGCTTCACGTTCAGCGCGCAGTCTGACCAAAAGAGCTTCATAGACGGCAATCGTTTTCTCACGCCGACTGATTTCCCGTTTAGTTGTATCAACCCATGGATCGGTGCCAATGCGCCGCTCGCCGAGCCGCATTTGGCCGGATTTGAGCGGCTCAAGGCTTCTTCGGCGCTCAGCTAGGTCTTGCTCAATCTCGCGGATATAGTCGTCCCAGATGGTCACGCGTGCCTCCACAGGCGCAGATCATGCAGCCATCCTACTAGCCGCATGTCAATCCATTCGACTAGATCGCCCAAATTCAAACTGAGACACTACCCAGGCCGCCGAGGCCTTGCTCAACTGATATTTCACCCACTTCGGGAAACCCACCGGCGCTTGCGATCTGCCGGAGCACGAGCGACGGCAGCATCAATTCGTTCTCAATGAAATCAAATGACTCGTCCTTGGCCAGCGCCGCCGCCTGCACCGAAACGCGTGCTTTCGTCGTTGGCCGCATTTCGAGGATCGCGTCCGCCAGTCTCCAGATCTGATCTGTCAGATCGTTTGCCCGCTTACAGATACGACTGTATTCCGTCCGATCGGCAGCAGCCTTGAATTCGGCGTGATGGAGCCGCCATCTCAGCGCCCCATTCCGTCTTGAAGGAGCCACTGCGTCGAAGAGAAAGCCCCGAGCGCATTGAGGTCGGTTGCTTGCAGCGATGTTAAGATTAACGAGCGAACGGGATCGCCTGTTGCCACTTTAAATCAAATTGTAACCGGATTGCGATCAGCCTCCGTCCTCTGAAACATCGCCTACCCCGAGAGCGCAATAATGAAGCAAGCATCCACGTATGACGTCATTAATCGACGCGGTTTGTCTTCTTCAAAAACGCGGAAAAGTCCTCACCCAGGACCAGTTGTCATGAGGGCTGGCAATCATCTGGCCGTTCTATGCTTATTCTTTGGAGCTGCGTTCGCCGCATTTGTGTCGGGATCACTTGAGCAACGAATAGGAAATCTATTTTCCTTGGGTTTGATACCTGCAGCCGCCTTCTACGCAGGTGGTCATATTCTAGGCCAGCTCCTTGTGTTCGGCGTCGAGCTGTGTGACGTGATTATGGCACGCTGCTCTCGGTATGCCGTGCGCTTGGCAAACGATCTCTTAAGCTGGGGAGGTACGCCTGTCTCAAACTGGTTGAGCGCTCGCACCAAGCCCAGCCAGTGGAATTGACACTCGCCGCCCTTTTCGGAGCCAAGCAGCAGATACCGCATCCCGTGCATGGTTCAAAGCTCGGAGGTCCCAATGGCGACAAATTCCGGACCTGACGTGCGCCGTAACGGTTGGAGAGTGTGGTCTCGAATCATCATAGGCGTGACCGCTTTTGGTTTCGGCTGGCTTGGTGCCTCCACCTCTTATTCGCCACCTGAATCTCAACGCGACGAGTCGAGCGCTGCAGCAGCGGCTATTCACGCCGTGATCGAGCAAATCATCCGCGTTGAATCCGACGGCGACCCAACCGCGAAGAATAAACGTTCTAGCGCAACGGGACTTGGTCAGTTCCTCGACGAAACGTGGCTCGACATGATCCGCGCGCACCGACCCGATTTGGCTAAGGGGCGCAGCCAAGCGGAAATCCTAGAACTGCGGCGGGATGCTAAAATCGCACGTCACATCACGGCGCGATTTACCGAGCGAAACGCCGAGATGCTGAGGAAACGAAGTCTGCCTGTGACGCCCGGAACGCTATACTTGGCTCACTTTGCTGGTGGCGCAGGAGCCGTGGCAATCCTGTCAGCAATGGAGAATGCGGACGCCGCCCTCGTCATGGCGACTGCGGATGCAACGGGTCGAACCAAGCGAGAAAAAATAATCAAGGCAAATCCCTTCCTCGAACTCTTCACCGTCGCTGACCTTAGGAACTGGGCGGATCGTAAAATGCAAGTTCCGGGTTCATAGTTGCCAGGCACGCTGGTCGGTGGCCAAACTGATTTCATTACCTGTTTTGACAGCTTTGAATAACGCTATTGAGATTCTCTGCAATAAAATCGGCGTCGCTTGATTCAAAAGCTAAGACTGGAACTCTTTTCAACGATGAGCGTTTAATTGCAAAGGGCTGCACCTCTTCATCGTAATTTATTGCATTCCAGTCATGTTCCTCGCCCGTTAATTCATCGACATCAGCAAGCAAGACGCTTACCGGCGCACTAGGAAACTTATCGGCTTTTCGCTTTTCGATGATGACAAATTTTTTGACTGACGTCCTTTCTATCATGGAAGATACGAAGCGATCATAGCGAGATTGCCAAAGTGGGTTCCTCGTCGAACCGTTCGTCAACACGAGGCGCTTCCGCGGGGGTTCAAAGGCTATTTTGATAAATTCCGGCGCATCAATAATTTTGACCGAATTTGGGTCGAGTCCATTGAAGTTCAGAAAATAGGCTACATGACCAGTTTGATCTTTCTGGTACGAGCCATCACAGTTTTTCTTCAGCAATGATTTCTTGACATCCAGTGCTGCAGAGAAAAAGCACGCACCTTCATATTTAAATTCCCGGATAGGGTCGGGCTGAGCTATTACCTCGCTAAGAGTGGGATTAAGAGTTGGCATGACTCCTGAGAGAATACCGTATGTCCGATTACATCCCGAATCTGAAAGAAAGAAGCACTGTCTAAAATTCTGGAATGCGATCTCCTGGTAAATTTCTCTCACGTCTTTGGGCGACGATTTTCGACGCGCATCGGTAGAAATATCGGTCGAATATTCGTCAGCCTCCACATCATCGAATACCGCTAAAAATGCCTCTTCTGCCAACTTTATAAAATCGTCGGCGGTCCTCAATCCTTTCATTAAGAACTGAAGATCTAGCGGCGCATTAGCAAGATTGCGGGAAGCCTTTGCTTCAGCCATTTTTCGTTGCTCGGCTCTGTCTGCGGGGATCGGGGACAACGGAGCAATGGATGGGGACCCTTGAGGTCGTTGGTCTGTCGGATTTGTTGGGCCTTGAGTTGCTACGAGTTGGGGTGAAATTGCCGATGCGTCTACTGCCAAGTATCGAAGAGTGCCGCGCCCCTTCCGGCCATAGCTGGCCACCCAAACAAAACCAGCGCCGCCGCTGAGGCGGTAGATGGGCAAGCCTTCTTTGGCGGAGCGAGCGAAGTTGCCGATGAAGTCGATGAAATATCCTTTTGTGTTTGGACGCCGCCCCTTGGCGAGCGCCCTTATGCTAGCGTTGTCGAGTGGCTCTAATTCAAATTTGCCCCATGAAGCGAGTATGCCATTCGGAAAACCGGCTCGGTGCGGCATTCTCGTTATTCGTGGCGACTCGCCGATCTTGCGCGAATATCGTTGAATCTCGTCGTCGGCTTCGCTTGCGCTGAAGAAAGCTGGCTCTTGATAGCGATTGACGTAAACAGCCGCTCTGTCACGCGAGTGCAAGAGTCAGTAGGTCGCGCTAAAAGTTCCTCGCCGTTCCTTTTCCTTGCGGGTTTTCTGACACCAGGTGAATCCGTCGAATTGATCGCTAGGACCGCATTTGTACTCTCGGTATGCCGAACTCTCGGACTGAACTGTCGCACCAAGAGCCATGCCACCTACCGCATACACCGACCTCTGACTGCCGGTTGGCTGCGGCTCCTGTTGTTCGGATTGTTTCTGACAGTTTGATCGCTCGTTGGCGAGCCTGGGGTCGGATGGCGCCACGCCCCTTTGAACCAACGCTTCCACGCTGCCACCTTGGTGGTGCAGAGCGTCGTTTATGCATCCGAGTTCCTCAGAAGGAAGGTTAGCCCATGCAGCCTGTGTTGCTTGCACAGTGGCAGGCTGCGCCATCGTCCCGTACGTTCGGATAAAATCGCCGGAACCTTGCGCAAGAGCTGACGACACGCTTCCCAATAGGCAAAGGAGCGCGAATGATCCGCGCCGTGGTGGCACTGTCGTATCCCCTGATCGTGCCTCGCGGTGCTAAATGTTACAGGCATCGGAACGGTTTTCAATGCATCGTAAATAGCGTCATTGATTCAGTGCGTTGAGTGAAATGTTCTAGCCAGCTTCACCGCATGCGCGGAGTGTCCTCCCCTCATGCGAGGGGGGTGCAGTTGTTCCGATGTGGAGACGCGGGATTCACACGGATCGTCGAATTGCTTCGACAATGGCAATAGCTGCTGCGGCGGCAAAGACAATAAGCGAAGAAATCCGCTGCGTGAGCAGTGAACCGCCGACGATCTTTCATCGATCTTTGGTCGAGGCGTTTCGGACCGTTGTTGCGAAAGAAGCCGTTGATTGTGCTCGCCGCACTCGCTCCAGCATGTCCTCGACCGCGCGTTTGGCCTGCGCGAGCTTCTGTGCATCGCGGGCGCGCAGCACCACATTCGTATTGGGCCCGTGCTGTTGGTCGAAGAACGGATAGCTCCCGATCGCGACCCCAGGATTGGCTTTGGCGATCTCACCGAGTTGCATTCCGATGTCGCCTTCGCGCGCATCCGCGCACACCTTTTCCGAGAGCATGAACGCCGATCTTGAGCTTAGGTGCCACCTCATAGAGCATCGCCTCCCTAATTGAGGGCACGCCCGCCATCACGATTACATTGCCGATCCAGAAGCCAGCCGATGAAGTCGTTCGGGAACTGCACCAGCCCGAAACCCTTCGAGCGACCAGAGCCCATTTCCCTGGGCAGAACCAAATACCCCTTTCAAATCGCGATGGCCGGGGGGTCGATTTTTTTTTCAAGACCAGGCCACCCTCCGGGCGCGGTGGCGGTCGCACGTTGGCGGCCGCACTTTGGCGGAATTCTGTTGGAAAAAATTTCTACAACGCGTCTAAAGTCGTGCAATCCCACCGCCAACGGAGCCATCCATGACTGGACCGTCACCAATTCCACCGAAAATCGTCGCCCTCCGCGGTAATCCGGGCAAGCGTAAGCTGCGCTCGGCCGTCGAGCCGCCGATGCCGCCGCAGCCGCCGGAGCCGCCGGGTTGCCTGACCGGCTATGCGCTCGACGAGTGGCATAGGCTAGCTCCCGAGCTGCACCGCCTCGGTTTGCTGACCTCGCTCGATGTCATGCCGCTCGCGGCCTATTGCGAGGCCCATAAAGTCTGACGCGAAGCCTCAGAAATGCTGGCGCGGATGCCGGAGGATGAGCAGCTCGTCGTCGACGGCAAGCCCAACCCGCTGATCCGGGTTGCCCGCAACGCCGCTAGTCAGATGACCACCATCGGCGCGGCATTCGGCTTAACGCCTTCCAATCGCTTGCGGCTGGCCGGCATCACTCCGCCCCAGCAGCCGAGCAAGCTTGCCGGGCTGGTCGCCTTCGAAAACGACGACTGAGCGCAGGCGCGCCGACCTCGCGATCGGACCGTTCGCAAAGCTCGTTGCCGAGCCGGTCTAGCTGCCGGGTTGCCGCCGTCGCTGCCACCACGGCGATCGGTCGCCCTCCTGCCGCTCTTGCCGCTCCTGACGCGATCGGCCGACCTGCGCGCGCTGCTCGCCCCAGCCGGCGTGCCGGCTATGCCTGCTATGCTGGCTTTAGTTAAGCCGCTTCGCGGAAGGGAACTGATGATTCCGGAATCGGGAAATCATGGTTTCCAAAACCGGATACGGCTTAAACAAAGCCGGCATAGCCGGCAAAGCCGGCGCTCGTTAAGCATCGGCCCTAAACCACGCTGCAATTGGTTGAGCGCAAATGGTTGCTTGCAATTATCGCAATTACTCAATGCCGTCGTCCTCTTCGTAATAGATGGGAGCGCACTTGAGATGCAACGCAACAGTTTGCTGTCGACCGCACCGATCGACGAAAGTAATCATTCTGGCCCTACTCTCGAGGCAGTGTAGGCAAGGCTCGGCCGTTTTGGCGCCCACGGCAAAGCGTTCGTTGAGCCGTTCATATCTAGGGTCGGCGATAATCTCTCGCGCGCGCTTTGGATTCATATCGAACAAGTCATTACCCGAGAACCCGCGCCGCTTCAGCTCGTCCATCTCCTCGGCCGTGATCGGCTCGACCACCGGCGCCGCGGGCCGCGGCTTCGGCCGCGGTGGCGGTGGCGGCGGCGCGGCGGTGACCTCACCACCGGTTTCGGTCACATCGTGAACGTAATAGTGGGCGACATCTTTTCTGTCCGGCCACGTACGCAAGACCAAAATCCTCCCACCGTGTCGCACTGGCTCATCGATGTGGGCCTGGAGCCGTTTCGCGACAGACTTTGGCGTTGCGACGAACCCAGCCTGCACATTGCCGTAGAGGAAATCCCGCAGCACGGCGCTGTCATGGTTCCTTTCGCGTAGAGTTTTTTCATCCAAGTCCGAAGTGGCGTCCTGTTTGTTGATCGAGTTGGTTATATCACTGGCCTTCAATTCCACCCATCTACGCCTCATGACGTCGAGCGCATCCGCGAGCGAGGCACTGTCCTCGTCATCTTCCTCCTGGGACAAAAACAGGCTTTTGAAATCCACGTCTTGCACGGCCATCCGATCCATTTTTTCCCGCGTCTCTCGGTCCACAGTCTCGCGTTTCACCAGGTCCGCGTTTTCTTCTTTGACCAGCTGGGCCGCGTGTTCGACCGCAGACCCCACCAGTCGCCACCACATTTTGAACCGGGTTTTCATCTCTACGTTGGTTTTGCTGAGCGTGGGATTGCCGAGCAGGATCGTGTAGAGCGCGCGCAGGATCTCGGCGCGGTGAGTTTCGGTCCAGCCAACCGGATCAGGGTGCCTGAATTCTCGGTTTTCCGGATCGGGGCGATCGGTCACGAGCCGGACGCGCAGGCTGCGCGAGGCGAGATCACCCTTTGGTCCGACATTGTTGCCGGTGAAGAGATGGATTGACGCCGCCGCGGTCGTGACCATCTCGCTGAACCCGAGACGGCGATCGGAGTAATATGCGGACGTGCAAGATCTCTCGATGTGGGGACAGGATATCTGCGAGCCCCGGCCGATGTTGTCCCAGAGAATGTAAGCTACGCCGGAGAGAAAATAGGCCAACAGCGCCTTGCGGCGCTCCTCTTCGTCCATCGACCATGCCGCCGCCGCCGCTCGTTCTCCAGTCGCCGCCATGATAAACATCTGCAGCGTCGTCGTTTTCCCGCCACCGCGCTTGCCGGCGATGACCCAGAAAGCCGGTCGATCCGGCAACAGCGAGCGTTCAATCATGGTGAGGTCGAGGGCGATTAGCGTACATTTTCCGACGAAATCGGTCGCGACGTCGCACTGCCATTCATCACACAGAAACTCCATCGCCTTCTTCACCGCTGCGTCGTTGCAGTCCTCACGTTTAGGAAGAGCGGCGCGCAGCTCATTGGAGATTTTGAAGATGATACCGCGCGCGCGATCGAGGCCCTGGGGTGCCAGCAATGAGCCGTCAGCGAGGACAAGAGGCAAAGTGGCGATACCGACGACCGTCGGCAGCACACCATCGTCGCGAGTGATGTAGTGGCGGACGAAATTTGTCGGCAGATGCACGGAACGATCATCCTCGTCGACATAGTCGATGTGGCGCTCGATCATCTCGGCGGCCTGAATCTCATTCATCCGTTGCAGGAGCCATTGCTCCGGTGCTGGTAATTTGCTCACGGTCTCGGTCTCGTTGGCGTCGGTGAAGGCGTGCAGTCCTGGCAAGGAGAGCTTGCGCGCCCACGTCGCGACGCCATCGATATCGCGCATCGGCGGCTCGGCTGCGGTCGATCGGCCCAGTATCTCATTGATTACTTCAACCTGCGGTAGCCAAGGGGCATCATCAGGCGGAACCTTGATCTGCGGGCGCGGGTCTCGCCGTTCGGCGAGCCGACGCTCCCGCTCTTGCTGAGCCTGCTGCGCAGCCCTCTGTCTGCGGGCGGCCTTAAGCGTGTCGGTGATGGTGCGACGATTGAGCCCGGATTTCTCCACCACCACGTTGCGCAACTCTTCGGTCTCGGCGGCATTAAGATCGGCGGTCATGACGAGCTCGACAAAGAGCTTGACCACCGCCTCCTTGCTGGCGCGCTCGATCGCGGTGCGCACCGCCGCCGCATCGAGCTTAAGCTCGTAGATCGTGCGCCCGTGGGCGAAACTGTGGACCCACAGACTGCCGTCGGCGCGGCGCATCACGCGTGCCTTGCAGGTGCCGTACTCAACGCCTTCGAGCGGATCGGCGAGGGTTGCGCCCTCGAACCTGTCCGGGTCGGCGATGACGCCGGCGACCGTGCATCCGGCAAAATCCGCGTCGTCGAATGGGAGGACCACATCCGGGAGGAGCACGCCCCCGCACTGGCGAGCGACCGTCTGCCGCGCTTGCTCCAGCGAAATGCCTTTGGCCTCGGCCAGATGCTTGGCTTGCTTGGCGATGAATGCGGCGCGCGCTTTTGCCGATTCGCCTGCGAGCCGATACGACCACTTGGCTTTCAATTCGCGCAGCCTAGCGGTCTCGACAATGGTCAGCGGCGGACAGGCTGCGAGCGTGTCCAACGCATCGCCCTCAACCGCAATCGGCCGCCGGCTCTCCTTGTCCTGCTGTAGGGGCGGCTCAAGGATGGGGCCACCCTCAAATACCAGCCGCTCGGGCGCGCCCACCATGCGATCGATGATGCTGCGCTCTAACAGTTGTCCGCCAGCGCCGACCGTCATCCATCCAAGGCCGGCGAGCCAACAGCGTTCGTGCAGCGTCTTGAGAGAGCGCTCAATATCAGTGCCGTCCCGCACCGCGACATAGATGTGGACGCCGTCGGAACCGGGCAGCTCCATTCCGGTATCTGCCCGGAATAAGCCAGCGCTGGTGGAGCGCCGGGTCACGTGCGCGGCTGTCTGCAGCTCCGGCAACACCGTGAGCGATGCCGACCAAAAGCCCCCAGTTTGGCGCAGCGTGGCGGCGACGTCGTCCGGCATGCCCTTGCTGTCGAAATCGAACAGCGCCAATGCCGGTTGTCCCTTTCGATAGACGACATAGGCGCCGGTGCGGGCGATGACGTTGGGCGCGCCGTCAAGCTTCCGCTTGGTGACGACCTCCACCGGGTCGTCGAGGCCGGAGCGCAACGCGCCCAGGGTAATCGCCTCATTGACTTGCAGCCGCTCGATCAAAGCGCCGAGATCGCCAGCGCCGATGATGCGAACCCGGCGCGCGGTGCCACGCGCCATGACGCAGGCGCTGCCGTCGCTTATGAGCGAGCCGTCCGCAGCGAGTGAAATTCTCTTGGTAGCGGGCCGCCAGACTTGGTGAACAGCGTGATTGTAATTTCGCTGGCCTGCACAATTCACCTCCCACGCTCTCGTCTTTTTGTTGATCTCCTTGCGGCGGTTCGCCCGCTCGCGCGGCCTTTGATGCAGCCTTCCCCGCAGCAACGTGATGAGCGTCTCGCCCTTGTGCTGCGCGATCACGCACTCATGCGGCGGCCTCCTGGAACGCATCGGGAGCGAATCGGATTACGGCGGCGATGACGGCGCGCGAGAACGCATCGCAAACGTCACGCGAGTCGAAGTCCATGATGTGGACGTACTGAACCCTGCCGGCATCATCTTTGACGAGCGCGCCATCGCGGACTTGCGGCTTTGCGGGCAATTGCGCCCGGCGCGCTGCGCCTTTCCGATGCACCGCGACGTCCCGGACCTCGAGCCTGAGCTCTCGGAATCTTGATCGTCGCAAAGCCGACGAGGGTGTTACGACGCAGCGGCCTGAAATCGAGACATGTGCTGTCGCGAGCATCGGCAACTACCGCCTCGAATCGTCGATCGAGCGAGCCTCGGCGAGGCGCTGCACTGTTTCCCTTTCCCGCTGTAGTTGGTGTAGCGCGACGGCACGTCGGCGTACCGCTATTTCCAATGAGAGCGCAGGGCGTGCGCCGATCGGCTATTGCCGATGGCGCCGCCGCTGCGGCTCTCACTCAATATGGTATTTCCTCATCGAGAGCTTTTGCCCTCGGCACTTTCTGTGTAGGCTCATTCCCTTCCGGGACTTTGTTGCGCACACGCAAGCCGGACGTTATCTTGCCGTTGCCCATCTCCACGTTGTCGTCGACATAGAGCGCAATCTTTCCCCCCGGCCACTCGTCACTATCGTCACCGTGCAGGGTGGCGATGGCGAGTGCGTTGACTGTGTTCAACGCAAGCTGACAGCCATCAGTGAATTGCACCACGTCCCTCTTTTTGTCGCCAACGTCGTGATCGAGGAGCACTTCCTCGATTTCGAACACGTGCTCCCCGGCGGGGAACAGCTGCCGGAATTTTTCCACGGTAAGCAAACCGCGTTTGCCATAACGCTGACTAATACTTGCCATGCTGGCACCTCCTGTTGTCGACGAGCGGGAGAATCGCGTCGGCTCGTCATTCGACGCTTCATATTTCCGACAGGCACGCTGGCCGATCGGAAGCTTGGGACCTTGGAAGTCGCGTCGCCTGAGACGGGCGCGCATCGTGTCGAGAAACAGCTGACAGCGCCCCTTGCGGAAGTGCCGACACGAGCGGCAGTGCTTATTGCTGTCGAGGTCGCACCAATCTGCCATTCCGGGACTGGTCAATCGCTGACGGCGATCCCAATCGCTCTCGCCGATCGGCGTAAGTGTTCTGTCACCCAACATCGCCGTGCTCCGATTGCCCAAGAGAGAGAGAGAAACATTCAGTTTTTCGGTCATGTAGTCCCTCACTTGTTGGAATGAGCCTGTCAGCTCTGCTCGCGCACACCCCTCGACCTCGTGCGACGACGCCCGTGACGATGGTCGCTCCCGGCTGGTCACAGGGATTGGCGTGGGCGCTTTTCGGAGCGGCCGGCGTGGTAAGGGGGATTTCGACGAGCATGGTCCTTCTCCCTGCTCTCTGGCGGCCGATGCCTCGTTGCGCTTGACGAGCTATTGGGGCGTCGGCCGCTCTCACATCCGCTACCTCGACAAATTTCCTCCACCGACACAGCGAGCGGACCAAAACCTGTGCGGTGAGGCTGTCCGGTTAAGTGGTCGCTTCGCTGTCCTGCTGGCGCTTTGCCGCTTCGGCTTCTCGCTCACGCTTGGCCATCGTCTCGGCCTCGCGCTCGGCCCTCCAGTCGCGCTCCGCTTCCGGCGTGATTATGATGCGGCGGTCGAGTTCAATCTCGCGCGGGCCTTTGCCCTGCCGCTTCAGCTTGAAGTAAAAACTCTCACTGATCTTATTGCTTGAGCAAAAGCTCAGTCGGGTGTGCGCGTCGCCGGGCTTGCGGTACTGACTCCACCGCCGGAACCCAGGGCGCTTCTTACGGGGCATGGCTCGCCTCATTCGAATGATGCCTTGATGAGGCGACAAATGGCTGTAACCAGCTTGAAAAGTAAAATGGTGGGTTGAAAATTTTTTTTCGCGTCAATCCACCATGCGGCGTTCGCGTTCCCGCAGTTGCAACGTCAGTTGCTTGAGGTTCTCGCGCTCGCGGCGCTCGCGATCGATGGCGTCGCGCATGGTCTCGGCGCTCGGCGCATCTTCCGGCATGATCTGCTGAATTGCAGCGCGCATGAACGCGATCAGCGGTCCGTACGGCTCGCCACCTTTCGCCGGACGGCTGTAGCTCAGATCGAATGCGTGGAAATGGTCGAGCCATATAGTGCACAGTCGGTGGTACAACCACTCGCGTTGGACGCTCTTGCGTCGGGCGTTGGCGCGACGGATGGCGCGGGCGCCGAGCAATGTCGCCTCGGTGCGACTGCGCAATATTCTAAGGCACCAAAGATCGCACTCGGACTTCACATCGTCGGGCATAAACGCGTCAGCACGGCCAGTGACCATCGCTTGGAGTTGGTCACGGGAGAGGCGAGATAACCGGGCCTGCCGGTATAGCTCGGCAAACGCGTCGAGATGCTTGAGCATGCGTTCGGCCCGGCGCAAGGCTTTGGCCACGCGCGCGCGATCGTAGGCAAAGGCCGGATATTCCTCAAACAGGACGGTCGACAGGAACGCGCGCACCTCCACGTCGAAGGTGCGTTCTGTGGCGGCGCAGATTTCAGCCCAGGCGGCGTCGGTGAGCGATGCCATCATGCGCGCCGCAGCGGGACAATGGCGGCGGTTGCGGGCGTGGTGTCGAGCAACGCGCCGCGCACAAGGTCGTCATAGTGATGTTTGATGAAGCGGCCGTAATGCGCTTCGATCTGGCTGGTGCTCGTGTCGTGCCAGTCGCCGACAACCTTGATCGGCAGCCCGCGCAGCAAGGCGCGGGCGATCGAACTATGCCTCAACGCGTAGATCGTCGTGCCCGCGGGCAGCTTGGCGGCGCGCACCGCCTGCATGAACGCCAGCCGGTGATCGGCGATCCTCGGCCGCCACGCCTCGCCATCAGCGCGCAGCAGCAGCGGAGCGTGCGCCGGGCGGCCAGCGGCAGCGGCTTTGAGCCGGGCCGCGAGATTGGCCGTCAGCGGGACCGGCGTACGGTCGGCCTTGCGATCGCCGCGGCCCTTTTTCGAAGCAGGCACCATCAGCCGGTCGCGTTCCAAGTCGCGCATCGTGAGCCGCGCCAATTGGCTGGAGCGCGCGCCGACTTCGGCGTGCACTTGTACGTACAGGCCAAACTGTTCGGAGGTTTTGTAGGCGGCTGCGACCACCGCCAGCACTTGCGCGTCGGTCAGCACCGCCTCGCGCGCCGTCACCGTGTTGGGCAGCGCTTCAAGTCCGACCTTCCACGCCTGCGCGTTGGCCGCGACCCGGTCATCCAGCTTGCCCGCCAAACTGAAGCTGGCGCACGTCGGTTTTAGCACGCGGTTGACGGTCGCGGGCAGCATGCCGCCCTTGATCAGCCCGTCGCGCCAGCTCCGGAGCTGTTTGACAGTCACCAGCGACAGTGGCTGCGCCAGCAGATGCGCGGGCATATGCGTGCGGACCAGCCGGGCGTTGTAGGCGTTACGGCCGCGTGTCGTCAGGTCGGTCTCATAGGCGGTGATTGCCTCGCCGATGGTGGCCGGGCGATCGGCGGCAGCGTTGGCGTCGCCGCGGGCGAGCGCACGCGCGCGGAGCGCGGCTTGCTCATAGGTGAGCACCTTCTGTCCGTCGGCGGGCTGCCTGTCGTCGGCGTGGGCAAAGGCGTAGGTCCAGTAACCGCCTTTGCCGTTGCTGGCGATCACGATCCATGCGCCGGTGCCGGACTGAGCGGCGCGGTAACCGAGATGCACGCCAGGCAGGAGCGTGATCTTATAGGGCTTGCCACGTGGCGCGAGCCGGGCGCGGCTGGTCGGGGTTTGCAAATTGATCTTGGCCATGGGTCCTTCCGCTTCGACTGTCCAGCCGCTGTCCAGTTTAGCTCTGGCTGGCTGCAGCTGCATGTGACTGCATGCAGCTTCAAAATAGCGAAAAGGCCCTGGTCTTGCAAGGTTTCTGTGAAGTCAGAGAAACAGCGTTGTGCAGTCGCAAAAAGGGGCCAATTGCTCTTATAGGGGATACGAGTGAGTTCGATGCCGGTGCTCCGGGCGAACATCTCGGTGGTCATTTGGCCGATGGTGCCCGGCACAAAGCCATAGTTGACCTTGCCGGGATTGGCCTTGGCGTAGGCAACT
>Ga0306920_100008351_pt1 | contig 13732 bp, 15 predicted proteins | sample flu12Cox44000170_FD_204666 | JGI IMG/M metagenome (GOLD analysis project Ga0306920, IMG submission 204666) | Lab enrichment of tropical soil microbial communities from Luquillo Experimental Forest, Puerto Rico - flux4day.12C.oxic.44.000.170 (v2)... | ecosystem: Environmental > Terrestrial >... | reverse complement strand
CCAGGATCCGGCTGTGCTCCGGATCCATGACGTAGGCAGGCTCGTGCGCGTGCTCGAAGACCGTGCCGGAGATCAAGGTGTGATCGATGCTCATTGCTCAGCCTGCCTGCACGCCGATCACGTAGCTGGACGGCGGTACGGGGTCGACGGTGTCCTTGTCGAGCCCCTGCCGCAGGAGGCGTTGCCGCGCAGGCGAGATGCTTTCGAGCAAGACCCGGCGGACGAGGTCGTTGCGGAAGCGAAAGCGGAAGCCGTCGACGCGAAGGATGCGTCGTTCGCAGAGGCGTTCGAGCTCCTCGACGAGGTCGCCCGTCTCCGCGCCGAGCAGGTCGGCGACGGGCTCGGGCTCGAAAGGCTGTTCGAGCACCGAGGCGGCGATCAGGACGCGGTAAGCCCAGTCACCCTCGGCGCGACATTGAGCGAGCAGCGCGTCGGTCAATGACTTCGACGGGGTTGCAGCGTGCCCGTTGGCGACCGCCTCTGCTACCAGCCGCGGATCGCCGTCGGTCGATTCGTAAAGACCCGCGATTCCTGCGGCTGCGAGGTCGTCGTACGAAAGCGGCTCGAGCTGGAGGCGCGCGTCCGCGTCCAGGCGGTAGGGCGGTCGACCCGGCGATGTTCCCGTGGGTCGGGCGGTCGTCACGATCGCACCGAGGAACGCCGCGCGGTGTCGCAGGTAGCCGACGGCAGCGAGCGTTCGATTGTCCGCGAGGTGAAGATCGTCGAGTAGTAAGACGATCGGCGAATGCTCGCGAAGGAGTGCGACGAGCGCCTCGAGCACCTCGATCTCGTCGAAGGCTTGCTTCGGCGCGTCGAGCGCGAGCTCGGGCAGGATCTGTTGGAGCGCCGCCAGCCGTTCGGCGTCGAAGACGATGTCGGCGAGGGCTGCCCGGAGTGCGCTCGCGAGCGGCACATACGGCAGGTTCCGTTCGAGCACCGAGCAGGTTGCGCGTCCGATTCGGACGCCGTCGAGATGTGCGTGGACCTCGTCGAGCAGACGCGTCTTCCCGACGCCTGTGGTGCCTTCGATCTGGGTCAGCGTGACTCTCTCGTCGACTCCACGCCCGATCGTCTCCATGAGAAGGTCGAGCTCGGCGCGGCGTCCGACGAGGCGGACACGGTCGGTCCCGGCATCCGGGCGCGGACACTCGATCGGTCGCGGGAGAAGCGTGCGAATGTCCTGCTGCCGGATGATGGCAGTCTCCAGTGCGCGTGTCTCCGAGCTCGGTTCGAGGCCGAGCTCCTCGTCGAGGCGAGTGCGGTAGCTTCGGTAGCGGGCGAGCGCTTCGTGTGTGCGCCCGAGTGCATAGAGGGTGATCATCTGCGAGCGCTGGGCGCGTTCGCTGAAGCAGTCCAGCGCAGCTGCTTCTTCGGCGTGCGCGAGTGCAGCGACAAAGTCCACCTCTGCCAGAGCAGCATCGACCGCGTCCAGGCGCGCGCCGAGCACGCGCCCCTGGTAACTGCCACGAAGGTCTTGAGCCCAGTGCGCGTACGGTTCGTCTTCGAGTACGTCGCCGCGGACGAGCGAGAGAGCTTGCTCGAGCAGCTGGCGGGCGATCCTCGTCGGTTCGCGAGCGGACCGCTCGAGCAGCTCGTCAAAACGATCGAGATCGAGATCGATCGCGTCAGTGTCGAACCGGTAGGCCTCGGCTTCGGTTACGACGAGTTGCCGAGCGTGGGCGCGGTCGGTGACGAGCCGGCGTCGCAAGACCGAGACGAACGTCTGGATCGACGCCGCGATGTCGTCCGGACGGTCGGCATCCCAGATCAGCTCGGCGATGCGATCAACGGGAACCTGGTGGCCGCGCGCTGCAAGCAGGATCTCGAGCAGCTGCTTCGGACGGGCCCCACCGAGATCGCGCGGGCCGAGGATGCGCTCGCCGTCCGCGATCTCGAGAGCGCCGAAGATCCGGATGACTGGGCGCGAACGACCTCTGTTGTTGCCGAGCGGCTGCATGTCGAGTCTCAACATCTGAACTGTCTCGGACCATCCGCCGTCGTTACAGACGGCTCAGACGCACGTCAGGTGTCGCTCAGCGCCGCCTCCTAGCTTGGCCGTCCGACAACCACCAAGTCATCCGGGGCTGCCGGATTGGTGCTGGACGAAAGGAGACGCTTTGAAGATCTTGTCGAAGCGGCGGCTGCTGTCGGCCGTCGTGCTCACCGCCATCGCAGCAGCTGCAGCGATGGGGAGCCAGGCACTCGCCGGCTCCAAGGACGGAACAGGGTCGGCCAGAGGTCTTGGCCCGACCAGCGGGCTCTTGCCTCGTGATCACCTGACCGAGGAGAGCGCCATCCAGGTCGACCTGAGCAAGGAGTCGGTTCGCCTTCCGCTCTACAAGGGCATCGCCTACAAGGGCACGCCGAAGGAGGAGACGGTCTGGTTCACCCTGCTGGATGCCTCCGACCAAGGGATCGCGCATGATCTCGGCGTCAACTACGCGCCGAAGCTCGGCAACCTCGCGATCGGCGACCCGGCAGCGGTCCAGACAGTGACGCTCGACTCGCCTACGCCGGATGAGAACAGGTTCGGGCAGGCCGTGGTCGACTTTCAGGGCGCGCCCGACTTCAGCCCTACCCGAGTCGCCGAGCCCGGTCCGACAGGGTTCCCGCTGGCGAAGTTCCAGCCGGGAGCGGTAGCAGGTCCCGGTTACAGCCCGTTCATCCGCATCGCCGGCTCGCCAACGGTGTACAGCGCGCCGATCGTCGCAACGGGTGACGGCCCCTTCGACGTCGTTCACCACACCAACACCGGCGACCGGGTGCTCGGTGTCCACCTTGCCGGATCGTCATCCGCCGGTCAGTACGCCGAATCGTGGGTCGACCTGCTGTTCGTGAAGGGCTTCGACGCCGGGCAGCCGATCGTCTACATCTCGACCGACGCCGGTCAGCCCTTGACCGCGGTGCTCGAGCGCTCTACCTATGTGCCGGCGCTCGACAGCGCTCCGTACAACGGCGGCGACGACTTCCTCGGCTCCGCACGCGAGCGCTTGTTCGGCTTCGTCAACGGCCAGACCGGCACCGGCAACGGGGAAGCCCAGGGCTTCGTCCATCTGGTCAAGGACGGCCACGCCTCCGAGGATGCGAGCGCGGGCAACACCGCGCTGATCGACGCGCTCCGGAATGGTGGCGACCTGCTCAACGTGTTCGGCGACTTCCCGACCGAGAAAGACCCGCGGCACGCGCAGGCATACAGCCCGCTCTGGGACGCCCAGCTCGGGCTCTGGACCGACAAGGCGGTGCAGCAGGGCCTGAACAAGCGCCAGATCGACGAGGTGCAGGTGTTCAACCTCGCCGCCACTCGCCCGGACCTGCTCACGGGCATCGACCCGGCAACCGGCAAGCCGGCGCCGTACGGATCGGTCGGCGTCGACATCAACTGCGCCGTGATCGGCTTCACCGAGAAGGCCCCGACGGCCAACCTCGCGGATCCGGTTCCGGGCTCGCAGTTCCCGCCCCGCTGATCCCGAAGGGCGGCGGGCCGGCTACGGCCCGCCGCCCACCCGAAGGAGGACCGATGAAAGCAGCGTTCCTGTGATCCTTGCGCTCTCCGGAAGCTTGCGGCGCGACTCCCTGAACAGCGCCGCTCTTCGTGCCGCCCAGACGGCGGTACGAAGTGAGATCGACGTGCACCTCGTCGACGCGCTCGAAAGCCTTCCGCACTTCAACCCAGACCTGGAGGCGAGTCTGCCGGAGCCGGTGGAGCGGTTCAGGACGACCTGTACGGAGGCCGACGCAGTCCTGCTGGCGGTGCCAGAGTACGCGTTCGGAATCCCGGGGGCGTTCAAGAATGCACTCGACTGGACCGTGGGCAGCTGCGCGCTCTACCGCAAACCGGTCGCGGTGCTCAATGTGGCGCCGCCAGGACGTGGCGCACACGTGCAACGGTCGCTCGAGCTCGTTTTCACTGCACTGAGCTGCGACGTCTCATGGCATCACGTGCCGATCCACCGATCGCTACTCGCTGACAGCGGCGACATTCGCGACGAGCGGACCATCAGCCAGCTCGCTCGGGTGGTCGAAGCGCTGGCCGCGCGTCGGCACGATCGCTCAGACGGCGCTGAGCCAGCGCTGAGCGCGTGAATGCATACCTACGCGATCAGATTCCGACAACCAAGGAGTACGCGATGGCGACGACGACATCAGAGCTGGACGGCACATACGAGCTCGACCAGACACACTCGACGGTGCAGTTTGCGGTACGTCATGTCGGCGTCTCGACGTTCCGCGCGTCATTTGGCTCGATCGACGCCCACCTCGTCATCGACCACGGGACGCCCGAGCTCCAGGCGGCCGCCGACGTCGAGTCGATCTCGATCGGCGACCCGCCTGAGCTCCGTGAGCACGTCGTGCGCGGTGGCGACTTCTTTGCAGCCGACGAGCACCCCAGTATCAGCTTCCGGTCGACGCGGATCCGGCTCGCCGACGACGGAACGGCGACCGTGGCGGGCGATCTCGAGATCCGCGGCATTTCGCGGGCAGTGAGCGCCGCCGGAACGTTCACGCCGCCCACGGAAGACCCGTCCGGCGGTGTCAGGATCGGGCTCCAGCTCGACGCTACGCTCGACCGCCGGACGTGGGGCATGGACTGGCAGATGCCGCTTCCCTCGGGCGGCGACGCGCTCGGTTGGGACGTCGACGTCAGCGCGCGGCTCGAGCTGACGAAGAGAACGTGATGCGGCTGCTCGGAATCAGCGGCAGCCTGCGACGGAGGTCGTACAACAGTGCGTTGCTGGACGCCGCCGCCGCCGAATGCGGCCCGGAGATCGACTTCGTCTTCTGGAACGGCCTCGACGGGATCCCGGCGTACAACGACGATCTGGAGGTCGAGCCCCGCCCGGTCACGCTTCTCAAGGACGAGATCCGGCACGCGGACGCGGTCATGTTCGCGACTCCCGAATACAACGGCTCCGTCCCCGGCCCGCTGAAGAACGCCCTCGATTGGATCTCACGGCCGTTCGATGACAACCCGCTCCGCAACAAGCGCGTCGCTGTGGTCGGCGCCAGTCAGGGGACCTTCGGTGCTCTCTGGGCGCAGGCAGAGCTACGCAAGATCCTCCAGACGATCGGAGCCGTCGTCGAGGAGAAGGAGCTCGCCGTCGCCCGTGCGCAGCACGCCTTTTCGGCGGATGGGCTCCTCCGCGATCCGCAGCACCGGGCGGCGCTGAGATCGGTCCTCGAGACGCTTCAGGAAGACACGTTGCGACGCGCCGCCTGACCATGCACACCGACACCGACCTCTACCTCCGCGGGGCTGCAACGCTCCTCGCCTCCTGGGAGGAGTACGCGCGCGGCGCCGAGCACGCAGCTCTACGGCGGCTCGATGGTGTCGTTTCCGCCGTCTTCCCGTGCGAGCCCGAGCGCAGCGTCTACAACAACGCCCTTCTCGACCGTCGACACCCGGTACGGGAGCACGTGGACGCGCTCGAGGCGATGGAGGCCGCCTACACGGCTGCGGATGTCGACGGATTCGCCGCCTGGGTTCACGAGAGCGACAGGCCCATGCGGGCCGACCTCGAGCGGCGGGGGTACCGCATCAACGAGCAGACGCTCGCGATGGGGATGTCGCTCGAGGGCGTGCGGATCCCGCCGGCGGTGATTGCGGCTGATGTCGAGTTGGCGCCCGCCGAATGGAGTGAATATCTGCGCCTCGTTCCCGCGTTCGGGTTACCGGAAGGACTCCTAGCCGGCACCGATCCGGCCGCGTTCAATGTGCTCGTCGCCCGAATCGGCGGCGAGCCGGTCGCGGCCGCGCTCTCGATCGACGTCGAGGGCGACTGCGGCATCTTCAACGTCGGGACGGTCGAGCGGATGCGGCGGCAGGGGCTGGCGACGGCGCTAACGACCCGTCATGTCAGCGAGGCGGTCGACCGCGGGTGCCGGACGGCGAGCCTCCAGTCCACCGAGATGGGCGAGCGGTTGTACGCGAGGATCGGCTTCCGCGACCTCGGACGGATCCTCGAGTACGTCCTGGTGCCGGCAGGTCAGGCTATCGTCGCTGAAGCGAGTGCCGCCTCGGCGGCGTAGTGGATACCCTCCCCGTAGGTCGGGAACGCGTAATGGGCGACTGCGAGGTCGTCCACGGTCACACCCAGGCGAAGTGCGACGGCGAATCCTTGCACCAGCTCGCTTGCGCCCCGCGCGGCGACGTGCAGACCGAGTAGCCGCCTCGAGCCCTGCTCGTAGATGAGCTTGACGAGACCGCGTGGATTGTCCGTTAGGTAGTACGGCCTCAACAGGTCCTTGGCCGCGTAGGTCGACGTCTCGACCTCGAAGCCTCGCTCACGCGCCTCTGACTCGGTGAGACCGACTCCCGCGAGCTCGGGATCGGTGAAGATCGCCGTCGGGATCGCCGAGTAGTCGGCCTGGCGCGGGCCGCCGCCAAACATGTCCGCGATCGCGACCTGTGCCTGGTACGAGGCGACCGGGGTCAACTGGATCGTTGCCGTGACATCGCCGGCCGCCCAGATGCCGGGGGCCGTCGTCCGCATCTGCTCGTCCACCGCGACTCCCGCACGGCTCGCTTCGACGCCCACGCGTTCGAGCCCGAGCGCTTCGACGTTGGGCGCGCGACCGGAGGCGACGAGCAACGACTCGACCGTGACCATCGAGGCCGGGGAGCCGTCGCGGGGCGTGAGCGTCGCAACGATCGACCGGCCAACTCGCTCGACGCGGGTCACGAATGTGCTCGTGACGACGTTCACGCCCTCGTCCATCAGCGCCGAAGCGACCTCGACGGCAGCATCGGCGTCCGAGCGCGGCGCGATCCGCTCCGCGCCCTCGACGATCGTCACGTTGGCGCCAAAGCGCGAGAACGCCTGGCCGAGCTCGAGCCCGACGGCGCCTGCGCCGAGCACAAGCATCGATGCGGGCACCGTCTTCAGCTCGAGGGCCTCGATGTGGTCGATCCACGACACGCTCTCGATGCCTTCGATCGGTGGAACGGCCGTGCGCGACCCGGTGGCGATCAGGATCCGCTCGGCGGTGAGCTCCCGCCGCCCGACCCGCACCGTGCCGGGGTCGACGAAGGTCCCCTCGCCGGCAAAGGTGTCGAAGCCGGCGTCGTGAAAGCGTTGGAGCCAGGCCTCTTGCGTCCCGACAAGACGGTCCTTGCGGGCCTTGAGCCGCGCGAGGTCGAAGCTGCGTGCGCCGACGTCGATCCCGAGCTCGGGTGTCACGGCGAGGTCGTGGAGCACTTCGGCCGCTGTCACGTACTGCTTCGTCGGCTTGCACGCAACGTTCGGGCACTGCCCTCCCCACCGTTCGCGCTCGACGAGCGCCACCCGAGCGCCGTGATCACGAACGGCGTGCGCAGCAGCCTCCCGAGCCGCCGAGCCGGCACCCAGGACGATCAGATCGAAGGATGCGGCAGCCATCGGCAGAACCTCCTCGTCTCGCTCACTTTCTGATGAGTCGTCGGGGCGGCGAGCGCGTTACACGATCTCGGGGGCGGGCTCGCGGAACCGCAGGCGCTTGCGGTCCTGGACGACACGCCGGTACGCGAACAGCAGCACCGAGAGGAGCAGGATCCCAACGGCGATCACGAGCTCACTCGTGCCTCCGTAGCCCGTGAGGTCGAAGCTCGTGGCGCCGACCAGGAGAAGCACGACGAGGAAGGCTGCCAGCCCGCCTGTCACCATCACCGCAGGGCGTGACAGGCGTACCGGACGCGGCAAATCCGGCCGGTCCCGGCGCAGGAGCACGAGCGCGCTCAGCGCGAAGACGTGCGCCGCGATGTAGCCGAGGTTCCCGGCCGCGACGATCGCGAGCGTGCTCCCGACGAAGAAGACGAGGCCCAGGTTGAGAATCAGGTCAACGGCCATCGCGCGTGCGGGGACGCCGAAGCGGTTGAGCCGGTCGAGCTCACGGATCGTCATGCCGTCCTCCGAGATCCCGTAGAGCGCCCTGGCGGAGTCGGCCATGCAGGTGACGATCACCAGCACGAGGCTGCCGACCATCAAGGCGATCATCACGCCGGCCGCTCCACCGACGAGCTCCTGGAAGGCGGGCGCGTAGAACGTCAACGGCTCGCGCAGCACGGCCGGCTGGCCCGCCGTCCCGACGGCGCCGAGCGGCAGCAGTACGAACACCGCCAGCGAGAAGAGTGCGGCGGCCCGGAGTGCACGAGCAGCGTCGCGGGCTCGGTTGCGGTACTCCGGTGTGAAGGTCGCGCAGATCTCCACGCCGAGGGACGTCCAGCACATGATGTACAGCCAGACCAGCACGAGCTTCCAGCTTGAGCCGCTGCCCAGGGATAGATTCGAAGTGAAGGTCGCCGACGACCAGTCGCCCGTCAGGTACGGCAAGAACATGAAGACGGCCAGCGGCACCAATAGAAGGCCGGCGGTCAGGTACGTCAAGAGCAGTGTCGGCCGAAGCCCCAGTACGTTCGCCGCCCAGACGAGCACCAGCACGGCAGCGGCAATCAGACGCGGCAGCGTCACGTCGGTGACGCCGAGGCTCCACGTCCAGGTCTGCCCCGCAAACCATTCGGTCTGGACGAGCGAGCCGATGATTCCGGCATAGATGGCCATCGAGCTCGACCACGCGAACCAGTAGCCGAAGGTTGCGACTGGTCCGACCGGTGTGAAGTATCGGCGCCACCCCTCCCAGGCGTAGAGCGCGATGCCGCCGGACTTGTGCGGGAACATCGCGGCAAGCTCGGCGTACGCGCGGTTGGCGAGGATCGCGAGGATCATCGAAACTCCCCAGAGAGCGATCGCCGCCCAGGTGCCGAGCGACCCGACGGAGAAGCCGAGGGTCGCGATCAGCGCGGCGGGCATCGTCAGCGAGAAGAGGAAGCCGTCGGTCCAGCGCAGGGAGCCCGAACGGACGGGCTCGGCCCGCTGCGCTACAACCCGAGCCGCCTCCGTAACCACTCCGCCTGCCACCCCCGCTCTGCCTCGAACCGAGGCTCGTAGGCTCTCACGTTCTTGTCGCCCCCCGCCAGCGCATGCGCCGCGACGTAGGCTGCGACCGCAGCGCCGGCTGCGGGACTGGCTGCGTCGCGGGCGTAGAGGACGACGTCTGCGGCGAAGCCCGAGAGCCGCGACCCGGCACCGCTCCCGGCGGCGATGGCGTTCCCGACGGCCTCGAGCGCGATCAGATCGGCGGTCTGCGCCAGCGCCTTCGCCTCGTCCGCGGACTGCTCCCCGCGGAGCTCTCTCACGGCCGCGTCGCGAACCCGCCAGGCACAGGCCTCGGTCAAAGCGGTCGCGGCCGAGGGCTCCCACGCCTCGACGAGCCGGACCAGCCGCCCACTCGAACCGTGCAGCGCCCTGCCGTCTCCCGTCGTCGTGCCGCCGAGCTCGATCTGCCAGAGCTCGTCGTCGAGGCCCCACGCGATCTGGGCGACGGGATAGGCACGCACGGCGTCGGGCGGCGCATCGGCGCCTGCACGTACCCACGCGCCCGGCTCCCCGCCGCTCGGGGCGGGCCATCGAAACTCGGTCAATCGGTCGACTGCGCCGTGACGAAGACCGAGGTACAGCGCTAGTCGCCCTTCCACTCCCGAAAGGCGCCCAGAAGGTCGCGCTCTGCATCCGTCGAGAGCGACTCCTGGGGCAGACGGCCGAGGACCTCGATCGTGTGCCGCATCTGGTCGAGGTGGGCCTGGCACGGAGGACAGGTCATGATGTGCTCGTCGAAGCGGGCGCGATCGGACGCCGACAGCGTGCCCTCGAAGTAGTCGGTCACCAGGCCGACGAGCTCGGTGCACGTCAGGTAGTCGCTGGTCATCGATTCATGCTCATGCTGGCAGAAAGGCGCATCGCGCCATAACCCTCGGTGTCCGCCGGGGCCGGGTTCGTTACACGCTGTAACGATCGGGCACTGCCGGAGGACCGAGTCGGATGGGTAGACCGCACGGGCACGTGGGCGGTAGCGTCCTCGGCATGAGCCCGAAGCTCGAAGTCGAGGCGGGGAGCTTCGCGACGGCCGCCGATGACGCACGCCTCGTTCAGAGTCTGCGCGACGGCGACGAGCGGGTCTTCGTCAAGCTCGTTCGGGAGCACGCCGCATCGATGCTCTACGTGGCGTCGCTGTTCGTTCGCGACCGGGCGGTCGCGGAAGAGGTCGTGCAGGAGACATGGCTCGGCGTCCTGCGCGGCATCGACCGGTTCGAGGGCCGTTCGTCCTTCAAGACCTGGCTGTTCAGCATCCTCACCAACACGGCCAAGGGCCGGGCGCGGCGTGAGGGGCGAAGCCTGCCGTTCTCGGCGCTCGTCACCACCGATCTCGTAGACGACGAGCCCGACGTCGACCCCGACCGCTTCCTGCCCGAGGGAGAGAGGTGGGCGCACCACTGGGCCTCGTCGCCGCAGCGGTTCGATTCGCTGCCGGAGGATCAGCTGCTCTCGGCCGAGACGTTCGCGATCGCCCAGGCTGCGATCGCCGAGCTCCCCGAGACCCAGCGGGCGGTGGTCACCTTGCGCGATGTGGCCGGTTTCTCCAGCGAGGACGTCTGCCGGGAGCTCGACCTGTCCGAAGGCAACCAGCGAGTGCTCCTGCACCGAGGGCGCAACAAGGTCCGCAAGGCGCTCGAGCGGCACTTCGCGGAGGCGGAGCTTCGATGAGGCTGAGCGAAGATCTCTCCTGCGCAGAGGTCGTCCAGCTGGTCACCGACTACGTCGAGGGCGCTCTCTCCGTCGATGAGCGCCGGCGCTTCGAGGAGCACATCGTGATCTGCGACGGCTGTGGAGCGCACCTCGACCAGATGCGGACGACGATCGCCGTCGTCGGCCGAGTGAGCGAGCAGCAGCTCTCGACCGAAGCAGTCGACGAGCTCATCGCTGCGTTTCGAGGCTGGCAGCGGCCGTGATCGCGCTGAAGTGCCTCCACGCGTGTGGGGTCGCGCCCTTCAGCCGCCTCGCGTGGCCACTACCGAGGGGCGGGGAGCCCGGCGCTTGGGTCGAGGCAGATCCGGATGCCTGCGCGAGCGGCATCCACGCGTGCCACGCGGACAGCCTCCCGTACTGGCTCACCGAGCACCTCTGGATGATCGAGCTCGACGAGGTCGAGGCGGCGGAGCACAAGCTCGTCGCCCGGCGGGGCCGGCTCCTCGACCGAGTTCACGCCTGGGACGGCAGCGCGATGAGCGACTTCGCGTTCGACTGCGTCGGGCGTGCCGAAGCGTTGCTGGCACGCGACGAGTCCCTTGCCGGCTATGTCCAGGATGCACGCACCTCGGCGCGTGCCGGCCATGCCCCCGTCACCGGTTTCATCACCGCGCGGGTCGCCGAGCTGGCCGACGGCGTCGAAGCCTACGACGCCGAGCGCGCCGCTCAGGCACGTTGGCTCGTCGTACGGCTCGGCCTCGACGGGCTCGGCTAAGCCGCTCCGCGTGCGGCGGTCGCACCGGTCACGACCATACGGCCGCCGTGCAGCACGCCGAGCGCGAGCAGCGGGAAGAGGATGACGGAGAGGATTCCGGCTCCGATCAGCGCGGCTCCGTTTGCCTCGCTCAGCTTCCCGAGCTGCATTCCGATCTGGGTCGCAGCGACGATGAACGGCAGGGACGTCGCCTGGAGCAGTGCAGCGACGACCGTCCGCCGCGTCCCGACGGTCGACCGGTAGAGCATCGCGGGCACGCCTCGGACGAGCAGCAGCGCGCCGAGGAAGATCGGGACCCGTGCGAGCGTCGAGGCACTCGAGGTGAGCGCGTTGAGGTCGAAGCGCACACCGCTCGTGACGAAGAACACCGGCACGAAGATTCCGTAGCCGGCGGCCTCGAGCTTGAGGCGAAACTGCGGGTGCGTCATCGCGCGGTCGCGATCGACGATCGTGAGCACCGCTCCGGCGATGAAGGCGCCGAGGATGACCTCCAGGCCCAGATGCTCGGCGATCGCTGCGAATCCGACGAGCAGGACGAACGCACCCCGCACACGGATCTGGGCCGTCGTGTCCTGCAAGCGGGAAAAGACTGCGGTGAGGCGCGACCAGCGCTCAGCCCCAGCGACGACAACCCCGATCGCAACGGCGAGCACCGCGAGACTCCCGAGCAGGAGGAGCTTCGTACCCGTTCCGGTCGCTTCCCGTGAGAAGAACAGCGACAACAGCACGATCGCGCCGAAGTCGGCGATCGAGGCGGCCGCCACAACCAGCTGCCCGAAACCGGACTCGATCTCGCCGGCGTCCTTGAGCACCGGAACGACGATCCCGAGCGAGGTGGCCGTAAGGATGATCGCCACGAGCAGCGGCGACTGAGCAAGGCCCGCCGCATCGAGCAAGAACGAGCCGACGATCGCGACGACGAATGAGAGCGCGTACCCGAGTGACGCCAGCGCGAGCGGGCGCCCCCGCAGCTTGTGGAACTCGATCTCGAGGCCGGCGAGGAAGAGCAGGAAGGCGAGCCCGATCGTTGCTAGCACCTCGACCGCCTGATCGACCTCCACCCAGCCCAGCACCGACGGGCCGAGGACGATCCCGGCAACGATCTCGAGCACCACGGAAGGGAGCTTGAGCGCCGGCACGAGCCCGAGCGCAAGCGGTGCGACAAACGCCGCGGCGACGACGATCAAGAGATTCGTGAAGTGCACGCCCATTCGCTCCTTCAGTGGCACGTCCCCTCGTGAGCGTTACAGCGGCACGTCGTGTGTAACGCGCGGCGGGTCGAAGCACACGGAGTCGCCATGACCACCCTCGACAGGCCAAGGAGGACTGCGATGACCGTCACCGAGATGGAGCCGCGCCAGGCGATGCGCGGCGTCAAGGGGAAGAACGTGCTGATCACGGGCGGTACGTCCGGGATCGGCCAGGCGATCGCCGTGCGCTTCGCCGAGCACGGCGCAAATGTGGCGATCAACTACGTGCGATCGCCGGGCGAAGCCGACGAGACGCACGACCAGGTTCACGCGTGTGTCAACAAGGTGCGCCAGGAAGGCGTGAAGGACGTGCTCGTCGGCGCCGACGTCTCGAGCGAGGACGAGGTCGTCCGCATGGTCGGAGAAACAGTCGAGCGGCTCGGCGGAATCGACGTTCTCGTAAACAACGCCGGCATTCAGATCTCACGGCCCTCGCACGAACTGTCGGCGGCCGACTTCGACAAGGTGCTCGGAGTGAACCTGCGCGGCGCGTTCCTATGCGCACGCGAGGCGATCAAGCACTTCCTCGCGGAGGAGAAGCCGGGCTCGATCATCAACGTCTCGAGCGTCCACCAGCGCATCCCGAAGCCGAACTACCTCGGCTACTCGGTCTCGAAGGGCGGTATGCAGAACATGACGACGACGCTCGCCCTCGAGTACGCCGCAAATGGAATCCGCGTCAACGCGATCGGGCCCGGTGCAACCGTCACGCCGATCAACCGCGCCTGGATCGACGATCCGGTGAAGCGCGAGATGGTGACCGCCCACATCCCGATTCCGCGCGCGGGCGACGCCGACGAGATGGCCGGTATCGCATGCTTCCTCGCCTCCGACGACGCCGCTTACATGACTGGCCAGACGCTGTTCGTCGACGGCGGCCTGACGCTGTACGCCGACTTCCGCGAGCCCTGGTCATCCGAATGACCGCGGTCGAGGACACACGGGCGGTCTGGTGGCCCTCGGAGTTCGGCGCAGACGACCAGATCGGGATGCTCAACCACGTCGACGGGGCCAAGCGCCTGCAGGCGCTGGCGTCGGTACGCCATGGCCGGCTCTACGACCTCGGCCGCGTGCTCGACGAGTCGATCCCCGTGTTTCCCGGCCGTTACTTCCGCCAGACGCTGGTCTCGACTGCCCACCACGCGAACACC
>Ga0306920_100008350_pt1 | contig 13732 bp, 10 predicted proteins | sample flu12Cox44000170_FD_204666 | JGI IMG/M metagenome (GOLD analysis project Ga0306920, IMG submission 204666) | Lab enrichment of tropical soil microbial communities from Luquillo Experimental Forest, Puerto Rico - flux4day.12C.oxic.44.000.170 (v2)... | ecosystem: Environmental > Terrestrial >... | reverse complement strand
AAAGTACCGGATCGTGGATAAAGAACATCGCCGATATCGTGGTGATCGTGCTGATCGTCCTGGCCGCTAAGGCCGCTATCGCTGAGCCGTTCTACGTGCCATCCGGCTCGATGGAACCGACACTTCTGATCGGCGACGAACTGCTCGCGACAAAATACCCGTATGGCTACAGCTCTGCTTCGCTCCCTTCATTCCTCGTTTTTCCGGCGACTCCACGAGTCCTCTCCGCGTTGCCGAAACGCGGCGATGTCGTCGTATTCCGCTGGCCCGGTGATCGCTCGCAAGTGTGGGTGAAACGCGTGATTGGCCTGCCCGGCGATAATATCGCTGTGCGGAACGGACAGGTCTGGATCAACGGCGCCCCAGTGGGCATTCGCCCGGCCGGCCTTGGCAAAGCGGAGGTCGAAGATGGTGGCGCGATGTCGGCCGCGCGTTTCATAGAAACGCTGCCGGGCGGATACGAGCACCCGATCTACAAGATGGTCGCCGAGGCCGCATACGACAATATGCCTGAGACGGTGGTACCACCCGACCACATCTTCGTCATGGGTGACAATCGCGACAACTCGGCCGACAGCCGCGTGCCCGTGCGCGCGGGCGGTGTCGGGCTATTGCCGGTTGAAGACCTGGTCGGACGCGTGGACGCTGTGGTCGGCTCGTGGGATCTCGCCATGAAGGACAAGCCGCTCAAGGACTGGCCATCTGGTTTGCGGCTGTCTCGATTTTTCACCGCTGTGCACTGAGCGCTATCGGACCACACCCGAGATACAGCACGGTTTGTGCCGTGGCCGCGTGATTCTGTCCTTGAGATAGCAACGCGCCGTCGGCCCGATGTAACCGGGCCGGACATAGGTCCATGCGCGGCACTTGTTGTCGGCCTCGCATGCAGTCCTACAGGCCGCGCCGTCGGATTCGGCCGGGACGTCCAAAGTCTTGTAGTCGCTGCCAAAACGGTCGATGGAGAATTCGATCGGGCCCTTGCGTGGCTCGACCACACCGGCGCCGCGTACGCCGGAAACGCAGCATGCGTCTTCCGTGCGTGGCGGCACGCGGTTTTTGAGCCAGCAAACCGCGACCGTGTTGTCAGCCCTTGGATAGACAAAGGTCCATGCTTTGCAGCGATTGTCGCGTTCACAGCGGGCGGCACAGACCGCCGGATCGCCGGTGCGAATCTCGAACTTCAAATAATCGCCGCCGCCGCGATCGAAGCCGCTTTGCGCAAGCGCTTGGCCAGCCAGAGCCATCACCGCCAATGCGAGCGCGGTCCAAAACCTTGTCGAAATTTGCATGCGCGCCCGCCCGAATTCGAAAGTCGTTTAGCCTGCCCCGTGCATATGTTAACGCACCGCCCGCGCTTGCGCAGCTACGGGCAGCTCCCACGCAAATTTTGTGCGAATAAAATTGAGCGCCCGCCGGAGGGGCCAGCGGGCGCGGGATCCGGCCGCGAGAGGGGATGTTCGCGGATGTCGGATCGAGCGGCCGGTTGAGAGGGCACCGGCCGTTTGCTTAATCTACGAGCCTTACCTGTCCTTACGGTCCGTCGTGGTCCGGCGGCCTCCAATGTCGAATTCGGCTCGGCGGAATGCGTGGTTGAGACGCCGTTCAAGCGCGCGCTCGCGCAGGAGCGCGGTCGGATCGTCCCAGAAGGGCTCCGAAAAGGCGTCGCGTACGTCGGAGCGCGTGATGCCGATATCGGCGAGCATGCGGCGGTCGAGCCCGATCAGCGCGTGCGCCTCGCGACGGTGCCGGCGCGCCTCCACCAATTCCTTCAGCCAGCGGGTCACCAGGGCCAGCACTGAAGCGAATACCCTTACCAGCGTACCGCTGGCGACAGGTAAAACGGGGTAATTGGCGCTCATGGCAGTCTCCATTCAGTTCGCGGGTTACAGCGCCAAAATCACAATTGGCGCCGCCCAGAACCACCCGAAATCCCCACCCGATTCCTCTAGAAGCAATCCTATATTGCACCGCGGGGATTGATTAGTGAAACGAATGTTTTTAATCTAACCAATCAGGAATAGTGATATAGGCCGGCGAAAACGCCGGCCCATTAGGACCGCCGCCATGACTGCAATGCTCGACATCGACCAGTTGCGAACCTTCATCGCCATTTCTGAAACCGGCAGCTTCACCAAGGCCGCCGAGGTCGTAAACAAAACCCAATCCGCAGTTTCGATGCAGATGAAGCGGTTGGAAGAGCGGCTCGACCGCCCGATCTTTTCGCGCGACGGACGCGCCTCGAAGCTGACCGAAGATGGGCAGCGTCTGCTCGACTATGCCCGCCGGATCGTGAAGCTGAATATCGAAACCTTGGCCGCATTTTCGGACGGCGAATTGTCGGGCCGCGTGCGGCTCGGCGTGCCCGATGATTACGCCGATCGCTATCTGCCGGAGATCATGGCCCGCTTTTCGCGCAGCTATCCGGCTGTCGAGCTAAGTGTCGTCTGCGAGCCGTCGGTCGACTTGCTGGAACGCATCGACGCCAACGATATTGACCTCGCAATCGTCACCAATTGCGAAAGCAAGCGCGCCTCGGAAACGTTCCGGCGCGAGCGCCTGCTGTGGGTCACGTCGAACCGGCATTCGACTCACCTGGAGGAGCGAATGCCGCTTGCGCTCGGGCGTCCGACCTGCGCGTGGCGGCGCATCGCAATCGAAAGGCTCGAGGCGATCGGTCGTCCCTTCCGCCTGCTCTACACAAGTTCGAACGCTGGCGCGGTCGCCGCGGCGGTTCTGGCGGGTCTCGCGGTGTCTGTATTGCCGGAGTCGGGCTTGCGTCCGGGCATGCGTGTGCTTTCGACGGCTGACGGCTTTCCCGATCTGCCGAGCTGCCGCATCGGACTGGTGCGCAATGCGCACGAAAGCTCGGCACTCGCCGATGCGCTAGCCGAGCACATCATCTCGTCGCTCGACAACCTATCGGAAGCAGTGCAGGCGGCGGAATAGCTTCTAATAGGCGTATTCCTCGAAGATCGGATCGACCGAGTCATTCCATTCGCCGTGGAATTTCTCGAGCAGTTCTTCGGCCGGCGTGATGCCGCGTGCGATCGATTCCTCCAACGGGCGCAGATAGCGCGTCTCGTCGCGGCCGTTGCGGTCGAACCGTTTGCGGCGCGCCAGCCCGCGCGAACACAGCCGTAGCGTTTCCTGAGCCAGCGTGAACACATTGCGATTGCCAATCTCGGCCTTGAAGCCGAGTTTCGGCACCTCGTCGCGCAGTTTCTGCCGTTCTTCCGCGGTCCAACCCTTGACCATGTCCCAGCACGCGTTGAGGGAATCATCGTCATAAAGCAGACCGACCCAATAGGCGGTGAGTGACGGCAGGCGCCGCCACGGACCACCGTCGGCGCCGCGCATTTCGAGATACCGCTTGAGCCGCACCTCGGGGAAGATCGTGCTCAGATGATTGGCCCAGTCAGAGATCGTCGGCCGTTCGCCCGGCAGTTGCGCCAGTTTGCCGGCAAAGAAATCTCGAAAGGACTTGCCGGCAACGTCGATGTATTTTTCGCCGCGCTTGACGAAATACATCGGCACATTGAGCGCGTAGTCGGTCCAGCGTTCGAAGCCCATGCCATCCTCGAATGCCCAGGGCAGCATGCCGGCGCGTTGATTGTCGGTGTCGCGCCAGATTTCCGAGCGGAACGAGAGAAAGCCGTTCGGCTTGCCGTCGGTAAACGGAGAGTTGGCGAACAATGCGGTCGCGACAGGCTGCAGTGCGAGCGACACGCGCAGCTTCTTGACCATGTCCGCTTCGCTTGAGAAGTCCAGGTTCGCCTGCACAGTGCACGTGCGATACATCATGTCGAGGCCGAGCGTACCGACCTTCGGCATATAGGCGGTCATGATCTTGTAGCGGCCCTTCGGCATCTTCGGCATATCTGCGCGCGTCCAGTTCGGCGTCATGCCGATGCCGAGAAAGCCGATGCCCAGCGGTTTGGCGACCTCGCGCAGTTGCGCGAGATGCGCCATCAACTCCGCTGCCGTCTGATGCACATTGTCATAGGGCGCGCCTGAAAGTTCGAACTGCCCTCCGGGTTCCAGCGAAATCGCGCCGCCGCCGGTCACGTCGAACATGCCAATGATGTTCTCGCCCTCCATGATCGGCTCCCAGCCGAGCAGACCGTGCATGCCGTCGAGCAGCGCACGGATGCTGCGCTTGCCGGAATAGGGAACCGGGCGGTGATCGACGATGGTAAACGCGAACTTCTCGTGCTCGGTGCCGACCCGGAATTGCGACTTTGGCTTGCACCCTGCCTCGAGCCAGGCGACGAGCTCGTCGCATGCCTCAATGGGGGTCATGTCGATTTGGTCCCGCGCCATGGAGCAATTCATGTATGCGCACGATCTCGTCCGAAAACCCATCTCCAATTTTCGGGATCGCTTGCGGAAGGGGTCGCGACGTTAAACATGCTGCATTGCAAAGGGCAATGAGGCAGACGCAGTCCTGCCGCGATGTCGAAGGCTCGGCGGTTGGGCGCGCGAGACCGCCACTGTTGTTGAAGCCGTCGGCGCCGTCCGGGCGCTCCATCCAGGGCGCCCATAGTCGGGGTCCGCCTCAACCGCCTTTCCGGACGCGTCATGACGGCGCCCGGCCACGCCTGGGAGGTGCCAAGGAATATAATCCGAACCGCCGTTAAGCGTTCTTTTTTTGTTCTTTTCGGATTGCCTTGCATGCTTTATTGCTGTCCGGGCAATGACGCAGTTTACCCCGCATCAGCAAAGCGCCCTCAAATCAGTCTCCGAATGGCTCAAAGCCGGGCCCGGCTCGATCGGCACGCCGCAGGTCTTTCGCCTGTTCGGCTACGCCGGCACCGGCAAGACGACGCTCGCACGACACATCGCGGAGCAAGCCGATGGCGACGTGAAGTTCGCCGCCTTCACCGGCAAGGCTGCATCCGTGATGCGCGGCAAGGGGTGCCGCGGCGCCTCCACCATCCATGGCCTGATCTATCGGGCGCGCGAAAGCGGCGAAGAAATTCCGAGCTTCGATCTGTGGGACGAAGCACCGGCCTCAAAGGCCGAACTGATCATCATCGACGAATGCTCGATGGTCGACGCAGAGCTCGGACGCGACCTGCTGTCGTTCGGCGTGCCCGTCCTGGTGCTGGGTGATCCGGCACAATTACCGCCGATCCAGGGTGGAGGGTTTTTCACCGAGGCCGAACCGGATGCGATGCTCACCGAGGTCCATCGCCAGGCGCAAGGCGACCCGATCGTCAGGCTGTCGATGGATATCAGGGCCGGCGAATACATCGAGCCCGGACGCTACGGCGAGACGACGGTTTTGCGCAAAGGCGACCTTGACCCGGATCGCGTGCTCGAGGCCGACCAGGTCCTCGTCGGTCGCAATGTCACGCGCCGCTCATACAACAAGCGAATGCGCGAGCGCCGCGGGTTCAAGGACGAGATGCCGTCGGCCGGGGACAAGCTGGTTTGCCTGCGCAACAACCGGAAGAAAGGCCTGTTCAACGGCGGCCTTTGGACGGTGAAAGAGCGTACTGGACGCAAAGGCGCCAAGACCGGTGCTCAGCCCGGCATTATGACGATGCGGCTGTTGCCCGACGATCAAACCGCGACGCGCGGTGTAAAGGTTTCAGTGCGGCCGGAATGCTTTTCCGGCGGAATCGAACAGGTCGATTGGCAGCGGCGCAAGCCCTATGACGAGTTCGACTATGGCTATGTGCTCACCGTGCACAAGGCGCAGGGTTCGCAATGGGACAACGTGGTGCTCTTCGACGAATCGTTTGCATTTCCCGACAGCCGCGAGCGCTGGCTCTATACAGGCGTCACGCGAGCGGCCAAGAAATTGACGCTGGTGGTGTAGATCGCTAGCCACGTCTCACTTTGATCGCGCGCCACCGCGCCAACGGCAAGGCGGTGAGCGCAATCACGGTGAATGTCGTACCGGCGAGAAAAGTGCCGGCCGGGCCCGCAGCATCCCACAGCGCGCCGGCTACAATGCTCGCCACCAGCATCGCCACGCCACTGACCAGGTTGAACACACCGAAGGCCGTGCCACGCAATTCCGCCGGCGCACTGTCAGCGACCAGCGCTGAAAGAACGCCTTGCGTCAGGCCCATATGCACGCCCCAGAGGGCGACGCCGATCATGACCACGATGACGCTGCCGCCGATCGCCAGGGCGAGATCGGCAAGAATAAGGAGAGCAAATCCCACAGTAACGACGCCATAACGGCCGATGCGGTCCGACAACGCGCCGGCCGGCCAGGCTGTGGATGCATAGGTGATGTTCATCACCACCAGCACCAGCGGCACGACGGCGACCGGCAATCCGACCGACTGCGCACGCAGCAGCAGGAACGCCTCGCTGAAGCGCGCCAGCGTAAAGATGGCCGCGACACCGACGATCATCCAATAGACCCTGGTGAGACGTGCAAGCTCACGGCGCGAGAGTGGCGCGCGCACTTCGCGCAAGCCGGTCGGGCGATCAGGCTCGCTAACGCCGAAAACAATGATCGCGACCGACACAAAGGCCGGTATGACCGCCAGCCAAAACACAGTGATGTAGTTGTTGGCGAAAATCTCCATGAACACAATCGCTAGCAGCGGGCCGAGCACGGCGCCGACGGTGTCGACGGATTGGCGCAGGCCGTAAGCATTGCCGCGCAGGTCGGCAGGCGTTAGATCGGCGATCAGCGCGTCGCGGGGGGAACCGCGAATTCCCTTACCGACGCGGTCGACGAAACGCGCGGCCACCAGCCAGCCGATGCTCGACGCCAGTGGAAACACCGGCTTGGTCAACGCCGCGATGCCGTAGCCGAGCGCAGCCAGCCACTTGCGGCGACCCAGGTAATCGCTCAGCGCGCCGGAGAATATCTTTGTGATCGAGGCAGTGGCCTCGGCGATGCCTTCGATAATGCCAACCGTGAGCGTCGAGGCACCCAGCACAGTGACCAAATAAAGCGGCAGCAGCGCATGAATCATCTCCGAGGAGACGTCCATGAACATGGAAACCAGCCCGAGCGCCCAGACGCTTCCCGGAATTTCGCGCCAGCGGAAAAATGAGCGAGGTTGGTCAATCATCGGTCATCGCTAGTGCCAGGCGTCATGCGCAGGCTTGACCTGCACCCATGTTGGCCGGCCGAGCACAATAACGAGCATGGATCATGGATTGCCGGATCAGGCCCGGCAATAACCGGATGAATCGCTGATGTCAGGCCGCTTCTTTTTTCTTCGCCGGCGAGAAGCGCTGATAGAAGTCCTCGCCCTTTGCCGCGAGATCGATCAGCAACTTATTGGGAGCAAAGCGCGGGCCGTATTTCTTTTCCAGCTTGCGGCACAAATCGACGAAGCGTTTTGTGCCCATCCCGTCAATGAAAGACAATGTGCCGCCGGTGAATGGTGCAAAGCCAAAGCCAAGAATGGAACCGACGTCGGCCTCGCGCACGTCGGTCAGCACCTTCTCTTCGAAGCAGCGCGAGGTTTCCAACGCCTGGATGCCGAGCAGGCGCAGCTTCATTTCCGCAATATCGATCTTGTCCGGGTCGAGGAGCTTCTTCGGCTGCAGTTCGACGATGTCCGGCCACAGTTTCTTCGGCCCATTTGCTGGATAGTCGTAGAATCCCTTGCCATTCTTGCGGCCAAAGCGTCCGCGTTTCTCGACCATCTCCTCCAGCAATTTCTTCTGCCGTGCATCGATCGCTTTGGCGCCGAGGTCGGCTTCGGTGGCTTTGAGGATTTTCCACGCTAGATCGACCGCAACCTCGTCGTTGAGCGCCAACGGACCGACCGGCATGCCCGCCATGCGGCCGACATTCTCGATCATGGCCGCAGGAATTCCCTCGATCAGCATCAAGTGGCCTTCGCGGATATAGGTGCCGACCACACGCGAGGTATAGAAACCGCGCGAGTCATTGACCACGATCGGCGTTTTGCGAATGACACGTACATAATCAAGCGCTGCGGCCAGCGCTTTGTTGCCCGTCTGCTTGCCGAGGATGATCTCGACCAGCATCATGCGATCGACAGGCGAAAAGAAATGAATGCCAATGAACCGCTCCGGCTCCTTGAACTCGGAAGCGAGCGAGGTGATCGGCAGGGTCGAGGTATTTGAAGCAAATACCGCATTCTCGCCGATCACCGCCTGGATCTTTGCAATAACGTCGGATTTGACTTTGCGGTCTTCGAACACCGCTTCGATCACCAGCTCGCAGTCCTTCAACGCGCTGTAATCGGCAGTCGGCGAGATGCGCGCCAGTAATTCGTCGCGCTCGGCGCCTTTCATGCGGCCTTTCATGACGCGATCGCTGAGAAACTTTTGAACGCCGGCCTTGCCTTTGTCGGCGGCCTCCTGATCGCGATCGATCAATACGACCTGCAGGCCGGCGCCCGCACTCACCTGCGCGATACCGGCGCCCATAAAGCCCGCTCCAACGACGCCGATTTTTTTCAGGCTGGTCGGCGGCTCGTTCGGCGGACGGCGCGCGCCCTTGTTGAGTTCTTGCATTGACACGAATAACGAGCGGATCATCGCAGCCGCTTCACGCGAGCGGAGGATTTTGGCAAACCAGCGGGATTCCACGCGCAGCGCGGTATCCATGTCCAGTTGCAGGCCTTCGTAGACGACCTGCAGAATGGCGCGTGCGGCCGGATAGTTGTCATAGGTTTCACGCCGGTAAATCGCGTTTGCGGCGGGAAATGTCATCATGCCCGCCTTCGAATAGACGGGACCGCCCGGCAAGCGGAAACCTTCCGTGTCCCATGGCGCCTTGGTTTTGCCACCAGCCTTGATCCATTCTTTGGCTGCCTTGATCAGATCAGCCTGCGGCACCACGGCGTCGATCAGTTTCATCGCCTTGGCGCGGTCGATTTTGAGCTGGTCACCTTTGAGAAGGAATTGCAGCGCATCGGCGGGTGCCAACATGCGCGCGACACGCTGGGTGCCCCCGGCACCAGGGAAAAGACCGATCTTGATTTCAGGCAGTCCAAGCCGCGTCTTCGGGTTGTCGCCGGCAACACGGTAGTGACAGGCAAGCGCCAGCTCGAAACCACCGCCCATGGCGGTGCCGTTGAGGGCGCAGACCCAGGGCTTGCCGGATGTTTCGAGACGTCGGTAGAGCTGCGACAGCTTGCGGCTTTCCTCGAATACGAAACTGGCCGCCGCTTCTTCGCCTTTTGAACGGACAAGATTGGTGAATATCGCACCCATTCCTTCAAGCATCGTAAGGTCGGCACCACCGCAGAAGGCTTCCTTGCCGGAGGTGATAACGGCGCCCTTGATGGCCGCATCCGTGGTCACCCTTTCGACCAGGGCGCTCAGTTCTTCGATGACGCCTGTATCAATGACGTTCATCGAGCGTTCGGCCATGTCCCAGGTGATCAGCGCGATTCCATCGGCATCAACATCAACTTTGAAATTGGCCATCGCCGGCTCCTGTTCAATTTGGTGCATGACCTTTCCGACGATCGGAACTCGACCTTCGGAAACACGCAGCTAGTAAAGCTCGCCGTTCTTTTTCGTGTAGCGCGCGCCTTTCTCGTCGCGCACAACCATCATATCGATGTCGGAATAAAACGCGCGATCGGCTGCCGCGCGCGTGCCGACCTCGATGAATACCGTATCGCGGTCCGAGCGGTTGATCAGGCGGTGACCATTCGCTACGCCGGCTTTCCACGCGACCACGTCGCCGGGCCGGAGCACCGTTTCGCCACCGTCCTCGCACAGCACCACTTCACCATCGAGCACGTAGACCAGTTCGTCTTCCTTTTCGTGCCAATGCCGTTGTGAAGACGCCGCGCCAGGCTTGAGCGTGCAAATATTGACGCCGAACTGAGTGAGGCCGGCGAAACGAGCAAGTCTTTTGCGTGAGCGGCCTTCGACGGCCACGTTGAACGGCGATGGATAACCGGTCGCGGTATCGACTGGAATTTTGTCGATGTCGATCTTCGGCATCAGACGCGCTCAATAATGGTCGCCGTACCCATGCCGACGCCGATGCAAAGAGTCACCAGCGCGGTCTCCTTGTCGCGGCGCTCCAGTTCGTCGAGCACGGTGCCGAGGATCATGGCGCCGGTCGCTCCGAGCGGGTGGCCCATGGCGATGGCGCCGCCATTCACATTGATCTTGTCATGCGGAATGTCGAGCGCCTGCATATAACGCAAAACGACCGACGCGAAAGCCTCGTTGAGCTCCCAAAGGTCGATATCTTTCTTAGTCATCTTGGCCTTCTTGAGAACTTTTTCAGTCACAGGAATTGGCCCAGTCAGCATGATCGCCGGCTCGGAGCCGATATTGGCAAATTGGCGTATACGCGCGCGAGGTTTTAGTCCCGCAGCTTTGCCGGCGGCCTTGCTGCCGATGAGAACCGCCGCTGCCCCATCAACGATGCCGGACGAGTTGCCTGGTGTGTGCACGTGGTTCACCGCCTCCACTTCCGGGTAGCGTTGCACGGCGACCGAATCGAAGCCGGCCATCTCGCCCATCTGCGTGAAAGACGGTTGCAGGGCGGCGAGCGTCTGCATCGTCGTGTTGGGTCGCATGTGCTCGTCTTTGGCGAGGATCGTGAGCCCGTTGACATCCTTGATCGGGATCACCGAATTCTTGAATCGTCCCTCGTCCCAGGACTTTGCAGCGCGCTTCTGGCTTTCGACCGCATAGGCATCGACGTCGTCGCGCGTGAATCCGAATTTCGTTGCGATCAGGTCAGCGGAGATGCCTTGCGGCAAAAAATAGGTGGTGACCGCGATCGACGGATCGACCGGCCAGGCACCGCCCGACGCCCCAATGCCGATGCGGCTCATCGATTCAACTCCGCCACCGATTGTCATCTCGTGCTGACCGGACATGATCTCGGCCGCGGCAAAATTCACTGCATCGAGGCCGGACGCGCAGAAGCGATTGATTTGCACGCCGGGAACCTGGTCGCCGAATCCGGCAACGAGCGCCGCCGCGCGCGCGATATCACCGCCGGCTTCGCCAACGGGGTCGACGCAACCAAGCACCACATCGTCGACGAGCTCGGGGTCGAGTTTGTTGCGGCCCTTGACGGCAGCCAGCGTCTGCGCGGCCAGGTTGAGCGCGGTGACCTCATGCAACGATCCGTCGGCCTTGCCGCGGCCACGCGGGCTACGGACAGCGTCAAAGATATATGCTTCGGCCATGGGAACCTCCGGTTTTGCGCAGCGCTAAAGGCTGCGCGCGATCAAGAGCTTCATGATCTCGTTCGTACCCGCATATATGCGCAACACACGGGCATCGCGATACATCCGCGAGATCGGATATTCGTCCATATAGCCATAGCCACCAAATAATTGCAGGCAGCGGTCGATCACTTTGCCTTGCGTGTCGGTGAGACGGTATTTGGCCATTGAGGCGGTCACTGTATCGAGCTCGCCTTTGACATGCCGCTCGATGCAGTGATTGAGAAAGACCTTGGCAATTGTCGCTTCGGTCTTACATTCAGCAAGCTCGAATTGCGTGTTCTGAAACTCGATGATGGCTTGCCCGAACGCCTTACGCTGCTTGACATAGTCGATCGTATGCGCGAGCGCCCGCTCCATCATTGCGACGGCGTGGATGGCGACGATCAGGCGTTCCTGCGGCAGCTCCTTCATGAGCTGATAGAAGCCCTGCCCTTCTGCAGTGCCGAGCAAACTCGATGCCGGAAGCTGCACATCCTCAAAGAACAGTTCTGACGTATCGGCTGAATCCATGCCGAGCTTTTTCAGCTTACGGCCACGTCGGAAACCTTGCGCGTCGTCGGTCTCGACGACGAACAGCGACGTGCCCTTTGCCCCGGCTTTCGGATCGGTCTTGGCAACAACGATGATCAGATTTGCGTGCTGGCCATTGGTGATGAACGTCTTGGACCCATTGAGCACGTAACCATTGCCCGATTTTTTTGCCGAGGCGCGCACGCCTTGCAGATCGGATCCGGTTCCCGGCTCGGTCATTGCGATCGCGCCGACCAGCTCTCCTGTGGCAAGCTTCGGCAACCAGCGTTTCTTCTGATCTTCGGTACCGTAATGCAGGATATAGGGGGCGACGATCCCCGAATGCAGCGGCGCGCCGAACGTATCGAAGCCCGCGAGCACCAGTTCGCGATTGATGACCGCCTCATGCGCGAAGGTCCCGTCGGCCCCGCCGTATTCTTCCGGCATCGACGCGCAGAGCAGACCCGCTTCACCAGCCTTGGTCCAGACGTCGCGATCATAGATGTGCGCCTCGTGCCAGCGATCGAGATTTGGAACGAATTCATCGGCGATGAAGCGCCGCGCCTGCTCCTCAAGCAGAACAAGGTCTTCGCTCATCCAGGCTGGGCGAGGAAGATTGAGTGCGTCCATGGGCAAAATCCGTTCGGAAACAACATAGGGCCCGGTCCGGTTGGACGCGAGCGGTAAATGGCTGCCTGCCGAATCGACCGCACCTGACACTGATGAATCCGGGCGCTCAAAAACACCACTCAACACCGTCGCAAAGCTGGTCAGCCAAATGAAGGGTAGTCGCGGCTGCAGCCGGGTGCTACGAGCAAAGCGAAAATAAGCCGGGTTTGCCAACATCATGCTCTCGCCCAACGGCGCCGGAGAGCCACAGGTGATTGATTCGCCAACGGCATGGCTGCGCCTTGCTGTTGCCGTGGCGATCTCCACCATTGGCGGCGTTGGCATGTGGTCATTCATGGTGGCGTTGCCCGCCATCCAGACCGATTTCGGTGTCAGTCGGGCCGACGCCTCGCTTCCCTTCACCTTGGTCATGCTTGGCTTTGCCGGCGGTGGCGTGCTGATGGGACGCCTTGCAGATCGATTTGGCATCGCAGTGCCTCTCGGTATCGGGACAGTGACACTGTCAGCAGGCTATCTTGCGGCCGCGTGGTCGCCGAACCTGTGGCTAGTCGCACTTGCGCATGGATTTATCGGAGTCGGCTGCTCGGCCAGTTTCGGGCCGCTGATGACGGATATTTCACATTGGTTCTTGCGCCGGCGCGGCATTGCCGTCGCGCTTGCGGCCGTCGGAAACTACACCGCGGGCGCTATCTGGCCACCGGTGGTGCAGCATTTTATTTCCACTTCGGGCTGGCGCACGACGCATCTCGGGATTGGCCTGTTCTGCCTCGTCACCGTAATGCCGCTGGTGTTTGCAATGCGTGCGCGGATTAACGACCAGCATGCCGATGATGCCGCCGCGCGCCGTCGGCAAGCCGAGGCGCCATTCTCGCCGCTGACGCTGCAAATACTTTTATGCATTGCCGGCGTCGGCTGCTGCGTGGCGATGTCGATGCCGCAGGTGCACATCGTCGCCTATTGCGGCGACCTGGGCTATGGCGTCGCGCGCGGCGCCGAAATGCTGTCGGTCATGCTTGGTTTTGGCATCATCAGTCGCATCGCCTCCGGCTTCATTGCCGACCGGATTGGCGGGGTGCGGACACTCTTACTCGGCTCGGTGCTGCAAGGCGTGGCGCTGTTTCTTTATCTCTGGTTTGACGGACTCACCTCTCTCTATGTCATCTCGGCGCTGTTCGGTCTGTTTCAGGGCGGCATCGTGCCAAGCTACGCGATCATCGTGCGCGAATATTTCTCTCCAAGCGAAGCCGGCACCCGACTCGGGCTGGTGCTGATGGCGACGCTGCTCGGCATGGCGCTGGGCGGCTGGATGTCGGGCCTGATTTTCGACCTCACCGGTTCCTACCGGGCCGCGTTCCTCAACGGACTTGCCTGGAACCTGATGAATATCTCGATCATGGTCTGGCTGCTGCAGCGCTCGCGTCGCCGCCCGG
>Ga0306920_100008349_pt1 | contig 13732 bp, 12 predicted proteins | sample flu12Cox44000170_FD_204666 | JGI IMG/M metagenome (GOLD analysis project Ga0306920, IMG submission 204666) | Lab enrichment of tropical soil microbial communities from Luquillo Experimental Forest, Puerto Rico - flux4day.12C.oxic.44.000.170 (v2)... | ecosystem: Environmental > Terrestrial >... | reverse complement strand
ACCGACGGCGAGCTTGGCCGCGACCTTGGCGATCGGAAAGCCGGTCGCCTTCGAGGCGAGTGCCGACGAGCGCGAGACCCGCGGATTCATCTCGATCACCACGAGCCTACCGTCGGCGGGATTGACAGCGAATTGCACGTTCGAACCGCCGGTCTCGACGCCGATCTCGCGCAGCACCGCGATCGAGGCATCGCGCATCAACTGGTATTCCTTGTCGGTGAGCGTGAGCGCCGGCGCGATGGTGATGGAATCGCCGGTATGCACGCCCATCGGGTCGAGATTCTCGATCGAGCAGACGATGATGCAATTGTCGTTCTTGTCGCGCACCACCTCCATCTCGAACTCTTTCCAGCCGAGCACCGATTCTTCGATCAGCACTTCGCTGGTCGGGGAGGCGTCGAGCCCGCGCTCGACGATCTCGATGAATTCCTCCTTGTTGTAGGCGATACCGCCGCCGGTGCCGCCGAGCGTGAAGGACGGCCGGATGATCGCCGGCAGCCCGATATCGTCGAGCGCTTGCAAGGCCGCGATCAAGGTCTTGACCTGATGCGAACGCGGTGTCGCCAGCCCGATCTTGGTCATGGCCTCGCGGAACAGCTTGCGGTCTTCGGCCTTGTCGATCGCGGCCGCGGTCGCGCCGATCATGGTGACGTCGTATTTGTCGAGCACGCCCATGCGGCGCAGCGACAGCGCGGTGTTGAGCGCGGTTTGCCCGCCCATCGTCGGCAACAGCGCAAAGCCGCCCGGCACCACGTTGCGTTCCTTGGCGATGATCTTGGCGACGATCTCCGGCGTGATCGGCTCGACATAAGTCGCATCCGCCAGATCTGGATCGGTCATGATCGTGGCCGGATTGGAATTGACCAGGACGACGCGATAGCCCTCGGCCTTGAGCGCCTTGCAGGCTTGCGTGCCGGAATAATCGAACTCGCAAGCCTGGCCGATCACGATCGGGCCGGCGCCGATGATCAGGATCGAGGATATGTCGGTCCGTTTAGGCATCGCCGATACGTCATCCTGAGGTGCCCGCGCGCAGCGCGGGCCTCGAAGGATGCTGGCAACTCCATCATTCTTCGAGGCTCGCTTCGCTCGCACCTCAGGGTGACGGAACGAAGCTCGTCTGCGGCACGCACAAAAAAAGGGCGCGCGTAGTGCACGTCCTCGGGCGAGCGGGGCTCGGCCCCGCGCGCAAGGGTCTTAGGACAGATTCGACGGGGAGGGAAGGCCGATTGGCTGATCTCGCCCGGCCATCCTACGAATATGCCTGCGACAGAACTCGGTCGGGCGGCGATCAGCGGCAATCAACCCTTGGCCGCTCGCATCATTGCGACGAAGCGGCGGAACAGGAAGTGGCTGTCGCGCGGTCCCGGCGAGGCTTCCGGATGATATTGCACCGAGAAGACTGGCCGGTCTTTGAGTGCCAGGCCGCAATTCGAGCCGTCGAACAGCGACACATGCGTTTCCACCGCATGGCCGGGCAGGGTCGCCCGGTCGACGGCAAAACCATGGTTCATCGAGGTGATCTCGACCTTGCCGGTGGTGAGATCCTTCACCGGATGATTGGCGCCATGATGGCCCTGATGCATCTTCATCGTCTTGGCGCCGACCGCGAGCGCCAGCATCTGGTGCCCGAGGCAGATGCCGAACACCGGTCTCTGCTCGATCAAAGTGCGAATAACCGGCACCGTATATTGGCCGGTGGCGGCTGGATCGCCCGGCCCATTGGAGAGGAAAATACCGTCGGGCTTGAGCGCCAAAATGTCCGCGGCGGCGGTGGTGGCCGGCACCACCGTGACTCTACAGGCATTGCCGGCGAGCTGGCGGAGGATGTTGCGCTTGATGCCGTAATCGATGGCGACGACGTGAAACTCCGGCTCCGTCTGCCGGCCATAGCCTTCGCCCCAGCGCCACGGCGTCTCGTCCCAAGTGAAGCGCTGCCCGGTCGTGACCATGGGGACGAGATCCATGCCAACGAGCCCCGGCCACGCTTTGGCCTCGCGGTGAAGAGCGGCGCGATCGAAACGGCCCGACGGCTCATGGGCGATGACCGCGTTGGGCATGCCTTTTTGCCGGATCAGCGCGGTGAGCGCGCGGGTGTCGATGCCGGCAAGCCCGATGACGCCGCGGCTTTTCAGCCATTGATCGAGATAACGCGTGGCTCGGTAGTTCGACGGCGCGGTAATGGCGGAGTGCAGCACGACCCCGCGCGCGCCTGGGGTGGCGGCGAGACTGACGGTCTCGATGTCTTCGTCGTTGGTTCCGACATTGCCGATATGGGGGAAAGTGAAGGTGATGATCTGGCCGGCATAGGAGGGATCGGTAAGGATCTCCTGGTAGCCGGTCATCGCGGTATTGAAGCAGACCTCGCCCACCGCGTGCCCGGTGGCGCCAAAGCCAAAGCCTTCGAGCACGGTGCCGTCGGCAAGGACGAGGAGCGCCGTCGATTTGGCCTCGTCCCAGCCGTCCCGCTGGGCTCGGTCTTCGTGCAAGCCTTGCGAAAGCTGGCCCCGCCCTTGGCTCCCCGTTTGGCTCGGATCTTTGGCCTTCGTTCGGGCCTCCGCCTTGCGGCTCATTGGCTGTCGGACCATGCCTCTTAGTTGCGTATTATATGTCTGGACGCAACCACTGTGCGGTTTTGGCCACTACATTATGATGGCGGCGCGCCGGTCGTTTTGGCAGCCCGGCGGGCCAAGCCATTGCGCGCAGGCACGAACGAGAGCAAGGAACGCGGGTGAACTAGAAGTTGCCAATCAAGCGAGGGTCGACGTGCTACGCGACGACATCAACAATTCCCTGAAAGAGGCGATGAAATCTGGTGATACGCGGCGGGTCTCGACGCTGCGGCTGATCAATGCCGCGATCCTGGAGCGGGAGACCCGCGGTGCCGAACGCACCACGCTCAACGACCCCGAAATCGTCGACGTGATGCAGAAGATGGTGAAGCAGCGGCAGGAAGCGCGCGAAATCTACGAAAAAGCCGGTCGCGGTGAATTGGCGGCCAAGGAGGGCGAGGAGATCGAGATCATTTCCGCATACCTCCCCAAGCAGATGTCCGACATGGAAGCCGCGCACGCGATTTCCGCGCTGATCCGGGAGCTGGAAGCGGCAACACTGCGAGATATGGCCCGTACCATGGCGGCGCTCAAGGAGCGCTTTGCCGGCCAGATGGATTTCGCCAAGGCCGGTGCTCAGGTAAAAAAACTGCTGGGCGGCTGAATGCGCGCTTGCGCTTACGTCGCGCTGGCGAACCTCGGATGCAAGCGATGTCCACCTTCACGCTCGGCTTTGTCCTATTCCCCGACCTGACGCAACTCGATCTCACCCGGCCGCTACAGGTGCTGGCGCGCTTGCCGCAATCGCGAATCATTGTAGCGGCGAAGTCGCGAGCTCCGGTGCCGAGCGATTGCGGCTTAAGCCTGCTGCCGACCCACAGCTTTGCCGAAGCTCCGCCGTTTGACCTGATCTGCGTGCCCGGCGGGATCAAAGGCGTCATCGGTGCGATCGGCGATCGCGAGACGGTCGACTTCGTCCGCCGCCAAGCCAATGACGCGAAATATGTCACCTCAGTCTGCACCGGCGCCTTCGTGCTTGGCGTCGCCGGCTTGCTGCAAGGCCGGCGGGCGACGACGCATTGGGCCTACACCGAACTGTTGCCGCTTGTTGGCGCAACCCATGAGAAGGCGCGGATCGTGCGCGACCGCAATCTGTTCAGCGCCGGCGGGGTTACCGCGGGTGTCGATTTCGGATTGGCTGTGGTTGCCGAAATCGCCGGCGAGACTGTCGCGCGGTCGATCCAGCTCGGCATCGAATACGATCCGGCGCCGCCGTTTGATTCCGGTCATCCGGACCGCGCCTCGACAGCGGTGAAATCCGCTTTGTCCGACCGTTACGACAAAGCGCGATCGGCGTTGCGCGACAGCCTCACGCAGGCGGTGGCGGCCTGATCACTGAACGCCAACGGCCCTGTCATGATACCCAATAACAAGCTTTGATGCGCACGGTATTGTCAATTTTAATCGCCGCCGTTTTGTCTTTGGTCCTGTCGGGACCCGCGCCTGCACAGGACTGGCCGACGCGGCCGATCCGGGCGCTGACCACCACAAGCCCTGGCGGCATCAGCGACGTGTTCATGCGCGCGCTTGGCGAGAAGTTGCGCGAACGCCTTGGCCATCCATTGTGATCGAAAACCGTCCCGGCGGCATGCAGAATGTCGGTGCGCGGGCGTGTCAGGATTCCGCGCCGGACGGCTATACGATCTGCATCATCAATGCCGATCCGATGATCTACAACCAGTTCCTGATCAACGACATGCCGTTCGATCCGGAGCACGGCCTGCAGCCGATCACCAAACTGTTCGACCTGATCCACGTGATGGTGGTCAATGCCGAGCTGAAAGTGAAAACGGTCGACGAGCTGGTCGCATTATCGAAGAAACGGCCCGGCACGCTGTCCTATGTCACGCCCGGCGCGCCGATGGTGCTCTATATGGAGACCTTGAAGAAAGAACGCGGTGCCGATTGGGTGCGGGTGCCGTTCAAGGGCGGCGGCGAAGCGGTCAATGGCATCCTTTCCGGCGTCACGCCGATCGGGCTGATTGGCGAAGGCAATGTCATCGGCCAGATCAGGGCCGGCACCATGACGCCGCTGGCGATGCTCAACGACATCCATTCGCCGAATTTCCCGCAAACCCCGACCTTGAAAGAGACCGGCTATAACGGCCCGCCGTCGCGCGGCTGGTACGGCCTGTTCGCGCCGGCCGGCACGCCGCGGCCGATCGTCGACCGGCTTGCCACGGAGGTCGCCGCGATCGTCGCCGAGCCGGACTTCGCGCAGAAACAGCTCAAGGACCGCTCACTCGTCGGCGCCACCTCTACGCCCGACGCGTTTGCCGCCGAAATCGTCGCCGACCGCAAAGTGGCGGAACAGGTGGTGAAAGCTGCCGGCATGGGCGCGCAATGACGACAAGCCGCTCCTGTGGATAACCGGGACAAGCCGCAGCCACGCCAACCCGGTACGGCAGCGCGCTAGCTTCGCCCCACCGCCGGGTTAAGATTCACGAATCACCATGCGATTTACGCCGCAATTTCTCGACGAGCTGCGGGCGCGGCTTCCGGTCTCGGAGGTCGTCGGCCGGCGCGTGAAATTGCGCAAGGCCGGCCGCGAATGGAAGGGGTTGTCGCCATTCAACAAGGAGAAGACGCCGTCGTTCTTCGTCAATGATCAGAAGGCGATGTGGTTCGACTTCTCCTCCGGCAAGAACGGCAACATCTTTGACTTTCTCATGCTCACCGAGGGCGTGAGCTTTCCGGAAGCCGTCGAGCGATTGGCGCAGCAGGCGGGCGTTCCGCTGCCGGTCATGACGCGCGAGGCGCAGGCCCAGGAGGAACGCCGCAAGAGCCTGCATGACATCGTCGAACTGGCGGCGAAATTTTTCGAAGCCACGCTCGCTTCGCGCGCCGGTGCGCGCGGCCGCGGCTATCTCCTCGACCGCGGCATTCATGCGCCCACGCAAGTCAAATTCCGGCTCGGCTATGCGCCCGCCGAGCAATACGCACTCAAGGAGCATCTCGGCGCGGCGAAAATCCCGGTCGAGGACATGGTCGAGGCCGGACTCTTGGTCAGTGGCGAAGACATCGCCGTGCCCTATGACCGATTCCGCGATCGCGTCATGTTTCCGATCACCGATTGGCGCGGGCGGGTCATCGCCTTCGGCGGCCGCGCGCTCGAAAAAGAGGTTGCGGCCAAGTACCTCAACTCGCCCGAGACGCCGCTCTTCCACAAAGGCGCGACGCTTTACAACATCGCCGGCGCGCGCAAAGCCGCCCATGAGGGCGCCCCGGTCATTGCGGTCGAAGGCTATATCGACGTCATTGCCGTGGTCACGGCCGGTTTCGAGGCGACTGTGGCGCCGCTCGGCACCGCACTGACTGCCGAACAGCTCGCTTTGCTGTGGCGCATGGCCGACGAGCCGATCCTCTGTTTCGACGGCGACGATGCGGGGCGGCGCGCCGCCTATCGCGCGGTCGATCTGGCGCTGCCGCTGCTCAAACCCGGCAAGAGCTTGAAATTCGCGGCGCTGCCGGACGGGCAGGATCCCGACGATCTGGCACGCTTGGGCGGCCGTCCGGCGGTCGAAGATGTGGTTTCGGCGGCGCGGCCGCTGGCGCATGTGCTGTGGGGGCGCGAGAGCGAGGCGGGTCCGTTCGATACGCCTGAACGCCGCGCCGCGCTTGAAGCGCGTATTGGCCAGATTACGACGACGATCGCCGACGAGACGGTGCGCCGCTACTATAAGCAGGATTTTGCCTCACGGCTGCGCCAAATGTTCGCGCCCCTGACTTTTGTCGCCAAGGCCGGCGCGCCAGGCAGAAATTTCAGCGAGCGGCCTTTTGACACGCGAACGTTCAACACGCGGGCGTTCGCCCGGCGCTTCGGCGATCAATCCGGACTGCGTGGCGCAGCGGCCGCCTCGCGTGGCCTCGCCGAGGCGGCCTATGTCGCCTTTAGCCCGCAGCTCGCATCAAGCCCGGTGCATCGCGGTCACCGCGCCGCGATCCCGCGCCGGGAGGCGCTGATCCTGCAGGCGGCTATCAACCATCCGTGGCTCTTGCACGAGCATCTGGAGGAATTCGCCGCCGCTGAGTTCCGCCATGCCGACACCCAAAGGCTCAAGAGTGCTTTGATCGACGACTTTGCCCATCATTTTGCCGAAGACTTTGCCGAACAGTCCGGTGAGTCCGGCGCAGAGGCCGAGCGAGCGGCGCTCGCCGGCGAACTCAGCCGGCGCGGCTTTGACGATGTGCTCAAGCGCATCGAGCGCACCATCACCACCCCGTCGGTATGGGGTGCGCGGCCGCAGGCCGCGGCGAGCGATGTTTTACTGACCTGGAAGCAGCTTATTGCCTTGCATCGGCAATGGCATTCCCTAACTAGGGAACTTAAGGACGCGGAAACAGCGCTCGGCCAGGACAATACCGAGGCGAATTACGCCCGGTTGCGCGACGTCAAGGCCAGGCTGGCCTCGCTTGAGGGAACCGAAGCCCTCATCGAGGGGTTCGGAGCCCCTTCGGGCCGGCCGGTCCGGTCATTGTAGCGGGTGCGGGGCGGCTGGCGTGCGAGCCGCCGTTTGGCCCGGTCAGGGTAGGGAGAGGTCGCCCTTTACCGGGACTGTATAGTTAGTCGGAGCTTAACGCAGTTTCGACAAATTTGACCTCGATTCGGGTGGTGCAGGCCGGTACAACCCATGCCCGCCGCCGCCCTTTGGCCGTCAACCCCGTGACGGCCCAACAATAACCAGGGATAAGGGCTTCGCCCGGTCCCAGCGATCCGCGCCCCTGGCAAGGCAGTCAGTTGCCATAGGGTAGGGGACTTGAAGCGGCGGCCGGTCAAGGCGCGCAGTTGGAGATAGAGAGCATGGCAACCAAAAGCGCGGCCACCAAGACCGTCGCAGCCAAGTCTTCCAAGGTCGTCCGACCGGGGGTGGCGACCCCGCAGAAGGAATCCGAAGCTCCGGAAAAAGATGCCGCCGAAACGCCGGATGCACCGCTGCCGGTGCTCGATCTCTCCGACGCCGCCGTCAAGAAGATGATCAAGCAGGCCAAGAAGCGCGGCTACGTCACTTATGAACAGCTCAATGCGGTCATGCCGTCCGAGGAGGTCACCTCCGAGAAGATCGAGGACGTGCTGGCGATGATGAACGAAATGGGCATCAACGTCGTCGAGACCGAGGAAGCCGACAACGACGACGAGGAAGAGGCCGAAGAGGAGGAGAGCGAAGGCGGCGATCTGGTCGAGGTCGCGCCGAAGACGCCGGCCAAATCCGAAACCCGCGAGCCGGCCGAACGTACCGACGACCCGGTGCGCATGTATTTGCGCGAAATGGGCTCGGTCGAGCTGCTCTCGCGCGAAGGCGAAATCGCCATCGCCAAGCGCATCGAAGCCGGCCGCGAAGCGATGATCGCGGGGCTGTGCGAAAGCCCGCTGTCATTCCAGGCCATCATCATCTGGCGCGACGAGCTCAACGAGGGCAAGGTTTTCCTGCGCGACATCATTGACCTTGAAGCCACCTATGCCGGCCCCGACGCCAAGCAGGCCGCGCCTGCCGTCGGCGCGGGCGAAGGCGTGCCCGGCGGTAATGGCGTGCCGCAGCCGATGCAATCGGCTTCGCCGCCTTCGGCGCCGCCGGCAGCGACGCCGTTCAAGCCGGCCGCCACAGCCGGCGATGGTGAGGAGGGCGGCGAAGAAGGACAAATTCCGGAATCCGACCTCGACGAGGACGATCTGGAAAATTCGATGTCGCTCGCCGCGATCGAGGCCGAGCTCAAGCCGAAAGTGCTGGAGACCTTCGACACCATCGCCAACGAGTTCAAGCGGCTGCGCCGCCTGCAAGAGCAGGACATTCATAACAAGCTGCACTCGACCGGTTCTCTCACCCCGAGCCAGGAGCGCAAATACAAGAAGCTCAAGGAAGAGATCATCCAGCAGATCAAATCGCTGCGGCTCAACCAGGCCCGCATCGATGCGCTGGTCGAACAACTCTACGACATCAATAAGCGGCTAGTCAGCCACGAAGGCCGCCTGATGCGGCTTGCTGAAAGCCACGGCGTCGTGCGCGACAGCTTCTTAAAACAATATCAGGGCGCCGAGCTCGACCCGCGCTGGCTCAACCGCATTTCGAAACTGTCCGAAAAGGGCTGGAAGAGTTTCGTCGCTCGCGACAAGGATCGTGTCAAGGAACTGCGCACCCACATCCACACCTTGGCGACCGAGACCGGGCTCGAGATCGGCGAGTTCCGCAAGATCGTGCACATGGTGCAGAAGGGCGAGCGCGAGGCGCGCCAGGCCAAAAAGGAAATGGTCGAGGCCAATCTCCGCCTCGTCATTTCCATCGCCAAGAAATACACCAACCGCGGCCTGCAATTCCTCGACCTGATCCAGGAAGGCAATATCGGGCTGATGAAAGCGGTCGATAAATTCGAATATCGCCGCGGCTACAAATTCTCGACCTACGCCACCTGGTGGATTCGCCAGGCCATCACCCGCTCGATCGCCGACCAGGCGCGCACCATCCGCATCCCGGTGCACATGATCGAGACCATCAACAAGATCGTGCGCACTTCGCGGCAGATGCTCAACGAGATCGGCCGCGAGCCGACGCCGGAGGAATTGGCGGAAAAGCTCGGCATGCCGCTGGAGAAAGTGCGCAAGGTGCTCAAGATCGCGAAGGAGCCGTTGTCGCTCGAGACCCCGATTGGCGACGAGGAGGATTCGCATCTCGGCGATTTCATCGAGGACAAGAACGCGATCCTGCCGATCGATGCCGCGATCCAGTCGAACCTGCGCGAAACCACGACGCGCGTGCTCGCTTCACTCACCCCGCGCGAGGAGCGCGTTTTGCGCATGCGCTTCGGCATCGGCATGAACACCGACCATACCCTGGAAGAAGTCGGCCAGCAGTTCTCAGTGACCCGCGAGCGCATCCGCCAGATCGAGGCGAAAGCGCTGCGTAAATTGAAGCATCCGAGCCGGTCGCGGAAGCTGCGCTCGTTCCTGGACAACTGATCCAGCTTAGACACAGTGTACGGCGGCCTTTGCGGCCGCCGTTTTCATTGGTGGGCGGCAGATCAGGGTGCGGTACGAGACGCGGGTTAACACAACGTCGTCCGCCCGACATCGCAATGCCGCATATGTGGCGTTCCGCTGCCACGACTAAATCATCTCAAGTGCAACAAATGGTCGAAGCGCGGCCGGATTTGCCCGCGACAAGCTCCGCGTGAGGGGCTTCTTCACGGAGCCACCATGCGTTGTTTTCGCGTCGCGTTGAAAGTTGCCGCGTCCGCCGTTCCGCTAACCGCGCTGGCATTTGTTTGGTGCGAGCCGGCGTCCGCGCATGCGCATCATTATTCTTATCGGCATGTCCACGCGCATAGTGCTCATTATGGCGGACGTCACCTCTACGCGATGGTTGCGAATAATTCCGCCGGTACCGGTTTCAGTTCGCAATATTTTGGTTCACCCTATTCCGGCCCAAGGGACTTCCGCGGCTACCGCACCGCGCGCTCCGCGAGCTATGACAATGTCTCGACGATGGCGGCGTCACAGGCCGGCACGGCGGGTCTGCCCGATTCGCTGGTCGAGCGCATCATCCGCCGCGAGAGCGGCGGCAATTCGCGCGCGGTGCATGCCGGCAATTACGGCTTGATGCAGATCCGCCTCGGGACCGCACGCGCCATGGGCTATACCGGCTCGGCCGCGGGGCTCCTCGATCCGCAGACCAATATGACCTACGCGCTGCGCTATCTCGCCGGCGCCTATCGCGCCGCCGGCGGCAACGAGAGCCGCGCGATCGCGCTTTATTCGCGCGGCTATTACTACCAGGCCAAGGCGCAGGGCTTCTCGCCTTATGCATCCGGCACCACATCGGGCCCGGGCTTCGCAAGCTACGGTGCGGCTTATCAGCCTGCAACTTCGTCCCAGATGTCGTTCCAGACTTGGCCCACCGCGCAATATGGCCTCAGACATCGCCGGCATTATCACGTGTGATCGTGGTGCGACCTCGGCTGATTCCTCTCATTCCCGCGCAAGCGGGAATCCAGATTGAGTGACTGGGTCCCCCCTTTCGCGGGGACTGCGGAATAAGCTCGCTTCAATTCAAGACACACGTCATTGGCGTGGTGGCTACAGCGCCGCCACTGCGCTGACCTCGATCAAAAACTCCTCGCGCACCAGGCGATCGATGATGAGCAAGGTATTGGGCGGATAGGCGCCGCCCTTGAACAATTTCGGAAATTCGCGCGTGCGATAAGCCATGAACTTGGCGATGTCCTGCGAGTGCACGAGATAGGTCGTGAACTCAACCAGATTGGCGAAGCTCGCCCCCTGCGAGGCAAGCGCCGCGCCGATATTGGCGAACGTCAAACCGCATTGCGCATCGAAATCGGCCGGGGCCTTGCCGTCCTTGTCGGCGCCGACCTGTCCGGCGATGAACAAAAATTCAGACGCCTTGACGCGCGTTAATTGCGAATATTGCCCGAGCGGCTTGCCGAGGCTGTCGGGATTGAGGATTTGAATATTGGACATTGGCCAAGCTCCCTCTCTATTGTTCCTTGGTGCCCTGTTGTTCCAGCTCGTTCGCGTCTTTTATCTATTTCATCTTTTTAAACTCGTACCCGGGCACCGCGTTGAATAAAGATTGACACGAGCCTTGCGCGCGCAATCGGCGTTCCCATGTAAGGCGCGCTGCGGGGTCATGCCAAAAGCCAAGCCACAATGAGTTTCACCAACAATGCCGCGTTTGGGCGCGGCTTCTCCGGGTTCCGTTTCACCCAGCGCGCCCGTCCTTATGACGCGACGGAGCGGCGCGCCGCGCTCGAACGGCTCGATATGCTGGCGACCGCACTGGACACCGCGTTCATCCTTCCGGGCACCAATGTGCGCTTCGGCGCGGAATCGCTCCTGCGTCTTGTCCCCGGCGTTGGCGACGTGATCGCCTCGGCGCTGTCCTGCTATTTGCTCTACGAAGCGTCGCGGCTCGGCGTGCCGCGGCTTCTGCTCGTGCGCATGGCGGCGAATGTCGCGCTGGAAGGCCTCGTCGGCGCGGTGCCGGTCGCCGGCGACGCCTTCGACGTTTTCTTTCGTGCCAATCGGCGCAATGTCGCGCTGCTGCGCCGGCATTTCGCCCGCACCGGCTACCGCTGATATGCTCTTCCCCCGCGTTATTCCGCGGCTTCGATGATGCGAATGTCCCGCACCGCGCCGTCGCCGAGCACTTTAAGCGCGGCCTGATAATCCGGACTTTTATAGGCGGCGATCGCGTTCTCCAGCGACGGAAATTCCGAGATCACGATGCGTTCCTTCTGCCCGGCCTCGAACGCCTCATTGGCGGTGCCGCGGGCGATGTAACGCGCGCCGAATTTTCCGGTCGCCGGCGGCGCGAGCTTGGCATAGGCCGCGACCTTTTGCGGGTCCGAGATCGAACGATAGACGGTCACCCAGTAGGCTTTCGGCATTTTTGGTCTCCTTTGCGGACGCAGCTTTTGCGGATGATTAGCAAAGAAACGCGGCGTATGATTGGTTTAACAAGCGAGGATTTCTAGCAAGCGGCGGCAACGAAGGTAAGTAACGGCGAAACGTAGTTACGGCGAAGGATAGTAACGGAGATTTTCATGTCGTTCTGGAGCGCGCTGTTTGGCGGGCGTACCGAAGCGGCGAAAACCGCCGATCCGGTCGAGTACAAGGGCTTCATCATTCGCGCCGCGCCGTACAAGAACAACGGCCATTATCAAACCGCGGGCACGATCGAGCGCGAGATCGGCGGCACGCGCAAGGAGCACCGCTTCATCCGCGCCGACGCTTATGCCACTTACGACGACGCGGTGACATTCACGGTCAACAAAGCGCGCCAGATCATCGACCTGCAGGGCGACAAGATCTTCGAACAAACGCGGACGTAAGTCTCATTCCGCTCATTCCCGCGTATGCGGGAACCCAGGAGTAGGCTGGGTCCCCGCTTTCGCGGGGGCGAGCGGAGTTAGCAAACCCCTCACTTCTTCCCGAACACGATCAGCACCTGGTTCTGCCGCGGCGGCAGCGGCGCAAACGGATCGCGCGGATCGGGCGGCGCCGGCGGCGGCACGCTCACGCCTGGCAAATTTTACGTTGGTGACCTTCTCCTCTTTGACCAGATACTGCATCAGCGGCGCAGGCGTCGGCGAGCTTTGCGCCGCCGCGGCCGGCATGCGGTCGGAGCGGCACTCGATGCGCACCGGCGACCTGGCGCGCTCGTAGATCAGGTTCGCGGCTTGCCCCAATAAATCCGAGGCGCTGGCGCGCACTTTGCCGTCCTCCAAACTGTAAAGGAGATCCGCGTTCACCTCGATGCGGATCTCGGCACCCGACTCGCGCACCGTCAAAGTGGCGGTAGATCTCGCTCGACTGCGGCCGTTCGAGCGGCACGCTGAAGACCGGCGTTTGCGCCGCCGCGGCGCTGGTGAGCGCCGCGACAGCACCGGTTGTGATGAGCGCGCCGTGGCCTCTATACGCCTTCGACGATGCGCAGGTCGCGGTCGACCGCATTGCCGAGCACTTTGAGCGCCGCCTGATAACCAACACTGTCGTGCGCGGCGGCAGCCTGCTCGACGCTATCGAACTCGACCAACACGACGCGCTCTTTGCGGCCCTTCTCGTAAGCCTTGGCGGCGGTGCCGCGGGCGAGAAAGCGGCCGCCAGCGGCGGCGATCGCGGGTCCGGCGAGCTTGGCATAGGCGGCAAGCGCGTCCGGGTTGGAAATCGAAAAGTCGCAACCCAATAAGCTTTGGCCATTGTGTCCTCCCCAATTGCATTGTTGTCCGAGCGCCGGACACTAACACCTCTCCTCGTTGTGCGGGGAGAGGCCGGATTGCGGAAGCAATCCGGGTGAGGGGGCGTGCCCGCTATCCTGGGCGCACGATGAAGCCCCCTCACCCCAACCGTCTCCCCGCAGGCGGGGAGAGGGAGTTCGCTCGTACAACGACGAGAGCTCTCGCAATAATATCCGGGTCAGCAGCGCACCATTTCATGCTGCGCCGCGCCCGGGATACGACTTAAACCTACGGAAACCGCCGACGTACACCACTCACCACGCCGAAACGGCGCGGCCGAGATCGAAAATAAAAGCACCAAGCGCGCAGGCGAGCAGCCCCGAGCCGATCGAACCGACGATCACCGCCGACTGGATACGCGTCAGCGTACCGAC
>Ga0306920_100008348_pt1 | contig 13732 bp, 22 predicted proteins | sample flu12Cox44000170_FD_204666 | JGI IMG/M metagenome (GOLD analysis project Ga0306920, IMG submission 204666) | Lab enrichment of tropical soil microbial communities from Luquillo Experimental Forest, Puerto Rico - flux4day.12C.oxic.44.000.170 (v2)... | ecosystem: Environmental > Terrestrial >... | reverse complement strand
TAACCGCAGGATTCGCGAAGGAAGTGGAAGCGGTAAACCAGTATGCAGCCGTGATGTATGCTCCCACAGCAAAGGGCACGGCGGAGCTGCGAACCCGGACGCATCCCCAGATAACGCAAAGCAAGCCCGTGGTAGCAACGAACTCACTGAAAACCTGAGTGCCTCCGCTGCGTAAGTGATGTGAAGCCGAAAAAACTGGAGCGCCGAACATCGCATGGGCTGCCGCCACTCCCGAGAATGCGCCAGCGACTTGAGCGACCAGATAAGCGGGCACCTGATGCCAACCAAGACCACCCAGTGAGGCGTCCGCGAGTGTCACAGCAGGGTTGAAGTGAGCCCCGGAGATGGGTCCGAATGCCAAGATCAGCGCAACAAGTGCGGCTCCTGTAGCAACCGTATTTGCCAGGAGCGCGATGGCGACATTGCCTCCTGCCAATCGTTCCCCCATGATTCCTGAGCCGACGACTGCCGCCAAGAGGAATGCAGTGCCGACGAATTCCGCCACCGCTCGTCGCGCAAGAGAGCTTGTCATTGCTGGCCGATGCGATCAATTTCTTTCTTGATCGCAAGACGATCAAGGCTCGAAAGCGGCAGACTCAGAAACAGCCCAATACGACGCTCCAGCAGCATGAACGCTTCACGGTAGGCACGCTCGATCTCATCGGTTGTGCCTTTAGCTGCTGCGGGGTCAGCAATGCCCCAATGGGCTGTCATTGGCTGACCGGGCCATAGCGGACAGACCTCCTTCGCGACGTTATCGCAAACGGTAAAAACGAATTGCAGCTCGGGAGCGCCCGGTTTGGCAAACCCATCCCAGCTCTTGCTGTGCAGGCCTTGCGTCGGCAAGCGAGCAAGCTCCAGTTGCCGCATGGCCTCCGGGCGAATAGCACCGAATGGGTGGCTTCCGGCACTGTAGGCTGTGAACGTGGGCTTTCCTCTGTAATTCATGATGGCTTCGGCCATGATCGAACGCGCCGAATTTCCTGTGCATAGAAACAGCACGTTGTAATGTCCTTGCATTGCGATTCTCTCTGCCGCTAGTTGCAGCAGGTAGGGCCGCAACACGCCTTGGCTGTGGTGGCGGGTTTTACCGCTCGGACGAAGGCACTCATGAACTTTCCCTCTACCTCTGCGGCAATGATGTCGATGTCGAGTCCTTCTGCCGCGAGGATGTCACGCGCATCTTCGGCTCGGTAAATCCGCGTTGGCTCGATTTCGATTTGTTCAAAGCCCGCCGCAGCCAGTTTGTCACGGTACTCGGTTTCTTCAAGTGCCCCTGCGACGCAGCCTACCCACAGAAGAATGTTCCGCCGGATTTCGGGGCTTACCGCGCCACGAGTAACCACGTCGGATACGGCAAACCGTCCACCCGGCTTGAGCACCCGGAATGCCTCGCGCAATACTTTGTCCTTATCCGCAGAGAGATTAATGACGCAGTTTGAGATGATGACATCGACGGAATTGTCCGGTAGCGGAATATTCTCGATCTCGCCCTTCAGGAATTCCACGTTCTCCATCCCGGATTTGCGCCTGTTCTCGTCGGCAAGAGCAAGCATCTCGTCGGTCATGTCCAGACCGTAGGCTTTGCCAGTAGGCCCCACTCTCCGCGCCGATAGCAGAACGTCAATACCGCCGCCAGAACCGAGATCCAGGACAATCTCACCGAGATTAAGGTGTGCCAATGCGGTCGGATTTCCGCAGCCGAGCGAAGCTCTTAACGCTTCTTCTGGCACTTGTTGGCTTTGGGCGGCATCATACAGGTCAATCGTGATGGGGTCGCAGCAACCATCGACCGCAGATTGTGCGCCGCAGCAGGAGCTGCCTCCGGCCTTCACGCGCAAAGCGGCTTGGCCGTATTTCTCACGAACAACTTCTTTGACATTTTCAGCACTCATCAGCTTCCCCTATTTGCAGATCGTTATGATCCGATCCGGCTTAACAGCTTTATTGCGGGTGCAGCACTCGGCGTACAGGAAACCGAGCAGCTCTTCCAAAGCGTCGGTGCTCGCCGTGTACCAAAGATAGGTTCCCTCGCGGCGGACCTTGACGAGTTCTTCGTTTTTCAGCTTTTCCAAATGGTGCGACAGCGTGGAGCTTGCAATGTCCAGCTCGCTCCCGATGTCGCCAACGATCATGCCCTCAGGGTGAGCGCACAAAAGGAGCCGCATGATGCGGAGTCTCGCCTCCGTGCCCATCGCCGCAAGCATGTCGGCGTACTTGGCGATCTCTTCCGGCGTCTGTCTTCGGGCCATTACTCACTCTCCATCAGGAATGTGTCTCCCGCTTCGCGAACCTGACAATACAGACAGCCATCGGGTAATTCCTTCGCCAACTGGTCGAGAATCCCGTCCGGCAGCAAGTCATCCTCATCAAAGAACTCATCTTGTTGCATACTTAATCGCCCTTATTCACAAGTTCTACAACAATCGAAATACTAGATGCAAGAATTTTTTGGGGAGATTCGAGCTATTCGCCAAGAGGCCCTGCGGATGTGCGAGGGCCGACACGAGTCGGGATTTGATAGCGGGACCGGGAGTGCGCTTCCCGACCGCTGGCGCACTGGCCACATTGGGCCCGCCCGCAATCGGCCTCTATCCAACGAACTGATCATTCATTACCGCAGCACAGTCGGTCCCCGCCTAGCCTACCGGGCGCTACCAATGCGCCCATGCCATCCATTCCAAGGGGGTGGGGGCGGTCGGTGCGGAGGCCGAGCCAGCCGATCAGTTGCACGGAGAGGAATATCCAGTCGATTTTTGGTGGAGGTGCCCAACTTTTTTCGTTGCCCGGTCCTTTTTTGCTGCATTTTCCCAGCAGGTGGTTGGTTGCACTTCGCAGTTAATTCGTTTCAGCCGCCAAAATAGAGCCTTGTTGCACTTCTCGCTTTTGAAACCCAACACAACCGCAACAGCATTCAGTGCAGTGAAAAAGAGGTTGTGGCGGTGTTGCGGATAGAAGATAGATATACAAGGAGTGTGAGGCTTTCTTTGCTGCGCTGGTTTCGTGAGGCGAACTCTAAGCTTTCCGCAAGTTCGAATTACGTTCCATTAAGGTTCCAATATTTTGGAATGAAAGGATGGCGAAATAGCAGGCAAGTCGAAGGAATTCAATGGGTTAGCAGCGGGAGAGTCCAGCCCTGAAAAGGCCGGCGTCGGCGGTTCGATTCCGTCCTTGGCCACCATGTTTTCAGCCACTTGCGAGCCCTTCAAAACCGATTTACCTCCCAAAACGTCCCAGTTCCTTACTGCACATTGTTGTTGGAATAGGCAGTTTCTCAACTGCTCGTCTCCGCGATTCTGGAATGTCCTGAACGTAGATATTCATGGTCGTGAAGATCCGCGAGTGACGCATCTGTCCTTAGATGTCCTTCATATCGGCGCCTTGGCGTTTCAGCCAGGTACCGTACGAAGTTCGCAAACAACGCCAGGTCCGACCTTGCGGGCTGCGGGCTTGATGAACCGGAAAGAATGTTGTTATCTCGCATTGGCTCACCGTCCTTTACGGATTGAAAACGAGATCGTCTGGACCGTCGGATTTCACGGCCTCGTACTTCCTCACTGCTTCATCCCGACGTGCCTTCTTCCCCTTTCCTGTCCTCCTTGTCCGGCTTGCTCTCAAATGCCTGCTGCACTGCTTGCATTGCAAACCATAGGAGTCGAGCCGCAGCAGATTCGCAGGCCGACGCACGAAGCCACAGTGCGCACAGGTCCAGGTCGGAATGGGCGGAATAGGTCTGCGGCGGGAGCTGGGTATGGCGTAGCAGATTGTAATTGCTCCGGCGCAACGACATCACCTCTACGTATAAGTAGAGTTGCTCTTATGAACGTAATTAGACTGCATACCTGCAAACGTTGCGGCAAGACATGGTTTCCTCGCAGCCCCGGAAGGCCAAACATCTGCCCCACCTGTAAAACCACTCACTGGGACACTGCGAGAACAAAAAGAGTTTCCGCCAAATGAAAGCCGACGCGCCCACGGTCGCGCAGTGTCGCGCTGAACAACAATTGTGGCTCTCGAAGCTGGAACAACCCGGCAAAGAAGACGATGCAGAACGTGTTGGAGCGAGTGGACGCGGAGGAACTCCGCAACAGCAACCGCACCCAGACGAGAAGTCGTGAACACGTTCCACCAGATACCGGAAACGCTGGACACGATGATGGGCAACCGCCCCGCAGGTGCAGTCTCTTTCGACTAAACCCTCAACATCACCACTACGTCGGCTGACCCGGCGTAGTGGTTCTTTCTCTCGGTGCGGGAGCGAGCCGCACTACGGAGATGATTCACGCAATGGAGAATGAATTTCTCAACTCTATATACTACCTGCTGCCGACGCTCTCCCGATTGATGGGCGCAGCGGAACGCGATACCAGACCCGAAAGCTACGACGACAAGCGCGTCGAAACCTTGATGGAACTTCTGGAGCAAGTTATCAGCAAGTTCGCCCAGACCAAGGAAGGCGCAGGCTTGCGCAACACGGAGGCGGCGTGCGCCCTTTTCATGGTCGCGGGTTTTGTTGCGGACACCCAGATCGTCGATCATGAAGCAACCAGAAAGAACGCGGAGAAACTGCAGAAACGGATTCTGGGAGACGTTCTCGCAAACTTCGCAGGAACCGGAAAACCTAACTAGGAGAGTGGAAGAATTGCAGATCATCGTCGACCGCAAGAAGATCCCTGCACATGCGGCTCTCGCCAGAGCCAAGTAGGGAGTTGACGATGTAGTAGGGGTTGGGTGTGGCCACCTGTCCCGAGTTGATCCGAGGAACCACAAAATGCATGGACGACCATCCAGAACGACTGTCTAAGCCTTCCGTGTCGCTGATTCGTGAGTCCTTCCAGAAGACGTTTCCAAGCAAACCTTGATCCCCTCCCCAAAATGACCTCCAAACCCCTAGTTCTCCTGCGTCAGAATTGACCTTCAAATCCACATCAGCCAAAAACAGCAACGGCCATGGAGACGTGATCCTGAGCCGTGCGCTGATGTCTTGCCGCGCTCTACCAAAACCTCACGCCGTGGCCGAAGGCGGCATCGCATCCGATACGCCCGGCGATTAGTGGCACCTTAGTGGTTTACAAACAAAACAAGTCAGGCCACTTTCATGTGAATTTTCAGCACCACCTTGCTCTAGCGCAACGACAGCATCTTCGTGTCCGACTATCTTCTTGAAATCCTCAGAAGGGAGCGGATAAGAGTTGCAGGTTGAATCTTTCAAAACGCCGTAAACTGGCGATGGAGCGCCTCAAAGAGATGCAACTCTCGTCCAGAGTCCAGGTCGACAAAGTGCATGACTCGGAAGACCCCAACGCAAACGGGCAAGGTGACGTTTGGGTCATATCGGCGTACCTGCACAAGGATGCCGATGCGTTGTATCTATGCACCGGTGGCTACATTTGATAGCGCCCTACGGTCCCTTTGTGCACGGCTGAGGAATTCTTGCTTCTTGAGCCGTCGCTGCTTCTGAACCCGATACTGGGCGCTGGTTTCTTTCGCTACTTCGTCGCGACTGTGAGGGATGCATATGACGTCTCGGTGCGGAAGTTGTGAACAGGACATCCTCTCCGGCGAGGCCATGGCATTGGTTCCATGCCGGATAAAATCTATTCCACACATCGACCCATCCGTTGATCCCTTTCGCGTTGAGTGGGAAGTGAGAGTTCTAGCATGGTCGGCTGAGTGCCTACGCTGCCTCTCTGCGGAGCTCGGCCCCGGTCAATGGGTTCTGAGATTGTGCATCCATTGCGGACGTGAGTTGTACATTGACATCGAACAACCGCCCAAGGTGCTCGCGTGCGATGACAGTTGCCGCAACAGCTTTCGCGCCAAACAACGTCGGGGCCTCACGTCGTCGTCCGTAACGCTGCTGCCTGGTCGGAACCTGACGCAGGGACGGAACAACTCGTGAATACTAGCTGTTCGGAATGGACGGCACTTTGACTGATAATCGCCGAGCAACCGTCATTCTGCTACAACCAAGCCGCTTAGCAATGTCAATGCGCTGAGCCCTGATCTGCAAGCCGGCGAACTAAGAGGATCAACGACGCCAAGAGCGCGACCAATGCTGGAAACTGCCTGCCTCGTCTCATGGCATTCCCCGACACTTTAACGCAGGGCATCTTGAATACGGGAAGTTATCGATGACACGCAGACATTGTCGCAACCGATCGCCGAAACGGACCCGCTTCGGGGTTGCTGCATTATGGCGACGTTGCGCCAACAGCCGCACCCTACCAGAGGAACCGACCCACGCAATGCCGCAGGGCAGTCGGCGGCTCTCCAGGCTGTGGTGTGCGCTGGGCGCCCACGCCGCCAAGAGGTACGGGATGGTCCATGCCGGCTCGGCTGGGCCGAGCTGTCCTTCCATACCTGCCGCCTCTGATGCAGGGACCCAACTCCCTCACGCCTTTGCTCGACCCAACCTTGACCGGCTGGTGCCGCCCGCCTCGCCACCCGAATGGCCAAGGGCTCGGCAAGGCCGCGAGCAGTCGGCTCTGCAGACTACAGCGAAAGTGTATTTCTGACTTAAGAAGAACGAACTTTCTCGTTGCCCTTGCCGGACCTGACACGGACGGTAAGACCCTTGAGTCTTTCGAGTCGCATCAGGACTTCCGCGTTGGCTGGCACGGTCGCATTCGATGCTTCTGACTTCGGAGCTGACCAGTCGCCCCTGTGGTATTGCTCCTCACTGAGATGCTGTCGTCATGTAAATTGCCCCTTCGCAAGGCGCAAAGCTCGGAGACGCGAAGGCCGGTATACACCGCCGTGTAGACCATCGTGGCGTAGGGTTCGACGATCAGATCAACGAGTTGTTGGAACTGCTCCGGGGTGCTGTAAGGTTTGATTCGTTTCTTGCCGCGCTCCTCTGGTGGCAGCTTTACACTCTCCATCGGATTCCTGATCGGCAGCCCGTAGGTAACGGCGCTTTCGAGAATGCTCGAAAGGACATCGCGGATCTTGTCTTTGGACTCGTGTGGCGATGAAGCCAGGCCAGAGAAGTACTTCTGGAGTGACATCGGGGTGAGGTCCCACAAATATTCTTTACCTAAAGTGGGAATCAGATCGTTCTTGATGACACTTTTCGTAGCGGGCTCTGGTGCTGGCTGACATCAGTGGTAGCACGATTGGTTTGTCCGTTGTTTCAATGTAGTGTGCGAAGTTGGTTGCGGAGCCAATACTCCCAAGTCGCAGGCTCACTGGCCATCTGTCACCCTTCCGTGACCTTCCCTGGTTATGATTGGCTGGAAGGACGGGCGGAAAAGGCGCCCCCTTGTCGCTGGGAGCTACCCTGCAGGTATCCGATACATCGATTCTGTTACGGTTTTCGACTGCCTACTTAGTGATTAATACCGCTCACCTATTCTGGCAGCGCCATGGAACTATGCGGTCAGGCTGGCCTGGGCCTAACCTTATCTCCTGCTTGCCCTCAAGAGCAACTCGATGGGAAATTGTGTGCAAAGCTTTGCAGTGCCCCGCCTCTCTGATCGCCGTTTTTCAGCTACTTACAACGGAATAAAAATTGCGGTCACCTTTGGTGTATGTAGGTGCTCCGTTCCATGTTAGCCGCCACCCGCAAGTAGCACCTCCATACAACAATTACAACAACAGGAGGAGTGAGAGGTATGAACAAGCGTTTGGCGAGAACAGCCGTGCTTTGCGTGTGGATCGCCTTACTGTTGTCGATGTACGCCTATGCCGATAACTTTGCCATCGTGACTACCAGAACAGGTAACGACACGATCGATTGGGGACAGCTTGGTGTCACCTTCACAACCATCGCCAGTCCGGCGTCCTGGACCTCTACACTGGGTGCGACGGGAAGCGTGAGCGATCTCGCCACTTTGGAGAGACGAGACGAAGGGAACGGTTGGGATGGCATTTTCTCGATCGGTGACCATCTATTGTGGAATCAGGACAACGGCAACGCGATCGATATTCACTTCAACAAACCCATCTCCTTGGGCGGAGCTCAGATCCAGGATGATTTCTTCGGGGCATATATGGGCTGTATTCAAGCGATGGGAAGCTTTGGATCTAGTCCGGTATTGTGTGTTAGCGGAAACAACACTGGTGCTGAAGACAATTCCGCGCCATTCATTGGCATTAAGGACTTGACCGGCGGCAACATTACTGACCTCTTGTTCACGACCGATGTAGGCCCCAACGCCACCGCGATCAACACCGTGTCGTTCAGCAGCAGCGTCGTGCCGGAACCGGCATCGCTGATGTTGCTCGGCTCAGGTCTCGTCACTCTGGCTGGCGCGGCCCGCAAGCGGATGCGGAAAAGCTAGACCACCGTTTTCTTGAAGAATGCCAAGGCGACGCCTCAGCAGCGTTGCCTTTTTTTCTACTTCCGAAGCCCATCCATTGTGTAAATAGAAACAGCCAAACGGCCCAAGACCGCAGCTGCGTTGCGATTCCTGAGCCACGGGCCCTGTTTGGCCACCGTCGGTGGGGTGCAGTAGAGCATCCGTGAGAACCTGAACGACGTACTCTTAGGCCGCGCGATTTACATGCTCGTCCATGCATTTCGCCCAGATCACGTTGTAGTGCCGCTTGTTGCAACTTTCACACCGATACGGCTTCAACAACAGAAGTCCGACAAAATCGTCTTTGAACGGAAACCGTTGCGAGGGGCGCACTTCGGTGCTGCCACAGTACGGGCACTCTCTGACCGAGGAAAGAAAGATGTGAGTTCCGTATCTAGACATACTGTCCTCGCGACTGACATACGACAGAGAAGAACATGCTAAACGGATTGAGTGACAAGGCCGCGCGACAAAGTCAGACGGAATTATGTGTCTGGATTCTCGCGGAATACAATGGATCAATAGTGCCGGGCGCTCTTAACAACCTTTTGGGTTCTTGGGCGCCCGATTTTCTAGACTTAGAGTGCCAGGGATCGGTAGCTGATAGGTGAGTGGCTCCCACCCAAAAAGTAGGCACCAATGAGCAAAAAAAGAAAAAGTGTCAGTCTGAAGCATGTGGATACTAGGGCCCGATTTTCGCTGCTTGCGGCACTCTGGCTCCTGCGAGCAGGCTAAAATTCTTCTCATTGATGTGCAAGCCTTTGCACTAAGTAGCGTGGAGTCATAGCCGTAACTCTATTTCCATAAATGTGTTCACTTTGGAGTGGGAATTGCCCTGATACAACTATTCTCCTACGATGCGCCAAAGAAAGCCTTGCACGAAGTTACGCCACAAGTAAATGCAAAAGGAGTATGAGACATGACAAATAAGTTTGGCTTCGGGCTGTTGTTATTGGCGGTTGTGGGGTTACTTGCCAGTCTGGGCTCCGCAACCCAAGTCACCTTGGGGGACAGCTCACAAGCGCTGACATTTACGGGAACGACAACAGGCGCAGATGTCAGTTTCAACACCTTGAGCGGCCCTGGATTGTTTGGCATCGACCTTGGACACTACACGATGACGCTGACGTCAGGCCCCATCCCATTAGCTCCATCCAACCCGTTAAACCCCGACATCTACGCTGTAACCGCCGGTGGGGGTTGGGTATTGTCGTTGACCTTTGTCGACATTACTAACCCTGGCAAGTTTTCTGGAACTTGGGATCTTTCGACTCTCAGCGGCGTAACAACTAGGGTTCCTGAATTTATTGGCTCCCTTTTGGTCACGTCGGGAACGAATCAATTCCAAGGCTGGGTAGGGACTACGCTTTTGGGTGATTTCAACGTCAACTTGGGCCACAATCAAACGGTAAACCAGATTTTCCAAGCGGTCGGCGAGCACACTTTAGGAAGAGTTTCCAGTGGCGAATTGGCTCCGGCACCGGAGCCCGGAACACTTGGTCTGGTCGGATCTGGTGTGCTAGCTCTTGGTGGACTGTTGAGACGGTCGCATCACATGCGCTAGCACGGCGACCGCGCATCACACCGCTGTGATGTCGATCCCGTGGTCGCAATGCCGCCTTTCCCTTGGACTAGGTGGCAGTTTTCGCTTAGAACAGAGACGAAAATTCGTTTCTAAGATTCGGCGTGGCAAGAGGACAGGAAAACATTAGGAAAAGCCTGTCGGTATAATTCTTCGATGTGCTCTCGGGTTTCTTCGAGATGGCGTACGGCGATCTGCTTGCTTAGCTCGTCAAGTTCCTGCAATCGGTGGTGTCGTTCCGAGTCTGACACAGCCGTTCTCCTTACAGCTTCTCTGAGTTCGATACGTGAGTCTTATCCCACCATTTCTTCACGCAGATGCAAATAGTCCTGTGTCTTTGAACGGATTGTGCACGGACGTGAACTATGGTTCCTTGAGCGATTTACTAGGTAGCAGGGCGATAGCGATGGCCGGAAACAGCAAGACCGAGAGCAAGCCGGCCGCCAGGACGGCGATTGCCAGTATCTCCGTTGGTACGTCTTGTTAATCCCCCTCGCGGTCGTTGCTGTGGCGGGGGGAATCGTAATGCGTGTCAAATTGCGCCCGTCAAAACCAGCCGTCGAGAGGCGAATTACCGCCAATTCACCGGAAGCGCCTATCATTTGGGCCGTTATATCTCCCGACGGCAAGTACGTCGCGTACGCTACACCAGGCGATATATACATTCGCCAACTCGACACAAGTGAGGTTCGTCGCCTGCCGTTGCCTAAAGAGTTCAACGATCCTAGACCTGAAAGTTGGTTTCCTGACAGTACCGACCTCCTCTTCGTTAAGTGGTCTAACCACAACGAGCACGCCCGCTTGATTTGGAGGCTCTCTGTCCTGGGCGGCCAGTCCACAGAAATCAATGGATGACGCCGGACTCCCAGGTCTCGCCTGACGGCTATCAGATTAGCTTTCTGCGGGGGACGCGATGCTTGGATAATGGATTTCAACGCCAACGCCTAAATGTGCCGAACTCACTTCGCGCTCATCAAGGTCTCAGCGGAAGTTTCAGGTTCACATAACCACCCCGAAGGGGCGGCCGCCGCTTAATTGGAACTTTATGGCCCCGTCGCGCTGGTCCTGTCTCTGGCGAGGGTGGGTTTAGAGGTCAATTCCACTGGTCCGCCAGGGATTGTCTGGCGAGGCTTCCGCTTTGATTGTGCCTACAGTCCGAAGCTGTGAAAGACGGTAGAGAGCAGCCAGACGGTCAGGAGGAATCCCCCCGTCCAGCCGATATTGTGAGCTAGGCGGTGCGTTTGTGGTGGAGCGCTGCCGTCCGTCTTTTTGAACAACCAGCGGTTGACTATGTGACCTGTCTCCAAGGCTACGATAATGGCCACTCCCAGGCAAACGGTTCTGAAACTCACGGCATCCTGCTCTCTTTCTGTATTAACAATTACACCCAAGCGCGGCTGGGTTGTCGTTGCCCTGGAGCAATGTGTAACGTATCTGGCGAGGGTCAATTTAAAGCTCAATCTGGCGGTCCTGTATCTGGCGAAGGCTGATTCATGGGGCAAACCAGCCTGTTCTACAGACTGTTCGACATGCTGCCTTTGGCTTCATACAAATGGGCTAGCGCCTTTCTGGTATTTCCCTCACCCGCAGCCAGCTATAAGCTCCAATCCACCAGAGAAGCAGTGCCCAGGGTAGTCTTCTCGCGCATACCCACGGGATGGCTGCCCTGTTTTTCTCTGTGCGGTGGGCGGAGTCACAGCGTCACAAAGATTCAAACCGGTTTAAGTGGTCTTGAATCCACGCGGTGGAAGCGTTCATCCACCATCAGGCAGTCGTCTCCCAGGTCATTCCATCGCAGCCCGATCAACTCGCTGACACCAGTCCTAAGTACACTGCAACGTAGACCGTCGCCGAGTGCGGTTCAGGAATGCCGACAAGCAGCTCATCGAACTTTACGGACGTTATGTTGGGTTTGGCTACTCTTTGCCGATGCGGTTGGGCGCCAGTTGTACGCCTTCCATAGGATTCTTGACGAGCAGTTGATAGCGCACAGTGGAGCCCAAGATACTGGACAGTACGTCCCTGATCTTGTCCTGCGACTGGTGCGCCAGTTTGCTGCTCGTCATCGCGCTGAAGTACCGCTGAAGCTGAACTGTGCTTAGAGGTCCCGCAAGCAGAACTTACCGAAACTGGGCATCAGGTAGTTGTTGATCACGCCCTGGTAGCGGATGCGTGTGCTAGTGGGCATCAACGGCAGTACTACCCAGATGTAAGTATCGTTGACATAGGTTGAAAAGTTAGTGGCCGAGCCGATGGAATCGAGACTCTGGTCGATGTGCCTCAGGTATTCATCCGCGATCTTGAGCACCTCGCCTTTCCTGGTAACGGGCGCTAGTGTGACCCGCTTCCAGCTTCCCATTCACAAAAACGTCGATCCACAGCTTGATCCACCGGAATATCCCTCCCGAAATGGCTTAGGGTGTTGCCCGTTGGCTCCCCACCACGATCCATCGACGTGTGGAGTTAGCAGAACGACGTGTGCGTGCTCCTCGATGTCACCGGATTCCATTAGATCGAGCATTGAGGGACGAGCGTTCGGCTTGCGATCTTTCGGCCTTGCTAGTAGAGAGACGCACCAAACCCCGACCTACGAGCTATTCGGAAGTGTCCGAATCATCTTCCAATGGCACGAAACTTCCTCGGGGCTCTACCTGTCCGACCAGCTTGCCGGTGCCGTAGTCATAAACATGGGCTAGTATCCGGATGCGATGTATCTCGGTTCCGTCCTTTAGCACGAATCGCAGGGAGCCTTCGCGTTCGGTTACTTCTGTGGCTGGCCATCGGTCAGGCGGGAAGGACGCTTTCAGCGCCTTGCGGTACTGCGGCGAGAGCCAGGCGAACCAGCTCTCTGGTTCAAGATGTAGTGGCGCCGAATAAAGTCCGGCGAGCGGTAGGTGAGACGCGCCTGGCTTAAGGCATGAGCAGGGTATTAGGGCCGAGTTTGCCGCTGGCACCATTCCAGCAGCACCGTAATGGGCGTTTCGCTGGGCGAGCAATTGGTGTCCTTGGCGAAATCCGCCACCAGCTCATAAAGAGTTTTGTGTAGGGTTTTAAATTTGGCACAGCGCTTGGCTTCAGGGTTGGCATGCCCTGCCAGAAAAAGGTCGCTAAAATAGGTGCTATAAGGGTCAAAACCCTGCCGCTCCATGAGAAGCATAGCTTGCGCTCGCGCATCCCGATCAGTGTCAAAGATCAGAATCTCGCCATTCTCGTCTGTCAGCGGTTCATATCGCTCTTCTTGGGTGGAGGGATCAAGAGTCCAATGCGTCACCTTATATTGCAATGGCTTCATCCGCTGTTCCTCGGACGTTAACAGGTCCTGAAGCTGGCTGCGCTCAATGAAAGACGCCAGCGGTGAGGACTGGGAGAACACCACCGCTGGCTGTCCCGGGACAGACGAAGTGGTCACCGACGAGAGTGGGTGTGCCTGAACTTCGCGCAAAATACCACATTCGCCAGGCATGGATGCAAGACCGACTAAATCGTTTTAAATCGTTATCACCCTATGACTTTCTGCTTTCCCCTTAATAACCAAAGGCCATTTTTGTTTGAAACGGCGACACGTCCTTGATAAACGACCGCGCAGCAGCAGAGGCAAGAGCGATTGAGGGTCGTGACAACGCTGACTCTGTTTCCCGGACGCTAAGACAGGGTTGGGCCGTGTTGTTGGCGCGCGCAAAAGCGGTGAGGAGTTGCCCAGATCAAATTGCTCCATTTCTTCCTGGCTGAAGTCTTTTGTTCAGAACGGACCGCAGCGGTCAAGAGCGCGCCGTAGGCGCGAGCGAAGCGAGCTCTTGAGGGCGAGGACCGTTCTGAAACCATCGAGCAGCGGGAAATGGACGGGCAA
>Ga0306920_100008347_pt1 | contig 13733 bp, 7 predicted proteins | sample flu12Cox44000170_FD_204666 | JGI IMG/M metagenome (GOLD analysis project Ga0306920, IMG submission 204666) | Lab enrichment of tropical soil microbial communities from Luquillo Experimental Forest, Puerto Rico - flux4day.12C.oxic.44.000.170 (v2)... | ecosystem: Environmental > Terrestrial >... | reverse complement strand
CGATGGATCGAGCAAAAATACCTTCACGGCATCCCTAAATTGCTGACCACCAGCTATTTGGTCCTGACCTGGGTGGTACTAGGAGAATACGCGAGCGCTGATCTAGTGTTGATTAATACCTGGCGTTCCCTGGCGTGCGCGGGAAGGGGATGGCGTCGCGGACATTGGCGAGGCCCGTGACGTAGGCGAGGGTGCGTTCGAAACCGAGGCCGAAGCCGGCATGCGGCACGGTGCCGTAGCGCCTGAGATCGCGGTACCAGGCGTATTCCTCCTTGTCGATGCCGCGCTCGGCCATCGTCTGGTCCAATACCTCGAGCCGCTCCTCGCGTTGGCTGCCGCCAATGATCTCGCCGATCCCCGGCGCCAACACATCCATCGCCGCGACTGTGCGGCCATCATCGTTCACCCGCATATAGAAGGCTTTGATCGGCTTCGGGTATTTCATCGATCCCCATTTCGAGCTCGCCATTGGGTTCCGGCGATAATCAGATTGCCCTCTGGCGAAACGACGATGGGGGACGCAGGTAGGTTGCGCGAAATGCGTCGTTGAAGCGCCGGATGCTGCGAAACCCGGCGGCGAAGGCAATCTCCGAAAGCGGCATGGCTGTCTGATCGATCAGCCGTTTCGCAGCTTGTACGCGTTGGGTCGCGGCGATCTCGCTCGGAGTCGCACCCGCATGGCGAAGAAAAAGCCGCAGAAGGTGGCGCGGTCCGATCCCGAGGCGATCGGCGAGATCCGCTACCGAGGCTTCATCGAGGAATCGCTCTTGGATCAGCCGCATTCCTCGCGCAACGGTGGTTGCCGTCCCGCTCCACGCAGGGCTGCCCGGCGCCGTTTCGGGTCTACAGCGCAAACATGGCCGGAAGCCCGCCCGCTCGGCCGCAGCCGCCGTGGCAAAGAACTGAACATTCTTGGACTGCGCGGGCCGCACCGGGCAAACCGGGCGACAGTAGACGCGGGTCGTCCGAACGCCCGTGAAAAACATTCCGTCGAAGGCCCGGTCCCGCGCGAGACGGGCGCGATCGCACGTCTGCCAATCGAGGCTCGGCGGGATTCCAGTCAACATCGGAGTGAGGTTACGGGAAAGCGGCAACGGCTGATAGCTGGAATCGGACGCGATCGGCGGATCACGTCCGATCTCGGCCAGCCTCGGGCGAGCGAAGGGATCAAATTCCCGTCTATGCGAGATTCCTCGATTGTCCGCGCAGCGCCTGCCAGAAAACTCTACTGGGGTTGGCTGGTCGTCGCGGCAGCGTTTCTCGTTGCCATCTTCGGGTTCGGCCTGGGCTTTTACGGACCAGGCATATACTTGGTTGCGCTCAAAGCGCGCCATGGGTGGTCGACCGGGGAACTCTCGTCGGCGATCACCACGTACTACGCCTTCGGTGCCGGCCTGCTGTTCTTTGTCGTCGGACCACTGTTCGATCGATGGGGAGCACGAATAGTTGTCACCATCGGCACTGTCGCGATGGCCTGCGGGGTGATCGCGCTAACTCTATTGACCCGGCCCTGGCAGATCTACGCGGCGTTCGGTGTGATGTCGCTCGGCTGGGCCACGATGAGCGGTGCCGCCATCAACATCATCGTCGCGCCGTGGTTCGACAGACGCCGCGGGCTGGCGCTGAGCTGGGCAATGAACGGCGCCAGCGCCGGCGGCGTCGTGATTGCGCCGATGCTGGTCTTGCTGATCTCACGGTTCGGCTTCTCGGCCGGTCTCAATACAGCAGCAACGCTGATGCTCGCCATCCTTCTTCCGGTCGTGATGCTGGTGCTTCGGCCGAAACATCCCGATGAACATGATATGGCAGATCTTCGATCGGTCTCGATAAAACCGCCCCCGTCCGCTGCGGCGTCCGCTAATGAGGGCCCGGAGTTTCGCTTCGAAGCGGTGTTGCGCAGCCGCGCCTTCATCATGACTTCCATCCCGTTTGCGCTCGCTCTGACTGCGCAGGTCGGGTTCCTTACCCATCAGGTCGCATTTTTGTCGCCGACGATCGGAACCATCGCCGCTGGTTGGGCTGTCAGCTTGACGACATTCGCTGCTGTAGCAGGGCGCATCGCAACCGGATTTATCCTCGACCGCTTCAACCGTCGCGCCGTCGCCTCCCTCAATTTCGTCGTGCAAGCCGTCGGCCTGGTGATCTTGGCGGCGAGCACGGAGGAAGCGGCGCTCTACCTGGGCTGTCTGCTGTTCGGAGTTGGCGTCGGAAACGCGACGTCGCTGCCCGGCCTCATCGTCCAGCAAGAATTCCCGAAGCAACATTTCGCGCGCATTGTCAGTCTCGTCGTCGCCATCAACCAGCTCAGCTTCGCGTTTGGACCCACCCTGCTCGCCCAGCTCCAGCATGCGGAGGAGACCTACAGGGTGGCGCTGCTTGTATGCTTTGCCATGGAGATCGTAGCGGCGATCGCCGTTCTGTCGCCCGCCTTAATCCGCCGCCGTGTCACGGTCTAGGTCTGGGCGTCCACCGAAGGAGTGAACCGCCGCGACCTGATCATCAATCCGGTCAGGATCGCCGAGGCGTATTGGTACGTGCGCATGCAGGACCGCTCGTGCTCGACGCACGAACTGCAGCTGGTACCGTTCGCCGCCAAACCGAGCTATTGACGGCGTGTCGCGAGGCCGGCTGACGCTTCGTCGGTAATCAAAGGCCCAGCTCGGAAAGGCCCGGATGATCGTCGGGCCGTCGCCCGAGCGGCCAATGATATTTCCGGTCGCCCTCGGTGATCGGCAGATCATTGATCGAAGCAAGCCGTCGCTGCATCACGCCCGCGGCATCGAACTCCCAGTTCTCGTTTCCGTAGGATCGGAACCAGTTGCCGCTGTCGTCGTGCCACTCATAGGCGAACCGGACGGCGATGCGATTGTCGGTGAAGGCCCACAGTTCCTTGATCAGGCGGTAGTCGAGTTCCTTGTTCCACTTGCGTGTGAGAAAGGCGATGATCTCGGCGCGCCCATCGATGAATTCGGCGCGGTTGCGCCATCGGCTGTCCTCGGCATAACCCAGACAGACCCGATGCGGGTCTCGACTGTTCCACGCATCTTCCGCCATCCGGATCTTAACAATCGCACTCTCGCGCGTGAACGGCGGGATCGGAGCAGGCATAAAAATCTCCGTTGCGAGCCATAACCGAGCGGAGCCTACATCGGCGCCGAAGGCAAGCGCGAGCGCCGAGGAAAAGCGGGTCAATACCGCGCGTTGCCGGGGGTGCGCGGGAAGGGGATGGCGTCGCGGACGTTGGCGAGGCCGGTGACGTAGGCGAGGGTGCGCTCGAAACCGAGGCCGAAGCCGGCATGCGGCACGGTGCCGTAGCGCCTGAGGTCGCGGTACCAGGCGTACTCGTCCTTGTCGATGCCGCGCTCGGCCATGGTCTGGTCCAATACCTCGAGCCGCTCCTCGCGCTGGCTGCCGCCGATGATCTCACCGATCCCCGGCGCCAATACGTCCATCGCCGCAACGGTGCGGCCGTCGTCGTTCAATCGCATGTAGAAGGCTTTGATCGCCTTCGGGTAATTCATCACAATGACCGGCTTCTTCGCGTATTGCTCGGTCAGATAGCGCTCGTGTTCCGACTGCAGGTCGACGCCCCAGTGGACCGGGAACTCGAATTTCTCGTTCGACCGCTCGAGCACTTCGATCGCCTCGCCGTAATCCATATGCACGAATTCCGAGCCGACGATGCCTTCGAGCTTCGCGACCAGCCCCTTCTCGATGCGCTGATCGAAGAAGGCGAGGTCTTCCTCTCGCTCCTTCAGTAATGCCGCGAACGTGTATTTCAATAGCGATTCCGCCAATGCCGCATTGTCCGAGAGGTCGGCAAAGGCGATCTCCGGCTCGATCATCCAGAATTCGGCGAGGTGGCGGCTGGTGTTCGAGTTCTCGGCGCGGAAGGTCGGCCCGAAGGTGTAAACCTTGGTCAATGCGAGGCAATAGGCCTCGATATTGAGCTGGCCCGAGACCGTCAGAAACGCTTCGCGGCCGAAGAAATCCTGCGCGAAATCGACCTTGCCGTCAGGCGTCTGCGGGAGGTTGGCGAAATCCAACGCCGAGACCCGGAACAAGGCCCCCGCGCCCTCGGCGTCCGAACCAGTGATGATCGGCGTGTTGACCCAGAAAAACCCGTTCTCGTCGAAGAACTGGTGGATCGCCCGCGCCAAGCTGTGGCGAACCCGCGTCGCCGCGCCGATCACGTTCGTGCGCGGCCGCAGATGCGCGACCTCGCGCAGATATTCCATAGTGTGCGGCTTGGGCTGGATCGGGTAGGTGTCCGGGTCGTCGACCCAGCCGATGACGCGGATCGCGCTCGCCTGCATCTCGAAGGGTTGCCCCTTGGCCGGCGACGGCACGATCAGCCCCGTCGCCTCGACCGCGCAACCCGCTGTTAGCTTCAGGACTTCGCTCTCGTAATTGGACAACGTGTTGGGCGCCACGACCTGCACGGGATGAAAAGACGACCCGTCGGAGACGTGCACAAACGAGACGCCCGCCCGTGAGTCCCGCCGCGTGCGCACCCAGCCTGTGACTGTGACCGGCGCGTCCGGCGGCGCCCGGCCGGCCAGGACCTCGCGTCCGCTGAATTCTCGCTTTCCCATGATCGAGAGTTACGCAGGCGGAGCCGCCTTGTCCAGTGGCCCCGACGAGCAAGGGAAGCTCGGCCTTGCCAGCCAGGCTGTCTTGGGCCGACTCTGCGACCCCAATCTCCTTCAGCCGCTCGCCGCGCCGCCCTCGGCTTCGGTATTAAAATGGAATGCAGGAAATGGAAGCTCTTGAAAACCCGACGCTGACAGCCGCCGAAGAACTCACGACACTCTATGCACGACCGCTGGATCGCGTCCTCCGGAAAGAGATCGACCATGTCGACGCGGTGGGGCGCGCCTTCATCGCCGCCTCGCCCTTTCTCGTCCTGGCGACCGGAAGCAACCAGGGGCTCGATTGCTCGCCCAAAGGCGACAAGCCTGGCTTCGTCCAGGTAGAGGATGACGGCCGCACATTGCTGATACCGGACCGCCGCGGCAACAATCGGATCGACAGCCTGAAGAACCTGATGGAGGACCCCCGCATTGGGCTGATCTTCTTGGTTCCGGGCGCGAACGAGACCTATCGCGTCAACGGCCGGGCCCGGATCAGCGCCGATCCGGCCCTCAAGCGGCGTTTTGCGGTCGATGGCAAGGAGCCGACGACGGTGATCGTGGTCGCGGTCGAGCAGGCGTTCTCGCATTGCCCGAAGGCGCTGGTCCGCTCCGACCTGTGGAAGGCGGGCAGCGCCGGCCGGCCGAAGGGTGTCCCGACACTGGGAGATTTCGCTGCCGCGCGCACACCCGGCACCGACAGCGCCGTCTACGACGCCGACTACGCCCGTCGCATGCCAAGCGAGCTTTACTGATAGCGGAGGCTGTGACCGGCATCATGGACTACCGCAAGAAGTTTTTCGTCGATCCGGCTGAGGCGCTGCGGCTTCGGAAGCTCGACCCGGGCTACAAGGGCGACCACGAGGAAGAAAAGGCGGCAAGAGAGGAGACCGAACACTACCGCGCAAAACTCGCCCATCAGCAAGCGCTGCTGTATGCCGAGCGGAAGCACTCGGTGCTGGTCGTGCTGCAGGCATTGGACGCCGGGGGCAAGGACGGCACGGTGAACCACGTGTTCAGCGCCCTTAACCCTCAGGGCACTACAGTCGTCGGCTTCAAGCAGCCGACGCCGGCGGAGCTCGCGCATGATTTCCTCTGGCGCGTGCACCCGCATGCGCCGGGACGAGGTGAGGTGGCGATCTTCAACCGGTCCCACTATGAAGACGTGCTGGTGACGCGGGTGCACAAGCTGATCGACAAGGCGGCCTGGACCGCCCGCTACAAACGCATCCGCGAATTCGAGGCTGGGCTCGCCGACAACGGCACCACGATCCTGAAATTCTTTCTGCACATCAGCAAGGAAGAACAGCTCGCGCGGTTCGCCGAGCGGCTGGAGGACCCGAAGCGCAACTGGAAGATCAGCGAATCCGATTATACCGAGCGCGCCCTGTGGGACGACTACATCGCAGCGTTCGAGGACGCGATCAACGCCACGAGCACCAAGGAGGCGCCCTGGTACGTGATCCCGTCGGACCATAAGTGGTTTCGCAATCTGGCGGTGTCACAGATCATGGCGGATACAATGGAAGCGCTCGGCATGGCGTTCCCCAAGCCCTCGGTCGATCTGGACGAGATCCGGCGCAAATATCACGCCGCCGAGGAGCAGGAGAGGGGGCATAAAAGGTAGGTGCTCCTACCCGCCCGAGAACATCGCCTCGCGCGCGCTGTCCGCGGCGTAGATCGCGACGAAAGCGCTGGCGGAACATCTCGCCCACATCCGGCTCGTCATCGACAACCAGGATGCTGACGCTCATACTGCCATCATCTCCGACTAGATTGCTTCGCTTCGCTCGCAATGACGAGCACTGCAATGTCATTGCGAGGAGCGGAGCGACGCGGCAATCTCGTTGAAGCTGTCATGTGCTCCCCCCTGCCTGACCGTTGCGCGGCAGGCGGATCGTGAATTCGGTGAATTCATCGGGTTCGCTGTCGACCTCGATCGTGCCGCCGTGCTGCTGGGTGACGATGTCATAGGCGATCGACAGGCCGAGCCCAGTGCCTTCGCCAGTGGGCTTGGTTGTCACAAAAGGCTGAAACAATTTGTCCCGGATCTCGGGCGGGATGCCGATGCCGTTGTCGCGCACCCGCACCTCGACCGCATCGCCCAGATCGCGCGTCGCCACCTTTAGCGTCGGCCGAAAATCGGGTCCGGCGCCGTCGCGCTGCCGCTTGGCGGTCGCGTAGAAGCCGTTGCCGAATAGATTCAAGAACACCCGGGTCATCTCTTGCGGCGCCAGATCGACCGGGGCGAGGCCGCGGTCGAACTCGCGCTCCAGCGTGATGTTGAAGCTCGAATCCTGAGCGCGGGCGCCGTGATAGGCGAGGTTCAATGCCTCCTCGATCAGCGCATTGAGATCGACCACCCGGCGCTCGCCCGAGACCCCACGCGAGTGTTCGAGCATGCTCTTGACGATACCGTCGGCGCGCTTGCCGTGCTCGGCGATCTTGTCGAGGTTGCCGCGCAGCATCTCGACGACCTCGTCGACCGCGGTACGTTCATCGTCGCCGAGTGCGGCCACCGCCGGCGCCGTCGTCTCCTTCAGTTCCAGCAACAGCTCACCTGACAACTCGGCGAAATTGTTGACAAAATTGAGCGGGTTCTTGATTTCGTGGGCGATGCCGGCGGTCAGCTGGCCAAGCGCCGCCATCTTCTGCGCATGGACGAGGCTCGCTTGCGCGGTCTTCAGTTCCTGCAAGGCGCGCTCGGCGGTGTCGCGCGCGGTGCGGATCTCGACCTCTGCACGCTTTCTCTCGGTGACATCGCCGTAGATGATTACAAAGCCGCCGCCGGGCACCGCATTCCGGCGCACCTCGATGACGCGCCCGTCGGGCCGCGTGTGCTCGGAGCGCAATTCCTGGCCGATCGCCTCAAGGCGGCGACTCAGCTCCGCCTCGATGTCGGTATCGCCAAATTCGCCGCGCCGGGCGAGAAAGCGGATGTAGTCGGAGTAGGTCGGCCGCTTTCCGAGTAGCTCGTCGGGAACGTCGAGAATCCGCTGGAAATTTAGGTTCCACGCGGCGAGCCGCAGCTCACTGTCGAACATCGCGACTCCGTCGCCCATATTGTCGAAAGTCACGCGCAATTCGGCCTGACGCTGGCGGATCTCGTTCAAGAGCCGCGCATTGTCCATCGCGATCACTGCTTGCGCGGCGAAGCTTTCGAGCAATGCGATCTCCTTGTCGGAGAACGGCCGCACCTCCAGCCGGTTGGCGGTGATCCAGCCGAGCAGGCCGTCATCCTTGCGCAGCGGCACGAACAGCATCGTGCGATTGCCGGCCTCGACACCCGCGATCCATTTGGGGTCGCTGTGCTCCCATCCCGTCTCGATCATCAGATCGGGGATGTGGACCGGGCGCTTCTCCCCGATCAGCCGCGTGTAGGGGCTGTTCGGCAACGGACGGAACGGCTGGCGCAACAAGCGGGCCAACGGCTCCGAGAACCCGTGCGTCGCGACGGCCCGTGCATACTCGCCGTCATAAGTCGCCAGCACGCCATGACCGGACCCGCATAGGCTGTGCGCTTTTTCAAGGATCGCGTCGAAGACCGGCGCAAGGTCGCCGGGCGAGCGGTTGATCACCTCCAGGATCTCGGCGGTCGCGGTCTGCTGCTCCAACGCTTCGCGCGTCTCGGTGATCAGCCGCGTGTTCTCGATCGCAATGACCGCTTGGTCGGCGAAAGTGCGGACCAGCTCAAGCTGCCTTTGGGTGAATGGTTCCACTCGCTGGCGAGTGAGACTGATTGCCCCGATCACCTCGCCCTCGCGCATTAGCGGGACGCCCAGCGCCGTCCGCATCTTCCCGAGCGTCACGGTCTCGGTGACGGTAAACTCGGGATCGGCCGTAAGATCCGGTATTTGAACGGCGTTCCGTTCGACAAAGACGCGCCCGGTGACACTGCCACGGGTCAGCGGAAGCAAGCGGCCGCGAATAAAGGTCTCGTATTCGGGCGTGGTGGAGAACGTCGCGGTCACCCGCATGCCGGCTTCCTCCCGGCCTGAGATTAGGCCCATATCGGCGGAACATAATCCGGCAGCGGTTTGGACGAGCGTATCGAGCACGGGTTGCAGATCGAAGGTCGAGCGGCTGATGACCTTGAGCACGTCGCTGGTGGCGGTCTGATATTCGAGCGATTCTTCAAGATCACTCGTGCGTTCGCGCAACTCGCCGAGCAGCCGTGCGTTTTCCATCGCAATGACCGCCTGCGCCGCGAAATTCTGCAACAACGCGATCTGCTTAGCGGTGAATGGGCGCACCTCATGCCGGTAGATGCGGAACGCCCCCAGAAATCTGCCGTCCTTCTGTAGCGGTACGAGCAGCCCGGTGCGCGCACCGCCTAAATCGACAACAGCGCGGTTCAGCGGATTTCCGCCGCGATAAGAATCCGTGTCCGCGAGATCGAGATTGTGTACAAAGGTCTCGCCGTCCTTAAGGGCTCCTAAAAAGACGGCGGGCTGTATTTCCAAAGGCTTGCGCAAATATTCGGCAAATGCCTCAGGCACGCCGAATGTTGCTGGGACCGAGAACGCCTCGCCGTCATGGGTCCACAACATGGCACAGGGCGAATCGCATAGCCGCGTAGCCCTTTCGAGCATCGCGTCGAACACCGGCGCGAGATCGCCGGGCGAGGAGTTGATGACCTGCAACACCTCAGCGGTGGCAGTCTGCTGCTCTAATGCCTCGCGGGTCTCGGTCAAGAGGCGCGCATTCTCCATCGCAATGACCGCCTGCGCCGCGAAATTCTGCAACAGCGCGATCTGCTTGTCGGTAAATGGTCGCACCTCCTGGCGGTAAATCACAAACGTGCCAAGCAAGCGGCCCTCTTTTAATAGAGGTACGAGCAGTTGGGTACGTGACCCACCAAGTTCGGCTGTGGCTTTGCGCAGCGGATCCCCCTCCGCATAGGCCGTATCGGCCGTAATATCAGCAAGATGAATCAGGCGCTCGCCGCTCATCAGCCGACCCAAACCATTGAGTGGGCCAGGGTGGATCGGCGTGCGTAGGTATTCAGCGAACGCTTGCGGGACGTTATGCAGCCCGACTGTATGAAAACTGTCGCCGTCATGCGTCATCAAGATCCCGAAACTGGCCTCGGCAAGACGCGTCGCCTTTTCGAGCATCGCGTCGAATACAGGTGCGAGATCGCCGGGCGAAGAGTTGATGACCTGCAATACCTCGGCGGTGGCGGTCTGTTGCTCCAAGGCCTCGCGCGTCTCGGTGAGGAGCCGCGCGTTCTCCATTGCAATAACCGCCTGCGCCGCGAAGTTCTGCAGCAGCGCGATCTCCTTCTCCGAGAACGGCCGCACCTCATCGCGGGCAGCGGTGATGACGCCAAGCAAGGCATCGTCTTTCCGCAATGCGACGAAAAGAGTGGTGCGGACGCCGCCAAGCTCGGCAACGGTCCGCGCGATCGGATCGTCGATCTGCGCCAAATCGAAATGCGCGAACGGCTCTCCGTCGATCAATGCCCGCATTGGGTGGTTGGGGCCTGGACTCCAGCCGTGCTGCAATCTATCCGCGAGCGATGCCGGATAGCCGCGCAGCGCCATGGGGCGAAACTGCTCGCCATCATAGAGCTGCAAGCTTCCATGGATGATCCCGCACAGTCCGTGCGCCTTTTCCAATATCGCGTCGAACACGGGTGTTAGGTCGCCGGGTGATGAATTGATGACCTGCAATACCTCGGCGGTCGCGGTCTGCTGCTCCAATGCCTCGCGCGTCTCGGTGATGAGACGCGCATTCTCGATCGCAATGACCGCCTGCGCGGCGAAGTTCTCGAGTAGCGCAATCTGCTTGCCGGAAAACGGCCGCAACTCCTGGCGCTGCGCGCTGATGTAACCCAGCAGGTTGTTATCCTTTCGCAGTGGCACCATCAGCAACGTGCGGATACCCGCGATCTCGCGAACGGCGCGCCGGATTGGGTGGTCCGAGGCCGAGAACGGGACCGCAGCAACGTCGGGCACGTGGATCAGACGCTCGCCCTCCCGCAAGCGCTGGAAAGGCGGGAAGCCATGCACCGGGAACCCGTCGCGCGCCAGCGCCTCATACGGCTCCGGATATCCGCGCGTCGCCACAGCGCGGAGATACTCGCCGTCACAGATCACCAGCGCACCCAGCGGAGCGCCGCAGAGAGTGTGGGCCTTTTCCAGTATTGCGTCGAAAACGGGAGCGAGGTCGCCGGGCGAGGAGTTGATGACCTGCAATACCTCTGCAGTCGCGGTCTGCTGTTCCAAGGCCTCGCGCGTCTCGGTAATGAGCCGCGCGTTCTCCATTGCGATGACCGCTTGCGCCGCGAAATTTTCGAGGAGCGCGATCTGCTTATCCGAGAACGGCCGTATTTCATACCGGTAAGCTTGCAGCATCCCCATCAGAGTGTTGTCTTTGCGTAGGGCTATGCTCAGCAGAGTATGAAAACCGCCGATGTCGACCAGCGCGAGGCGGGTTGGCGAACCAGCTCGATAGACCTCGTCATTGGCAATGTCTGTGATTTGGACAACATCCTCCCCAGCGACAACCCGAGCCCCCGTTGATCCCGGCGCGGGGTGGATGGGTCCTTGCTGACGCTGCCAAGCGTTAAACTCGGGATGGCCCCGGCCAGCCACGTAGTGGAAGCACTCGCCGTCAAACGTTGCCAAGCCGCCGTAAGTGGCGCCGCATAACGCCAGCGCCCTATCGAGCATCGCGTCGAACACCGGTGCGAGGTCACCCGGCGAGGAGTTGATGACCTGCAATACCTCGGCGGTCGCGGTCTGCTGCTCCAAGGCCTCGCGCGTCTCGGTCAGGAGCCGCGCGTTCTCCATAAATTTCCTCATCCGAGAGATCAGAGATGTGCACAAGACGCTCGCCAGATAGAAGGCGGTCGCTCGCGCTACCGGGGCCAGGTTGATTCGAAGTCGCGGCCAGGTATTCTGCGAAACGAGCAGGTTCGCCCCCGGCGTCATCGGCTTGTCGCAACGCGACTTGGTGGAAGCGCTCGCCATCGTATGTCGAGAGAAGACCGTACGCCGCTCCGCACAGGCGCATCGCCTTGTCGAGCATCGCATCGAAGACCGGCGCGAGATCGCCGGGCGAGGAGTTGATGACCTGCAGTACCTCGGCGGTCGCAGTCTGCTGATCCAATGCTTCGCGTGTCTCAGTGATGAGCCGCGCGTTCTCCATCGCGGTCACCGCCTGCGCCGCGAAATTCTCAAGCAATGTGATGTCTTTGTCAGTGAACGGACGCACCTCAGGACGGGCGGCAACGATTTGCCCTAGGAGCCTGTCGTCTTTCCGCAGCGGTACGCACAGCAGGGTACGCATACCAGCGGTCCTGATCGCCATTTGCTGCACCGGATCATCGGACTTCGCCATATCGGGGATCTGGACAAAGCGGTCGCCGCTTAGGAGTGCCGTTAGAGGGTGGTTCGGTCCGGGACGAAAGCCCCGCCTGAGCCCATCGGCGAGTTCCTGCGGCACACCGCGGACCGCGACCGCGCGGGACTCTTCGCCGTCGTAGATCTGCAAGCTGCCGTGTATGGCCCCGCAGAGGCGGTGTGCCCTTTCCAGAATCGCGTCGAACACTGGCACGATGTCGCCGGGCAAGCTGTTGATGACCCCCAGCACCTCGGCGGTCGCGGTCTGCTGCTCCAACGCCTCGCGGGTCTCAGTCAGCAGCCGCGCATTTTCCATCGCAATGACTGCCTGTGCCGCGAAATTCTGCAACAATGCGATCTGCTTGTCGGCAAAAGGTCGGACTTCTGATCGGTTACACGAAAGCACGCCGAGGAGCACGCCGTCCTTTCGCAGCGGGAGCAGCAGGTTCGTTCGTACACCGCGCGAGGCGACCGCGCGGGCGATCGGGTCGTCGAGTTGCGTCAAGTCGGGGACATGGACGAGGCGTTCGCCCGCGAGCAGCGCCGCGAGGCGGGGGTCTTCCGAGACGGAATGCGCGCGGTACTTCCTCGGAGTAGCCAAGCGATGCGACGGCGCGAAAAATCTCCCCGTCGAACAGGAACAGGGTCCCGCGCGAGCCGGCGAGCGTGTGAGCCTTTTCCAAGATTGCATCGAACACCGGCGCAAGGTCGCCCGGTGAACTATTGATGACCTGCAAAACCTCGGCAGTGGCGGTCTGCTGGTCCAATGCCTCGCGCGTCTGGGTTAAGAGCCGTGCGTTCTCCATCGCAATGACTGCCTGCGCCGCGAAATTTTCGAGCAGCGCAATCTCCTTCTCGGAAAACGGCCGCACTTCTGAGCGAATTGCCGAAATATAGCCGAGCAGCACACCCTCTTTGCGCAGAGGCACCGCGAGCCAAGTGCGCATGTCCAAATGATCCAGGGCCGCCCGCCCCACCGGATCGCCCAGCTGCGCCGACACCGCTTGGAAATCCGGGATCTGCACGTAGCGATCACCGTCTACGATGCGTTGAAAGAAGACGTTGCCTCCGTATGGCCGGCGTATCTCCACCGCAACCTCTTCGGGGTAGCCGTGGATAGCGACGGCGCGGAAGGATTCGCCGTCGTAGAGCGCCAAAGCACCTCGCGTGGCGCTGCACAGCCGATGCCCCTTTTCCAGTATCGCATCGAACACTGGGACGAGATCGCCGGGCGAGGAATTGATGACCTGCAACACCTCGGCGGTCGCGGTCTGCTGTTCCAACGCCTCGCGGGTCTCGGTGATCAGCCTCGTGTTCTCGATCGCGATGACCGCCTGGTCGGCAAAGGTGCGGACCAGCTCGATCTGCCGCTCGGTAAACGGTTCGACCCGCGTGCGCGCGAGTACAAAATTCCCGATGACCTCACTTCCGCGCAGCAGCGGTACGCCGAGCACAGTCCGCGCCCTGCTCCCGGGCGCCGCTTCTGGATAGCCGGGGATGGTCAGGGTGTCATGAACATGCACTGGCCGGGCTTCGCGTACGCATCTCCAACCGACAAGCGGGGACTCCGCGTCGCAGAGAACCGCGCCCAACCCTTGCCAATACCCCACATATTCCGGAGAAAATCCAAAACTCGCCGCCAGCCGCCATAAATCGCCTTCGCGGCGGAAGGTATGCGCCATCTCCGCGCCGCATAGCCGCGCCGCGGTTGCGACCAGCGTGTCGAGTACGGGCTGCAGATCGAAGGTCGAGC
>Ga0306920_100008346_pt1 | contig 13734 bp, 10 predicted proteins | sample flu12Cox44000170_FD_204666 | JGI IMG/M metagenome (GOLD analysis project Ga0306920, IMG submission 204666) | Lab enrichment of tropical soil microbial communities from Luquillo Experimental Forest, Puerto Rico - flux4day.12C.oxic.44.000.170 (v2)... | ecosystem: Environmental > Terrestrial >... | reverse complement strand
CAGCACGAGGCCGACTACCGGATAGACGATGCAGAGAAAGACGACATCGGTCCGGTAAGCGGCGAAATCATCCAGGCCTTTGGCCAGAACATCGCCGAGATCGGCTATACGAATAGGGCAAATCTCCGGAAGCCGGCTGTCGAGCTCCTCAGTCGCGACTCCTGCGCGACCGGCGGCTCCGACAACCAAACCGGTGAGCTTGAGCTGATCGGTTGCCCACTCGATGGGGTTTCGGATGGTCATGTCCGTTCCTCCCGAACCGCTGGTTCGAGGGCCGCGGGCCACCCGTGGCAGCACACCCGATCCGGCCTCCGGTCACGAGAGAGCCGCGACCCGCCATTAACTAAAGAATACAACAGTCGTCGCTCTATGTCGCCTGGCATCCCCGGTTTTCGCAGGCAAGCTCCGGTGCGCCGGCAGTCGTCGATAAACAAAATAGCCGAGACAACCTTGCATAGCTGAAGTACATTGCATGCAAGGCTCTGGCTAAGAGCATGTCTGGGAGAGGTGGCATTAAAGCGGGCGGCGAGCGCCGAACCGCGGGCCTCTCTAGTTCGGTAAGGGAGGGAATGATGGATCACACGAAGCTAAGCCGACGAAGCGTGCTGCGGACGGCGGTCGCGACGACGGCGCTGGCCGCGCCGTTCGTGCGGCACGCTTTGGCGGCCGGAGAAGTGGTTCCGAGCGGCAAGATGGTGCTCGCCTGGCACACCAACATCGCGCCGCGCTGGCTCGACCCGCTGCAGCACGACGGCGGGGCAACGCCGGATAATTTTCTCAACGCGCTGCAGGACGCGCTGATCAAAAATTTCCGCGACAAGCTCTACGATCATCTGGCTCTCGCCGAGCATTTCGAGTTCGCTGAAGACGCCAAGAGCGCGACATTTAAGCTGCGCCCGGGCCTCAAGTTCCACGACGGCTCTCCGGTCACGGCCGCGGACGTCAAATGGACCTATGAGCACTATCACGGCGCCTGGGCCAAAGTGATGCACGACAAGACCGAAGGGATCGAGACGTCGGACGACCAGACAATCCGTTTTGTCTTCAAGGAGTCGTTTCTGGACTTCCCGCGACTGTTTGGCACGGCCAATGTCTGTGGCGCCGGTTGGGTGGTTCCGGCGAAGTACTATCAAGAGGTCGGTCAGGACGGGTTTGTTCAAAAGCCGGTGGGAGCCGGACCTTATAAGCTCGTCTCGCAGGAGCCGGGAGCCAAGCTCGAATTCGCGGCGTTCGACGATTACTACCGACCGGTGCACATCAAGCAGTTCACGATTGTCAGCGCGCCCGATCCCTCGACGCGCGTGGCAATGCTCGAACGCGGTGAGGCGGACATCATCTACTTCATTCCGGGAGAGATGGTCGGGCGGGTCCAGAACAACCCGAAGCTAATGCTGGCGCCGGTGGTGTCGGGGAATTGGTGGCTCGAGTTTCCCGGCTTTCAGGATCCAAAGAACCCGTTCCACGACAAGGGGGTGCGCGAGGCGGTAAGCCTAACCATCGACCGCGACGCGATGAATCAGGCTGAATGCGCCGGTCTCGGTCAGGTCGACGGCAACTGGATCAACGATGACGTCCAATACGCCATGCCGTGGGGGAAATGGGAGCACAACATCGCCAAGGCCAAGCAGCTGATGGCGGAGGCTGGGTATCCGAACGGCTTCAATGTCGATTGGCTGACTCCGGCGCCCCCGTATTACTCCCGCGGCGAGCGTATCGTCTCGCAGCTGCAGGCCATCGGCATCCGCACCAAGCTGCAGACTCTGGAGCGCGCGGTCTACGCCAAACGGCGGCAAGGCGGATTGAAGGAGTGGCCCGGTCTCAACATCATCTTGGCCGGCGCGCGCATCGGCGCCACCTGGGCCAATTGGTACGAGTCAGTTGGCAAATGCGGCGGCTTTCTCTCTGCCGATGCGTTCTGCATTAAGGATCTCGACGCCAAGTACGAGCAGTACCTCACTTTGGACAAGCCGGATGACCGCAAAACCCTGGCCTATGACATCCAGCGCAACATCCTTGAGAACTACTATTTCATACCGGTGTTCCGCCACGCGTTCATGAACGCGATCGGCCCGCGCATCAAGGCGACGAAGTGGCAGGACGTCTTCCCAACCTTCAAGAGCACCGGCTACGCCTACCCCTGGGAGGATATCGAGCTCAAAAGCTAGCGAGGATCGTAGATCGGATGGGGTCTAGACCCTCTTGTCGTCGTTCCCGCGAAAGCGGGAACCCAGAGCTCCAAGGCCGCAGCATTGGCCCTGGACCCCCGCTTCCGCGGGGGTGACGAGACGTGGCGAAAGAACGTGGAGAAAACGACGGCAACGCGGCGGACGGTATTGCGGGCTGTCGCGCTGGCGACAACGGCGCTGGCAATGCCGTTCGCGCGTCGGGCCGGCGCGACCGGAAACGTCATTCCGAGCGGTAAAATGGTGCTCGCCTGGCACACCAACATCGCCACGCGCTGGCTCGACCCGCAGCAGCACGACGGCGGCGCGAGCCCCGACAATTTCATCATGGCGCTGCACGATGCGCTGATCAAAAATCTGCGCGAGCGGCGCTACGACGACCCGGCTCTGTCCGAAAGCTATGCAATGGCCGAGGACGCCAAAAGCGCGACCTTTCGATTGCGGCCCGGCCTCAAGTTTCATGACGGCTCGCCGGTTACCCTGGACGACGTGAAATGGAGCTTTGAGCATTATCACGGCGCCTGGGGCGAAGTGCTGCACGAAAGAACGCAGAGAGTTGAGATCGTCGACGACCGCACGCTGCGCTTTCACTTCAAGCAGGCGTTTCTCGATTTCCCGATTCTGCTGGGCACCAGCAATGTCAGCGGTGCCGGCTGGGTGGTGCCAGCCAGATATTACGAGAAGGTCGGCCAATCCGGGTTCATGCAACAGCCAATCGGCGCCGGGCCCTACAGGCTCGTCTCGCAAGAACCCGGGGTGCGGCTCGAGTTCGAGGCCTTCGACGACTATTACCGCCCGGTGCACACCAAGCAGCTGACGATGGTCAGCGTGCCCGAGGCCGCGACCCGGATTGCGATGCTCGAGCGCGGCGAGGCCGACATCATCTACAACGTGCCGGGTGAGCTTATCGACCGGGTCAAGAGCAACCCCCAGCTGATGCTGGCGCCAATCGTCTCGGCGAACTTCTGGCTCGAATTTCCGGGCTTTCAGGATCCGAAGAGCCCATTTCACGACAAGCGCGTGCGCCAGGCGATCAGCCTCGCCGTCGACCGGGATGCGATCAACCAAGCCGAATGCGGCGGGTTGGGCCGCGTCGACGGCAACTGGATCAATGACGATGTCGAATACGGCCTGCCGTGGCCGAAATGGGAGCACAATGTCGCCAAGGCCAAGCAGCTGATGGCCGAAGCCGGCTTCGCCAACGGCTTTGCCGTCGACTGGTTGACGCCGGTGCCGAACTACTATTCGCGCGGCGAGCGCATCGTCTCGCAATTGCAGGCGATCGGCATTCGCGCCAAATTGCAGACGATCGAACGCGGGGTCTTTCTAAAGCGCCTCCAAGGCGGGCTCAAGGAATGGCCTGGTGTGCAGATCATCCTGAATGCGGCACGCGTGGGCGGCACTTGGTCGAGCTGGTATGACTCTTTTATGAAATGCGGCGGTTTCAACGGCAAAGACCGAAATTGCGTCCCAGAGATCGACGACAAGTTCAATCAGTACCTGGCTTCGGTCGATGCCGGCGAGCGCAAGAAGCTGGCGGAAGAGGTCCAGCGCGAGATCCTCGAAAACTACTACCTCGTGCCGGTCTTCCGCCACGCCGCAATGCAGGCGATCGGGCCGCGCGTCAAGGCGGCAAAATGGCAGGACGTGTTCCCGACGATCACGACCGCCTACGCCTATCCTTGGGAAGACATAGAGCTCAAGACATAGCGAGGATCGTCAAAAAAATGCGGTGACACCGCTTCTCGTCGTTCCCGCGAAAGCAGGAACCCAGGGTCCCAAGGCCGTAGCATCGGCCGAGGAACCGCTTCCAGAGGGGTGGCGGAGCTCCGGCGAAGGGACGGCAAGCGTTTTTGAACACTGGAGGAAGAAAATGGAAAAAACGAAGGTAACGCGGCGCACGATATTGCGGACGGCGGGCCTGGCGACGACGGCGCTGGCAATGCCGTTCGTGCGCGTCGCCCGCGCGGCCGGAAACGTCGTTCCCAGCGGCAAAATGGTGCTGGCCTGGCACACCAATATCGCCTCGCGGTGGCTCGATCCGCAGCAGCACGACGGCACGGCGAGCCCGGACAATTTCATTTTTGCACTGCACGACGCGCTGATCAAAAACTTCCGTGAGGTCCATTACGACCACCCGGCATTGGCCAACGGCTTCGATTTTGCCGAGGACGCCAAGAGCGCCACCTTCAAGTTGCGGCCGGGCATCAAATTTCATGACGGCTCCCCGGTCACGCCCGCCGATGTCAAATGGAGCTACGAGCACTATCGCGGCGCCTGGGGCGAGGTTCTCCACAAGAACACTGACGCCGTCGAAATCGTCGACGGGGACACTGTGCGCTTTCAATTCAAGGAACCGTTCTTCGATTTCCCAATCTTGCTCGGCACCGGCAATGTCTGCGGCGCCGGCTGGGTGGTGCCAGCAAAATACTACGAGCAGGTTGGACAATCCGGGTTCATGCAGAAGCCGATCGGTGCCGGGCCGTACAAGCTCGTCTCGCAGCAGCCGGGGGTGCGGCTCGAATTCGAGGCCTTCGAAGACTACTACCGGCCGGTGCACATCAAGCAGTTTACGATGATCAGCGTGCCCGAGGCGGCGACCCGGGTGGCGATGCTCGAGCGGGGCGAAGCGGACATCATGTATTTCGTGCCCGGTGAGCTGATCGACCGGGTCAAGAGCAACCCCAAGCTGATGCTGGCGCCGGTTGTTTCCGGGAATTGGTGGCTCGAATTCCCCGGCTTTCAGGACCCCAAGAGCCCGTTTCACGACAAGCGTGTGCGCGAGGCGATCAGCCTGGCGATCGACCGCGACGCAATCAACCAGGCCGAATGCGACGGCATGGGGCAGGTTGACGGCAACTGGATCAATGACGATGTCGAATACGGTCTGCCATGGCCGAAATGGGAGCGCAACCTCGCCAAGGCCAAGCAGCTGATGGCGGAAGCGGGCTTCCCGAACGGCTTTAATGTCGACTGGGTGACGCCGGTGCCGAATTATTACTCGCGCGGCGAGCGCATCGTCTCGCAGTTGCAGGCCATCGGCATCCGCTCGAAAATGCAGACGATGGAGCGCGGCGTTTTTCTTAAGCGGCTGCAAGGCGGGCTCAAGGAGTGGCCCGGTGTGCAGATCATCATGAACGCGGCGCGTGTCGGCGGCACATGGTCCAACTGGTACGATTCGTTCATGCGCTGCGGCGGCTTCAACGGCAAGGACCGCAACTGCATGCCCGAGCTCGACGACAAATTCAATAAGTACCTTTCTTCAGTCAACCGCAACGAGCGCCAACAATTGGCCGAGCAGATCCAGCGTGAAATCCTAGAAAATTATTATTTCGTGCCGGTGTTCCGTCATGCCTTTGTCAATGCGATCGGGCCGCGCATCGCTGCAACGAAATGGCAGGACGTGTTCCCGACCTTTTCCACCAGTGGCTACGCCTATCCCTGGGAGGACATCCAGCTAAAGGAAACCGCGGCGGCGGTGAAATAGGGACAGCCGATGCGCCAGTTTATCATCCGGCGGACCCTGTATGCGATCATCACGCTGTTAATTCTCAGCCTCACGATCTTCCTGGTTGTCCGGCTTACCGGTGATCCGGTGTCGCTCTTGGCCGAGCCAGGCGCGCGGGCCGAGGATCTGGACCGCGTCCGCACCGAATGGGGGCTCAATCGGCCGCTGCCGGTGCAGTACCTCAGCTTTCTCCACAACATTGCCACCGGCCAATTAGGCAAATCCTTCAACTACGAGATGCCCGTCAGTCAGCTGTATTTCCAGCGCCTGCCCAACTCCCTGGAATTGGCGCTCGCCGCATCGCTGATTTCGTTCTTGGTCGGCATCCCAGCAGGCCTGATCTCAGCGGTGCGGGTCAATACGGCGTGGGACAATCTTGGCAAAATCGTCGCCTTGCTGGGTCTGGCCGTTCCAGGCTTCTGGCTGGGACTGGTGCTGATCCTGGTGTTTTCTGTGTGGCTTGGTTGGCTGCCGACGAGCGGGCAAGGTGGCTGGCAGCATTTGATCATGCCGGCGCTGGCGCTCGGCTGGTATTTTGCCGCCTCGCTCTTACGACTGACGCGATCGAGCATGCTCGAAGTATTGCGCAGCGAGTATATCAAGCTGGCTCGCCTGAAAGGACTGCCCGGCATTGCGGTGATCGCGATGCACGCCTTCAAGAATGCGCTGATCCCGGTGCTCACCCTGGCTGGGATCAATCTCGTGATCATGATTAATGCAGGCGTGATCATCGAGGTGATCTTTGCCTGGCCGGGAATCGGTCGACTGCTGTACGAAGGGATCTTCCAGCGTGATTTCCCGCTGGTGCAAGGGATCGTGCTGCTGGCCGGCATCATGATTGTCGCGATCAATCTGATGATCGATATCCTCTACGCCTATATCGACCCGCGCATTCGGCTGACCAAATAGGTGAGATATGGTCGACATCCTCGAGCCGACACGTGCTTCTGCGGCAGTAGTCGCTCCTCAAAAATTCGCGAGCGTCGGCGGGCGCTGGATCAGGCTGGCAAGGGAATTACCGCTGGTGCCGCTGGCGATCCTCGTGCCGTTCATTCTGATCGCGATCTTCGCCAACGTCATCGCGCCCTATGATCCGACCGAACCGATCCCAGGGGCGAAGATTTTCGAGCCGCCCTTCTGGATGGCGGGCGGCAGCACGCATACAATCCTCGGCACCGACTTTCAATCACGCGACGTGCTGAGCCGGCTGATCTTCGGCGCCCGAGTGTCGCTGATTGTCGGCGTCATCGGGACGATCTGTGCTGGCACGATCGGTACCACGTTGGGAATTCTTTCCGGCTATCTCGGCGGCTGGGTCGACCAGGTGATCATGCGCGTCACTGATGCTTGGCTCGCCTTGCCGGCGCTGGTCTTCGCCATCTTCCTCGCCACCGTCGTCGGGCCGAGCATGTGGAACATCATTATTATCCTCGGGCTGGTCTATTGGACCCGCTACACGCGGGTGATCCGCGGCGAGGTGCTGAGCCTGCGCGAGCGCGAGTTCGTCAAGCTGGCCGAGATCGCCGGCGGCTCGCGCACGCGGATCATCCTGCGCCACATCCTGCCCAATGTAATGAACTCGGCGATGGTATTGGCGAGCCTGACCATCGGAGTGGTTATCATCGCCGAGGCGTCCTTGAGCTTTCTCGGGATCGGTGTCCCGGCGCCGCAGCCGGCCTGGGGCTCGATGCTATCCGACGGCCGCTCGATGCTGATGGTCGGTGATTGGTGGCTGACTGTGTTTCCGGGCATGTGCATCTTGCTCGTCGTGCTAGCGACACAGCTTCTCGGCGATTGGCTGCGTATCCGGCTCGATCCCCAGCTGCGTAACTTGTAAGGCGCGAAAGACAGGATATGGCCGAATTGTTGCGGGTCTCTGGCCTGCAAACACACTACACCTCGTTCGGCGGCTCGCGCGTGATCAAGGCGGTCGACGGCATCAGCTTCACCTTGCGTGAGGGTGAAACGATCGGCCTTGTCGGCGAGTCGGGATGCGGCAAGACCACGACCTGCCTGTCGGTCGTCGGCCTTCTCCCGTCAGCGGCTCGTATCGTTGGGGGCAACATCGAATTCGACGGCGAGGATCTGACAAAGAAACGGCCGCGCGAGATGCGCCACATCCGCGGCCGGCGGATCGCGATGATCCTGCAGGACCCGATGGCATCGCTGAACCCGCTGTTCAGCATCTACCTCCAGGTCGCCGAGCCTGCCTTCTATCATCAGCGCGTGCGCGGCCGGTCGCTGCGACAGCGGGTGCGCGACCTATTGCAAGCGGTGCGCATCCCCTCGCCCGAGGTGCGGATGCGCGAATACCCGCATCAGATGTCGGGAGGCATGCGCCAGCGCGTCGTCGGCGCGATCGCTATGGCGGGCGGTCCCAAGCTGATTATCGCCGACGAACCGACAACCAACCTCGACGTGACGATCCAGGCGCAGTACCTCGAAGTGCTGAAGGCCATCCAGCGCGAGACCGGCGTGGCGCTGATCTTCGTCACCCACAATCTCGGCATTGTCGCCAAAATGTGCGACCGGATGGCAGTCATGTACGCCGGTAAGATCGTCGAGCAGGGGAGCGTGCGCGACCTCTTCCGCTCCGCCCGGCACCCCTACACCCTGGCCCTGCTCGGCTCGATGCCAAAGCTTGGCAGCAAGGAGCCGCTCTTCGCAATCCCTGGCCAGCCACCCAATCTGGCGCGGCTGCCGTCGGGCTGCGCTTTTCACCCGCGCTGCGCGCATGCGATGCCGCGATGCGTCGAAGAAGAGCCGGCTGAACGGCTGATCGATGTCGAATGGAGGGCCCGATGCTGGCTCGTCGATAACGAGCCAGTAAAGGAGGCTTATGCCGGCGCCACTGCTTGAGCTTAGGGATCTGCAAAAATACTTCCCGGTCAAGACGGGGAGCTTGTTGCGGCGCAAGATCGGCTGGGTCAAGGCGGTAGACGGTGTCGATCTTGCGATCTTTCCGGGTGAAACCCTGGGGCTAATTGGCGAGTCGGGTTGCGGCAAGACGACAACGTCGAAGCTGATCCTGCTCCAGGAATCCCCCACCGCCGGAACTATCCGGTTCGACGGCGAGGATGTTTCCGCCTTGCGCGGGCAGGATCTGATGCGCTACCGGCGCGAGGTCCAGGTTGTGTTTCAGGATCCGTATAGCTCGCTCAGCCCGCGTATGCGGATCGGCGATATTATCGCCGAACCCCTGGAGATCCACACCAACCTCGCGCGCGAAGCGCTCGCCGAGCGGGTGGCGGAAGTGCTGGAATTGGTCGGTCTTCATGCAGATCTGGCCCGGCTCTTCCCGCATGAGTTTAGCGGCGGCCAGCGCCAGCGGATCGCCATCGCCCGCGCGCTGGCGACGAATACGAGGCTGATCGTGCTCGATGAGGCGGTCTCGGCGCTAGACGTATCGATCCGCGCGCAGATCATGAACCAGCTGGAGGAGCTGCAACAAACACTCGGCGTCAGCTACCTCTTTATCGGCCACGATTTGGCGACGGTGGCGCATATCAGCGACCGCATCGCGGTCATGTATCTCGGACAGATCGTCGAGCTCGCCGACAGTCTCGAGCTGTGCGCCAAGCCGCTTCACCCCTATACACAAGCATTGTTTACCGCGGCCCTGCCGGCGCATCCCGACGAGCGGCATCAGAAGCTCGCGATCAGCGGGGAGGTGCCAAGTGCGCTAAATCCGCCTTCGGGATGCCGCTTTCATCCGCGCTGCCCGCACGCGATGCCGAGATGCGCAGTCGAAGCACCCGTTCGCAAGGAGGTGGCCCCTCAGCACACCGTCGCGTGCCACCTGTATTGAGCACTGCGGCGAGCAGCGAGGTGGACCGTTGGCCCCGCCAAAGCCATGGCGGTCCAGGTTTTGTGGTCCTCAGAGCCCCTGTCTTCCCCGCAGCTGCTCCAAGCAGTCCCTGATTTTATCGGTGACCGTGGGGAACGGGTCCTGATCCAGCATTCGCGCAACCCTCTCGACATAAGCCAGGCAGAGGAGCAAAGCCGGCCTCGTCAGATCGGGATCGCTTCCGGCGCGATCGAAGATCTCGGACAACAGCGCCATCTCCTTGGCTGGTACCCAGCGCGCCAGCTTCCCCAGCTCTGGGCGGTCGATCGGGAGTTCTGCGGTGACCGGGGCGATCTCGGCTTCAGGTGCCCTCACCGCCTCACCGGTTCTCGATTTCAGCTGCATCGTCGCCCTTCTCGAAAGTGTGTTCAACGATCGCCGGCGAACTCGTGGCTCGGCGAGCCTCGGACGAACTGTTGACCGTGCACAATATCGCCTGGAAGCGCATCGCGCTCGATCGCTTGTCAGCCGACGCCAGATACATCACCAGAAACATCATAAGAGAATATTTACCGAATCCTGGCTAATTCGGATTACTCGACCTGGTAGATTTGCATAGGTGCACCGGTGAATCATGGCGACCGTTGTGCCAGCAGCGTTGAATAGCCGTTTGCCCCTTCCGGGCCCGCGACAAGCCCCTGGAGCGGCTCATGCTGCAGGGACGCGGAAATGTTTCTCTGATCGGGGACGCGGGCTTACACTCGTCCCGGTTCGCGACCGCTATCGGGCGCTGCCGGGCAAACCGCTGATAGGCGAGTTGGATTGCTGCGGAGAGGGCGCGTGAGCCTCTGGAATGGGAGCTTCGGGCGATTTCCCCGATTGACCGCTGCAACGGGCCGCGCAGCGACGGCGGCCCAGTCCCAGCCCTGCGCCGTTACGCTAAAACGGACGGTTCGACCATGGAGGGCCGTGATTGGGCTCGGCACGGTGCTCCTCCTCGCCTACGGGGCGAGCATCTTCATATGGTACGGGGAGGGCACGCCTCTGGTCGTCAATTTCGTGCTGTTCTCTTCCGTTGCGGCGACCCTTGCTTGGTGCGGAGTACGCGTCGTCGAGCGCCAGCAACTCGCTGTCGCGGGCCTGCAGCGCGGTGAGCTGCGGCTTAAGAGCGAGAACTCGCTGCTTCAAAGCACGCTCGAACACATCGGCGAGGGCGTAAGCGTGTTCGACAGCCAGGGACGGCTAGTCGCTTGGAACTTCCGGTTCCGCGAGCTGCTGGATCTGCCGGCCGACCTCGCCGTCGGCGCGTCGCTTCATGACATCCTAATGCACCAGGCAGCCCGCGGAGATTTTGGCGAGGACGACCCCAAAGCGGAGGTCGCCAGGCGTCTCGATCTTTTTTATCGCGATGTGCCGACGAGCAAGGAACGTGTGATGCCTCCCGGTCGGACGTTGCAGATCCGCCGGCGGGCAATGCCGAACGGCGCCGTCATCTCAATCTACTCCGATGTAACGGAAATCAAAGCGTCCGAACGGAGATTGATCGAGGCGCGCAGCCAGGCCGAGGCGGCTAACCGCGCAAAGGGCGATTTCCTCGCCAACATGAGCCACGAGCTGCGGACGCCACTCAACGCGATAATTGGGTTCTCCGAAGTGATTTCCAACGAGCTCTTCGGTCCTGTCGGGAATGAAAAGTATCTCGAGTACATAAAGGATATTCACACCAGTAGCCTGCATTTGTTGTCGATTATCAATGATGTTCTTGATATGTCGAAGATCGAGGCGGGTAAAGTCGAGCTCGCCAAAGAAGTAGTCCAAATACAGAACGTGGTCAGCGAAGTCATGCGCATGGTGCACGAGAGGGCGCGCAGCCGCGATATCGAGCTGACGGCGCAACTGTCGGACGAGAACGTCGAAATCTGGGCCGACGAGCGCTCGATGAAGCAGATATTCCTCAACTTGCTGTCCAATGCGATCAAGTTTTCGCAAGAAGGGGGGCAGATTTATGTCCGTATCGTTACCGATCAACCCGATATCGTCGTATTGGAGATCGAGGACCACGGCATCGGCATGAGTGAGGAAGAGCAGGAGCGTGCGCTGCAACCATTCGGGCAGGCGAAACCGGTGACGACACGCAACTACGGCGGCACCGGGCTCGGATTACCTATCACCAAGGGCTTGGTCGAAGCTCATGGGGGGACGATGACGATCGACAGCCGCGCCGGTTACGGTACGTTGGTCCGGATCGTTCTGCCGAGGGAACGAACAGGCGTGAAATTCAGATTTCTGTAGTTTCCAGTATCTCCAGGCTCAGCGACGACGGGCCTCACCGAGGCTGACACGTCGGGGCATTAGACGGCCGTCGGTATCGCCGGGCCTGGTCGAAGGACGCGGAACAGAAAGAACCCCGGGAATGATTGCCACGGTGATGATTGCCATAATTCGAAAGCAACCAGTGTAGGCGCCAAAGGTTACCACGTCGAGCAAGGGGGACGGCGACCCGACACCGAGCACTGGCCGGTCAGCGATGGCCGCATAGTTTGTCTGAATTCTTGCCTGCAGCAGCGCCGTCATCACCGCGACCCCGGTTGCGCAACCAAGCTGACGCAAGAGGTTGTAGACACCGGCCGCGTCCGTACGCAGCTCTACAGCAAGGCTCGAAAACGCCAGAGTACTGAGGGGGGTGAACATCAATCCAACGCCAATCCCTTGGATCGCGCTCGCCCCAGCCAGCCAGGTGCCATTCCTGTCAGGCGGCATCTGCGATATCAGCTCGTACGCTCCGGCGGTAATTACCATCCCTGCAACGAGCATGACACGATGATCAATTCTGTCGATCAGATACCCGACCGCGAGCATCGTCGCCATCGTCCCGATACCGCGAGGAGAAATGATCAAGCCGGCGAGCGTCGCATTATACCCGAGCGGACCTTCGCTTAACGCTGGGAGAAACACTACCGTAGCAAAAAGAAATGCCCCTGTCATAAACATGTAGAACGTGGATGTTACAAAATTTATGTCTCTAAATATTTCTATTCGTAACAGGGTTAAATGGAATCTTCGTGTCCGAATTGCTAAGACAATCAATGCAAGCGCCGAAACAGCAGCTTCGGCGATCAGTTCGAGAGAGACGGGAGAGGGGTATCCAATACTGCGTTGGAGACACAGCTGCAGCGCCCCGACACCAATTGCCAGCAGGAAGATTCCGATGCCGTCAATGGTAGCCCCGCCTCCCGGTTCTAAGTTCTGCGGCACCCCTCGCAGTCCGAGGACGGCAATGAGCCCAAGCGGAAAATTTATGACGAAAATCCATCGCCACGACGCGAGATCGGTAATAACACCTCCGAAAGCGGGACCCAGGATCGGGCCTGCCATGATCACCGAGCCCCAAATCGCCAACATTCGGCCGTGGTCTCGCTTGGGGTAGATGTCGAGAAGGATTGCCTGCGCCAGCGGCTGGATAATGCCGGCAGCCGCTCCTTGGATCAGGCGGGACACGAGCAAAGCAGCTGCATTCGGCGCGATCGCACAAAGCATCGAGGCGCCGACAAAGAACGCGATGGCACAAGCGAAAGGCTGTCGCGCCCCGTATTGTCGGCGGAACCAGCCGGTCAGAGTGGCCATCACTGCAGAGGCGCAGAGATAGCTCGTCATCACCCAGGAGCCGAGTTCGATTCCACCGCCCAGGCTCCGCTCGAGCTGAGGCAAGGCGACATTCGCGATCGTACTATCGAAGGCCTGCATCGCCGTCGCAATCATCAATGCCACAGCTGTGTGCCGTCGACCCGAAATCGGAAGAACGGTCGCGTCGATAGTCATCTATTCCTCGCGCATGAACCGTTCATGCCTGGGACGGGTTCGACCCAAGACAACATTGCTGCGATCAAACGACCGAAACTGGGCCGTTGGCCGGTTGGTGCGCGATCCTGCGCGCTCTTCATTCGATGGTCTGAGCAAGCTAGACTGTTGACGTCATGGGGCCGCCCAATTGTCGTCAGAAAAACGTCAAGGTATCAATGTCTTTTCTAAGGAAAATGATAAAAAAATGTTTAAAATTTTTGCAAATTTTTGTTCTACAACTGATTGAGGGCAGTTCTTGGTTACAATCAGCTGTCCGTTTTTACATCCTATTAACACCCATTAGATAAAATCATATCCCTATCCGGCTAAAGCAGGTTGCCCGACTGTTGCGGGAGGGCGGTGGACACGGGCGGCGCCGGCCGGCATGGCACCAGCTGTGAGCTGGTCGTAGGTGA